>Ga0268360_1001988_pt1 | contig 17852 bp, 14 predicted proteins | sample BioMet11_FD_192465 | JGI IMG/M metagenome (GOLD analysis project Ga0268360, IMG submission 192465) | Sewage microbial communities from Oakland, California, United States - Biofuel 11 (Illumina Assembly) | ecosystem: Engineered > Wastewater > Sewage > Unclassified | place: USA: California... | reverse complement strand
ACCTATATCACGACGAGTGGGGATACGGGTACAAGTGGGGATTCTGAGCGGCGGAGCCGGGGTCGTCCGGGACCCGCCGCAGGCGGGACGCGCCGCAGGGCGCGTGCGAGGCCCCGCGGGGGCCTCGGCGCAGGGAGGATCCATTCCGACCGAGCAGGTTTGAGAAAAAGGGCCCCGCGCGGCGCGGCCGCGCGGGAATCGACCCCACGAATCCGACCTATATCACGACGAGTGGGGATACGGGTACAAGTGGGGATTCTGAGCGGCGGCACGGAGCTCCCATAAGGAAGGCAGGTGACGGCAGTGAAAAAGCTCTGGAAGAAGCTGGGGGCGCTTTTCGGAAGCGCCCGGACGAAGGTCCGGCAGTTCAGGCTTCACGGGATCCACGGCCTGAGAAAACGCTGGATCTTCGGGAGCCTGCTGGCCATCATCATCGTCGTTGCCGTCGCCGTCACCGCATTCGCCCTCGTGCTGCACAGCTACTACTATTCCAGCGCGCGCAACGGGCTCATCACCAAGGCCCGCACCGCCACGGACTTTTTCGCCAACTACATCACCAAGACCTACGCGGAGTATTACGACAGCGCCTACAAGTACATCGGAAGCTTCGACGACGCGAACCGGCTGGAGCTGCAGTTCATCGATACGGCCGGGCGGATCCAGATCTCCTCTTACAGCATGACGGCGGGCACCTCGCCCGGGACCTCGGACATCACGGACGCGCTCAACAGCGGCACCATTTCGACCTGGGTCGGACGCAGCGCGTCCACCGGCGAACGCCTCATGGCGGTCTCCGCCCCCATGTTTTACGCCAACAAGCAGGTCATCGGCGTCATGCGCTATGTGACGAGCCTGCGCCTGGTGGACAGGCAGATCCTGGTGGGCATCCTGGCCGCCGTGGCCATCGGCATCCTCGTCCTGCTGCTGGTCATTGCCACGAACCTCTTTTTCCTGCGCTCCGTGGTGGAGCCGGTCCGCGAGATCACGGCCGCCGCGCGGCGCATCGCCGACGGCAGCTACGGCATCCAGATCACCCGCAAGTACAAGGACGAGATCGGCGACATGGTGGATGCCATCAACGATATGTCGGTGAAGATCAGCCAGTCCGAAAAAACGCAGACGGAATTCATCTCCTCGGTGTCCCACGAGCTGCGCACGCCGCTCACGGCCATTACCGGCTGGGGCGAGACCCTCTCCTACGACGAGACGCTCGACCCGGAGACGAAGCGCGGCATCGGCATCATCCTGAAGGAAGCGCGCCGCCTGACGAAGATGGTGGAGGAGCTCCTCGATTTTACCCGGATGCAGGACGGGCGCTTCACCCTCAACGCGGAGGAGATGGACATTTCCGCGGAGCTGGAGGATTCCATCTTCGCCTACCGGGAGCTCCTGAAGCAGGAAGACATGGAGCTGGTGTACGAGCCCTGCGACGAGGAGCTGCCGCTCATCCACGGCGATCCGGAACGCCTGCGGCAGGTGTTCTTCAACATTTTCGACAACGCGGCGAAATACGCCGCCGAGGGAAAGCGCATCGTGGTCTCCACGGGCACCGACGGCGTGAACGTCACCATCCGCATCCGGGATTTCGGTCCGGGCATCCCGGAGGACGAGCTGGAGCGGGTGAAGATGAAGTTTTACAAGGGCACTTCGAAGAAGCGCGGCAGCGGCATCGGACTGGCTGTGTGCGACGAGATCGTCAAGTACCACGGCGGCACGCTGACGCTCTCGAACGCGGAGGGCGGCGGCACGATGGTGACGATCCGAATACCGGTGGAACCGGAATTTCTGGAGACAGGCAAGGGATAAAAAATGGCTGAAGAAAAAAACTGCGGTTTCCGCACATCCATCGGCGGCCAGGCTCTCATCGAGGGAATCATGATGCGCGGCCCGGACAGGGAAGCGGTGGTCGTCCGCACGCCGGACGGACTGAAGACGAAGGTGGACGAGCTCCACCCCGTCAGGGAGAAGTGCAGCGTTTTGGGCTGGCCCATCATCCGCGGCACGGTGAATTTCATCGATTCCATGGTGCACGGCGTCCGCGCGCTCACCTATTCGGCCGAGTGCCAGCCGGAGGACGAGCAGGAGCAGCCCTCGAAGCTGGATCTGTGGATCGAGAAGCATTTTCCCGGCGACACGGCGGACAAGCTCATCACCGGCCTTGCCGTGGTTCTGGGAATCGTCCTGGCCGTGGCGCTCTTCATCCTGCTGCCGACGGTGCTGGCCGGGCTGTTCAGCCGGTTCGTGGGCAACGGCGTGGTGCGCAACCTGATCGAGGGAGTCATCCGTATCGGGATCTTTCTCGCCTATATGAAGCTGGTCTCCAAAATGAAGGAGATCTCCCGCATCTGGCGCTATCACGGCGCGGAGCACAAGACGATCTACTGCTACGAGGCAGGATTGCCGCTGACGGTGGAAAACGCCCGGATCCAGAAGAAGGAGCACCCCCGCTGCGGCACCAGCTTCCTCTTCATCGTGATGATCGTCAGCATCCTGGTCTTTTCCCTGGTGCGCTGGCAGAACGTCTGGCTGCGGATGCTGCTGCGCATCGCGCTGCTGCCGGTGGTGGTGGGCATCAGCTACGAGATCATCAAGTACGCCGGACGGCACGACAACTGGCTCACGGCCGCGCTCTCCGCGCCCGGCAAGGCGCTGCAGAAGCTCACGACCGCCGAGCCGGACGATTCCATGCTCGAGGTGGCCATTGCCGCGCTGAAGCTCGTTCTCCCCGAGGAGAAGGGCAGCGACGCGTGGTAAATCGCGTTCACGGATCTGCAATAACGGGCTCACGCCCATGGAGGGGATTATCATCAAAACCTACAATGACCTCTATCTGGATGCGCGCAGGCGGCTCAAGGCGTCCGGCGTCGAGGACTTCAACCTTGAAGCGCGGCTCATGGTCTCCGCCGCCGCGAAAAAGTCGAAGGAGGAATTTCTCCGCGACCTGAAGCTCTATGCCCTGGGCGGCGTGGAGGAGACGGTGGAGTCCATGCTCCAGCGCCGCTGCGGCGGCGAGCCCATCGCCTATGTGCTGGGCGAGTGGGAATTCATGGGCCTGCCCATGCAGGTGGACAGCGGCGTGCTCATCCCCCGTCAGGATTCCGAGGTCCTGGCGGAGCTGGCCATCCGGCTGCTGCAGTCCCGCGGGCCGGGCCAGCGGGTGCTGGATCTGTGCTGCGGCACGGGCTGCATCGGCATCGCCATCGCCGCGAACGTGTCCGACTGCCGGGTCATCCTGGCGGACAATTCCATGAAGGCGCTGCGTTCCTGCCGCGCCAACGTCCTGCGCAACAACGTGACCAAGAACTCCGCCTGCATCGAGGCGGACGCGCTTTCCGCGCCGCCCATGCTGCTGGGCAAGTTCGACCTCATGGTCTGCAACCCGCCCTACGTGCCCACGGCCGAGCTCGAGACGCTGGACCCCACCATCCGGGACTTTGAGCCCAGGGAGGCGCTGGACGGCGGCGAGGACGGCATGGACTTTTACCGGGCGATCATCCCCCGCTGGAAAACGATCCTCAAGGAGCGGGCCGTCATGCTTTTCGAGTGCGGCGAGGGACAGGCCGAGCCTGTTTCCGAGATGCTCCGGGCGGAGGGCTTCACCAACGTGGTTTCCCACAAGGATACCGGCGGGACGGAGCGCGTCGTCGCCGGCGTGATGTAAGGAGGACAACATGGCTGACAAGGACAAATCCGTCAGGATCGCCGTCGTACCCGAGAACGCCGAAGAGAAGAAGAAAGCCCTTGAGACCGCCATCGCCCAGATCGAGAAGAGCTACGGCAAGGGCTCCATCATGCGCCTGGGCGACGGGATGAAGGTGAACGTGGATTCCATCCCCACCGGCTCCCTCTCCCTGGACCTTGCGCTGGGCATCGGCGGCGTCCCGAAGGGACGCATCGTGGAGATCTACGGGCCCGAGTCCTCCGGCAAGACCACCCTGGCGCTGCACATCGTCGCCTCCGCCCAGAAGCTGGGCGGCGAGGCCGCGTACATCGACGCGGAGCACGCGCTGGAGCCGGCCTACGCCCGGGCGCTGGGCGTCAACATCGAGAACCTGCTCATCTCCCAGCCGGATACGGGCGAGGACGCGCTGGCCATCACCGAAACGCTGGTGCGCTCCGGCGCCGTGGACGTGGTGGTGGTGGACTCCGTGGCCGCGCTGGTGCCCCGCTCCGAGATCGAGGGCGAGATGGGCGATTCCAGCGTGGGCGTGGTGGCGCGCCTTATGTCCCAGGCGCTGCGCAAGCTGGCCGGCGCCATCTCCAAGACGAACTGCATCGTGGTTTTCATCAACCAGCTGCGTGAGAAGATCGGCGTCATGTACGGCAACCCCGAGACGACGCCGGGCGGCCGCGCGCTCAAATATTTCGCCAGCGTGCGCATCGACGTGCGCCGCATCGAGACCATCAAGAACGGCTCCGAGGTCGTGGGCAGCCGCACCCGGGCCAAGGTCGTGAAGAACAAGGTCGCCCCGCCGTTCCGCGAGGGCGAATTCGACATCATGTACGGCGAGGGGATCTCCCGCGCCGGCGAGCTGGTGGATCTGGGCATGAAGCTGGACCTGGTGGAAAAGGGCGGCGCCTGGTTCACCTACGGCGACGTGCGCGTCCAGGGCCGCGACGGCATGAAGCAGTATTTCAAGGACAATCCCGAGGCGGCGGACAAGCTCGAGGCGGAGATCCGCAGGGATGCCTACAAGCTCATGTCGCCCCAGGCGAAGATCGCCGCCCGCGCCGCCGGCCGCGCCGTCGACGTCTCGGCGGAGGATTTCCAGGGCTGAAAGCGGCCGCCGTCCGGGACCGGTTTTCCGGCGCGGCGCAGGATCGGAGGGCCCCGTGAAGGTCGAGAAGCTCATACAATCGAAGAACGTCCCCGGCCGGTGGTACGCGGAGCTGGAAAACGGCGAGTCCGTCAGGGTCGGCACGGCCCAGGTGGCGGATTTTTCCCTCTACGCCGGGCGGGAGCTTTCGGACGACGAGCTCGCATCGCTGCGGGCCTCCGCCTCCGAGACGAACGCGAAGGCGCGGGCGCTGCGCATCCTGGGCTCGCGCATGATGTCCCGGCGGGAGATCGCCGACCGCCTCCGGGAGAAGGGCGAGACCGAGGAGGACACGGAAAACGCCGTGGAGTTTCTGGGGCGCATCGGCGCCCTGGACGACGCGGAGTACGCCGCCGCCATCGTGCGGCAGTATTCCTCCCGGGGATACGGGCCGGGACGCATCCGCGGCGAGCTTTCGCGCCGCGGCGTGCCCAGGGAGCTGTGGGACGGGGCGCTGGCGCAGATGCCCGAGAGCGGCGAAACGCTGGACGGGCTCGTCCGCGCGCGCCTGCGCCCGGGCGCCGACAAAAAGGAAGTCAAGAAACTCACCGATATGCTGCTGCGCCGCGGCTACGGCTGGGAAGAAATCAAGGAGGCTCTGGAACGCAACAGGGCCGCGGAAGGCGGGGACTGAATGCCAAAGGTTTGTCTTGTTTCCCTGGGCTGCGCGAAGAACCAGATCGATTCCGAGCAGATGCTCTCAAGTCTTGCCGACGCGGGGTATGAGCTGACGGACGACCCGTCGGAGGCCGACGCCGCCGTCGTCAATACCTGCGCTTTCATCGAGAGCGCGAAGAGCGAGGCCATCGAGAACATCATCGCCCTGGGAAAGCTCAAGGAAAACGGCCGGCTGCGCCGCCTGGTGGTGGCGGGCTGCCTGTCGGAGCGGTACAAGGACGAGCTCCTGCGGGAGATGCCGGAGATCGACGCCCTGGTCGGCACCGGGAGCTGCGGCGACATCGTGAAGGCCGTGGCCGGCGCCGCCGACGGGCAGCGCGCCTATTTCGGCGATATCGACGCGCCCATCGCCGAGGAGGGGCGCATCCTCTCCACCGGACCGGGCTGGGCGTACCTGCGCATTGCGGAGGGCTGCTCCAACCGCTGCGCCTACTGCGTCATTCCCTACATCCGGGGAAAATACCGCTCCCGTCCCATGGAAAACATCGTTTCGGAGGCGGAGGCGCTGGCGCAGACCGGCGTCAGGGAGCTGGTGGTCGTGGCGCAGGATCCCACGCGCTACGGCTCCGATCTTTACGGAGCGCTCATGCTGCCGGAGCTGCTGCGCCGCCTCGCCGGAGTGGACGGCGTGGAATGGATCCGGCTCCATTATCTCTATCCAGACGCGCTGACGGACGAGCTCATCGGCGTCATCGCCTCCGAGGACAAGATCGTCAAGTACCTGGACATCCCAATCCAGCACATCAACAACGGCATCCTGAAGGCCATGCGCCGCCGCGGCACGGGGGACGAAATACGCGCGCTTTTCCGGAAGGTGCGGGAACGCATCCCCGGCGCGGTGCTGCGCACCAGCGTCATCACGGGCCTTCCCGGCGAGGGGGAGGCCGAATTTTCCGAGCTGTGCGATTTCCTGCGGGAAGCGCGTATCGAGCGCGCCGGCGTTTTTCCCTACTCCCCGGAGGAGGGGACGCCCGCGTTTTCCATGGCCCGCCCCGATACGGAGACCGCGGAGCGCCGGGCGCAGATCGTCATGGAGCTCCAGGAGGGGATCATGGCCGATTTCAACCGCAGCCGGATCGGCGCCGTGACCCGCGTCCTCTGCGAGGGGTTCGACGAAGAGACCGCCCTCTGGTCCGGCCGCAGCTTTGCCGAGGCGCCGGACGTGGACGGCGCGGTGTACTTTTCCGCCGCGGCCGCGGAGCCCGGCCGGTTCTGCGACGTTCTGCTCCGCGGCGAACTGGACGGCGACATGGCCGGGGAGGCCGTGACCACCCAACGGGAGGACTGACGACATGAAGAATATGACGACCCCGAACAAGCTGACGATCCTGCGCATGATCCTGGTGCCCGTCTTTATGGCGGTGGCGCTCAGCGGCTGGCGCTACTGGGCCATGGGCATCTTCATTTTCGCCGGGGCGACGGATTCGCTGGACGGGTACATCGCCAGGCACTATAATCAGGTCACCACCTTCGGGAAATTCATGGACCCGCTGGCAGACAAGCTTCTGGTCATGTCGGCGCTGCTCATCTTCGTCCAGTGGGGCGTCATGCCGGCCTGGGTCGCCATGGTCGTGCTGGCGCGGGAGCTGGCCGTCACGAGCCTGCGCACCATCGCCGCGGCCAACGGCGTCATCATCGCCGCGGGCTGGTCGGGCAAGATCAAGAACGCCACCACCGTGGTGGCCGTCTGCGTTCTGCTGACGCCCCTGGCGGGCCGGGGCCTCTTCGGCCAGGTGACCGTGGGCGGGGTGTTCATCGGACTGATCCTGCTCACGACCATCGTCTCCGGCGCGGAATATTTCCTGAAGAACGGGAAGATCCTGGTTTCCGGCGGGGTGTGACCCGCGGGAACGGCGCGCGCGTCAAGGCCCGGGAACGGATGAACCATCCGCTCCCGGGCCTTTTTTATTCCGCGCCGGGCGTCAGCGCGGCGCGGCTTCGTTTTCCTGCTGCACGGCGGCGATCTCCGCGGCGGAGATTTCAAAGGCCACCCGCTCCTCGCTTCCGTCCTCCAGACACTTGATGTAGGCCCGGCTCTGCAGCCGGCCGCGGATGCGCACCGCCGTGCCGACGGGAAAGCGCGCGGCGCTCTCCGCCTGCGCGCCCCAGACGATGCAGGGCAGGTAGTCGCTCCGCCCGCAGCGGCGGTTCACCGCCAGCATCAGGTCGCAGATGCGCCGGCCCATGGGGGTGCGGCGCAGCGTGGGCGCCCGGCAGACCGCGCCGGTCAGGCGCACGTCGTTCTCAAAGCCGCCGTCGGTGAACGCAAGCTCCCGCGCCAGCACGGTGATGACGAGTTTCGGCCCTCCGCCGCTGCGGTTGTTGAAGGAGCGCACCTCGCCCGTCACGCGCAGCCGAGGCTGCCCCGACACCTCCAGCCCCCGCAGGAGCGCTTCGGGCGCGATGACGTTCACGGTGTCCTCCGCGCCGGAGAGCCGCCGCACCGTCAGCGGGAACCTGTCGTATGCGCCTTCCCGCCCGGCATGGGAAAACACGGGTTTCCCCGCGACGATCCCGCAGAGCACCGCCGCGTCGTTCGATCTTTCCAAGCCGCCCCACTCCTCCGCGCCGTCCAGGCCTTTCTGACTGAACTATATGGCCGGGCGGGGAAAATTAGACCAGGACGCGGCCCCATTGACAAAACCTTCCGGTTCTGTTATATTCACAGCATCCACAGTGCTCCACGGGGGAGTAGTCGGCGCGGCAGCGCTTCAAGTCAACATACATGGCGGCCCCTGGCCGTCTGGCTTGAATGAAATGACCAGACCCGCGGATAGGCCGAAGCCTATCCGCGGGTCTTTTGTCATAAATGCCCCGGAACCGGTTATAGATAGCAATGGGATCTCATCTTCTGAAAGGATGCAGGCCATGAAAGAATACCTGAAGGATTCAAAGGAAGTGCTCTCCGCGCTGGGGAGCGGCCCGGACGGGCTCGACCGCCGCGAGGCGGAGAAGCGGCTCGCCCAGGGCGGCCCGAACAAGCTGGCGGCGGCAAAGAAAACGCCGCTCTGGAAGCGGTTCCTCGCGCAGCTCGCCGATCCGATGATCATCATCCTGCTGGGCGCAGCCGCCATTTCCGGCGTCACCGCCGCCTACTCCGGCGAATCCTATGCCGACGTGATCATCATCCTTGCAGTCGTCCTCATCAACGCCATCCTGGGCGTGGCGCAGGAGAGCAAGGCCGAGAAGGCCATCGAGGCGCTGAGCACCATGGCGGCCTCCACGTCCAAAACGCTGCGCGGCGGCGTCATCGGCACGATCCGCAGCGAGGACCTGGTCCCGGGCGACGTCATATTGCTGGAAGCGGGCGACGCCGTCCCCGCCGACTGCCGCATCCTGGAGAGCGCCAGCCTGAAGATCGAGGAGGCCGCGCTGACCGGCGAGTCCGTCCCGGCGGAGAAGTCCGCGGCGGCCATTCCCCTGGCCGGACGCAAGGACGTGCCGCTGGGCGACCGGGTGAACATGGGCTACATGGGCGGCACCGTGGTCTACGGCCGCGGCCGCGCCGTGGTCACCGCCACCGGCATGGACACCGAGATGGGCAAGATCGCCGGCGCGCTCACCGCCGTCACGGACAGCACGACGCCGCTCCAGCGCAAGCTGGCGCAGCTTTCCCGGGTGCTCACGTATCTGGTGCTGGGCGTGTGCGCCGTCATTTTTGCCGTGAACCTCATCAGAGCGTATCCCAACGTGACGCCCGAGAAGCTGCTGGATACCTTCATGGTCGCCGTTTCCCTGGCCGTGGCCGCCATTCCCGAGGGGCTTGTGGCCGTGGTGACCATCGTCCTTTCCATCGGCGTCACCAATATGTCCAAGCGCAACGCCGTCATCCGCCGCCTCACCGCGGTGGAGACGCTGGGCTGCACCCAGGTCATCTGCTCCGACAAGACGGGCACGCTCACCCAGAACAAGATGACCGTGGTGGAACACTGGGGCGCCGACGAAAAAAAGCTCGCGGCGGCCATGTCTCTTTGCAGCGACGCGGAGCAGAACGCCGGCGGCGGCGAAGCCGTGGGCGAGCCCACCGAGTGCGCGCTGGTCAATTACGCCGCGTCCCTGGGGCTCCCCAAGGGCGAGCTCAAGCATAAATATCCTCGCCGGGGCGAGGCGCCCTTCGATTCCATGCGCAAGATGATGTCCACCGTCCACGATCTGGGAAACGGGCGGTTCATCCAGTATACGAAGGGCGCGCCCGACGTGGTGCTGCGCCGCTGCACCTCCGTGCTGACGGGGGCCGGCCCCCGGGAGCTGGACGACAAGACCCGGGCCCGCGTCCTTGCCGAAAACAAGCGCATGGCCGGAAAGGCGCTGCGCGTCCTTGCCGCCGCACAGCGCGAATGGGACGGCTATCCCCCGGATTTCGGCGCCGAGACGCTGGAGCGCGGCCTCTGCTTCGTGGGGCTCGTGGGCATGATCGACCCCGTGCGGCCCGAGGCTGTTGCCGCCATCAAGGAATGCCGCGCCGCCGGGATCCGGCCCATCATGATCACCGGCGACCATATCGATACCGCCGTGGCCATCGCCCTGTCCCTGGGCATCATCACGGACCCCGCCCAGGCCATCACCGGCGCGGCGCTGGACGACATCCCGGACGAGGAGATCCCCAATTACTCCGTCTTTGCCCGGGTCCAGCCGGAGCACAAGGTCCGCATCGTCAACGCCTGGCGCGGCAAGGGCATGGTCACCGCCATGACCGGCGACGGCGTGAACGACGCGCCCTCCATCAAAAACGCCGACATCGGCGTGGGGATGGGGATCACCGGCACCGACGTCACGAAGAACGTGGCGGACATGGTGCTGGCGGACGACAACTTCGCCACCATCGTCGCCGCCGTGGAGGAGGGCCGGCGCATTTACGCCAACATCCGCAAGGCGATCCAGTTCCTCCTGTCCTCCAACCTTTCAGAGGTGCTCTCCATCTTTGCCGCGACGCTTCTGGGCTTCACCATCCTGCGTCCGGTGCACCTTCTGTGGATCAACCTCATCACCGACTGCTTCCCGGCGCTGGCCCTGGGCATGGAGGCTGCGGAGCCTGACAGCATGACCACGCCGCCCCGGGATGCGAAGGAGAGCTTTTTCTCCGGCGGGATGGGCCTGGACATCGCGTTCCAGGGCATCGCGCTCACCCTCATCACCCTTGCCGCCTACTTCATCGGCCACCGCATGGAGGCCGGCGTCTGGGCCGTGACCGACAGCCCCGACGGGACGTCGATGGCGTTTCTCGCCCTCTCCATGGCGGAGATCTTCCACTCCTTCAACATGCGGTCCCTGCGGGGGTCCGTTTTCACGCTCAGGAGCCAGAACAAGTACCTGTGGGGCGCGATGGCGCTCTCCTTCGTCCTGACGGCGTCCGTCATCTACGTGCCTTTCCTCTCCAACGCCTTCGGCTTCGAGGAGATATCCCTGTTGGAGTACGCCGTGGCCGTCGGCCTGGCCGTGCTCATCATTCCGATGGTCGAGCTGGTGAAGGCGGTACGCCGCCATGCCTGACAGCTCGTCCCGCGCCGGCCGTCCCACGCTGGCCGGACTGCTGAAAAAAGTCCTGGCGGGCGCCGTTCTGGGGCTCGCCGGGATCCTGCCCGGCGTTTCGGGGGGCGTGCTGGCCGTGAGCTTCGGGCTCTACCGGCCCATGCTGGACGCCATTGCCAGCCTGCTGCACCAGCCCAGGAAGAGCGCGGCGTTCCTGCTGCCCATCGGCGTGGGCGCGGCGGCAGGGTTCCTTCTGGGGGCGAAGGTCCTCAACGGCGTCCTCGCCGCGCATTACGACGAGGTCATGTATCTATTTGTCGGCCTGGTGGTCGGCGGGATCCCGGCCTATCTCCGGGAGGCGAACGAGGAGGGCTTTGAAAAGCGCTGGCTCCTGGCCTCGCTGGGCGGCGCCCTGCTGGCGTCCCTCCTGCTCCTTGCCAAGAGCGGCGCGCCCGCCGACAGGGCGGACGCGGCGTTCGGGCCGATCCAGGCCCTGCTCACGGGGGTGATCCTTTCCGTCGGGACCGTGGTGCCGGGGCTCGCCACCTCCTTCGTGCTCATGTATCTCGGCTGGTACAGGCCCTCCCTCGCGGCCGTGGCGGAGATGCGCATGCCGCTGCTGCTGTGCATGGGAGCCGGGCTGGCCGTCTGCGCGCTGCTGCTGGTGAAGCTGGTGCGGTACGTGTTTTCAAGGTACCGGGGCTGGGCGTACTACTGCGTGCTGGGCTTCGTGCTCGTCTCGGCGGCGCTCATTTTCCCCGGCTTTTCGCCCGACGCGGAGCACGTTTTCGGCGTTCTGCTCCTGGCGGGAGGCTTCGTTTTCGCACTGCTCATGGGAAAGATCATGCCCGGCGGCGAGTGAGCCGCCCCGCATGGAACGGAAAAGCGCTTCGGGACCGGGACGGCCGGCTCCGAAGCGCTTTTTTCTGATTTTTTGGGGATCATTCCTCCGCAAGGCGGAAGATGTCCAGCACTTCCTTCTTCCCGATGGGGATGTAGGAGGAAAAGACGGTCCTGCCGCCATTGGTGATGATGTCGGCGATCCGCTCGTAATCGGCGGGGCGGATGTCCAGCTCCGGGAGCGTGGTCGGCATGCCGATGGAGCGGAAGTACGCCTTCATGGCGTCGATGCCGGCGAAGGCGGTCTTCTCCGGGTGCTCGAAATCCATGGGCACGCCCCAGACGCGGACCGCGGTCTGGCAGAAGCGGCGCACGTCGTACCGGCAGATATACTTGATCCAGGCGGGGTATATGACGGCGAGCCCCGCGCCGTGTGAGACCCGGTCGAACACGGCGGAGATGCCGTGCTCCAGCGCGTGGCCGATGAATTTCCTCGGCGATTTGCCGCAGCCCGTCAGGCCGTTGTGGGACAGGGAGGAGGCCCACATGAGCGTGGCGCGGGCCTCGTAATTTTCCGGATCCCTGATGGCGACGGCGCCGGCGTTCTTCACGGAGAGAAGCAGAGCCTCGGCCAGACGGTCGGTGAGCTCGGTGTCCGGGTCGCCGGTGTAGTAGCGCTCCATGGTGTGCATCATGATGTCCACGATGCCGCAGCCGGTCTGGAATTTCGAGACGGTGCAGGTGACCTGCGGATCCATGAAGGCGGCCACGCAGCGAGACATCTCCTTGTTGATGCCGCGCTTGGCCGGGATGTCGGGGTTGGTGATGACCTCGGAATCGCTCATCTCGCTGCCGGCGGCGGCGATGGTAAGCACGGCGGCCACGGGCAGCGTGCGCACGGGCTCCACCTTGCCGGTCATGAGATCCCAGGGATCGCAGTCGTTCGCCGTGGAAAAGGCGGTGCACTTGGAGGAATCGATGACGCTGCCGCCGCCCACGGCCAGGATGAAGTCCACGCCTTCCTTTTTGCACAGCGCGACGGCTTCCCGCACGAGGCCCACCTTCGGATTCGGCTCCACGCCGCCCAGCTCCACGTGGGCGATGCCCGCGCGGTCCAGACTTCCCAGCACCTTGTCCAGCAGGCCGGAGCGTCTGGCGCTGCCGCCGCCGAAGTGGACGAGCACATTTTTCGGGGCGTATTCCTTCAGGACTGCGCCCACGTCGTCGTCCGCGCCCTTGCCGAAGATCACGCGCGTCGGCGCGCGGAAGGTGAAGTTTTCCATTTGAATGTCCTCCTGTCATGCCGCGGGAAGCGGCGCCTGATTCTTGTCTGCTGAGATTATAGCGCCTGCGCGGCCCCAATGCAAGAGCGCTTCAGGAGACGTAATCGGAGGGCATGCAGCCGACGATCTTCTTGAATACCCGCGCGAAGTACTGCTGGTCGCTGAAGCCGACCTGCTCCGCGATCTCGTAGATCCGGTAGCGCCGCGTGGCCAGGAGCTCCTTGGCCTTCTGGATGCGGATCTGGTTGATGTATTCGCTCACGGACATCCCGGTGCCGCTTTTGAAAAGCTGGCCGAAATAGTTTTTCGAATAATGCAGCTCCCCGGACAGGAATTCGATGCCGATGTCCCGCTGGTAGTTGTCTAGGATGAGCTGCTTTGCCGCCGCCACCGTCCGGCGGTACTCCTTCTGCCGCCCGCGGCCGATCTCCCCGCAGATGTCGTCGGCCAGGCTGCAGAAGAACCGCTCCGCCTCGCCCGCGGAGCAGTCCGCGAACCGCTTCTGGAAGAGATCGTCCTTCCGCTGCGCGAAAAATCCGTCCAGGGAGCCGGTCTCGTTTTCGAGGACGAGGAGGCAGTCGGCCAGCAGCTTGTGGCAGAAAAGCTGGATGGAGGTGAGCCGGTAGGGGGGAGCGGCCTCCCGGATGCGCTGGAAGCATTCGCGGATGAGCGCCTTTGCCGCGTCCGGCCGGCAGAACCACAGATCCTCCGTGATCGCGCCGGTGTCGAAGCGGAAGGTGCCGCCGCCCCGGCGGAAAACGCCGTCGTCGAAGATCTGGCCGCTCCCGAGGATCAGCTTGTGCTGCAGCGCGGCGCGCGCCGAGGAGTCGGCGCAGGCCGCGTCCTTCGGCCCCTCGATCCGGGCGCTGATGCCCGCGCTGAGCACGACCTTGTACACGTCGTAGAGCTCGTTCATCAGGATGCCGATGTCGGCCTTGAGCTCCTCGGCCCCGGCCTGTTCGCTCTGGGGGCACCAGATGACGGCCAGCGTGTCGTTCGTGATCCAGAAGCAGTCGCAGTCGGCCCACTCGGCGATGCGCTCCTCCATGATCTCGATGATCTTGAAAAGGCAGATGTGCCCCTCCTCGCTCCGGGAGGCGAGGCCGGATTCGCCCTCGTCGATCTCCAGAAGGGCGATCCGCATCGGCGCGTCCCGGACGCGCAGGCCCAGAAAATCCCGCATCTCGGCAAAGGATTCCGGCAGGAGGCCGCCGCCGATGAGGTCGTAGTAGAACCGCTGGCGGATGTAGGGCTTGACCTCGTTGGTGCGGTCCATGAGGTCGGAGATCTCCCGGTCCAGCGCCTCGCGGCTGCGGATCTTGCGGATGAGCTTGTAGTAGAGCTTGGTGATGTCGCCCTTTTCGAAGGGCTTGAGGATGTAGTTCACTGCGCCGATGGACATGGCGTTCTGGATGAATTCGAAATCGTCGTAGCCGCTGAGGACCGCGGTGACGATCCGTTCGTCCCTTTTGTTCAGCTCCTTGAGCAGGGCGATCCCGTCCATGCCGGGCATCATGATGTCGGTGATGACCGCGTCGGGCCGCTCCTTTTCGGCGAGGGCCAGCGCGGCCGCGCCGTTCTCGGCCCCCAGGACTCCGCCTCCGTTCAGCTCCGTGAGGATGGAGATCACGGAGTCGCGGATGCACCGTTCGTCCTCCACAACAAGAAAAGTATACATGCTCATTCCTCCCTGACGGGTATCCGGATTCTGGCGATGGTGAGCGCGCCCTGCTTCTCGTAGACGAGACCGTACTCGTGCTGGTAGTAGTAGCGGATGCGGTTGTGGACGTTCAGCATCCCGATGCCCGCGCCGGCGTTCTCGTCCGGATGGGCCAGCACGGCGTTCATCCGGTCGATCCCCGCCTGGGGCGTGCTGCCGTTGTCGATGACCTCCAGCACGATGTCCTGGCCGGAGCGGAAGCCCCGGATGCGGATCAGGCCGTCCTTCACGCCGTTTTCCCGGATGCCGTGCTCCAGGGCGTTTTCCGCCAGCGGCTGGAGCAGGATCTTGATGATGTAGTAGTCCAGGATGTCGGGGTCCACGTCGATCTGGTAGGTGAACTCTCCCTCGTGCCGCACCTTCTGGATGTCCAGATAGCAGCGGACGTGGTTGAGCTCCTCCTGGATGCGCAGCGTCTCTCGCCCGTGGTTGACGCTGAGGCGGAAGAGCGTGGACAGGGAATTCGTGACGGATTTTGCCCGCTCGGACTGCTGCTCGTCGATGAGCCAGCAGATGGAGGAGAGCGTGTTGTAGAGGAAGTGGGGATTGATCTGGAGCTGAATGGCGCGGAACTCCGCGGCGCGCCGCTCCTCGGAAATGCGCAGGATCTCATCCTTCGAGGCGTTGAGGCGCAGCGTCATGTTGTTCACGCTGTCGATGAGCAGGCCGATCTCGTCGCTGGAGTGGGCGCGCATCCCGCTGGAGAGGCTTTCCAGCTCCAGAGAGTCGATGGTGGCGCGTATCTTTTTGATGGGCTTCGTGATGCGGGAGGACGCCCACAGCGAGAGCGCAACGCAAAGCAGGAAGCAGACCGCCACCACGCCCAGCGTGGAGACCAGCATGTTTTCCATGGCGGCGCGGGCCGCGCCGAAGGTCACGAATTCCACCATGCGGAAGGGCTCGTTGGGCACGGCGTAGTAAACGGCCATCTTCTGCACGCTGCCGCTGCGGAAGCGGATGCCGCCGCTGCCGTCCATGGCCGCGGGGGCGATGCCGTAGGCGGTGAAGAAGTCCCTGCCCAGCGCCGATTTTTCTCCGGCGGAGACGACCACGCCGTCCGCGTCCAGCACGACCACGTCGCCGTAAGGATGGCAGGCGTCGAAAAACGTCCATTCGTAGACGTTGAGGACGCTGACGCCGATGAGCCGGCCGCCGTCCCAGATCTTGTGAACGTAGGGGACCACGTTGAAGCCGTCCAGCTTATAGGGGGATCCCCAGTGATAGTCGGAGCTGCCGGCGTACCACGCGGCGAACCAGGGAAAAGCGGAGAGCTGCGCCCAGGAGAACGTGCCGGGCTGCCGGTCGGAAATGATCACGTTCCGGTCGTTGACGAGAATGAGGGAGTAGATGCTGTTGACGCCCTTGGTGGAGCTCAGGTGCATCTGCAGCTGCACGGAATCCGCGTATTCGGGCGTCTCCCCGGAAAAAAGGGCGGATATGGCGCGCAGGGAGGCCTTTTCGATGATCGGACGAATTGCCTCCTCCCGCAGAGACCCGATGCCGTCCAGAAGAGAGTTCCCCGCCGCGGTCAGATTGCTGACGCTGGTGCGCTCCGTCTCCCGGGCGGAAAATTTGTAGATGTTGTTCACCGAAAGCGCGCCCACGATGGTGACCGCGGTCAGCGAGATGAGGAGATAGGAGAGGATGAGGCGCGTGCGCAGGGAAAGCGTTCGTCTGGCGCCGTTTTTTTCATCGTTTTTCATAGCATATTCCGCGCCGGGCTTCGCCGGCGTCTCGTCTCGTTCGGTTTTTGGGAGGGACGGCACCGCCCCCGGACGCGGGCCCGCCGTCCGTCTGCGCACAGTATAGCACAAGCGGGCGGTTTTGCGGTGCCGAATGCAGACAAGCGGATACCGCCGGGAGAGTCCCCCGGCGGTATCCGCGGACGGTTTTGCGGCGCTTATGAGTTCCTGGCGGCGATGATGCCCTTCCAGTCGAGCTGGCCGATGGTCTCGGCAGTGTAGGTGGGGGCGCTCATGGCCTGCTTCTGCTCGACGGTCTTGCCCGCGAGCTTGTCGAGCAGGGAGTTGACGGCCGCATCCGCCATGCTCCAGGGGTTCATGAGGGTAAAGGCCTTGTACTGCGGATCGTTGTCGGCAAGGAACTTGATGGCTTCCTCGCCCCAGCTGCCGGAGGCGACGCAGATGGTGTCCTTCTTGCCGATGGCGCTGAGCGCGGCGTAGAAGCCGGCGATGGTGTCAAAGTTGATGCCGTAGGCGACCTTGACGTTCGGATGCGCCTGCAGGATCGTCTCTGCGGCGGCCATGGAGTCGGCGCGGGAGGCCTTGCCGTCCTGCTGGGCGACGAGCTTGGCGTTGGAGATGCCGTTGATGACGGAGAGGAAGCCGTTGGTCCGGCCCACGCAGATCTCGGCGGAGGCGGGATAGTCCAGAACGGCGACCTCGACGTTCTCGCTGGCCCAGTTGTCGGAAATGTACTGCTTCACGTAGTTGCCCACCTGCACGCCGTCCTCCGTGGGATCGAAGGTGACGTTGGCGGTGACCTTGTCGCTGTTTGTGGAGCCGTCGTAGCAGACCACGGGGATGCCCGCATCCACCGCGGCGCCGATGGCGCTGACCAGCTGTTCGGAGCCGGTGCAGATGATGCCCTTCACCTTCTGGGCGGTGAAGTCCTCGATGGCAGTGACCATCTTCGCCATGTCGGCGTCGGCGTCGACGACCTTTACGTCATAGCCGGCGGCCTTGCAGTCGGCCACAAGGCGGGTCTCGATGTCGATGTAGAATTCGTCGCGGCGATAGAACAGACCGATGCCGATGGTCCCCTTGGAGCCGCTCGTCCCAGACGAGGAAGACGCGGCGGAGGAAGACGCTGCGGAGGATGACGCGGCCGAGGACGAAACGGCGGCCGGAGCCTGAGTCGCGGAGCACGCTGCGGTGCCCAGCAGCATCAGGAGCGCGAGAGCGATTGCGATGTACTTTTTCATGGTTGCCTCCCCTTTTTTCATTCATGTTTCCCGTTATGTGATCCGGCGCTGCCGGAGGAACGCTATTTGATGGCCGCGTCCAGGATGCGCTCCTGCGTGAC
>Ga0268360_1001983_pt1 | contig 17932 bp, 13 predicted proteins | sample BioMet11_FD_192465 | JGI IMG/M metagenome (GOLD analysis project Ga0268360, IMG submission 192465) | Sewage microbial communities from Oakland, California, United States - Biofuel 11 (Illumina Assembly) | ecosystem: Engineered > Wastewater > Sewage > Unclassified | place: USA: California... | reverse complement strand
CGATAGGCCCTTCGAGGTGGACGACTACATCCTTTTCGAAGAGTACGCGGGCACCGTGGAGCGCATCGGCCTGAAGACGACGAAGATCCGGGCCCTCACCGGCGAGCAGCTCGTCGTGGCGAACTCAGTCCTCACGAGCTCCCGGGTCAGGAACTACAAGCGCATGGAGCGGCGGCGGGTGGCTTTCTCCTTCGGCGTCGTCTACGGGACGGTGCCGGAGCTCGTCGCCGAGATCCCCCGGATCGTGGGTTCTGCCGTCGCGGCGCAGTCCCTCGCCTCCTTCGACCGCTCGCATCTCAAGGCTCTCGGCTCCGCGAGCTTGGAGTTCGAGAACGTCTACCACGTGGTGACCGCCGACTACGACGCGTACATGGACACCCAGCAGGCGGTTCTCGAGCGGATCCTGGCGGATTTCGCCGAGCGGGGCATACAGCTGGCGTATCCGACGAGCACGGTGTTCCTGGCCGGCTCTTCCCCCTCCCCGGTCGGAGCCGGGAAGCCTAGCCCCTAGCTTCCCGGCGGCCTCTATCCCAGGCGCCAGGAGTCCATGTCGACTCCCGCTCCCGAGCCCATCGGGTCCAGGGTTTTCAGGAAGTCCTCGCTCGCCCTCGCGAGAAGGCGCTGGGCGTCGTAGACATGGATGCAGGTAGCCAACGAGAAGTCTCCGCGCCGGGGCTCTTCGCTCATGACGAGGAGCTCTCGGTCCGTCCAGGGTTCGCCGTAGACGTGGGACTTGTACTCGATGTATCCGAAAGCCATCTCGCGGTAAATTTCCCTATCGGATTCCTCCGCTCCCGAGGCGGGCACCGCCACGCTCAGGTACTCGAGGATTCGCGGGGCGTAGAACTGCCGGACCACCGCCTCGAATTCGCCGAGGTTCCCGATTTCCTTCCCGGGCTCGGGAAAGAGAGCCGGGATGTCGGACCAGTAGTCGGGATAGGCGAATCCCTGGCCGAAGATTCTCGACCTGCATTCCTGCGCCTGGGCCGAGTCGAGTTCGTTCCTGACTTGGCACTGGCCGTAGTACTGTTCCCCGACCTCGTCGCTTCCGAGCTCCCGGGCGCGGTAGAAGATGTACTGGTGCTTCAGGAAATGCTCGATGTAGGACCGGTAGAGGATCATCGTGGCGTGGACGTTGTCCGATTCCGCCTGAGCGAATATCGAGTCCTTTATCATAAGGCACTTCGAGAAGAGCATGTACAGGGCCTTGCCCGTAAGCGGCAGGTCCGAATCGATGACTGCGGCGGCGAGGGCCGCCTGGTGGGGCGCCGCGCAACGCGCGACGAATTCGGCGTCGCGCTCCAGGAGGGCGTCGAGGCTAAGCGCCATCGCCGATCCCGCCGCTTCCGTCGGTCCTCGAGCCCGGTGTGGATCCCAGGCCCCTTCGCCCCTGGCCGACGTATATCTGACGGGGCCTGCCTATCTTGAAGGGTTTCGTGTCGTGCATCTCCTTCCACTGGGCGATCCAGCCGGGCATGCGGCCTATGGTGAACATGACCGTGAACATATCTGTCGGGATGCCGATCTCCCGATAGAGTATGCCGCTATAGAAGTCCACGTTCGGGTACAGCTTCCTCTCGACGAAATAATCGTCGGCGAGGGCCGCTTCCTCGAGCTCGAGGGCGATCGCCAGCAGAGGATCCCGGACCTTCCTGTCCTTTAGGTAGTCCCGGCAAGCCCTCTTTAGGATCGCCGCGCGGGGGTCGTAGTGCTTGTAGACGCGGTGCCCGAAGCCGTAAAGGCGGAAAGCCTTGGTCCTGTCCTTCGCCCTCTCGATGACCGCCTCGACCGGGATCCCTTCGTCGCGGATGCCCTCGAGCATCTCGATGACTTTCTGGTTCGCCCCTCCGTGCAGGGGCCCCCAGAGGGCGTTTATCCCGGCGCAGACGGAGGAATACAGATTCACCTTGCTCGAGCCCACGAGCCTCACGGTCGAGGTGCTGCAGTTCTGCTCGTGATCCGCATGGAGGGTGAGGAGGAGGTTGAGGAGCTTCGCCTTGTCGGCGTCCATCTCGAAGGGCTTCACGGGACTCGAGAACATCATGCTGAGGAAGTTGTCGCAGTAGCTGAGGTCCCCTCGGGGATAGACGAAGGGCTCGCCTACGGATTTCTTGTAGGAGAAGGCGGCGATCGTCCGTATCTTCGAAATGAGCCGCGCCGCCATGACCCGGAAGATGTCCTCGGACATGTCGTCGACGTAGTATCCTGGATAGTAGATGGCGAAGGCGCTGACCATAGTGCTCAGTATGGCCATGGGATGGGCCCTGAGAGGCAGGGCTACGAAGTGGTGCAGCATATCCTCGTGGAGCATCGAGTGCTCGGTGAGGAGAATCCGGAAATTCTCTCTCTGGGCCGAATCCGGAATCTCGCCGTAGATGAGGAGGTACGCCGCGGTGACGAAATCGACCGTACCGGCGAGCTCCTCGATGGGGATGCCTCGGTAGCGGAGCAGGCCCTTTTCCCCGTCCACGAAGGTTATGGAGCTCTTGCATACCCCGGTATTCTGATAGCCCGGGTCGTACGAGATGAGGCCCGCGGTCTCCCGGAGGTTCGAGATATCGATGGCCTTCTCGCCTTCGGTCCCTACCACGAGATCCAGCGGATAGGTCTTCCCCTCGACAAATAGCTCAGCCTTCACGCTTCGATTCCTCCTTCCCTTCGCCGTCGCGCTTGCGCTCGAAGTACGCCTTGCCTCCCCAGAAGGCGAGGACTGTCGCCGCCGCGGCCAGGGCGAAGAAGACGGCCGCCGTGGCTATGACGACGATCTCCCGCGCCACTTCGGCGACCTCCAGGGCCATGGCGGAGAAGAATACGACCACGAAGCCCTTGGCCGCGAGGGAGGCCAGGGTAGCCCTCGCGAAGCCTTCGCGCCTGAGGGTCCTCTGTACGGCTCCCTGAGTCCAGCTCGCGATGAGCCAACCCGCTCCGAAGACCACTCCCGCGACGACGAGCTTCGGGAGGAAGAGTATGGCCTTCCCCAGGAGTTCGGAGAAGATGGTCAGCTTCCAGGCGATGAACGCGTTGTCGAGGAAGACCAGGAATACGATGGCGAAGACGGCGTTCCCCGCGATGTCGTAGAGCCCGCGGCGGACGTCGGCCTTCCGGAGCTCGGCGCCCCAGCGGGATCGGGAGAAGTAGCGGTCGAGGCGGAGCAGCCTGGCGAGCTGAACGATGAGCTTCTTCGCGAGCCAAGAGCAGAGCCAGCCCACGAGGAGGAGGGCGAGCCCAGCGACGAGGTTCGGGAGGTAGGCGACGAGGCGGTCGCCGAAACCTACGACCTGCCCTTGGATATCGGCGTTCATGTTTCTTCAGCCTCCATGGTTGGGTGCGGCCTTGAACAGCGAGGCGATGAGCGAGCCTCGCTCCTGGTATTCCTTGATCCTGAGGACCGGGCATTCGATTCCGTCGGAGACCTCCCTGCCGAGGGAATGGCCGAGGAGCGACTCGGCGAAGCCACCCCGGGGCTCGCCCATCACGACGAGAGTCTCGGAGGGGGGGAGGCGACGGAGCGCCGCGAGGGGGTCGACCTCGACGACTGCGGATGCCGGCGCCCCCTTGCCCGCCGCCCCGAGCTCCGAGTTCATCTGGGCGATCCTGGCTCCGAGCTCCTCCGGCTCTGAGCCGGCATCGGCGGGGACGATCACCCGGAGCTCCGATCCGAAGCGGGCCGCCAGGGCGGGAGCCAGCTCGAGGGCGAGGAGGGAGTGGGGATCCTCGCCGTAGACCGCCGCTATCGTCCTCGGGCTCGACGGTCCGAGGGGGCCGTAGAGGACCCCGATCTCGCTCGTCGAGGAGAGGAGGGCTTCGTCCATCGAGGCGTAGAAGAGGCGCCTGAGGAAAGGCGCCCGGCTCTCCCGGAACGAGAGGACGAGGTTGCAGTCCTCCTCCCTGACCGCGTCGGCGATGCCGTCCGCGACGCTGTGGGCCACCTTGATGAGGGCGCGGGCGCCGATGCCCCGGGCCTTCGCCGCGGCCACCGCTTCGTCGAGGAAGTCTCCCGCGGCTTCGGCGTCCGCGTCGTCGATATGGAGGGCCACGCCTTCCTCGACCTCGACGACGTGGAGGAATACCACCGAGGCCTTGAACCTGCCGGCCAGGGCGAAGGCGATCTCCATGACCCCCGAGGTCCCGCCGCGGGATGTCAGGCATACGAGGATGACGTATTCCCTCCTCGATATCCGGTCGAGGGCGGAGAGCTTCTTCGCGTGCTCGATTTCCCGGCTCGAGGCGTAGAAGCGGTAGACCAGGAGTCCGAGGATGATCCAGCCCGCCGTGACCGCCCAGGCCACGAGGCTGTAGTTGAGCATATACGCGGCGAGGAAGACGAGGAGGGCGATGCCCAGGATGGAGAGGAAGGGGAATAGCGGCGTCTTGAACCCCCGGTCCAGGTCCGGCCTCTTCTTGCGCAGGGATATCATGGCGACGTTGACCTGGAGGAATAGGAGGAGGAACATGATGTCGGCGGCGCTGGCCACGTCCTCGATGGGCAGGGAGAGGGTCATGGCCGCGATGAGGAGCACCGACACGAGGATGCTCCAGTGGGGGCTCCGGCGCTCGGCGTGGATCTTCCCGAAGAAGGCCGGGAAGTTGCGGTCCCTGCCCATGGCGTAGGCCACTCGGGAGGAGGAGTAGATCGTGGCGTTGAGCGCCGAGATCGTCGAGATGAGGCCGCCGACGAGGATCATGATCCCTCCCCCGGCGAAGAAGCCCCTCGCCACCTCGACGAGGGCAGTCTCCTTGTGGGCGGCGAGGTAGTCCCAGGCGCTTATCCCGTCGGGCCTCACCGAGCCTAAGGCGGCCACGGTCACGAGGAGGTAGATCGGGACCACGACGAGGAGGGATAGGAACACCGCCCTCGGTATGTTCCGCTTCGGGTCCTTGATCTCCTCGGAGCTCTGGGCGATGACCTCGAAACCTTGGAATGCGATGAAGGTCAGGCCCATGGCCTTGAACACGCCCTCGGGGCCGTTGGGCATGAAGTCCCGGAAAACGGCCATAGGGTCGTCGGTGCGGAGGGTCAGCTCGAGGCCGAAGCCCGAGAAGACGAGGAGGATGATGATCTTAGTTATCGTGACGAGGCCGCCGATCTTCCCGGTCTCCGAAGCCCCGCGGAAATTGACATAGCCGAAGAGGACCGCCACCGAGGCCGCGAGGGCCTTCTGGAAGGGGATGAAGTCCCACTGGGGAACCGCGACGGCCAGCTCCCGGAGGATGTGCTCGAAGTAGGCTCCGAAGCCTATGGCGTAGAGGCTGCAGGCCATGGCGTGGGCGAACCAGCTCATCCAGCCGGATAGGAAGCCGTTCCACTTGGGAAGACCTTCCTTGACCCACAGGTAGCCGCCGCCTGCGTCGTGGTAGCAGGACCCGAGCTCGGCGTAGGCCATGGCGGTGATGAGGGCTATCGCGCCGTTGAGGACGAAGGAGAGGAGGAGGGCGGGCCCGGCGACCCCGGCGGCGATGCCGATGAGGACGAAGATGCCGGCGCCTATCATCGCCCCGACGCCGATGAGGGTCGCGTCGAGGAGGCTCATCTCCCGGGCCAGCCGGATGTCGGTCCCGAATTTCGCCATCGGTCAATCGCCCTACGCCGCGGCCGCCGTCCGGTCCTTCGTCCTGCCGACGAGGGCGGGGGCTATGCCGGGCCCCATGACCTCCTTCCAGATGCGGTAGTAGTGGAGCTCCTCGGGGGACCTCAGGACGAGGCCCGGGGCCACTTCTCGTTCCCGCTCGAAGGCCGCGCCGCCGATCGCCTTCGCCGCCCGCGCGGACATCACTTCGGCCGATCCGGCTCCCTCGGAGAACTTCATCTTCTTCCGCTCGATGATTTCCTTCGGCAGGAGTCCGCGGCAGGCTTCCCGCAGGAGCCACTTCTCGGGCCTGCCGGGCCGATGGGCGAGGAGCTCCGGGGGGAGCCGGCTCGCGTAGCGGAGGAGGGAGAGGTCGAGGAAAGGCACCCGCGCCTCGAGGCCGTGGGCCATGCTCATCCGGTCGGTCCGCTGGAGGTTCGTGTCCTGGAGCCCGAGGATGATGTCGTCGAGCTCTCGCCGGAGCGCCGGGCCGCCTCCTAAGGCCGAGAGATACGAGTAGCCCGCGAAGACTTCGTCGGCCCCCTCTCCCGAAAGCGCGACCTTGACGCTCTCCGCGGCGAGCCTTGAGACGAAGTACATGGGCACCGCCGATCGCACGAGGGGCGCGTCGAAGGACTCGAGGTGGCCAATGACCTCGGGGAGAGCGGCCTCGACCTCGTCGGGGGTGTAGATGAGCTCGTGATGCTTAGTGCCGAGGTAGGTCGCGACCCGACGAGCCGCCTCGATGTCCGGCGAACCTTCCATACCGGCCGCGAAGGAGTGGAGGTCGACGGTGTAGGGCCGCATCATGGCGGCGACGAGGCTCGAGTCCAGGCCTCCCGAGAGGTACACCCCGACGGGCACGTCGCTCATGAGGCGCTTGGCGACCGCATCCTCGAGCCGCCGGCGCAACTCTTGTAGGATCTCGGGGAGCGGGGCGTCGGCCAGGGGCTCGCGGGGAGGGAAGGGCCTCGCGAAACGCCAGGTTCCGCCGCCGGCAAGCATGGCGTGTCCCGCTGGCAGCACGGAGAGCTCGTCCATGCCTCGGGGGAAGGCCTTGAGCTCGCTGGCCGCGAGGAATAGATCTCCCTTCCGCCCGTAGTAGAGGGGCTTGATCCCCAGGCTGTCCCGGGCGAGGAGCAGCCCCTTCTCCCCCGCCAAAGCTATGGCGAACATCCCGTCGAGCCTCTCGAGCATGTCCTCCCCCTCCTCTTCGTAGAGGTGGAGGAGGACCTCCGTATCGGCCCTCGTCCGGAAGGCGTGGCGGTCCTCGATGTCCCGCCGGAGCTCCCGATGGTTGTAGATCTCGCCGTTGAAGGCCACCGCCAGGTCCCCGCGCTCGTTCGCCATGGGTTGGCTACCTCCCGGGAGGTCCAGGATCGAGAGCCTCAGGTGCCCGAGGACCGAGTCGCCCAAATTCAGCCGTCCCCTCCCATCGGGGCCGCGATGGCCGATCCTGTCCATCATCCCGCCGACGAGCTCCCCGCCGCCCCGTCCGTACGCCGCCGCAATTCCGCACATCAGCAACTCCTTCGAACAGCCTGCCCTGCGGGGCGGACCGGCGCCGATCAGAGATCGACGATCGAGACGTTCTCGGTCTTCAGCCTGAGCCTGATGAAGACTCCGAGCTTGGCTTTCTCCGCCGCGCTTCCCTGGCCTTGCCTCCATTTGACTAGGACGGTGTAGACCTTCTCCGGGTCCACCGCCTCGGATTCCTTCACGAGGAGGTCCCCCCACGAGAGGCTCGATACCTCGGGGAAGAGGACGCCGACCTCCTTGGAAACCTGCGAGAGGAGGAGGTCCCGATCGGTCAGGGCCGCCACTTGGGCGCGGAGCTCCTCGATGGTTCTGTCCTCCGCGTCCGATCCCCTCGCCGCCAGGCTCTCCTGAGCGGCCCGGCTAGGGGGGGCGGCCTGCGGCTCCTGCGCCTGCGAGGGGAGGGAAGTCCCGGGCTGGAAGGCCGCGGAGCCCTGCTCGGCCTGGGCTTGGGCCGCCGAGCTCTGTATCACCTTGAGTTCCGTATTGGGCAAGCCGAACTCGGGCAGCTGGGCCTGGAGGTGCTTCACCATCTCGGCGGAGAGAGGATCGCCCAGGACAGTCACCTGCACCGTCGAGAGGGGCCGCCCGCGCTTCTTGAGGACCGAGCCGATCTGGCTGTCGGGGAACTGCATGTTCTTGGCGACGAATAGGTCCACCTTGCTGCGGAAGCTCGTGTCCTGGATGAGGTCGTAGGCCATATAGAGGCTCGGGGCCAGGAAGGCCGCGGCGATGAGGCTGAGGATCACCGCCCACTTGCGGGAGATCGGCGCCCGGTCGGTCTGGATCTCCCCGAGCTTCAGGTACTTCGTGAAGAAGAAGGTGGTGAAGCCTATGAAGACGCTGTTGATGAGGTAGAGGTACGAGGCCCCGGCGAAGATGCCCATCTGGCCTCTCGCGAGGCCGTAGCCCGCGGTGCACAGGGGCGGCATGAGGGCGGTGGCCACGGCTACTCCGGCGATCGTGTTGGCGCTCCGGGACTTCCGGGAGACGGCGATGATCATCGCCGTGCCGCCTAGGAGGGCGACGAGGACGTCGAAGAAAGTCGGCATGGTGCGGGCGAGGAGCTCCGGAGTCGCGCCGCCGAGGGGGGAGAGGCTGAAGTAGACGAACGAGACGAAGAGGCTGATCCCCGTCATGACCGCGAGGTTGAAGATAGAGCGCCTGAGCAGGGCGGTGTCGTAGAGGCCGAGGGCGAGGCCCGCGCCCATGATCGGGCCCATGAGGGGCGAGATTAGCATCGCGCCGATGATGAGGGCGCTCGAGTTGACGTTGAGGCCGATGGATGCCAGGAGGATGGCGACGATGAGGCTCCACAGCGAGGCGCCGCGGAACTCCACTCCCTCCGCGATGGTGTCGAGGGTCCCCTGGCGGTCGGTCTTATCCCACAGGTGGAAGAGGCCGCCCACTCGGGCCAGGAGTTCCTTCGCCAGGGCGCCGGAGCTCTCGCCGGGCCTCCTTTCGTCCTCCTCGTCCATAGTGCCTCCTCCTAGAAATATAGCGCACCGATGCGCCGTGCGGCCCGGCGGGTCGATCCGCTCATGCTCCACCCTCGGAGAGGTAGCTCCGCGCCAGCTCGATGAAGTGCCTGGCCCGCTCCGAGAGACCGTCCTTCCTGTAGCACATCCCGATGGGGATCCTGTCCTCGAGGCCGACCCTCCCGATGCCGGAGCCGCCGGCCTCTCCTAGCTCCAGGTCCGGGACTATGGACCAGCCGAGGCCTGAAGACACGAGGCCTATGATGGAGAAGGCGTCGTTGCACTCGTAGGCCGGCTTGGGCGTCCCGCCGTACCTCGCGCAGGCCTTGTCTATGGCCTCGACGAGCCCCGGCGCCGTGACCCGGTCCATGGCGATGAAGGGCCGGTCGGCCAAGCGCCGGAAGCACTCCTCCGGCTCCAGTTCCTCGAGGCCCGGATCCTTGGGGAATACGGCGATGAGGGTCTCCGTGGCGACCGGATCGAAGGCGAGCTCGGGCTCCTGCATCCAGGGGCGCACGAAACCTATGTCTATGGCCCCGGACATGAGGGCCCTCTCCTGGGCCTCGGTGGACATGACGCGGATCTCGAGCTTCATGATCGGGATGATCCGCCGGATCTCCTCTATGCACGGCGCGAGCCGGGTATTGAAGAAGAAATTGACGCAGCCGATGTTGAGGGCCCGCGTCCCCTCGGCGACGGTCCTCGCGTTCCTGCAGGCCGATTCGATACCCTCGAGGAGGCGCTCCGCCTCTACGAGGAAATACGCGCCCGCTTCGGTGAGGGCGGTCTTCTTCCCCGCCCGGTCGAGCAGGGCGACGCCCACCTCCTCCTCCAGCTCCTGGATCTGGCGGCTCAAGGGCGGCTGTGAGACGTGGAGCATCTCCGCCGCCTTGGTGAAGTTGAGGCAACGGGCCACCGCGACGAAGTAGCGTATGTGCCGTAGTTCCATGGGCGCATTCTAGGGCGGGACGGGCCGGGAAGCAAGTTCGGCCGCGGCTTCTTCATCCCTCGAGGTCCGAGCCCCGCTCCCCGCGCTCCTTCTCCCGCAGACTCTGCATGAAGCGTTTGAGGGCCCCCTGGGCCATGTCCTTGCACCCGAGGCCGAAGGCCAGCGCTGCGCCCAGGGCGAGGGCCGCGATGAGGGCCTCGAAGACGAACTCGACGATGCCTCTCCCGAGGCCGAGTTGCTCCAGGGCCATGGTGAACACTATCACGAGCCCCAGCCACTTGATGGCCTTGGCTATGAGCCTCGCGCCCTGGACAGAGGCGTTGAGGGCGATGGTGAGGACGAAGTTCGACAGGAACGTCACGGCGAGGTAGCCCACGACGGAGACCAGTATCCCCGCCGCGAGGTTCGGCAGGGCCTGGGCGAGCTTGCCCGCCAGGGCGAGATAGATGTCGAGGTCGAGGATCCGGGCGGCCCAGAGGAAGGCGGCGAGGATGGTGGCCCAGTAGGCTATGACTCCCGCGAGGCTCGACGGCCGGTACTCCACCCCTCCCTTGCGCAGGAAGTCCGAGAGGCCGGTCCTCTCCCCGAGCCGGTCGAAGCGCGCGACGGCGAGGAGCCGCGAGAGGACGAACCTGATAACTACTGCGGCGACCCAGCCTCCGCCCAGCACGAAGACCGCCTCGAGAAAGGACGGCATCGAGTCGATGAAGCCCGCGGCTCGGACTAGGATCTCGTCCATCTGGCGCCTCCATTTTTCTCCCGCCTCTGCCCTCCCTCGGGGTCGAGGACGAGCCTCTGGATCTCCTCCACGGACATCCCGGCTATCCCGAGCCTCTCCACCGTCCTGCCTCCGGCCCTCAGGTCCTTCCCGAGGAGCACCGAGCCGAGGGAGATCATCAGGTCTATCGTCGGGGTGGCCACGCCGAGCATCGCTCCGATGGACGAGATGGGCACGAGGCTCATGGGTACGTCCTCGGATATGTACCTGTGGGCGATCGTCGACGGGGCCTTGATCCCGGCGTAGCCCGGGGTGCGCCTGATCGCCTCGCAGAGATCCTTCCCCGGGGAGTCGTAGCTCAAGTAGAGCCACTCCCGGGCCGAGACGCTCCTCATCCCCAGGGACCTCGCCACGGCGAGCCTCTCGTCGTCCATCTTCTGCAGGACCAAGGACACCGATGGCGTCACCCCGTCGACATAGTAGTCGAAGTCCCCGGAGGTCGACTCGATCCTCCCGGCGTTGAGGATCGTCAGGGCGGGGTGGAAGATCGCGCCTATGTTCTCCATGCTCGTGGCGAGGACGTTGCTTCCGGCGGAGAACTGCGGGAAGGCGGGTTCCAGGACCCCCAGGACCTCCGGGGTCCAGTAGGATGGCAGGGTGGCCAGGGGCACGCCGTTCTTTATCCTGAAGATTCGGCCCCGGTGGCGGGAGACCGCGCGGGCCGCGTAGATTAGGGTCTGGGCCTCGGCTATGACCGGCCTCCCCCGGAGCCCCGAGTCGATGAGGGCCTTGCGGAACTCGAGGGCGCCCCCGGTGCGACCGGGGTTGAGGACCACGACCTGCCCGTCGGCGAGGACGCCGGCCATCGCCCGGGCGATCTCGGCGTGGGCGGTGGCCGGGGTGACGATCATGACCACGTCGGCGCCTCCGACCGCCTCGGCCAGGTCGGAAGTCGCAAGGGCGATCGGCCCGAAGCCCTCCACGGCCCCTTCGAGCTCCACGCCGCCGTGCCACCGGACCCCGTCCAGCTTCGAATCGGTCCGGTTGTAGAGCCGCGACTGGAAGCCCATGAGCCCGAGGTGGGCGGCCATGCAGAGGCCTCCGTTCCCCGCCCCGACGACGCAGTACACCGCCCCCTTGCCCTTCGCCTTCGCGGCGCGGACGATGTCCCGTATCTCGGCGTCGGTTCCAGCCATTCCCGCGCCCCGCTACGCTCCGCCCGGCCGGGCGGCCTTCCCTGAGCTCCCTCGGGACCGGGCATTCTCCGCGGCGAGGGCTATGCGCTCTTTCGCCGGCACCGCCGAGCCTTCGGCGTCCACCGCCACTATCGCGCCGTCGATGCAGGCGGTGCCGTACCGCAGGGCCTCGGGGAACTCGTCGGCGCAGGCCGACAGGCCGGGCAGGACGAAGAAGCCAGAGGCGAGGATCTCGTACAGCCCCTCGGGGCTGTAGGGGGAGCGGATCGAGGACTCGATGGCCGCGACGGCGGCCCGGGCCTCCCGGATGAGCTCGGAGGTCCTCTCGAGGACTATGGGGTTCGAGGACATGTCCTCCACTTCTCCCCGGGACCTCAGTTCCCGGTACGTCGAGAGGGCGTGGCGGGTTATCTTGACGCTCTCGTCTATGGTGGCGGGGTCGGCCAGTTCGAAGCCTTCCGAGTAGCTCACCACGTGGATGATCTGGGGGCTCGTCGCGTCCCCGGGCTCGATGTCGTCCATGAGGGCGGTGACGGCGGCGAGCTGGGCCTTCGCCTTGTCCGGGTCCCGGGAGAAGTGGTCGAGGCCGCCCCGGGGCTGGAGGTAGACCTTGAAGTCCCCGTCCTCCAGTTCCCGGACGAGGTGGAGGAGGGCCCTGGCCTTGGAGAGGTCCTGGAGCCCCCAGGTGAACTTCGGCGTGTTCAGCATTACCTGGAGGACGAGCTTCTGGACGCCCCAGGTTTTGGCCGCCTTGGCCGCGACGAATCCCGAGAGGACGTAGCTGAGGTCGTCTCCCCCCCGGAAGGCGAAGTGGTGCGGCACGTTGGGCTCGTAGGGCTTGCCCGTGCCGGCTATGAACCTGAGGGCGGCGATGTGCTCCCTCAGGTTTTCGGCCACCGAGTTCGGCCCCCGGCCGTCGAGCTTCGAGAACCACCATAGGGAGAGGGCGTGCCAAGCCGTGTCGATGCTCGACTCGAGCATCCTAGCCATGGCTTCCACGTCCCGGGTGCCCGCGTAGGAGCGCACGAGCATCGGCCTGGCGGCGCGCCAGGCTTCCTCGAACTCTTCGGCCGAGGCGATGGGCACGCCGCCGCCGTCCTCTCGGCCCTCCCAGCTGCGCCAGAACTCGGATTGGCTGAGCTGCGATGTGCCGATGGACAGGACGTCGAGGTATCCCGACGAGGCCAGCTTCCTCGTCCAGTCGAAGAACATGTCGACCGCTTCTTTGCGGTGGGGAAGGTAGGGGCCCATGTGGGCCCTCATGAGGGGAGGCAGCCCCCGCTCGACGCCGTGGGCGACCCGGGCCGCGAGGCTGTCCCCGCGCTGGCCGAAGCGGTGGTAGCCGCTCCTGTCGATCGGGCGGACTGAGAGGTAGTCTCCCTCGCGGACTAGCTCCCGGCCGAAGGCCAGCCGCGCCTCGTCGTAGGCCACTCCCCGGGCCGAGGACGTAGGGAGGAGCTCCGTGGGGAGCCCGAGCTTGGCCAGGGTCTCGGCCGGCGTCTCGTCGCCTCGGAAGGTGACCACCTGGGGGAAGAAGCGCTCCACCATGTCGCAGGCTCGCGGCAGCCCCGCGAAGTAGACTTCCCGCACGCCTCCGAGCTTCGCGGCGCCGACGAGGCGCAGGGCGTTCATGAATCGCGAGAAGATCCTCAATGCGTCGTCGGGGTCCAGGCGATAGCTGATGCCTATCGCGGATATCCTGTTCCTCTCGAGCCAGTCCCGTATGAGCCGGACGCTGTCGCCGTCCGGACAATGTTCCACCGCGTCGTTTATATCGGCCCCGGCCACTACGACGTCCAGGCCGCAGTCGGAGAGGAGCCGCCCTATCGACGAGATGCCGAGGGTGTGGGCGTCCACCGAGGGCCGCATGAGGGCCATCCTGTCTCCGACTCTCAGTTGTCCAGCCATCATTGCAGCCTCCTCATGCCGTGAGCCGCTCGAAGACCTGAGCGGGAAGAATCGTCCTCATCTCCGGAGGCGCGGGGATGAACGCGTAGCCGGACCTCGCGTTGGCGGTCATAGAGGCCAGGACGATGGCGTTTAGGTACTGGGCCTCGTCCAGGCCGGCGTCCGCGGCGCAGGCCGAGAACCACCGGTCCGGGACCATGGGCTGGCCGTTCATCTCTATGGCGTACAACTTCCCCTCGTGGAGGAGGATGTCGCAGCGGGCGTAGTCCCTCGCCTGGGCCATCGCGAAGACCCTCCGGGCGAGGTGGGATACCCTCTCCTTCAGCCGCTGCTCCTCGATGGGGACCGGGTTTGTGGCCTGGGTCTCCTTGTCGGCCTCGGATACCACCAGGGCGTCAGCCTGGGCCTTCTTGATCTCCACGGGGGCGATGATCGCCTTGGCCCCGTCGCCGATCATGGCGACGGTGAACTCCCTAGAGTCCTCGCCCCCGGAGACGAATCGCTCCACGAGGGCCTCGCCGTAGCTCTCCGCCACGAGGCGCGCCTTGGTGTACAGCTCGCCGGGCCGCCGGGCGACCGAGGACTCGTCGATGCCCCGGCTGTTGCCCTCCTCGGCCGGCTTGACAATGTAGGGAAAGTCCCTGGCTCCCTCGATCAACTCGAGTCCCTCGATGGAGCCATCTTTGAACTTGCGGACCGTGAACCAGTCGGGAGTAGGTATGCCGCACAGGCGCCAGTGGGTCTTCATGCGGGGCTTCGACAGGGCCAGCTCCATGGTGTCGGAGTAGGAGCCTATCCAGGCGAGGCCCGAGCCGATCGCGATCTCCCGCAGGTACGCTGCCTCGCCGGACCGCGGTCCCGGGAAGCGGAAGAAGGACGAGAAGAGCATGTCCGGGCCGAAGGAATCGAGGGCCTCCGCCAGCTCGCCGCAGCTCCCCACCGCGACGTGCCTGGCCACGACTCCGCCTCGCCTGAGCGCGGCCTCCATCTTTCCGAAGCGCTCGGCCTCGGCCTTCAGCTCGCCCTCGTCCCGCGGGACCCCGCTAGCGATGAGCAGTCGCGGGAGGCCTGTGGCCACGGCAGTTTTTACTCGTCGAATTTGTACCCTCCGCCGCGCCGCAGGCGGCGCGTATGCTTGGAAGGTACCGGCTTCAGCCGCGCCGGTCCAATACCTATTCACCCCCCGATGATACTTACTCGATATGGATCTCCCTTTTTCTTCCCGCGGAATCCTTTGCCCCAGGGCCCGGATTCGCTATATTGGAATGATACTTCGCGTCGCTCAGGAGGCACTCTCAGGATGTCCCACGATTTTCTGGCCTCGCCCCAATTCCAGATCAGCGTCTTGCTCATGGTCGCCCTGGCGGGCCACGTGCTCGCCTCCCGCATAGGCCAGTCCGCGGTGATCGGCGAGATCCTCGTGGGGGTCGCTGTGGGGCCAAGCCTCCTCGGCCTCGTCTCCTACACGGACTTCGTCCGCGAGCTGGCGGACATAGGCGCCATCGTCCTCCTCTTCGTGATAGGCCTCGAGTTCGATCTCAAGGACATCCTCAAGCGGAAGTACTTCCTCATAGCCGCCCTCGGGGTCGCCGTGCCTTGGCTCGCGGGCTACGGCGTAGTAGCCGCTTTCGGCTACGGCGCTGCCGAGGCGGTCTTCGCCGGCACGGCCATGACCGCCACGAGCATCGCCATCACGGCCAACGTCCTAAAGGAGATGGGCAAGTTGGAGACAGGCGCCGCCAAGGCTATCATAGGGGCGGCGGTCATCGACGACGTCCTGGGGCTCGTGGCCCTCTCCCTCACCGTGGGAGCCGCCGACTCCTCCCTCTCGGTCCTCGGCGTGGCCGTCCTCTTGGCGAAGACCCTCGCCTTCCTCGCCGCGGGAGGGGCCATCGGCTACTTCGGCGTTCGCCGCCTCATCGTCCTGATCGACTCGAGCCGGCTGACCTCCCGCTACCCCGAGACGCCCTTCATTTTCGCCATGGCCATGGCCTTCGCCTACGCAGCCTTCGCCGAACTCGTGGGACTCTCGGCCATCGTGGGGGCCTTCCTCGCCGGTTCCTGCATGGGGGGGATCAGCCTCGCCAAGGGGCGCAGCTACGAGGAGGGGGCGGACTACCTGCGCATCATCTTCGCCTCGATCTTCTTCGTCTCCCTCGGCGTCCTCGCAGACCTCCGCGCGGTGAGCTGGGGCGTCGTCGCCCTCATCGCCGTCCTCACCCTCGTCGCCGTGGCGTCCAAGCTCCTCGGCTGCGGCCTGCCGGCCCTCCTGTCGGGCTCGTCCCCCCGAGAAGCCCTGAGCATAGGCTTCGGCATGACTCCCAGGGGAGAGGTGGCTATGATCGTGGCCTTGATCGGCCTGGAGAAAGGGATAGTCGAGCAGGACCTCTACATCGCCATCATGATGATGAGCCTCCTGACCACCGTCGTCACTCCGGCCTTCCTCACGCGGACCCTCTCGGGCCCGTCGCCCGCGGCGGGGCCCCGCTAGGGGAGGATGTAGGCCCGGAGGGGCGGGAAGCCGTTGAAGCAGACCGACGAGTAGCTCTGGGTGTAGGCGCCCGCGGTGAATATGTAGGCCCGGTCGCCTATCCTCGTGGACTCGGGCATCGTGTAGGTCCACTTCTCGTAGAGGATGTCCATCGAGTCGCAGGTGGGCCCGGCTATGATCACTTCCTGGGCGCCGCCGACGCCCTCGAAGTAGATCGGGTACTTGATGGCCTCGCCCTGGGTCTCTATGAGCCCCCCGAACTTGCCCGCGTCCAGGAAGACCCAGGGGTACCGGTCGCTCACCGACTTCTTGGCTATGTTGACGATCTCCGACACGATGATCCCGGCGTCGGCGACGAGGGAGCGGCCGGGCTCCACGATGACCTCGTCGGGCAGCTTCCCCTCGAAGCTGTTGTCGAGGAAGCGGCGGATATTCTCGGCGTAGACCGGGACGGGATCGGCGGGCTCCAGGTAGTTGGCCGGAAGCCCTCCCCCCATGTCCACCATCTTGAGGTCCACGTGGATCTGCTCCGCGACCTGCCTGAAGAGGTGTCCCACGGTCGTCAGGGCGGTGGACCACTGGCCCACGTCCCGCTGCTGGGATCCGGGGTGGAAGGCGATCCCGTAGGGCTCGAGGCCGAGGCGCACAGCCAGCTTGACGAGCTGCCGCACCAAGTCCGGGTGGGAGCCGAACTTCTTCGACTGCGGCCAGTCGGCGCCGAGCCCCTCGGAGAGGATCCGGAAATAGACCCGGGAGCCTGGCGCGCAGTCGGAGATGTTGTTGAGGTCGAGGATCGAGTCGGTGGCGTAGAGCCGCACGCCCCTATCGAAGAAGTAGGCTAGGTCGGCTCGCTTCTTGATCGTGTTGCCGAAGCCTATCCGCTCGGGCGGCACGCCGAGGGCGAGGACCTTGTCGAGCTCGTAGCGCGACCCCACGTCGAAGGAGGCCCCCAGGTCCCTCAGCGCCGAGAGCACCTCCGCCATCGGGTTGGCGTTCACAGCGTAGTAGACCCGGGCGAAGGGCAGCTGCTCCCTGTGCTCGGCGTACTTCGCCCGCACCACGTCGAGGTCGATGAGGAGGCAGGGGGTCTCCACGCCCTCGGTGAAGGACTTGATCCTCTCGAAGCGCTCGGGGCTCGAGAACCTGTCGAGGGGAAACGCGTATGCCGGCTTGCTCAAAGAGGCGCTTGCCATCCGCTCTCTCTCCTTGGCCGAACGTATAGCATTTCCGGGGACCTTGGCCAATACCTCTCCGGGAGGAATCCCCGGCGGCTAGGCCCCGAAGATGTCCAGGAGGGCCTTCCGCATGACCGCGGGGTCCGCGTCGGCGCCGGTCCAGTACTTGATGCCGATCAGGCCCTGGTTCACGAGCATCTCCAGCCCGTCGATGACCTCGCAGCCCCGCTCCTCCGCGCTCCTCACGAGCTGGGTCCTCGGGGGATTGGGGATGACGTCGGCCACGAGCATCCCCGGCCTGAGGCTCCGGAAGTCCAGGTTGAGCCGGGCGTCGAGGTCGGGATAGAGGCCCACCGAAGTGGCGTTGACCAGGGCGTCGGCGGCCTCCGGGACCTCGTAGGCCCGGACCCAGGGGACGAAGTCGGCGGCCACTCCGACCTTGGAGGCGAGGAGGGATACGAGCTCCCGGCCCCGGCCTTCGCCTCGGTTCACCACCGTGATCTTGGCCGCCCCCGCCAGGCCGAGCTCCACGCCGATGGCCCTCGCGGCCCCTCCCGCGCCGAGGAGCACGAAACTCCTCCCCGCGGGGTCGAGCCGGGACTCCAGGGCGGCGAGGAAGCCCTTCCCGTCGGTGTTCTCCCCGATGAGCTCGTCGCCCCGCCTCACCGCGCAGTTGACCGCCCCCATGAGCTCGGCGGACTTCCCTAGGCCGTCGAGGTGGGGTATGACCGCGACCTTGTGGGGGATCGTGCAGTTGAAGCCGGCGAAGCCCATGGCCCTGGCGCCGCGCACCGCGTCGCCGAGGCCGGCGGGGTCCACCTCCACGGTGAGGTAGCGCCAGTCCAGGCCGAGGGACCGGAAGGCCGCCTCCATCATGGGCTGGGTCGGGTTCTCGGCTACGGGCTTGCCGAAGA
>Ga0268360_1001981_pt1 | contig 17949 bp, 8 predicted proteins | sample BioMet11_FD_192465 | JGI IMG/M metagenome (GOLD analysis project Ga0268360, IMG submission 192465) | Sewage microbial communities from Oakland, California, United States - Biofuel 11 (Illumina Assembly) | ecosystem: Engineered > Wastewater > Sewage > Unclassified | place: USA: California... | reverse complement strand
TAATATATTACTATTAATGTATTATATTATACAAAAAACCTGAAGAAGTTTTGTTTTATCAGAGTTCTTTAGGAACTATAACGATACGTCCTTTCAACTAAATTGCAAAAGAACCACCCAATCCAGGAAAGGTTATTCCAAACAATCTATATGTGTAAACTCCCGCCAGCTTTTTTTGAAAGTTGGCGGGAGTTTGTTCAATATCCGGTTACGTTTTAAAAAAGACAGGCGAGATGTTTTGACTTTGTATTTCTACACCATCTTATTGAAAAACTAAAACCATCACTTTTTGGGTCATCCCTCACCATTTCGAGCTATTTTTATTAAAAAAATGATCAAACTCAACTTATATTATTGCTCAAGACGTATTAAGTCTAAAATTTGCAGATTGCGCTCACAAAGGTGAGGGTTCATGCCTTTTGGTGATGGTTTGGTGATGATAGAAATCAATCCATCGCCTTGTAATAAACTGCTATTTAATTGGTTAGATAAAAAAGTAAGGGAGTGAGGGATGAAATTTATTTTTATTGAATGGTGCAGAAAAAAAATGCCATCCCTATTTTCTAAGGATGGCATTCTGATATGAATTGAGTAAATTCTTATAATGCTTTCAAAGAGTTTGCTACATATTCAAACTTACCAGTACCTGTTACTTTATATACTATAGTATAATTTGGTGCCGAAATAGAACTTCCAGTATAAACTCCAAAATTAATAGTATAAGTTACATTTACACCAGCAACTGTAGTAGCTGTTGGATAAGTTGCTTCCAACGCAGGGATAAATGCAGCAGGTAAGCGTTTAAACATTTCTGCTTTTAGTTGATCATCTGTCATACTAGAATATGCAGTTGCATTCTGAGCTTTCCATGCAGATGGACGGAAATCAAAGTTATTGTTATATGCCGAGCTACCATAATAATATTCATTATTACCATAACTTGTTGTATAACCTGTTCCTTTAACTGTTACGCCTGCAGGTTGATCTATCTTAGTCCAAACATAATCTGTTATTTTTTGGTAGAATGCAGTTACATCAGCAAGACCTTTAGCTGGTTTTAAATTTAATACCACACTTGGATCATATACCCATTTTCCGTTAGTATAAACAAATTGATCTGTAAATTGCTCTACATTGTCATTCTTAACCCAGCTTCCAGCGGTGAAAACATATTCATCGGTACGTAATCCAGTAGCTGATCCTGTGTAATACTTATAAACCACTGCCATTGTATTTCCTTCCTGAGCATATGGATATTTCAATTTAAGGAATTGAGGAATATAATTATCAGCAGGCATTGTTGAACTAAAGTTATCATATTTGCTACCCATTGTTGCAAAGTCAGCCTTTGTAAGGAAGTAACCATTGCCTGTATAAGTAACCCATTTAGTTCCATTGAAAGTATACAATGCACCATTAGTAGTATAAGAACCTCCAGCTAATGCAACAGAAACATTATCAACCTGAACAGTTGTAGTTGCTCCTGTTGAACTATCACCATTATAACGGAAAGCGATATTTACTTTCTTTCCTACATATTTAGAAAGAAGTAACTCTCCTACCTTACCTAAAGTTCCATAGGTACCTGTTGGAACAGGAATAGTAAAACTAGATGTTACATCATCCCATGTTGCAGCTGCGATATCACTTGCAGTAGTACCAGCAAGATTTGAAGAAATAAGAACTTTAAGCGTTCCACCTTCAGCTTTATAATTACCCAAACAAGCATCAAAAGAGAAAACCTGACCAGCTGTAACTGTGAATGAAGGAGAAATCATATACATTTCAAGAGCACCAGCAGCATGGTTATATGCAGTTGCCTGAATATATTTGTTACTGCTAAAAGTCTTTTCACTCCAGCTATATGTTCCAACAGTTGTTACATTTGCCCAACCTGCTATTGAAGCAACATTACCTACAGTACCAGCTTCAAAATCTTCACTTAAAGCACTTTGAATAGTAGGTTCACTAGCTGATTCATTATAGTTTACAGCAACGATATCACCACTAACAGCAGCAGGATAAGCTGATGCCAAAATAGCAGGAAGATTTGTTGATGCAGGCTTTGCAGGAGTAAAGAAGTTCACAGATGAATTTGCTCCCCAAATAGTTTTATAATTTGCTGCAGAAACTGAATAGTTTGGAGCAACACTTAATTTTGCTACATAATCAGGAAGATTAACACTTTTCTTATAAGTAACCTTTATTGCAGCACCTTCACTAGCTGAATACCACTTAGATCCAAGAAACGCAGGAACATAATCAGCTGCCGGAATAGCAGCAGATAAACATTGATTGGTTTTTATTGCAGCTAAAGCAGAAGATACATTATTAGTTGTGGCAAGGGTTTTATTAGCTGCTAACGTAGAAATAGTAGCGTAATCGTCACCTGTCAGGGTATAATCCAATGCTAATTTATTAGTAGGCGTAACCAGATCATCCAGTCCATCAAAATATTTATCGTTATAATCACAACTTGACAATAACGACAATGCACCTACAAAACTTAATATTATATACTTTTTCATAATTAATTATCTCTATAATGGATTAAAAGTTAAGTTTAAGTCTTATTGAGTATGTACGACCAAATCCATAAAATACACGATATGCAGATTGCCAGTTATGACCACCACCATCAAATGCATCAGCAATATATTCCTGGTTGAATAAGTTCTCAACATTACCGTATAAAACAGCTTTTACACTTCCAATTGGGAATGAATAGCTAGCATTCAAGTCAACTAAATTAGCTGCAGGGATACGCCATGGGCTACCAAATGTTTTTTCACCATTCATTATAATATCATTTGATGCCAATGCAAAATCTGCATAATTACGTGCAAATAAGCTATAATCTGCTCCTACACGAAAATTATTGCTAAGTCTGAATTTAGCACCTAGAGCAGCTGTTGTCTGAGCAGATCCACCCACCTTAACACCTTTTTGATAAACAGTCATTTTTGCGTGATCAGCTGCCTGAATACCTGATGCAATCTTTGGAGTAATACCATCAGCTTCATATTCACCTGTCAATGGCTGACCAGCTGAGTTATAGAAATAACCTGTAGCATTGCTGTTCCATCTCCAGTTTCCTATTGAAAACATACCAGTAATATCTAACCAATAGTATGGATGAGCTGCAAGATCCACTTCAATACCTTGGTGAAGAGCATCTACTCCAGACATATTGATTTGAGCACGGTCGCCGTCCTTCAAAGTAAGAGTTCTGGTTGTAGTTTTATCCATCCATGCAGTACTATATGCGTTAACATTTGCAGTGAAATATTTAGATCGATAACCGTATCCTAATTCAACAGAAAATATTTTTTCATTAATAGCATCAGGATTAGTAGCATTACTTACAGTTGATGAAAGGAATGCACCACCAGAGAAGAAAGGTGCACGAGATATATAACCAACATTAGCAAAGACATTATGATTTTCAGTTAGGTTATAGTTAGCACCACCTTTAACTGTAAAACCAATAAAGTTTAATGTTTCTGATTTTGCATGTTTATCATCATAATAGAAATGGTCTTTTCTCCAATAACCAGTGTTTGAAACTGACCCTGCAATAAATGAGCTTAATTTATCTTTATTGTACTCAATTTGTCCAAATACACCTTCTTGCATTACATAACCATTATAGTCGCGATAAACAACATCGCCAACTTTTAATTTTTTGTTTGTAAAATCTGTACCTAATGCAGCTGCACTATTATTTTCAGGTTTTACATCCTTACGATAGCGGTCAATATAAAAATCACCACCATAAAGATCAATAAGTTCGTTAGTATGCTGTCCTACATAATATCTTAAGTCAAGACCTACATAATAATTAATCTCTTTAGTTAAAGAAGATGTAAATGTAGAAAGTAATCCGTACCAGTTATGATTATTGATTGATTTAGACATTGCCATTTGAGAGCCATTTTGACTAGCTTCATTTATAGCATAAATCTGATCATAAGCAAATGTACCATCAGAATTACGATAAGTTGTATTTAAAACGCCGTCAGATGATCCATACCATGTATTAGACAAGGCACTTGTATAACCTTGACCGCTATAACCGCTACCTCTACCAATAGAAGTATAAAGAGTAGTACTTAAGCTAGTCTTTTCATTAACCTGCCATAAATGATTTAAAGAAATCTGAGGTTTGTGATATTCATTATGAGCAGAAGTTTTGCGTTCACCATTTAATCCGTAACCGAATGTAGGATTATATTTATAAGGACTATCACCTTTCATATAATTTTTAACCTGCTGCCATCCTTCAATTGTCAAACCATCATAATTACTTCTTTGGTTATGCCATTGAGGTGCACCAAAAGCAGTTAAAGAAATCTGATGATTATCATTTATTCTTTTAGCTATATTAACGAAATAGTTGTAGGCTTCAAATTCTGTACCTTGTATATAACCATCTCCCCAACTTTTGCCTCCAAGAAGAGTCATTGCCCATCCATCTTTGGTTAGTCCGGAAGAAACATTGAATAAAAGTTTGTTAAAACCATCGTTACCCATTGCGTAAGAAACAGATCCACCTTTCTTTGCATCAATAGTACGAGTTACAATGTTAATAGATCCACCCACTGAAGGAGCAGAAACTTTAGAAGCACCAAGACCTCTTTGTGTCTGCATAGATCTTGTAACATCAGAAAGACCAGCCCAGTTACTCCAGTAAAGACCACCCCATTCCATATCGTTCATTGGAATACCATTTACCATAACAGCAACGTTGGCAGACTGGAAACCACGCATATTGATTTTTGAATCACCATATCCACCACCATTTTTAGTAGCATAAACGCCAGGAGTAGATTTCAATATTTCAGGAAATTCCTGTGTACCTAACTTTTCTTCGATAAATACCGGATCAATTGTTGATACCGCTACAGGAGTTTTACGCTGAATAGCGATGGAAGAAGTAATTGTAACATCGGATAAAGCTACAGCATCTGGTTCCATTTTAATTGTACCTACATCGACTGTACCTTTTTTTGAAACTTTCATTTTTTGGTCTTTGTAACCAATGTACTTAAAGATTAGAGTACCAGTTCCTGATTTTACAGACAAAGTAAAAGAACCATCCAGATCTGTAACAGCACCTTGGGAAGTACCTTCAACCGTTACAGATGCGCCAATTAATCCTTCATTAGTCTCCGCATCCACCAACTTACCCTTAACAACAGTTTGAGCGACTGCAGCTACAGTGCAAAAAGTTGTAAGCAAAGTTACCAATAGAAAATGAACAAAATGTTTTCTCATAATTCTGCTTGTTAATTATATGATTAAAATGAAAATATTTAACGCTATAAATTTCAAGCAACAAATATAATTAATAAAAATTACATTAATATTACATTCTGTACCATTTTTTTATATTTAGAAAGCAATATTAAATTTATAAGCAAAAGAAAAGCTTCGAAACTAATTTCGAAGCTTTTCGTCCTGTTTTATAAAATAATATTAATCTGCCATTAATTTACGATATCTTACACGCTTTGGTTCCTCATTTCCTAAACGTTTCATTTTATTCTCTTCGTATTCAGAATATGAACCTTCAAAGAAAAAGACTTCTGAATTTCCTTCAAAAGCAAGAATGTGTGTACAAATTCTATCCAGGAACCAACGGTCGTGTGAAATAACAACAGCACAACCTGCAAAATCATCCAAACCTTCTTCCAAGGCACGAAGTGTATTTACGTCGATATCATTGGTAGGTTCATCAAGCAACAGTACATTTCCTTCTTCTTTCAAAGCCATGGCAAGGTGAAGTCGGTTACGTTCACCACCGGAAAGCATTCCACATAATTTTTCCTGGTCACCACCTGAAAAGTTAAAACGTGAAAGGTATGCTCGTGAATTAATATCTCTTCCGCCAATGCGCATTAATTCATTTCCTCCGGAAATCACCTGATAAACACTCTTCTCAGGATCAATGTCTTTGTGCTGTTGGTCAACATAAGCTAACTTAACAGTTTCACCTACTTCAAATGTACCTTTATCAACATGCTCCAATCCCATAATCAAACGAAAAAGAGTTGTTTTACCGGCACCGTTAGGACCAATCACCCCTACTATACCATTAGGTGGAAGATTAAACTCAAGGTTATCAAACAACAACTTATCTCCATAAGCTTTTGTAACACCTTTCACTTCTATAACTTTATTACCTAAACGTGGTCCATTAGGAATAAAGATCTCTAGTCTTTCTTCTTTTTCCTTTTGATCTTCGTTCAATAATTTATCGTATGAATTCAAACGAGCTTTACCTTTAGCCTGACGAGCCTTTGGTGCCATGCGCACCCAATCCAATTCTCGTTCCAAAGTTTTTCTACGTTTGCTAGCAGTTTTTTCTTCCATCTCCATACGTTTGGTTTTCTGTTCCAGCCAGGAAGAGTAATTACCTTTCCATGGAATACCTTCGCCACGGTCGAGTTCCAGAATCCATCCGGCAACATGATCAAGGAAGTAACGGTCGTGAGTAACCGCAATAACAGTACCTGCATATTGTTGAAGATGCTGTTCCAACCAGTCAATAGATTCGGCATCCAGGTGGTTAGTAGGTTCATCAAGCAACAAGATATCTGGTTGTTGAAGCAATAATCGGCATAAAGCAACTCGTCTGCGTTCACCTCCAGAAAGATTCTTAACTGGCTGATCTTCCGGTGGACAACGAAGAGCATCCATCGCTCTCTCTAGTTTACTGTCCAAATTCCACGCATCAGTTGCATCAATTATATCCTGAAGTTCTGCCTGGCGAGCAAAAAGAGCATCCATTTTATCCTGGTCCTCATAATATTCAGGCTCTCCGAATTTCAGATTAATAGCTTCGTATTCAGCTAAAGTGTCGACAATGCTTTGCACACCTTCCATCACGACTTCCTTCACAGTCTTAGTATCATCCAAATGAGGTTCCTGTGCCAGGTATCCTACAGAATATCCGGGAGAAAAGACCACCTCTCCCTGATAAGACTTTTCAAGTCCGGCAATAATCTTAAGTAAAGTAGATTTTCCAGATCCGTTAAGACCAATAATACCAATCTTTGCTCCATAAAAGAAAGATAGATAGATGTTTTTCAATACTTGTTTGTTTGGTTGGAAAGCTTTGCTAACCCCTACCATTGAGAAAATTATCTTTTTATCGTCAGCCATATATATAATGTATAGAGTTGAATTTCGAAGACAAAGATAAGAAAAAGCTTGGAATTGTTTGGTATTTTAGAAAATAGTTGTACCTTTGCACTCGCAATTGAGAAACAAACGATCTGATTCGCTAGCTCAGCTGGTAGAGCACAACACTTTTAATGTTGGGGTCTTGGGTTCGAGCCCCAAGCGGATCACTGAAGCGACAAAGCAATTCAAGAAAATCCCTGATAATTATTAATTATCGGGGATTTATTTTTTCTGATAATCAGAAAAAGCGGATCATTTCTAAACCCCGGTTGGAACTTATTTTATGCAAAAAACAATAGTTCAATCATTTTATCGGTAGATAAACGACGAGACACATAATTTCCGAGATTGGAAGAGAATAAATTGCTTTCTGTCTGATCAAACTCAAACCTCAAATAACTTTCTCGTATAGTTTGAACCAATCCAGCCCATAATTGCCCAGTTCCAAATCTACGGTATCAATATATTCAAAACCGCATTTCTCATACAACAAAATAGCTGGAATATTCTTTTCGTAGACATCCAAACGAATAGATTTCATACCTGATTTTTGAGCCAGTTCAAACGAGAAATCCATCAAAGCACTACCAACCCCTATTTTCAGGAATGAAGGATGCACTACAAAAGTACGTACTACAAAAATATAGCTGTAATCTACATCTAATTTCCATTTAACGCCATGATAGGCTTCTTCAGGCTGATGATCGAGAATTATAGAACCAACAATTTCTCCATTATATTTTGCAATAAAAAGATTATTATTCTGGATACCAGTAACCGCATTTTCACGAATCGGATATATACCTTTTATCCATCCGGGATAATTAGTGGTAGAGGATAAATAATCATTCAGATTATCATATAGTCTTTCTAATTCGTCAATATCTGCTAAAAGACCAGATTCTATTACTAAATTCATAATTATAACTATTTAAGTTACAAAGGTATAAATTTAAACTAAATAAAAGATACCCATCCATACTCCTGGCAACTGTATACCAACCAATTCTGATTAATATACTTCATTGTCACAATTTCACGATTCAGAGCTATTACATAGTCTAAGTTTAAGCTTTATATCAAACTCATAAACTCATAAATTCAGAAAAAAATTGAATATGAATAAAAGATCAAAAAACTAAAGAGGCGATTCCAATATGAAACCGCCTCTTGCAAAATAAGCTGTAAACCTAACCTATTGAACTTATTTATACTTAATAGCATCCCATGCCGGAGGATTAACCCCCATAAGATGTTTTACGAAGAAATCATATCTTTTATGGTCACCATAATCACCACCTAATGTGTGATTACTACCAGGAATAACAACCAGTTCAAATTCTTTATTTGCTTTCTCCAGTGCATTTACCACTTGCATAGTGGAAGCCGGGTCTACATTATCGTCCATTTCGCCAACAACCAGCATAAGAGGAGTTTTTAGCAAATGAGCATTCTCTACGTTAGAACATTCTGCATATTCTTTTCCAATAGGATAACCCATCCATTGTTCATTCCACCAGATTTTATCCATTCGGTTATCATGGCATCCGCAACCTGCATAAGCAGCTTTATAATGTTCCGGATAGAAAAGCGTAGCCATCATTGCTTCTTGTCCACCGGCCGAACCGCCAAAAATCCCAAGTCTGTCTATATCCATATATGGATATTTTTTCGCAGCTGCTTTGGTCCAGGCAATACGATCAGGGAATCCCGCGTCTTTCAGATTCTTATAGATAATTTCTTCAAATGCTTTCGAACGGAAAGAAGTTCCCATACCATCCATCTGAATAACTATAAAACCTAACTCAGCAATCGTTGAATGAAATCTCAGGAGCGGAATAAATGATTTAGGAGTATATTGGCTGCCCGGTCCGGCATAAATATATTCCAAAACAGGATATTTCTTATTCGGATCAAAGTTCGTTGGCCGGATAATTACGCCCCATATATCCGTTTTCCCATCACGTCCTTTGGCACAGAAAGGTTCAGGAGCAATCCATCCGGCTTTTACTAATTCAGTGATGTCTGCTTTTTCAAGCGGCATAATTTCTTTTCCGTCGGTCGTATTTCGGAGTAAAGCAATTGGTGCTTTATTCACCATGGAGTAAACATCTACCATGTATTTCATATCCTTTGAGAACCAAGCCTGATGCATTCCTTCTTCGGGAGTAAGACAAGTAAGTCCGGAACCATCAAAATTGATACGATAATAACGAACCAAATAGGGATCTTCGTTAGCCACCATTCCATTGGCTGAGAAATAAATAACCCTTTTAGCCTCATCCACATGAACAACATCGCGCACGTACCACTCTCCTTTTGTTATTTGATTCTTCACCTCTCCTGTTTTACGGTCATACAAATAAAGATGATTCCAATTATCGCGCTCGCTCATCCATATTATTTCATTACCATTAGCTAGGTCTCTGCGGAAATAACGATTGTAGTTCACAAAAGTCTTACTGGTTTCATTAATTATAGTTCTCACCTTTCCTGTTTCGGCCGATAGTTCCAATACACGAAAAGCCTGATGTCCTCTTTGGTTGTACTCAAACAAAACAGACTTACTATCAGAACTCCACTCTGGTCCTCTAAGTTCGAACTGACTATTGAATAGTTCTGTTGAAGGTATTTGAGATTCTCCGGTAGCTACATCAAAAATATACGGACATTTAACAGGAAGAGCATCACCAGGTTTGGCATATTCTCGTTTATGAAGCCTGGGCTGTATCTGACCTGCCGGCGACGATTCCACAAAATAGATATATCTTTTTTCAGCCGGACGGAATTTCATCACAGCCACCTTCTTTGAATCGGGCGACCAATGGATGTAAGCCGAGTAATATTCACCCGGTGATCCATCGAAGCTCAACGCTTTTTCTTTACCAAACAGGTTATCTTTTATATATACATTCTGATTCTTAATAAAGGCAGTCAGTTTCCCATCCAGAGAAACCACGGGATCTCCAACGCGTTCATCGTCCCATTCGTTCCAATACTTGTATTCCGGCTTAACCACTCTTCCTTCATTTACAAGGTTACTCCTTTTACTCAAATACATCCATTTATAATTATTATATATAAAACGGAGCGTATCCAGCGAAGGGTTAACTTGTAGTTCCTGAAGGGGAAGTTTTGTGGCATCAATAGTCTGACCTGCAGATGAGGCTAGTAACTTAGCCAACTTCTGATGGTCGAACAGTTCTTTTCGTGTTTTCTTTACTGCGTCTGTTACTACGTACACTTTCCCCTGAGGAGTGTTACGCACATACCAGAACTGATTTGTATTTCCAATCCATTGAGGATTTACGTCCGAGTAAAATACCTTGTCCTTGAAATTACTACTCAGAGAAAAAGCACGTTGATAATCGTTCAGCGTGCCTTGTGCATAAAGCGCATTACCCGAAAGTAATGCGCCAATTGCTAATAAATAAATTCTTTTCATCATGCTATTCTACTTCCCATTCAAAAATACCGGCAGAATTCTTTTCCGGAAGATTAATTTCGAGTTTTAGTTCTTTAGTCGTTACCGGTTTAAATATTACTTCATTACTAATTCCTTTTTCAATACCATAAGCCGAAGAGTTTTCTACAGGACTCCATTCACCAGCAGAATTCTTATAATACAGTTTCCATGATTTTGGAACACGGCATCCTCCCCATGGAGCATCATCATACCAAAATACAGAAGATCTGGATACAGTTTTTTCTCCGCCGAAATCGTAAGCAATCCATTCAGTAGATCCTTCTTTCGGCCACCAATGATAATAAGGTACTGATTTATCATTTCCATCTTTAGGAAGTAGCCTGTCGTTGATTGCTGATATTGATTTTACATTGTGTGATGCAGAAACTTTGCTTTCGGAAGCAATGGTTGGAGGCATGGCAGGACGAGTTGCGTTCAGGTCGATTGGCAACCAAACAGCCATATCCCCACTTCCACGGTGTGCCCATGCATAATAAGGAATCAGGTTAAGTTTTACATCTTTAGCAATAAGTTTTCCTTTATCATCATAATTTAAAACCTGAGCATCTGTCTGAATCATGTCAATGCCATAAAGTAGATCAGATTTCTTTTCAACTTTGAATACAGGTTTATTATTCATTATAACACTTTGAATACTAAAATCATTATCAGGCCATTCAGCACAATAAACCAGCGGACCACGTTCTACTGAAATCTTTCCTCTGTCGGCTTCCACCAGTTGATTAGCTTTTACTGTACGCACCTCCATATCGAAATGAACTTCTACTACGTCTCCCTTTTTCCATGTACGAGGAATAATGAAGTATCCTTTTTCTATATTGCTTTCAACAACTTTACCATTTACTTTTACTGTATATCCAAGTGTCTTTCTATCTGTATAACTATATAAGTTTCCAGGAACAACAGAGCCTTGAACCCATCCAGGAACACGAATCTTCATTGCAAAATTCTGCTTTCCTTTCGGAGATACTTCCAGTTTAATATCACCATTCCAAGGATAACTGGTGCTTTGTTTCAAAGTTACATTCTTACCGTTAACTTTTAAATCAGAACTATTGGCCATAAACAAGTTTACATAAACATCGTTGTTATGAACCGCATAGATATATCCGGGAATGGAAGGAATGAAACGGCAGATATTTGACGGACAGCAAGCGCAACCAAACCAAGGCTGACGTTGGTGCTGACCGATAGATTCCAATGGATTTGGATAGAAGAAACCACCGCCATCTAAAGATACGCCGGAGATTAAGCCATTATAAAGAGTACGTTCAAGTACATCATAATATTTAGCTTCACCGTGTAACAGGAATAAACGATAGTTTAGATAAACATTACCGATGGCTGCACAGGTTTCACAATAAGCAGACATATTAGGCAATTCATAATTTTCGCCGAAAGCTTCACCATTGCCGGTTGCTCCAATTCCACCCGTGATATATAGTTTCTTGTTTACAATGTTATCCCATATTTTATCGATGGCATCAATATAGCCTTTATCTCCTGTAAGAGCTGCAACATCTGCCATACCGGAATACATGTAAGCTGCGCGAACAGCATGACCTACAGCCTCATCCTGCTGCAAAACCGGTTTATGAGCCTGACTGTATTCTTCTTTCTTTTCAGTATACCCGCGTTTATCCAGTAAGAACTTAGCCAGATTAATATATTTCTTTTGTCCGGTTAGCACATAAAGTTTAGCAAGCGCCATTTCTGCAATCTGATGTCCCGGTACAACAGTAACCTGTCCCGGTTTATCTCCAATGGATCTTTCCGCACAATCAGCGTATTTTATGGCAATATCTAGGAAGTTCCTTTTTCCTGTAGCCTGATAGTGAGCAATGGCACCCTCAATCATGTGTCCAAGATTATACAATTCATGACTAAGATCTTCCTCCTTTTCCCAACGTTTGCTACCAGCCCATTCGTGAGGATGCTTAGGATTCATAGTGCGTGAGGTGTAAAGATAACCATCCGGTTCCTGTGCTGCTGCAACAATAACCAATACACTATCAATATATTTAGCTAGCTTTTTATTCGGGAAAGTCTGCATGGAGTAACTAGCTCCTTCTATCGTTTTATAGACGTCGGTATCATCGAAAGAGAAACCTTCTACCTTATAAGATTCACTAGGATGAGCAGCCTTTACAAAGTTCTCATAACGTCCTGTTTCTTCGCATTTTTTGAATGCCAAAGGAATAGTCACTTCACGGCTCGCTTTAAGACGCTGCCCCCAGAAAGAATCTGTTACCTTAACCGAAGTAAAAGGCACCGGAGTAATTGGATATCCGCCACTTTGCTTAACCTGCGCCTGCATTGCTACGCTCAGACTTAATAGTGCTATGGCTAGTTGTTTTTTCATGGTTTTTCAGTATTTGTTTATTATCAATCGTTTTCTAATGTGTTTTATCTTGTTAGCTAAGTTCTTTTTTGGCGTTATTTCTTTATAAAGGTGTACACCTTATAGTTATTTAGAGTAGAGTATAATTTTAATAGGAGTACACCTTTTTCCAAAAACAACTTTAATAGAGAATTTAACTGAAAAGTTCTTTTTACTTAATCCCGGTTATGGAGTAAGCTAGCTTTGAGCTCCATTTTAACAAGAGCTGAAAGCAGCATACTTTTTGTTCACTATCATCATCTTAATCTAATTATTTTCATTCAAGAAGAATACTCTAAATCATTATAATCTCTACTTTTAACAAGGCATAAAAGTAATCAAACATTTTCGCTTATCAGAATAATATTATTCTAATTATAGCTCAATTTAATCGACTTTAGGCTTATCAGAAGCAATTTCGGTTGTAATATCTGTTACATTCAAAGTATAGTTATATACTTTCATTGAGTGAAGCCATCCGGCAAACGGCCACTCGTGTTCAGCAGTTCGCCCAAGTGTAACATACGGACTTCGTGGCAATCGCAACACAATATCTTTCTGTTTTACCAGCTTGCCATCAATAAAAATCTTCTCCATATAACCATCGTAAGTAATTGCAATATGTTTCCATTCTCCGGAGCCTTTCAATTCTGGAATACCCGAATCTTCGAACCAACCATTGTGACAGATTAATCCGTTACGAGGTTCTGCTCCCCATCCGAAAGCTATTTTTTCCAGTTCGCCTTGCGCAGGAATGAGATCGATAATACATTCATTGACTTCTACTTCTGGATTCAGCACCCATGCCGTAATGGAATATGGTGAATTGTCCGAGAAAGACTCTGGTAATTGAAAGCTTGACTGGAACTCTTGTGCACCATTAAAAGCAAATGCCAAACGGTTATTTTTCCGTTCAACGGAAATTGGAGAAGCAAGTGATCTGAATCCTCCCTTGATTCCCTGTCCGTTTTCTATCTGTCGAAGTGAAACTCCGGGCATATAATTATCAGCATTGATATCGACAAGCATTTCTTTATTTATTGAGACTGGTTTAACCGGAGCCTCATCCTGCAATGATGCGTCGAACATAATCTCTGGCACAGCCAACTGCCAGTTGTAAATCCTGAGATCGGAGATAATAACTCCATTTTCTCCTCCTTCAATCACTAGCTTCTGGCATTTCTTACTCGTCTTCGCTGCTTTACCCGAAAAAACAAGTACGCTATCCATATAAACAGATTCCTTTTTCCCATCAGAAGTAAGAGTTACATAATGCCATGCTGAGGCTTTTGAGTCTTTATTATTGATGGAAGCCAGACTCTTTGATTGATTAGAATCCCAGCTTACAATCTGTTTCAGCACCTCTTTCATAGTTCCGTAAACACGATAAGAAACGGTGTATGGTTGTGATGTATAGAAGCTTTGAGGCATGGTAAACATAGACTCCAACCAAGCATTTGCAGGAATATGAATAGCTCCCCTGCCCTCTTTTTCTATTATTGAAATATTACCATTAGATATAAAGCTTCCAGCCAACATTCCGTTGTTATTTTCCCAGCAGTTATACTCTTTATTCGTTTTATCACAAACCTTCTTTACGAAAGATGACGGTGTAACCTGTACCAACTTCTGAGGAGGATCAGTCTTGCTTCCCTCAAATATCTTAATATTCCAGATAGCTCCTATCATTCCGGTCTTTTCACTTCCAGTAACAGTTAACCTGACATAGCGGGCACGAGCCTCACCGAAATCAGTCATTGGGCTTCCGGCAAGTTTATTGTTACGTTTATCAGAAAAAATACTCCATTGCTTTCCATCAACAGAAGTTTCAATAATGTATTGATAATAAGAAGTAGGATACTCAAACTGCGTCCATATTCTACGGATATCATATTCTCTTTCCAGATCAATCTCAATCCATTCTCTTCCGCTGGTACGTGGACGCCAAAGAGTTGCATTATTATCATCCACAGCATATTCTGGTTTAAACGATTCTCCATAATAAGAAGATGCTTTAACCTTTTTGCCTAGAGCTACATTTGGGAATGGATTGGTAGAAGGTTGCAGATAACCAATACCACTGTGCCCGGCTGCTACTTTTTCTATCTGTCCGTCTTTCGTAAAGATCAGTTTATCGACAGCAATTTGTCTGTGCATACCTCTTGTTGAACAAGGAATATTGTGGCGATGATAGACAATATAATAATTATCTCCTTCCTGAAGAATACTGTGATGACCCGGTCCATGAATGGTACTATCTGCATTTGTTGCCAGAATTGGATTATTCTTAGCATAGACAAAAGGCCCCATCGGTCCGGTTTTACTTGTTGCATACTGCACTCTGTAAGTATGATCTTCGCAATGTCCGGATGAATAAGTAAAATAATAGATTCCATCCTTTTTAATCATAAACGGAGCTTCAAAAAAGTCCTTAGCCTGAGTATTCGGAATAATCCTTTTGTCGGAGAAACCTTTCAAATCGGGAGTCAGTTTGCCCACTCCACATCCAAAATCTTTGTAGATGCCCCATGTGCCCCAATAAAGATAAGTAGAGCCATCATCGTCAACAAAAGATTGTCCGTCGAGAGTGATTACGTTTTTTACAAACCTGTCGGGCACAAGAACGGTAGTATCATTGCCAAGATAGTTCTTCCATGGTCCGCGCGGTGTTTCAGACACACCGGTATAAACCTTGCAAGGTTCGCAATAATACATATAATACTTATCATCTTTGCCTTTCATTACATCCGGAGCCCAGATATGATAAGTAGTTGGCCAGTTCATTGGCATAATGGTCCAGTTTACAAAATCTTTGGAAACCCACACCTGAGAGGGGCCAAGGCCGCCACCATTTCCATCTGTCGTGGCATAAATATAATAAGTATCGCCAAACTTTCTGACGGTTGGGTCAGCAAAGTATCCCGGTATAATAGGATTCCCGGCTTGTGGAGAATTCCATACTGTTTGCTGACCTTTCGTCTTGGCCTGCATGTTCAGGCAAACTAAAAGAATCAGTAAAAGAAGATGCTTTATTCTCATTATCGATGTATTTTATTATTAATCGGAATATTAATCTCGTAGAAATACTGCTTGATCAGATTATACATTTCAGGATCATAATCCTTCAATTTTATGCGGCGGTTAACATTTCCATGAACTCCGTCGGCTTCTTCGCTCCAGCGATTACAGTTGAAAAAGCTCTGAACGCACTCAGCCCAATATTCTGCCACATTTGATATGGCATAAGTATTCTTCCAGAGCCCTTTCTCTTTTGCATGATTGTAAGCCTGATTCAGCTTATTGAAAAATTCCGGATCAGTACCCCGAAGACCTATATAATCAATAAGATGAGCAAATTCGTGAATAAGAATGTTTTCGCCGGTATATTTATCACGTGGCAGACAAAGAAGATTTTCCTCGCCACAGCTTGACGAAAATTCATCTTCAGGTGCACCACCAAATCCGCGGGCACGCCAGTTCCAATACTTAATGCTATCCTCACAATTACAGATATGTTTAAATTCAGGGATATCACATGTCTCTTCAGTAGCACCGATAACCATCACATGGCAACCCTTTTTAATCATATATTCACGCGCTTTGGTACATTTGGCAAGCATCAAAGAAACAATTTCACTAGTCTTGGCAAGAGCCTCATCGCTTACTTTTTCTGAAGAAATAACGGGAAAACCATTCGCATTCAAGTATTTCTTATAAAACGGATCGAATTTACCAACAGGTGGAACAGTTATTTTTATCCGGCAAGCATAATCGCGTTCCAAAGTCAAGGCAAAACCACCTCCGGAAGCCAAATGTAGATTCAGTACATCTCCTTTTTTTATCATCAAAGTATCTACCTGATAATCGGAAGCATCTTTGTTTGCATTCACACCATCTTTATAAAGAGTAGCGCGATAAACTTCTCCTTTTCCAAGGAAAGAGAAATCTAAGGTAACATCACGCTCATCCCAATTGGTCATACCACCTATGTACCAGTTTATATCCTTTTTGCGGGCAGTAACAATGTATTTACCCATCTCACCGCTCAGCACCCGGGTCTCATCCACTTCCGTAGGCAACGAAGAAATAAAATCAGTACATGGTTCATCTGCCAAATAACTACTTGGAGAGTCGGCCAGCATTGTAAAAGGAGAATCGTAAACCAGATACATAGCCAACTGATGACAGCGTGTTCCCATTGACATCGGGTGATAATATACAGGTTGGAAATCATTTTTAGTAGCATTGCGCATAGCTCCCGGCGTAAAGTCTACGTATCCTGCCATCATACGAATATAAGGGAAGGTTACATCATAAAGCGGCATATCCTTTTCACGGGTACTCCACTTGGCTTCTTCCATTCCAAAAACAGCTTCAAAGTTAATCACATTAGGATAAGTCCGGTTCATACCGGTGGGCTTATAAATTCCATGATAGTCGAGTATAAGATGGTACTTGGCAGCTGTTTCGGCAATTCGATAAATCATTTGAACGGCAGTCTGATCATCCCGATCAAGGAAATCAACCTTGAAACCTTTAACACCCATTTCCGAATACTTCTTGCAAGCAGCTTCCAACTGATTATCCAGCACATTGAAAACTGTCCAAAGTACAATATTCACATTCTTCTTTTTGCCATATCTAATTAATTCAGGCAGGTCAATATCCTTCACTATAGTAAGCATGTCTCCACTCTTCGGAGCATACCATCCTTCATCAAGAACAATGTATTCCAATCCATGATTAGAGGCAAAATCAATATAATATTTGTATGTCTCAGTATTAATTCCAGCCTTAAAAGGAACATTTTTCAATCCCCAGTCGTTCCACCAGTCCCAAGCCACCTTACCACTCTTTATCCATGAAGTATCTCCAATACGATTAGGTGAAGCCA
>Ga0268360_1001977_pt1 | contig 17983 bp, 12 predicted proteins | sample BioMet11_FD_192465 | JGI IMG/M metagenome (GOLD analysis project Ga0268360, IMG submission 192465) | Sewage microbial communities from Oakland, California, United States - Biofuel 11 (Illumina Assembly) | ecosystem: Engineered > Wastewater > Sewage > Unclassified | place: USA: California... | reverse complement strand
AAATTAGCATGTTTGATAAGTTTGCCATTGGCAAGATACAAATAAAGAATCGGTTGGTGAGTAGTTCTATCTTTGAACGTGTCGCAAATAATGGCCATATTTCTTCAGCAATTATTGAGTATTATCGTCATTTAGCCGAAGGTGGGGTGGGCCTTGTTATTACTGGTATGGAAGCTATTTCAGAAGGTGCAGTTAATGGCCCTGCCATGATTAAAACAACCTATGATGGCTACATAGAAGATTTGAAAAAACTTGTTGATATCATGCATGCAAATGACACTAAAATTTTTGTGCAATTGCAGCATACAGGATATAAGACAGCGTGGCAACAGGGCTGTGATACCTTTGGACCTAGTCCATATAAGGTGACAGAAGCATGTACATATCATGAGGCTACTGCTGAAGAGTTGGAGAAGCTTGTTCATGATTTTGGACAGGCTGCTTTGCGGTGCCAACAAGCAGGATGTGATGGTGTAGAAATTCATGCTGTGCATGGTTATCTGCTCAACACTTTTTTGTCTCCCTATTTTAATCATAGGACGGATGAGTATGGTGGTTCTATAGCTAATCGTGCCAGATTGCTTTTGGCGGTTTATGATGAGGTGCGCAAACAAGTTGGCAAAGATTTTTGTGTTGGAGTTAAGTTCCCCTGCAGTGATTTAGTTACACCTTCCATTACTCCTGAAGAAACTGTCTGGGCTTGTCAGGAATTGGAAAAACGTGGTATAGACATGATCGAAGTTTCTGCCGGCATTGATAGAAATGGTGGCCCCTCTTCCTTTGCGCCTTTTGCCAGAACTGGGAAAAAGGAGGGCAAGTTCTCAGAGGGGGCAGAGCTTATTGCTTCTCATGTACATGTGCCTGTACTTAGTGTAGGTGGCTATCGCTCACCACAATTTATTGAAGACATCTTAAATACTACTCACATTACGGCTATCTCTTTGGGTAGACCTTTAATTTCCGAGCCCAATTTAATAAATAGATGGCAAACTGATCCCACTGCAGCTAGATGCATATCCTGCAATGGTTGTTTCACTACCCCTAATATAGTCAGCTGTGTGCTTAACAAAAAGCAAAGCTAATGAATTTTCCTTGACAATTAATTTTAGAATGCTATAATCTAACCATAATTCATATTGGTAAAGCGATGACGAAGAAAAGTAATTTTGGTGGGATGCCTAAAGAGAGCCGGGTGAGGTGGGAGCCGGCGGCTGAACCTGAGATGAAGTTCCCTTCTGAGCTATGGGCTGAACTATAGTAGGCCATATCGTATTCCGCGTTAAGGAAAAGAGTGGATATAATTATCCTAAAGTGGGTGGTACCGCGACTATGTTCGTCCCAAGTCGAGGTGCTTTTTTTATTTTAGGTGAGTTATATCAACTAGGGTGGTACCACGATTTTATCGTCCCTTGTAGGGGCGATTTTTTTTATGCCCCAGAAAAAAACTGAGGAGGTTGTACAAATGTCTATTTCTCTTGCAATCATTATTCTCTACATTTTGGCTTTATTCGCTATTAGCTGGTATGCAAAAAAGCGCAGCGAGTCTGACAGCGAGGCTTATGCTTTGGCTAGCAGAAAATTATCAGCACCACTTATTGGGGTAACCATTATTGGTTTGGCAGTAGGTGGAGCATCTACTATAGGTGTTTCTGAGCAGGCCTTTAAAGTAGGTCTTTCCGCCGGCTGGTATACCATTGCCTGGGCACTGGGTGCTATTGTCATGGGATTATTTATGGCCAAAAAATATCGTGAACAAAACATTACGACTATTTCTGAACTGATTGAAAGGCATCATGATAAAAAAGCGGTTGTTCTAGGTGTTATTTGCCAGATTATTATTCAATTGGTTATTATTTCACTGCAATATATTGCCGGTGGCAGCATTTTGCATGCCATAATGCCGGATATCTTTGATTTCAAAACCGGTATGTTCGTCAGTGCTGTAGTGTTTATCGGTATTACCTTCATCGGTGGAATGTGGTCTGCCAGCTTGTCCAATGTTTTAAATATTGCGCTTATTTACATTGGCATGATTGTGGCTACCGTCATACAGTTTATCAAGGTAGGCGGCATGGCCGGTCTATCCACTCAGCTTCCCGCTAATGTGCCTTGGTTCAGCTTTATTGACGGCGTTGGCATCAAGAATATCACCAGCTGGGTTGTCACTTTGGTTACTGTGAATTTATCACTGCAAAGTATTTTGCAAATTTCCTTAGGCGCTAAGGATGCTGAAACGGCCAAGAAAGGCTTTGTCTGGGGCGGTATTGCTATGCTTCCCGTTGGTGTTTTAGCAGCTTTCTTAGGCATTTGTGCCAAAGCTATGTATCCCGATGCTCAGGCTGCTTTGGCCTTGCCTCAGGTAATTGTTGGTTTGCAGCCTTTACTGGCAGGACTCACTTTGGCTGCTTTGTGGGCTGCTGATGTTTCTACCGCTTGCAATTTGTTACTGTCTGCAGGGACACTATTCTCCCAGGATATCTATAAACGGTTCATAAATCCAGCTTGTAGTGAAAAGAAACAGGTTACTATGATGAGACTTTGCGTAGTGGTAACAGGCTTGTTAACTTACGGTATGGCTTTAGGTGTTTCCAGTATTTTGGGAACTATTATGATCGGTTTGTCTTTAACGGCTGCTTTCAGTGTCATTGTCATCGTAGCTTTGTTTATGCCACAATATTCCAATAAGGCTGCCGGCTTCTGGACCTTGCTGGTGGGGCTCGTTGTCCTGGTTTTGTGGCAATTGGTTCCTGCTGTTCGTATTTTGCCCAACGTTATTTATGCTGAATGGCTTAGCTGCGTCGCTACCTATGTTGTGTGCTATGCTTTGACTTCAGAGGCAAAGGTGGCAGAGGTTACTGAACATTAACGGAATATTAATACTTAAGTGTTAAAATAAGCACAGAAAATTGCTTCTGTGCTTTTCTTATTGTCAGAAAGGGGTGGATATGATATTGTAAACGTGGAAATTGTAAGGCAATAATATTGAAAGGATGTATCATATGCCACGTAGATATAAATGGATTTTTTGGTTGGCTGCCATAGTACTTTTATTCTTCATGAATGGAGATCTATTAATTACTGATAGTGTAGAGTCAAACTATGCTCAAACGGCTAAAGAAATGCTCCTGAGCGGTGATTGGATATCACCACAGATTTATGGAACTTATTGGTTTGACAAGCCTATTATGTCCTATTGGCTAATTGCCTTAGGCTTTAAAATTTTTGGCATTAATGAATTTGGTGCCAGATTTTTTCCTTCCCTGTCTGGTTTAGCAGGTCTGTGGTTGACCGTGTGGCTGGGTAAGAAAATTTACTCTGAAAGGGTAGGATATTTAGCCGGAGCTATTTTGTTGACCTCAGTACAATTTTTTACCATTTCCAAATCGGTGTTAACAGATGGTATGTTATTTTTCTTCTTTAATGCTGCTTTGGCTTTCTTTTATTTAGGCTATTCTACAGAAAAGAAAAATTATTACTATGGTACCTATGTATTTGCTGCTTTGGCAACTTTGACCAAGGGACCCATTGGTTTCCTTTTACCTGGTCTTATTATCGTGCTATTCTTAATCTGGGAAAGAAACTGGCGGTGCTTGGGCCATGCTAAATTAATTACCGGTACTATTTTATTCTTTTTGGTAGCGGGACCATGGTATGGAACCATGTTCTATATTCATCCGGATTTTTATGGCAAGTTTTTTGGAACTCATAATTTCCTTAGAGCTACGGTTTCAGAGCATCCGAGAGATAATGTAATTTATTATTATACAATGATAAATATTTTGGCTAGCTATGCTTGGATTGCTCTATTTCCTGCCACAATTAAAAATATCATCTATAAAGCAGGAAAGTGGATTATGCCGGCAACCAGAGAGAGATTTCTCTTGCTCTGGATATTTACCATTTTCTTCTTTTACCAAAATATGGCTACCAAGTATATTACTTATACTTATCCTATTTTGTTACCGCTTTCCATGCTTTTGGCAGATTATATCGTGGAAAAGGGTGAAGCTTTGAACATGAAAGCACTTCTTTTCTTTGATGCAGTTATTTATGTGGCTGTAGCAGCTACAAGTATTTATTTACCAATATACAATCCTGATGCTATGGATTATAACCATGGTGCTGTTGTTTTGGCATGCAGTTGCGCTGCTATTATGCTGTGGGCCGTCTGGAAAAGGTGGCGGGGTGCTTCTTGCCATAATACAGTGCTGGCTATTATTATGGTAGCATTTACCTTTAATTTGGTGGCCATAAAGGTTTTGGCACAGCCTATGATGTTTAAGGTGTCTGCTTACGAAGCGGCTCAATATATTAATAAGCATGTGCCGGCAGGGACGACCATTTATGCTATGGGCAGTTACCCGACCTCCGCGGTATTTTATACTGATAGAAAAATTATAGATTTAATAGATGACAAGCTGGCAAGCCAGTATGATCCCAAAGGCTTTAGCTGGTCTGCCAAGAATGTTATGCCTAGTGTTACATACAGTAAAATTATCCCTAATGATAAAATGGTTGTAGTGCTTCATCCCAAGTTTGAACCCTTATTATTGAAAGCTTTTCCCGGACAAGCCTTGCATCAAGAGACAGTACAGGGTACTTGGAGTGTGTTTACTAATTAAAAGAAGGAAAGTTACATGACTAAAGAACAGATAGAAGCTTATTTGCAGAAAAATGACTATATTACTTTGGGCGTAACCAAAGAAGAACTGGAAAAAGATGGAGGAGCCAGATATTTTGAGCTTTTAGCTTTGCTTGAGCAAAATACCCTCTACGGTAGGAAATTTTGCGGGAAAATGCACCTTTCTTTCAAAAATTTTGCAGATGAGGAACTTTGGAAAAGTCAAAAAGCCAGGGAATTTGTTCAAAAGCTGGCAGAAAAGTTTCCTTGTTTATTCTTTTTGGCTGAAAAGGAACAAGCTACTCTCAAACTCTTGACCATTTTGGCTTGCGCCAATGGTGAAACCCAAAAAGAGGATTTAGCTTTGGATAAAGACAAGTTTAATTCCTTTTTACAAGCCCAATTAAGGGGAATTGTGCAAATGTCGCAAAAGATAGGATTTTCCCCAGAAATGGCTCAGAGCCTTATGGATGAGGTTTATGCCTACTTTGGCATATGAAATTATTTCACAAATAGTTCATATTTACGACCTTGATTTGCCATATATATGCTCTATACTTTAAAGCGTAGTAGGGATTACCCCTCCTTACTATTCTTCCCCATCAAATCATCATAAACAACTTCCTTTGAGATTGAGGCCAGTCGCTTCCCCAGCGATTGGCCCTTTCTCTTTATTCGGCTTGCAATTCCTGCTTTTATATGATATATTTCTCATTGTAGCGATGAAGGGGATGGCATCCCTGAGCTTATTAAAGCACTGAGCGGCTGCGTAAGCAGCAAGCAGGGTGGAACCGCGGAAGAGATACTCCCGTCCCTGTAATATAGATAATTCCTATCTATGTTACAGAGATGGGAGTTTTTATTTAGGAGGAGATACAATGGATTTTCAAACAATTATTTTGAACCTGCAAGCCTTTTGGGGCAAGCAAAACTGCATCATGGCACAACCCTATGATATTGAAAAAGGTGCCGGCACTATGAATCCGTCAACGTTTTTACGGGTTCTGGGACCTGAGCCTTGGAATGTCTGCTATGTAGAACCTTCCAGACGTCCTGCTGATGGTCGTTATGGCGATAACCCTAATCGTTTGTTCCAGCATCACCAATTCCAGGTTATTATGCAACCTTCACCCGAAAACATCCAAGAACTTTATCTACAAAGCTTGGAGGTGCTGGGCATTCATGCTGCAGAGCATGACATTCGTTTCGTAGAAGACAATTGGGAGTCTCCTACCTTGGGAGCCTGGGGGATGGGCTGGGAAGTATGGCTGGATGGTATGGAAATTACCCAGTTTACCTACTTCCAACAAGTAGGCAGCATAGATGTGAAACCGGTAGCAGTGGAAATCACGTATGGTTTGGAAAGATTAGCTATGTATATCCAGGGTGTGGAGAACGTTTATGATATTCAGTGGGTGGATAATGTTACCTATGGTGATGTTTTCCATACCAATGAAGTAGAACAATCCCGCTATGCCTTTGATTTGGCAGATACAGATTTGCTGTTTGACCTGTTTGATAAATTTGAAAAAGAAGCTAAGAGAATTATTGAAACGGGTAATATTCGCCCGGCTTATGACTATGTTTTAAAATGCTCCCATACCTTCAATCTGCTGGACTCCCGTGGTGCTATCAGCGTCAATGAGCGTACTGCTTATATTGGTCGCGTCCGTACTATGGCAAGAATGTGCGCAGCTGCTTATGTAAAGCAAAGAGAAGAATTGGGATTCCCCATGTTAAAGGGAGGTAAGAAATAATGGAAAAGCTACTATTTGAAATAGGCACTGAAGAAATACCGGCCCAATATATGGATTACATTTTGAAACAATATAAGGAATTGGCTGAAAAGAAGATGAAGGAGCTGAGAATCTCCTTTACTGATGTTAAGACTTATGGCACTCCCAGAAGGCTGGCTATTATTGCTGATGGTTTGCCGGAACAACAGGCTGACAGCACGGTCGAGGCTAAAGGACCTTCCGCTAAAATTGCTTTCGATGCAGAGGGCAAGCCATCCAGAGCAGCACAGGGTTTTGCCAGAGGGCAGGGTGTGCCGGTGGAAAGCTTGGAAACCAGAGATGGTTATGTTTATGCTGTAAAGCATTTAAAGGGACAAGCTGTTGCAGAGCTTCTGCCTGCTATGTTGGATGATATTCTGCATTCCATTGTTGCGCCCAAGACTATGCGCTGGGCTGATTTTGATTTTGGCTTTGTCCGTCCTATCCGTTGGTTAGTGGCACTTTTTGGCAGCAAGGTTATTCCTGTCCATGTTAATGATGTAGAAAGTGGCAGTAAGACTATGGGTCACAGATTCCTTAGCAATCATCCCATAGAGATTACTTCTGCCGGTGCTTATGTGGATATTATGGAAAAGAATTTTGTTATTGTGGATTGCGATAAGCGTCGCGATATGATCAGAACTCAGGTAGAAGAGTTGGCAAAGGCAGAAAATGGCAAGGCATCTATTCAACCTGATTTACTGGAAGAAGTGCTCTATTTGGTAGAATATCCTACCGCTTTGTGTGGCCACATAGACGAAAAATATTTGTCCTTGCCCAAAGAGGCAATAATTACCCCTATGCGTGATCACCAAAGATATTTCCCCATGGTTGATGCTAACGGCAAGTTAATGCCCAAGTTTATTACTGTCCGTAACGGTGGTAAGGAACATTTGGATATTGTGGCTCATGGCAACGAGAGGGTGCTAAGAGCACGTTTAGATGATGCTGTATTCTTCTTTGACTTAGATAGAAAGAAATCCCTGGCTCAGCATAGGGAAGCCTTGAAGGACGTTGCCTTCCAACAAGGTCTGGGCAACATGTACGATAAGAGCGAGAGATTGGCTAAAGCAGCAGCAGCTTTGCATACTGCCCTTAGCGCCCAATCTGACGTAGCTGCTTTACAAAAGTCCGCATTGCTTTGCAAGGCAGACTTGGTTACCGGGATGGTAACAGAATTTACCGAATTACAAGGGTCTATGGGTAAGGAGTATGCTCTCCTGGATGGAGAAACACCGGAAGTAGCTGAAGCTATTTACGAGCATTATTTACCTCGTTTTGCCGGAGATGAACTACCAAAGAGTGAAAATGGCAGAATCTTGGCTATCGTAGATAAAATTGACAATATTGTCGCTACCTTTAGTCGCGGCTTGGCGCCTACCGGCTCATTAGATCCTTATGCACTGCGTCGCCAGGCTTTGGGCATTTTGAATATTATCTTGGACGGCAAGCTTCATATTGCTATGTTTAAGACTATTGAAAGTGCTATTAGTTTCCTGGGTCTTGCAAAGGATGACAAGCTTGTCAACGATGTTTTTGAGTTTATTAAAGTACGTTTCAAGAATATGCTTAGCGATATGGGTATGCGCTATGACGTTGTTGATGCCGTTCTGGGACTGCAAGACTTGGACGATGTATATGACATTTATCTGAGAATCCAGGCTCTTAATGCATACGTGCAGACACCTGAGGCTTCTGATTTAGTGATGGCTGCAACCAGAGTAAGCAATATCTCCGGTAAAGCTGCCGGAGTTTTGGAGGTCAACAAAGAGTTATTTAAGGCTGAAGAGGAAAAAGAGCTCTTTACCGCACTGGCAGAAGTTGCTACCAGGGTTAAACCGTTGGCTGAAGGTCATGCCTATGAAGAATACATGAGGGCTTTGGCTCCGCTGGTACCCGCTGTTAACAAGTTCTTTGATGGCGTTATGATTATGGATAAAGATGAAGCGGTAAAAAATAATCGTTTAGCTTTAGTGCAAAAAGCTCAAAAGCTCTTTAACGGTGTGGGCAACCTGGCTTTATTGGTTATGGGAAAATAATAATATGTAGTAAATAAGTGCTGAATAGTCTCTATAGAATAAATCTATGGAGACTATTCATTTTTTTTACTTGATTGTGTGCTATATTAGTGATATAGTGTATACGAAATGAGGGGAAAAGCTCATTTAGTATACAATAAAGGAGCGGTAATATGGACAAGGAAAAAGCTTATTTACTATGGTTTGAACAGTTGGAAAGAAAGGATGTTGCCATCGTAGGTGGCAAGTCTTCTTCCTTGGGAGAACTTACTTCCAAGACTGATGTACCTGTGCCTTATGGTTTTGCTACAACAGCTTATGCCTACAGATATTTTATTAAAGAAACAGGTTTGTATGAAAAAATGAGATCTATCTTGGCTGAGCTGACTGATGTAGAAAATGGTGAGCTCTTGCGTGATGTATGTGCAAGATTGCGCCAGGCTATTATGGCTGAGAAAATGCCTGACGATTTACAAAAGGCCATTGCCGATGCCTATGCTCAACTGGCCCAAAAGGTAGGAGAGAAGGATCCTTATGTGGCAGTACGTTCCAGTGCTACGGCTGAGGATTTGCCCGATGCCAGTTTTGCCGGCCAACAGGACACTTATTTAAATGTTCAAGGTGCTGATACGGTCATTGCCAAGGTTAAGGAGTGCTACGCTTCCTGCTTTACAGACAGAGCAGTATATTACAGAGAAAAACAAGGCTATGATCATTTGGAATTGGCTCTTAGCGCTGTTATTCAAATGATGGTGTTCTCTAAGGCTGCCGGCGTTATGTTTACGGTAAACGTTGCCACCGGTGATGACAAGAATATCATGATCGAGGGAGCGTATGGTTTGGGTGAGTATGTAGTGCAAGGTACTGTTACTCCGGATAGCTATATAGTTTCTAAGAAAGATTTAAAGATTCTGTCCACTACTGTCAATGAACAGGATGTAATGTTGGTAAGGAAAAAGGGTGGGGATTGCGAAGAAGTTTCCGTTCCTCAAGAATTAAGGAAGAAACAAACCTTGACCAACGAGCAGATTGTGGAATTAGCAGGCTATGCTAAGAAGATAGAAGCCCATTATGGTTGCTATATGGATATGGAGTGGGGCGTTGACGAGAGAGATGGTAAGATTTGGTTGTTGCAAGCTCGTCCTGAAACTGTCTGGTCCCGCCGTAATAAAGAAAAGAAACAGGAGGCAGCAGAAGAAATGGCTACCACAGAGGAACGTAAGGTAATTATAAAGGGCTTGCCGGCCAGTCCGGGAAAAGGTGCAGGCCGTGCTCATGTTATTTTGAATCCTAAGGATATAGATGAATTTAAGGATGGCGAGGTTCTGGTTACGGAAATGACTGCTCCGGATTGGGTTCCTGCCATGAAGAAAGCCAAGGCTATTGTTACCGATAGTGGTGGAATGACTTGCCATGCTTCTATTGTCAGCCGTGAGCTGGGTATTCCTTGTATCGTTGGTACCAAGAGTCGTGGTCAAGCAGCTACTACTACCATTAAAGATGGTACTGACATCACGGTAGATGCTTCCAATGGTGTTGTTTATGAGGGTATTGTAGCGGAGAAGAAGGCTGAGACTACTGCTGCCGGTACGGTGGTGGCTGCTGAGACTTTCCCTGTAACGGGTACCAAGATTTATATGAATTTGGGAGATCCTTCCTTGGCTGAAAAATATAGCAGTTTGCCTTGTGACGGTATTGGTTTGATGAGAGAAGAGTTTATTTGGACCACTTACATTCATGAGCATCCTTTATATCTGATTAAGACTGGACATCCTGAAAAGGTTGTTGAGCAATTGGCAGAGGGTTTTAGAAAAGTTTGCGCTGCTCTGGCTCCGCGGCCGGTGACCTTGCGCTTTAGCGATTTCAAATCCAGTGAATACAGAGACCTAAAGGGTGGCGATGAATTTGAGCCACACGAGCCCAGTGCTCTGCTAGGCTGGAGAGGTGCTTCCAGATACTATGATCCTAAATACACAGCTGCTTTTCGTTTGGAAATTGCTGCTGTACGTAAGGTAAGAGAAGAATTTGGTCTGAAGAACTTGAATGTAATGATTCCTTTCTGCCGGACAGTAGACGAATGTGCCAAGGTAGTTGGTATTATGGAAGAGGAAGGCTTAAGAAGAGGACCTGATTTTAAGGTTTGGCTAATGGCCGAAATTCCTGCCAACATTATTTTGGCAGACGAGTTCAACAAGTTTGTGGATGGTTACTCCATTGGTTCCAACGATTTGACCATGTTGGTCCTGGGCTGCGATCGTGATAACGATACTATTTCTCATTTATTTGATGAAAGAAACCAGGCTGTTAAGAGAGCTGTAAAGCATCTGATTGATGTTGCTCATAAGGATAACAAGACCGTCTCCATTTGTGGTCAAGCTCCCAGTGTTTATCCTGAGTTTGCTGAATTCTTGGTAAGAAGCGGTATTGATAGCATGTCTGTAAATCCTGATACTGTTAAATTTACCAAAAGGATGGTTGCGCAAGTAGAGCAAAGAATAGTTCTTGATTCTCTAACCGGTAAGGGTCGTAAAGCCAACGACGAGGAATTTGCCTGGTAAACTGAAAGAAAATATCCCTAGAACATTTAAAATGTTTTAGGGATATTTTTTTAATTGGCAAAATAGTGTATAATATTTGTATCTATGTTGTACGGTAATTTAAAAGAAAGGGGGAGAGTATCATTTCTTTATCGGAAAGACAAAAATGTATTGCAGAAATGGTGAGACGGGATGGACCGATTACCGGCGATTCCATTGCCAAGGAATTAGGGTTGACCCGTGCAGCTCTTCGCTCTGACTTAGCCATTCTCATTATGAGTGGCATTTTGGATGCCAGACCAAGAGTAGGTTATTATTATACAGGGAAAAATACTTTAGGTATGCTACAGGAAGAGATTTCTTCCATTAAGGTTAGAGATATACAATCAGTACCTATTGTCATTGCCAGTTCTAAAAGTGCGTATGATGCGGCTATTACAGTATTTGTAGAGGATGTAGGAACAATTTTTGTAATTGGCGAAGACGGGTTCTTGCAGGGAGTAGTTTCCCGCAAGGATTTGCTCAAGCCGGCTATCAATACCGGTGCCGATTTACACAAATTACCGGTAGCCTTAGTTATGACTCCTTTGAGTAAGCTTGTGGTGGCAGAGCCCAATGACTCCGCAGCAGCGGCAGCACGTCGTTTGATTGATAGTGAGGTAGACTGCATGCCGGTGGTGCATTTTGTGGACGATAACAGGCATCACATGGAAGTAGTAGGGAGGGTGACTAAGACCAACTTTGCCAGATTATTGGTAGATTTGGCTGAAGGCAAAGGGGGTAATTATAATGGCCAATAAAGTGTTGCTTATTTATGCAATTTCGGATTCTATCGGTGAAACCTCTGAATCCGTAATCAAGGCTACCACCAGTCAGTTTGTACAAGAAAAATTTGATATTATTCGTGTACCATATGTGAAAACAGTAGAGCAAATTAATAATGTTGTCACTGAGGCAGCGGCAGAAAAGGCTATTATTTGTTATACTATTGTTTCTCCGGATCTGCGTCATGCTCTTGCAGAAAGTGCTGAACAAAAAGGTGTGGAGACGGTAGATATTTTAAGCCCTATGCTGAAGGCTATTGAGACAAATTATGGCCTGGTACCTAAAAATCAGCCAGGCTTAATTCATGCCTTGGATCATGAATATTTCAAAAGAGTAGCTGCAATAGAGTTTGCCATTAAATATGATGATGGTAAAAATCCCTGGGGCCTTTTGAAGGCAGATTTGGTTATTATTGGTGTTTCCAGAACCTCTAAAACCCCGTTATCCATGTATTTGGCCAACAAGAAATTGAGAGTTTCTAATGTGCCTTTGGTGCCAGAGATTCCACCGCCTGAAGAGTTGTTTAAAATTTCTCCCAAGAAGATTATTGGTTTGCTGATTGACCCGTATAAGCTTAATGAAATTCGTTCGGAACGGCTAAAGGCCATGGGCCTGGGTGATGGCGCCAATTATGCTGACCTTAAACGCATTACCGAAGAATTAGATTATGCCAAGGCAATTATGCGTCGTATTCACTGTACTAGTATTAATGTGTCCAATCGTGCCATTGAAGAGACAGCCAGTATGATTTTGGATTACATAAGAAAGAACTTTCCGGAAATAGAACTGTAATACCCACAAAATAGGGACGGAGTCAACTGGTAAATCGTAAATTTACCAGTTGACTCCGTCCCCATTTGGTAACAACTAGCCAACTATTTTTTTATCAACTACGTTATATACCAATTTGCTTCTGGTCAAGGACTGAGAAGAATTGGTAAAATGAACATTGTTAGCAAAGACTGCTTCTTTACTGTCCCAATTAAAAGAGCCACTGTCTGCTGTTATAATAGTGTCATTTTGTACAAATTTTAGGCCCCCTTGCACATAAGCAATGTGAGAGTTGCCTACTACATCAACAGTATCGCCGGCAAAATCTATATCGTCCTGAATCAAATGAATATTACCTTGGGCATGCACTTCCAAAGAATAAATATTTACTTGTGCCTTGTCAGCAGTAATAGTACAATCACCTATGCCTACCGTAACATTGCCGGTTAAGTAATAAATACCCTTAGTAGGGTCAAAAGTTTGTTTATCATAGGTAATTTTAGGCGTGGCGGCTAAAGCTGTAGTGGGAATGATTAGTAAAACTAAACACAAAATTAGAAAAAATTTCTTCATTTACTTCACCTCTGTAACATATTATAGCAAAATAAGAGGTGAAGTACCATGTTTAAGCCATTAAAAAAGGAAAAAAGAGATCTTTGGTGAATATAAGTAAGTAGAGAAAATTTGTGGGATGAGGTTTAATGGAAGATACGAAAGAAATATACGCCAATTTTAAAGAGCAGGTCAGACGTGAAGCAGACATCGTGAGGATTATTTCCGAATATGTGCCACTCAAGAAAAAGGGCGGTAGATATTGGGGGTGTTGTCCTTTTCATGGTGAAAAGACGCCATCCTTTACCGTAGACGAAGGTAAAGGACTTTTTCATTGCTTTGGCTGTGGTGCCGGTGGTGATGTTTTCAGCTTTATCATGAAGCAAGAAAACCTGTCTTTTGTGGATGCACTGAAATTTTTGGCGAATAAATTTAATATTCCCATTCCGGAAAAAGAAAAGAATGCTGCAGAAATAGCCAGGGAGCTGGAAGCTAAAGAGGTATATACGGCTAACCAGTGGGCTGCCAAATTTTTTCATTCTTGTTTGCTTAATACAAATTATGGTAAAAAGGGCTTAGCGTATCTGCAAAATAGAGGTATAGGCCGGGAAATTATTACCAAATTTGACTTGGGACTTGCGCCGGAAGGTTTTGATAAACTCTACAAGGGCCTTTTAGGCAAAGGTGTGCAGGAGGCTACCATTGTAAAAGCCGGCTTGGCCAACAGAAATGATAAAGGCGGGATTTATGATAAATTTCGTGCTCGTATTATGATTCCCATAAAGAATCCCCGTGGCAAGGTTGTAGGTTTTACCGGTAGAATTCTTGACAAGAATAGTTCTCCTGCCAAATACATGAACACAGGAGATACGCCTTGGTTTCATAAGGGTAATTTGCTTTTTGGACTGGATGCTGCACTGGCATCCATTCGTAAGCATAAGCAGGTAGTGGTAGTGGAAGGTCATATGGACGCAATTAGTCTTCATGCTGCCGGTATTGACTGGGCGGTGGCTTCCATGGGTACAGCTTTCACAGAGCATCAGGCGGCTATTTTGCGCAGATTGGTACCGGAGGTAGTTTTCTCCTTTGATAGTGATGCGGCAGGCAAGAATGCTGCCATGCGAGCTATTCCCCTAGCTAAGCAGGCCGGACTGAAATGTAAAGTGATGCACGTGCCGGAGGGGAAGGATCCGGATGACTTTGTACGTAAGCAGGGGCCAAAAGCCTTTGTAGAATTAATTGAACATGCTTTGCCGGGTGTGGATTATGAAATTAATACTGTGTTAGTAAGTCATGATTTGAACTCCTTAAGTGGCAAAGTCGAGGCAGTAGACCAGGTAATTCCTTTTATTGCTTCCTGTGAAAGCGAAGTAGAAATAGGTGAAAGACTGCGAGATTTGGCTAGGACCTTGGCCATTGACGAGGGACTTATCCAAAGTGAATACAGAAAGCTTACCGGGAGAAATAGGCGGGAAGTTACGCCTGTAGTTCCGGTCAAGGCAAAGCAACAGGTCGGTGGTTCCGGTGAACAGGCAGAAAGGCTTATTCTTTATGGTATTTTAGTAGGTGAGCCATTAGAAGCGCAAAAAGACCTGGTGCAGAAGTCTTTGTTTACAGGCCCACGGCAGGAAATTTTTGACAAGCTTGTTGCCAAACACGGCTTGGAGACGAAAATTGATGCTCGCGATTTGTTCCCGGAAATGACCGATGCGGGAGCAGGAGAACTGACCAGTATTTTAGAGTTGGATGTAGCTGATAATAACCTGCCACAGATGTTGGAAGATTGTTTTAAGCAGCTACGGTTAGAAGGATTACAAAAAGAATTTCAATATCACAGTCAGCAGGCAGAACTTTTCGAAAAGACAGATAATGCAAAATTTATGCAGGAATTAGCAGAATGTCAGCGAATTAGAAAGATAATGGCAGAATATACTACAAATAAAAATAGTTTCTAACCAAAAGAGAAAGGAGGGAACGCCCTAATGCGCAAACAAGTTGAAAAGGCAGCCCAAAGTAAGGCAAAAACCAAAAAGCCCACTGTTACTAAAAAGATAGTCAAAAAAGTAGCGAAAAAGGCTGTCCCTAAGAAGACTGTGAAAAAAGTTTTAAAGAAGGTGGATGTTAAGTCTTCTGCGAAAAAGGCTGCTCCAAAAAAGCAGAAAGGTAAGGAGAAGGTAGTTGTAGGAGCTGTTGCTAAAAAAAGCACTTCCCCCAAAAAGGCGACCTCAAAGCCGATTGCTAAAAAAACGTTGAAGAAAGTAGTGCCTAAGGGTAAAATAGTTAATACAGCTGCTTCCCAAAAAGCAGTCAAAAAAGCTGTGCCTAAAACTACTATGAATAAAAAACCTATTGAAAAACAAGACTTAAAGAAAGAGAAGAAGAAGGGCGACATGAAACAAGAGACCAAAAAGAATACTACAGGAAAAGTAACAAAAAAAGAAAAAAAGGTTTCTAAGCCGACAGTAGAAAAGAAGTCGGCTGTTTCTACAGAAGCTGCAACTACTGCTACAGATAAAAAGGCAAAGAAAGTACCTGCTAAGGCTAAAACAGTGCCTGAGTATATCATTCAATTTACCGAAATGTCCAAAGCGCATGCAGGTGTTCTCACCTATAAGGATATTCAGGATGTTTTGCAGGCAGTGGAATTGAGTGTTGATGATATCGATGCTATTTATACAGGCCTTGCCGAAAAGAATATTGAAATAATTGATGATGGCGCTGATGAAGAGGAACCGCCGGAGAATTTGGATGATACTGTCGAGATTGACCCTGAGGAATTGGCTAATCTGACAGTTCCGGAAGGTGTCAGCATTGACGACCCTGTACGTATGTACCTAAAAGAAATTGGCCGTGTACCTCTGCTCATTGGTGAGGATGAAATTAAGTTAGCCAAGAGGATGGATAAGGCTAATATAGTAAATTACATAAAGAGTAAACATATTCCCAGCTATATTCAAAGACCGGCTATCAACAAACGCTTGGTTATTACCAAATTGGCGGACATGGTTGATGAGATGGTAACTGCGGAAGAAGAATGGTGTAAGGTTCGTAGCGTAAGCGGCGCCTATAAAACTATTAAGGATGCTTGTGGCAGACAGGGTGGCGTGGAATACGAATATTTCCAGGGACTTTGTGCAGAGTTTACCAAGGATGAAATCAAACGCTTACAGCATTTACTGTCTGAAAATAAGGTCAAGCTGTTTAACGCTAAAAAGAAGGATAACACTTCTACCATAGAACATCAGGAAGACATTAATAATCTTATTGCTCTCAATGATTATTTTGCTGTTCTGGATGAAAAATTTACCCATCTCAAGATTGCTCCTAAGGTTAAGAAACAGATAGAAACAGCTAACAAGAGATATTTGAAGGTTTTGGAAAGAGTTCACTATATTGGCGAAGACGCCAAAAAATGTTTGTCCGAGGCTAACCTACGGTTAGTTGTCAGTATTGCCAAACGCTATGTAGGCCGTGGTATGTTATTTCTTGACCTTATTCAGGAGGGTAATTTGGGCCTGATTAAAGCTGTTGAGAAATTTGACTATAACAAAGGCTTTAAATTTAGTACTTATGCCACCTGGTGGATTCGTCAGGCTATAACACGTGCTATTGCGGATCAGGCCAGAACAATTCGTATTCCTGTGCACATGGTGGAAACCATCAACAAACTGGTCCGTGTTTCCCGTCAATTGTTGCAAGAACTAGGCAGGGAACCGACACCGGAAGAAATTGCTAAGGAAATGGATGTTAATGTGGAAAGAGTAAGAGAAATCCAAAAGATTGCTCAAGAACCTGTATCCCTGGAAACTCCTATTGGCGAGGAAGAAGATTCTCATCTAGGTGATTTTATTGAGGATCAGGAGGCACCATCTCCTTCAGATGCGGCATTCTATACTTTGCTGCAAGAGCAATTAGGTAAAGTCCTTAATGAACATCTGAGCTCAAGAGAGCGGAAGGTCCTGGAATTAAGGTTTGGCCTAATGGATGGCAGAAATAGAACCTTGGAAGAAGTGGGTCAATTCTTTGGCGTAACCAGAGAACGTATTCGTCAGATTGAGGCCAAAGCTTTGCGCAAATTGCGTAGTCCTAAACGCAGTGGTCAGCTAAAAGATTACATTAGTTAGTAGTCTGGCTTGACATGGCTTGTAGTTTAGGATAAAATAGCAAGCGTTGGGCCCATAGCTCAGTTGGTCAGAGCCACCGGCTCATAACCGGTTGGTCCTAGGTTCGAATCCTAGTGGGCCCACCAACAAATGATTAAGGCAGTTCGTGCTGAGCACGAACTGCCTTTTTTGTTTTGCTTTAGCTATTTTGTCCTAAGGCAAGACCTTGGACAAAGGCCTCTAAGTTAAGAGGAACCAGCTTAGCTTTTCTGCCGGTAAATATTTCTTGAATCATTTTTTTGATAGTTTCTTCCTTAATATCGCCAGTTGCTCCCACGTAAGCTCCCAGCATTACCATGTTGCTTACCTTAGGGTTGCCCAATTTCTCAGCAATTTTGTTGCAAGGTACATAAATAACCTTTACGTCTTGCCGATTTACCTTTTCGTTAACAACGCTACTGTTAACGAAAATCGTGCCATTTGCCAATACTTCATTTCCAAACTTGAGCAGAGCAGGCAAATTCATGGCAATCAGTTCGCTGGGGTGTTCTGTAATGGGAGCACCAATTCTCTGGTCACTTAAAATTACAGTACAGTTGGCAGTACCGCCTCGCATTTCAGGACCATAGGAAGGCACCCAGGTTACCTCCATTCCTTCTTCTGTGCCTGCTTCGGCGATATTTTTGCCAATGGACATAACACCTTGTCCGCCGAACCCGGAGATAATTATTTCTTTTTTCATAATTATGCCTCCTTAATAACGCCCAGGGAATAATACTTA
>Ga0268360_1001957_pt1 | contig 18175 bp, 17 predicted proteins | sample BioMet11_FD_192465 | JGI IMG/M metagenome (GOLD analysis project Ga0268360, IMG submission 192465) | Sewage microbial communities from Oakland, California, United States - Biofuel 11 (Illumina Assembly) | ecosystem: Engineered > Wastewater > Sewage > Unclassified | place: USA: California... | reverse complement strand
TGGGAAATAGAGGAATGCTTCCGCATAATGAAGACAGAATTCCAGGCACGCCCTGTATTCCTGCAGCGGGAGGACCGCATAAGGGCGCACTTCCTCACCTGTTACATATCGCTCCTTATATTCAGGGTACTTAAAAAGAAACTCGGCGGTAAATACACATGTGACGAGATGATCCGCACCCTGCGTGACATGATGATGGCGCGTCCCGGTGAAAAGCTCGGGTATATGCCGGCATACACAAGGACAGACCTTACCGATGCCCTGCATGAGACCTTTGGGTTCCGCACAGACCATGAGATAACCACCGATATCAACATGAGGAAGATCATCCGCGGCACCAGGAAAAAGTAATCATGTATAGCTGCGTTTTTGGCAGTTAAAAAGTGCGTGGGATGCTGATATTTCCTGCATTCCACGCACTTGCACTGTCAAAGAGGGGATTCTGCCTCTTTTCCCGCATCCGCCTTATGTATCTTCTTCGACAGAACATGCCTCCCGGAAAGTGTCGCAAACATGCCCAGCGTATCCATCTGCATCGGGCAGACCTTCTGGCAGGCGCCCGATTTGGAACATCCTGCTGCCACATTTTTATGAAAATGAAGCCCGTCCTTCTTCCCCTGCATCACGCTCAAATACGTCTCCGGAATCATCGCCGGTCCGAAGAACGTCGTCCCCTTCAGGTAATTCGGACAGACCTCAAGGCAGAGACCGCATTTCAGGCATTTCGCGGCATCATAATTCGTGGCATAGCGGTCCGAATCCACCCTCGCAGGATCCGTAAGCCAAAGCTCCGATGCCTTCAGATTCTCATAAAGGATCGACCGGTCCACGCGCAGATCCTCAATGACCGGAAACTTCGAAAGCGGCTCCACAATCAGGGTATCGTTTTTGATCGGCAGTTCCTCCGGGAATGTGGCGCAGGCAAGGGACGGATTCCCGCAGATCACCATGGCGCAGGCGCCGCACTGCTTCTGCTGGCAGGAACACTCCCATGCGATGTGCGGAGCTTTTTTCCCTTCGATATCATACAGGTCATCCCGATAATTCAGCGTATCCAGAACCTGGGCTACATTTTCATGGGCAACAGGTTGATACAAAAACTCCTGCCAGTAGGGCTGCCCGTCCGGACGCTGACGCTTAATCCTTATTTTCATGCGTGGTCACCGTCCTTTTCAAATGAAACCCGGATCTCCCCGTCCGCATACGTGCAATAGCTGGCGGCGCAAAATGCTGGATCCGTCTCCGGATAATCGGCGCGGTTATGCGCGCCGCGGCTTTCCTGCCTTGCCTGTGCGGACAGAAGGATCGCCTTCCCCATCAGCAGCATATATTTGATCGCGTAATTTCGATACGGATCGATCAGAGCGTCAAATTTTATTTTTCGGCAGATCTGCAAAAAGAAATCCAGATCTTCAATCCCGCTTTCCAGATCCTGCCCGTTACGCACGATTCCGAATTTTCCGTTCATGATTTCCGAAAGATTGTTCAGAAGATACATACTCGGAAAATGGCTGTCCTTTGAGTGGCAGCCATCGAATTCTTCCCTGCACGCATCCCTTTGCCGGTCTTCATCCTCCACGGCAAATCCGGACCTTTTAACGGCATCCTTCGCGGCGACCCGTCCCGAATACAGCGCCGCCAGCAGAGAATTCCCGCCCAGGCGGTTGGCACCGTGGTAAATGGAGGCGCACTCGCCCACCGCGTAAAGATTCGGGATCGTCGTTTCGTGGTTGTGCGAGACCGCAAGCCCGCCCATGAAAAAGTGGATGCAGGGCACGACCGGAATCGGCTCCTTCGAAGGATCCAGATGAATATACGTTTTGCACAGCTTAGAAACCTCGGACAGCCGCTCCTCGATCTTCTTCTCTCCAAGGAACGTGATGTCGAGATAGACCTGCTTTCCCGTCAGATACATTTCCTTCGAGACCACATCGCGCGGTTTTAAGTTTCCCTTTTCCCCGTATTTATCCTCCATGAAATAAACACGTTTCCCCGACTCCTCAAGATAATAGAGCCGGCCGCCCTCTCCTCTTGCCGCCTCCGTAATCAGCATGCGCTTGCTCGGTGTTTCGATGGTGGTCGGATGATACTGGATCATTTCAAGATTCTTCAGTCTGGCCCCTTGTGTAAAGGCCACGGCCGCGGCCGTTCCGTCACAGCTGATGGTTCCCGTCGTCTTCCCGAAAATGAGATTCTGCCCGCCGCTTGCCAGGATCACCGCATCCGCTCTCAGGGAAATCACCTCTTTGTTCAGCTCGTCCCACAGGATGGCGCCGCCGCATCTTCCCTTCGCATCGAGAAGCAGCTTTAGGAAATAATGATTGGTCCTGCGCTCCAGCACGCCGTCGGCTTCGAGCACTCTTGCCCGGCGCACAAGGGCGGTCACCAGCTGTTTCCCGGTAGAGGCGCCGGCAAACACCGTGCGCGGATACGTATGTCCCGCCATGATGCGCTGCCGGGGCCGACCGTCTTCTCCGAGGCTGAAAACCGTACCGAGGCGTTCCATCCAAAGCGTGATCTCGGGAGCCGCTTCGCACATTGCCAGCACCGCCTCTGGGTCCGCAATCTCCGCGCCGCCCTTCATGGTATCCTCACAGTGGATCTTGGGCGTATCCCCCAGACCCTGCCGGTCCAGCGCCGCGTTCATGCCGCCGGCCGCCATCACGGATTGTGCGCGCTCACTGGTATACGGAGAAACAAGAAGCGCACATGCTCCATTTTCACAGACTGTAACCGCCGCGGACAGGCCGGAAAGTCCGCAGCCGATAATCAGGATCTTCTTTTTCAAAGGCAATATACCCCCGTTCCGATCAGTGCAGAAGCAAACAGCAGCCCGCACAGAACGAGCATCAGGATCCATGCGATTTTCTGCGACAGGGCGCTCTTCAGGAAGCCCAGCGTGATCAGAGCTTTCGGCACGGAAAGCGAAATATGCACCATCGCAAGGAACATAAAGAGAAGCTGCAGAAGCGCTGCCGGAATCATCTCCGGCCGTTCCGAAAGCTTGCAGCCGTCTTTAGAGAAAAAGGTGCTCATGACATGGAGATGGATCAGCGCGATGACGGCAATGGCGGACGCCCTCTGAACGATCGTCCCGATGTTCTTCTTCCAATAACGCAGAACATCCGTGCCTTCATTTGCAAAGAAAAAGATGATGACGGAAATGGCCGCATGGGCTGCCATGCAGTACAGCAGCGCCCAGGCAACGATGAGAAACCAGCTCTGAAAAGGGAGGATCCCCGTTAACAGGCCGATCATGGTAATACAGTGTACCGGGAATACGGCGGCGGTGATGAGTGCAAGGCAGGCATTGATTTTTTTTATCAAAATAGTGCTCCCCTTTTCCTGTTGATTCTTCTAGTATTTCATGGCGAAGAATAAAAGACAATACATATTATATCTTTTTAATCTGATAAAAACACGGAATTATAGCATAAACACAGGGATTAGCGAACTTGTGCATGGATTTATCGGGCGGAAAGAACGGTTTTTTTATGCAAAAAATGTGTTGCCGTCAAACAAAACTTGCACAATAAAATTCAAATTTTAAAATTGGTTTTGTTCACTATCACCAGATTCTATGCTATACTGAGAACATAGGAAATAACAACGAAATAACATGACTGCGAGGTGATGACAACATGATGATCAAGAAGGAAATGATAGCTATGCTGTTGGCGGGCGGACAGGGAAGCCGTCTCGGCGTGCTGACGCAAAAGGTCGCGAAACCCGCCGTTTCTTTCGGAGGAAAATATCGAATCATCGACTTTCCTCTAAGCAACTGCATCAATTCGGGAGTCGACACGGTAGGTGTCCTGACACAGTATCAGCCCCTGCGTTTAAATGCGCATATCGGGATCGGTATTCCGTGGGATCTTGACCGTAACGTAGGCGGTGTTACCATTCTTCCGCCCTATGAGAATTCAAGAGGGAGCGACTGGTACAGCGGAACGGCAAATGCGGTGTTTCAGAATCTGGAATATATGGAATCCTATAATCCGGATTATGTTCTGATCCTTTCGGGCGATCATATTTATAAAATGGATTATGAGGTCATGCTTGACTATCACAAGGCAAATAATGCAGATGTGACCATTGCCGTCATGCCCGTTCCTCTCGAGGAAGCAGGACGGTTCGGGATCATGATCACGGATGAAAACAGCCGCGTTGTGGACTTTGAGGAAAAGCCGAAAAATCCGAGAAGCAATCTTGCTTCCATGGGGATTTACATTTTCTCATGGCCGGTTCTGAGAGAAGCCCTGATTGCCCTGCAGGATGAGGCGGGCTGTGATTTCGGAAAACACATTATTCCGTACTGCAAGGAAAAAAATCAGAAACTCTTTGCCTATGAATTCAACGGCTACTGGAAAGATGTCGGAACACTCACTTCTTACTGGCAGGCAAACATGGAACTGATCGACATCATTCCTGAATTTAATCTGTACGAGGAATACTGGAGAATCTTTACCAAGAGCGATATTATTCCGCCGCAGTATATCGCGGATACCGCCAGCATTGAAAAAAGCATTATCGGGGAAGGAACAGAAGTATACGGTACGGTGATCAATTCGGTGATCGGTGCGGGAGTGACAATAGGCAGGGGCGCGCAGATCCGGGATTCGATCATCATGCGTGAAACCGTAATCGGAGAGAATACCAAAATCAATAAATCGATTGTTGCCGAGAATACCAAAGTAGGAAAGAACTGTGAAATCGGCATAGGAGATTTCAAAGAAAGTACGTATGACAAACGGGTCTATGATGCGGATCTTGTTACGATCGGAGAAAAAACCATCATTCCCGACGGGGTGAAAATCGGTAAAAATACAGCAATCATGGGGGATACTGTTCCGGAAGATTATCCAAACGGAGAACTTCCGAGCGGCGATGCCATAGTAAAGGCAGGTGGCCTAAAATGAGAGCAATCGGGATTGTTCTGGCAGGCGGTAATTCAAAAAGGATGAGGGAACTTTCCAATAAGAGAGCGATTGCTGCAATGCCGATCGCAGGAAGTTTCCGCAGTATTGATTTTGCCCTCAGCAACATGACAAATTCGCATATTCAGAAAGTCGCGGTATTTACGCAGTATAATTCCAGATCCCTGAACGAGCATCTGAGTTCTTCAAAATGGTGGGATTTCGGAAGAAAGCAGGGGGGGCTGTTTGTCTTTACACCTACCATAACCGCACAGTCCAGCGACTGGTACCGCGGAACGGCGGATTCGCTTTATCAGAACCTTACGTTCCTGAAAAATTCCCATGAGCCTTATGTGGTAATTGCCGCGGGGGACGGGATTTATAAACTGGACTACAATAAAGTTCTGGAATACCACATTGAAAAGAAGGCGGATATCACGGTGGTATGCCGGAGGGTGGAGGATACAGAGGATATCACCCGCTTCGGTGCGGTAAAGATCAATGACGACGGCCGGATAACGGAATTTGAAGAAAAGCCCATGGTAACGGATGCGAACAATATTTCCTGCGGTGTTTACGTGATCCGGAGACGGCAGCTGATCGAGCTGGTGGAACGCTGTGCGGCGGAAGACCGGTATGATTTTGTGAAGGACATTCTGGTCCGCTACAAGAATCTGAAACGGATCTATGCCTATCGGATGAACACCTACTGGAGCAATATTGCGAGCGTGGAATCCTATTATAAAACGAATATGGACTTCCTGAAAAAAGACGTAAGGGATTATTTCTTTAATCAGTATCCCGAGGTTTACAGCAAGATCGATGATCTGCCGCCTGCAAAATACAATCCGGGATGCAATGTTAAAAATTCCCTGATCTCCAGCGGCTGCATCATCAACGGAAGCGTGGAGAATTCCGTTTTGTTCAAGACGGCATATGTAGGGAATAATTGTGTCATTAAAAATTCCGTGGTTTTAAATGATGTGTATATCGGGGACAATACGGTGATCGAAAACTGCATCGTGGAAAGCAGGGATACCATCCGTGCAAATACGACTCATATCGGGAAGCCGGATGATATCAAGATCGTCATCGAAAAAAATGAAAGATATACGCTGTAAGATCCGGGAAACCGGAGTGAGGAAAATATATGCAGATTACAGATATCAGGGTGCGTAAAATAGACAAAGAGGGTAAAATGAAGGCGGTCGTATCCATAACGATCGACAATGAATTTGTTGTCCATGACATTAAGGTGATCGAAGGGGAAAAAGGGATGTTCATTGCCATGCCCAGCCGTATGTCAGCGGACGGGGAATACCGGGACATTGCGCACCCGATCAATTCCAAAACAAGAGAAATGGTTCAGAATATGATCATTGACAAGTATGAAAGTATGCTTGCGGAAGAAACTGCGGATAGGAAAACGGAAGATACCGTAAAAAAGGAGGAGATCAGATAATGGAAGCGATGAAATTTTATAAATGCGGCCTGTGCGGAAATATGGTAGCTCTTGTGATGAAAGGCGGCGGCGTGCTTTCCTGCTGCGGAAAGCCGATGGAGGAAGTAGTTCCGAACAGTACGGATGCTGCCGTGGAAAAACATGTTCCCGTCATAACGGAACGCGGCATGGAAGTTGTTGTAACGGTGGGGTCTGCACCGCATCCCATGGAAGAGGATCACTATATTCAGTGGATTGTTCTTTCGACAAAAGAGGGGAATCAGCGGAAGGAATTAAAGCCGGGACAAAAGCCGCAGGCGGTTTTCATGATCACGGAAAATGACAGTATAACGGGGGCCTATGCATACTGCAACAAACACGGTCTGTGGGCAACAACAGACTATAAGCCGGGATACACAAAAAATAACGAACCGGCATAAAGGCGGACCGCGTTTAATATGAAAAAACAGGAACAGAAAAGCAGGCAATACATTGTCTTTGATCTGGAATGGAATCAGAGTGCAAGCGGAAAAAAAGACAGCGTGGAGAACATTCCCTTTGAAGTCATAGAAATCGGCGCTGTAAAACTGGATAAGGATTTAAACCCGATCGGAGAATTCTCGCGATTTGTCAGGCCGGAGGTTTACAGAAGGCTGCATTATAAAGTCTTTGAGATCATTCATATCGGGATGGAGGAGCTGAAACAACGCGGAGAGCCGTTTCCGAAAGTAATAAGGGATTTTCTGGACTGGTGTGAAACTGCGGAGAACGGGAAAAAGGAGACACCGGTTTTCTGTACCTGGGGCAACATGGACCTTACGGAACTTCAGAGAAATATGGCTTATCACAAAGTCTTAAGTCCGTTTCCCTATCCGCTTTTGTATTACGATGTTCAGAAATTGTTCAGCCTGCTTTATGAAAAAGACAGCAAGGATAAGTATCCGCTTGACAGTGCGGTGGATTTTTTGAAGATCCCGCAGGACCGTCCCTTTCACCGGGCAATTGATGATGCCTATTATACCGGCTGCATCATGAAAAAAATCAATTTCAATGCGGTCAGGGAATATCTTTCCATGGATTACTACCGTCTGCCGAAAGATAAAGAAGAGGAGATTTACCTGATATTCCCGAATTATTCCAAATATATTTCCCGGGAATTTGAAACGAAGGAAGAAGCCATAGCGGATAAAACCGTGACGGACATGATCTGCTATCGCTGCAACAGATCCCTTCGGAAAAAGATCCGGTGGTTTTCCGCAAATCAAAAAAATTATTATTGTCTTGCGATTTGTCCGGAGCACGGGCCTGTCCGCGGGAAAATCCGGATGAAACATACGGCGGACGGAAGGACCTGCGCCATCAAAACCATTAAGCTGATCGGTGAGGACGGGGTTCAGAAAATGGAGATGAAAAAGGCGGAGACCGTACAGAAGAGAAGACTGAGAAACCGGGTAAAGCACACCCGGGAAATGTAAATGGCAGCGGCGAAACCACAGGGACAGGAATTACAAAGACAGGAACCGCAGCGGCAGAAAACAAAACCTGCAAAGACAGAAACTACAACAGCCAAAGCAAAAAGCAGAACATGAATTTCTATGTTCTGCTTTTATGTTTAAAACGGCCAAACAGTTTCTTTTTTCGCGTACGTGTATCTTTCAGATAAGTATTGATGGAGGCAGAAGAGTCTTTGAGGATATCATCGGTAAAGCCGCTTTCCAGCCGTTTTCTCCGGCGTTTCTCCCTTGCCAGGCTGAGTTCCCTGTTTTCCTTTTTGGCGATCAGATATTTCAGCAGCCGGTACAATCCGAAAAGAAGAGCTGCAGCAATAACCACGGTCAGGACTATTTTCAGAACTGTCGGGAAATGATGTGTCGGGACAGTGCTCGCGGGGGGAGCGTTTTTTTCTGCGGAGTCCGGAGGATTGGCCTGAGACGGGGTCGCAGAGGAAAGCTCTTCCCTGTTCTTTCCGACAGCCGGGTCCTGGGACAGGAGCCAGGTAGTTCCTATGGATCTGTCCCCGTAATTGTAGCTGATCTTTGCAATGGCCCCCCGGGGATCCTGCTCATTCAGATCATAGGATATTTTGGAGGTGGCGTCCGAAAGAGCTGCATCTTTCGGAAGCGTTACGGACCTCGTATCATCAATTTTGAAAACAATGTCGCTGTTTCCCGTCAGATTGAGATCATCCTGTACGGAAGTGTAGGTGGTGTCGTAATCGCTTATTTTTATATTTTTAAAATTTCCAAAACCATAATCCAGAAGACTTTTTGTATCGGTATAATGCGTCTGATGACCGTTCAGGATAACAGCGATCAGTTTCATGCCGTCCCGTTCGGCGCAGGTGACAAGGGTATTTCCCGCGAGAGTGGTATAACCGGTTTTGCCGCCGATTATTCCCGGATAATAGAGCGAGGAGTTTTTCTTGAGCATCTTGTGGCCGCAGTATACGGTAAAAGGCTCCGGATTTTTGGAATTTGCAGGAAGCTCGTAGTAAGTTGTCGAATCAAATTCCACAAAAGTCGGATTTTCATAAGCGGCCTTGCAGATCAGGGCGAAATCATAAGGCGTAGTATAATGATTTTCATCGTTCAGCCCGCTGGGGTTTGTGAAATGGGAACCCAGACAGCCGAGTTCTTTTGCTTTTTCATTCATCATGACGGCAAACTGATCCATGCTGCCGGCACAGTGTTCGGCAAGGGCATTTGCGACTTCATTTGCGGATTTTAAAAGAAGAACATAAAGGGCCTGCCGTACCGTAATTTTATCCCCGACGTCATAGCCGGCGTTGGTGGAACCTTTTTCCACGTTATAGACGGCGTTATGGGAGAAGGTGATCGTGTCATCCAGATTGCATTTATCGATGATGATGAGGGCCGTCAGGATTTTGGTGATGCTGGCCGGGAAATAGCGTTCATGAATATTTTTTCCATACAAAACAGCGCCGGAGCCCGCATCCATCAGGATACCGCCCTCAGCTTCTATATTTATATTTTCCGGCCATGCCGGTGCCGCCGCAAAAGCAGGAAGTACACACAGCGAAAAAACCAGGATCATAACCAGTGTGGAGCAAAGAAAAAAACGGACTTTTTTCATGGGAATCAGTATATCCTTTTTTTGGCTATCCGTAAAGCAGGTCTATTCAAGGTTCATTCGTTTGATGACTTTTAACCTTGTGAATTCTTCCCGCTCTTTTTCCTCGAGAGAATCCGTGATCGATTTTGTGAGATGTTCATAGCCGGGGATCGTAATATTTTTTAAGGCATTGGCACGCTTTTGCGTTTTCTTGATGTTCGCAGCAAGCCGGTAAGCGGAATTTTCCACCATGGACAGCTGTATGGTGAATTCTTTTACCGTCTGGAATTTTTCCCGGGCAATATCCAGGGATTCCCGGGTGGAATAATAGGCATAGGTAAGATGAAGCGGCGTTTCCTCATGCCGGACCAGCGGGATTTCCGTTCCCATGACACTGCGGACTTTGATCTGAATTCCATTTTCAACCGGAACCGAATTTGCAGCGGCTTCCACATAATCGATTCCCAGCTCGATATTGGCCTGCTGCAGAGCCAGATAGGCTTCGGTATAGGTAGAGTCGATTTTGCTCTGAATTTCCTTTGCCTGATCGATCAGCTTCATCAGTTCCCGAATCAAAATGTTTCGTTTTTTATCCATCAGACCGTAACCCAGTCTCGCAAGAGACAGGGAATTTTTGGCCAGCATGAGATTGCCTTTTGTCGGGAATGCGTTTAAATTCATTTACAGTTCTTCCTTTTTCGGAACAATATTTCCATCGGGATCAAGTTCCATGGGCTTGTAATACCGGTCAAGCACCTTGGTGTTTATCCGGTCGAGTTCCGCCTTCGGCATCAGCTCCAGAAGCTGCCAGCCGATATTTAAGGTTTCTTCAATGGTGCGGTTTTCACGGGTATCCTGTCCGATAAAACGTTTTTCAAATTCATTTCCGAAAACCAGATAATCCCTGTCGGCAGGAGACAGTTCATCTTCCCCGATCACACTTGCCAGGGCGCGTGCATCGCCCACTTTTGCATAGCAGGAGAACAGCTGGTTGGCAACATCCTGATGATCCTCTCTCGTATATCCTTTGCCTATCCCGTCCTTCATCAGACGGGAAAGACTCGGCAGGACGGAGATGGGAGGATAAATACCCTTTCCGTTCATCTCCCGGTCGAGAACGATCTGTCCTTCCGTGATATAGCCGGTAAGATCCGGAATGGGATGGGTGATGTCGTCATTCGGCATGGTCAGAATGGGGATCTGTGTAACAGACCCGTTTATACCCGTAACAATCCCGGCCCTTTCATAAATGGTCGCAAGATCGGAATACAGATATCCGGGGAACCCTTTCCGGGAGGGAATTTCTCCCTTGGAAGAAGAAACTTCCCGGAGGGCTTCCGCATAGGCAGTCATGTCCGTCAGGATTACCAGGATATGCATGTGTTTTTCAAAAGCAAGATATTCTGCAAGCGTCAGAGCCACCTTCGGCGTGATCAGACGCTCTACGACCGGATCATTTGCAAGATTGATGAAGGTCGCAACATGGTCGGATACACCGCTTTCATCAAAGGCGCGGCGGAAGAAATCAGCCACATCATATTTGACACCCATGGCGGCAAATACAACGGCGAATTTTTCGGAAGAATTTTTATCATCGCCGAGTGAGGACTGCCGGACAAGCTGTGCGGCAAGTTCATTGTGCGGAAGTCCGTTCCCGGAGAAAATGGGAAGCTTCTGGCCGCGGATCAATGTCATGAGACCGTCAATGGCGGAAATTCCCGTACGGATATAGTTTCGCGGATATTCGCGCGTGACGGGATTCAGCGGCTTGCCGTTTACATCCAGTATTTTCTCTGCGGAAATGGGTCCCAGGTCGTCGATCGGTTCCCCTATTCCGTTAAACGTACGCCCCAGCATTTGCTCGGATACGCCTATCCGCATCGGGTGACCGGTAAGACGGGTATGGGTATTTCGGAGTGCCATACCCTCTGTTCCTTCATAGACCTGGATCACCGCCCTGTCATCATCGATCTCAATAATGCGGCCCAGTTTTTTTTCGGTTTCGCCTACTGTCATGGAAACAACTTCATCAAAGGAAGCGCCTTTTACGCCTTCGAGGATCACAAGCGGACCGTTGATGGAACTTAATCCGAGATATTCGATAGCCATGAAAAACTCCTTTTTTACCTTGAGGGTTTTGCTCTTACCCTGTGCTAAGCATTCTTTTCTATAACCGCATCATAAAAACGGTCAATGTCTTTTTTATAATCATCCAGCAGTTCAAGCCTGTCGTTCGGAACATCATACTTGATTGCAATGACCTTATCAAAAATGGGATCCGCCATCAGAACGGACATCGGCATTCCCATCCGTACCAGCGCCCGGGACCTGTGGAACAGATAAAGGATCACGTCCATCATTTTAAACTGTTTCAGCAGGGAAACGCAGGTATCCTCCTTATGAAAAGCATTCTGCTGAAGAAAACCGACACGGATCACCTTCGCGATCTGCAGGGTCAGCTTCTGGTCATCGGGAAGGACATCTGCGCCGATCAGTTTTACAATTTCCATGAGGCTGGCTTCATTGGTCAGGATTTCCACCATCTGATTCCGGTAATCCACAAATTTTTTGTCCACATTCTCCGTATACCAGGGAGAAAGATCATTCAGGTACTCGGAGTAACTGGTCATCCACTGGATCGCCGGAAAATGTCTGGCGTAGGCAAGGTTTTTATCCAGGCCCCAGAAGCAGCGGACAAAACGTTTGGTGTTCTGCGTGACCGGCTCGGAGAAATCTCCGCCCTGCGGAGAAACGGCGCCGATGATGGTAATGGAGCCTTCTGTCCCGTTCTGGTTCTGCATCATGCCGGCACGTTCATAGAAAGCGGAAAGACGGCTGGCCAGATAGGCAGGGAAACCTTCTTCTGCGGGCATTTCCTCCAGACGGCCGGAAATTTCCCGGAGCGCTTCCGCCCAGCGGGAGGTGGAATCTGCCATGATGGCAACATCATACCCCATGTCTCTGTAATACTCCGCAAGGGTAAGTCCGGAATACAGACTGGCTTCCCGTGCAGCTACCGGCATGTTGCTGGTATTTGCGATCAGAACGGTCCGGTCCATCAGGGGATTTCCGGATTTCGGATCTATCAGCTTGGTAAATTCCTCCAATACCTGTGTCATTTCGTTTCCGCGTTCGCCGCAGCCGATGTAGATGATGATGTCGGCGTCGGACCATTTGGCGATCTGGTGCTGCGTCATGGTCTTTCCCGTACCGAAACCTCCGGGAATGGCCGCGGTGCCGCCCTTGGCAAGCGGAAAAACAGTATCCAGAATCCTCTGTCCGGTAACCAGGGGAACGGAAGCCGAAAAACGCTTTGCATACGGGCGCGGTACACGAATGGGCCATTTCTGAACCATGGTGAGAGGGACCTCTGTTCCGTCCGAAAGCTGAAGCTTAAGCAGCGTATCGTTTATGGTGTAGTCTCCGTCCGGCATGGTTTCCAGGACAAGTCCGGACATATCCGGAGGGACCATGACCTTATGGACAATGGCCGGTGTTTCGGGGACCTCCGCAATGATACTGCCGCCGGAAAGAACATCCCCTTTTTTTACCAGGAGGGTGGTTTTCCATTTTTTTTGCGTATCCAGGCTGGATACGCTGATGCCGCGGTCTATGTAAAACCCGCTTATTTTACTGATTTCGGAAAGCGGTCTTTCGATGCCGTCGAAAATGTTGTTCAGAATTCCGGGGGCAAGCGTGACGGAAACCGGGGAACCTGTGCCTGTTACGGTCTCTCCGGGTTTCATGCCGCTCGTTTCCTCGTAAACTTCAATTACGGTGTTCTGATCGGTCAGCCCGATCACTTCCCCGACCAGCTTTTTTTCACCTACGAAGACCATTTCATGCATTTCAAAACCTGCATCCGAACGGGTCTTGATAATAGGGCCGTTAATGGAAAAGATGATACCCGTTTTACTCATTTTGAGACCCCTCCGTTTCAAAATGGAAGTTCTGTTCTGCTTCCTCTATTTTCGTTTTGAAGGAGTTGTCGATCAAAACATTTTTTTCCGGAATGACGGCACGGATACCGCCGATGAAGGAAACGGGACTGACCTGAATATCGGCGCCGTGATGAAGAGAAAGACGCTGTATCTTATCTTCATCGGCAGGATCCAGGAAAAAGGTTATTTTCGTTCCGTCTGCAAAATCCAGTGCCTCCCGGATCTCTTTTTCGAGCAGGTCATGATAGGCGGGAGTTTCCAGAAAATTGGCCAGCTTATCCTTCAGTTCCACAAAGAGCATATCCTTCAGCTCTTCCTGTTTTTTCCCGATGGATTTCCGAAGATCGATATGAGCAATGGAAAGCTGCTTATTGCCCTCCCGCTGTATTTTTTCACTTTCCAGCCGGATTTCCATTTTCTGCCGACGTTCGGCATCGGCCTTATGCTCTTCAAAGGTTTTTTCGAGAGCATCCTTATAGTCGGAAAACATTTTATCCGCGCGGGCTATGGAATCCGATACACTGGCATATTCGAAATGTTTAAGCTTTTCGTCTGTCGTCATTTCTTTTTCTCCGTTTACAATTTCAATCCGATCGCTTTGTTCACATAATCCGTAATGAAGGTAGGCTTTCGGCCGGTTCCGTGTCTGTCAGGAACATCAATGAACAGCGGAAGTTTATGAGAGAGCTTTACAGTATTGACTACATCCGGAAAATCTCTTCCGAATTTTTCCGTAAGAAGTACAATTCCGATCGAATGGTCGGAAACCACCTTGTCCAGAGCATCCTGAAGCTCTTTTTTTTCGTGAACAACGCAGCCCTCGATTCCAGCCAGTCTCATGCCGGTGAGGGTATCCACGTTGTCGCTGATCAGAAACATTTTCATTATAATTTTCCCAGGATCATGAAAGCAATGATCAGGCCGTAAAGGCAGACACCTTCTGCCAGTCCCACGAAGATGAGGGATTTTCCGAGGATGGTCTGATCTTCGCTGATGGCGCCGAGAGCGGCGGAAGCGGCAGCGGAAACGGCAATGCCGCCGCCGATGCAGGAGATGCCGACCGAGAGGGCAGCGGCAATATAACCCATGCCTGCTGCAGAATCGGAAGCAGCAGTCTCTGCCGCAAATGCGGTACCGTTAAACATCAGAACGGACGCGGTGATCATAATGCCGAAGAAAGCAACGAGGTTTAAAACAAGAGCTTTCTTATAACGTCCCTTGGATTTTTCTCCGGCTGAAAATACAGCGAACGGAATTACAATACTTAAAATCAATGCAACTGCCAGTAATACTTTTACCATTGTGCTCATCTTTTTTTCTCCTTTTTTGGGACTTTACCCTTTTTTCCCGGATCAGATATCTCCGTTGTACGGCTTGAATGCGTGTCCGCTTCCGTGATAGAAGCGGCTGAAGAGTTCATAATATTCCAGACGCAGGACCTGTATCCCCACAATCAGTCCCTCCATGCCGCATACAAATATATTTCCGAATACAATGCCTCCCCAGCTTATGGGTCCGCCGGAGGCAGCACCGGAAAGCATAAGAACAACCTGCATCATGGCGGCATGGCTTACGGCAAACGCGCCCACACGGACAAAGGACAGGGTATTTGAAAAATAACTCAGCAGCACTTCAAACAGTTCAAAAAATCCCTGTACGATAAACATGCCTTTTTCTTTCGGCATAAGGTCGGACCGTCTGGTGATAAGCGCGGTCAGAGGTTCTTTCAGAAAAATAATGATCAGCGGAATGCCGAACATCAGAAAAGCCACAATGCCGGCAGGCATGGAATGCCCGGTCATAAGAAGCACAAGACAGAGGACGGCGGAGGTATAAAAAACCATTCCTGCCAGTCCGTTGGTATCAAAAAGCGCTTCTCCCGGTTCCCGCATCCGAATCCGGTTTACAATATTTACGACCATGGCAAGAAGGATTACCCCCATGCCGATTGCTACGGCTACAATAAAGACGGTATTGAGATTTCCGATTCCCGGAAGCGTCATGGTGGCTTCGGCAGGTCTAAGCCACAGAGGCTTTATCACATCTTCAAACCCGAAGAAGGATCCGAACAGAAAACCGAAAATCGTTGAGAAAAATCCGCAGCGGGAAATAATAGCTGCCAGCCGGTTTGTCTTTTTCCTCGCGTAAAGAAGAGCGCCGCCGATTAAGAGAACAAGACCCTGTCCCACATCTCCGAACATGAAGCCGAAAAAAATCGCGTAAGTCAGACCGATCAGAACGGTGGGGTCCAATTCGCGGTAATCCGGCAGACCGTACATTTCAACAAACATTTCAAACGGACGGAAAAGAGGAAGATTTTTCAACTTGGTTGGTGGGGTGCTTAAAATATTGGAATGATCCTTTTCAAAGAGACAGAAGGTGTTTTCATCATTATCCAGTTCTTTTTTCAGCCTGTCGGCAGAAGCCGCCTCCATCCATCCGCAAAGGATATAGAAGGTTTTTTCTTTATTGTTCGTGCAGGCCGCCAGCTTCCGGATGTTGAAATTTTTACAATAGGAGGAAAGCCGTGCGTTTGCGGAAAGAAAATCCGCCTTCCATTTATCAAGAACCGCATTGATCTTCCGGTCTACATTTTCAATGGCAAGTTTTACCTTGACGATCTTCTCCTGCAGAGATTTGCTGGCGTCCGCCGGTGTTCCTTCAAATTCATCCGGCAGGAAGAACCGCTCAAAATGCATGGAGGAATAGATGGCATCGATCTTACTGGAAAGAGAATCCGGCACAAAATAAACGCCCCAGATATAATCCGGATACTCCCTGCATTTTAAGAAAAGGGAATCAATGCCGTCATATACGAAATCAGAGAATTTATCAAAATATTCCCTGGCTATTCTGCCGAATCGGAATTTGATGAATTTAAAATGCAGAATGGTACTGAGATCATAGTTTAAGCCGATAAACTGTTCAACCTGCGATAATTTGGTCTCATATCCTTTTTCTTTTTCGAGAAGTTTGTTTCTGGCATCGCTCAGATCGCCGACCAGTTTCGAAACACGGTTTGTAAGTTCCGCCGCGTCCTCTATTTTCATTTCGTGGCAGTTTCCTGCGGCGGGAGCCGGCAGAGAAAAACTTTTCCGAAGAGATTCGGAGAGGGCAAAAATATCCTTATAGGGATTTTCTTCCTCGAAAGGATGCAGGCTGTTTACACTTTTTAATTCGGACAGCGCGTTTTCCAGCTGAATATCGTAATGCTCCAGATAGGTTTCGACCATGCGGTCAAAATCCTCTTTCGGACCTGTTATATTTAAAAATTTCATTTGTTCAATCATTTCGAAAACCCTCCGGCAGCTGATTTCAGGATTCCGGTAATAATGATATCCGGAGGAAGGTGATATCGGATGGATTCCATAACGGTAATGATCTTATGGATTTCCGTGTCCTTCCGGTGCAGATAGCTGTTAACAATGGCAAAGGAATAGGGATCCTTCTTGGCGGTCGACTCATAAATATGTTCCAGCACGAGAAAATAAAGCTGTTCCAGACTCATGGGCGCGGGAGAAAGACGGTCTTTTATTTTTCCGTAGCGGGTTTCCTTCAGACAGTTCCGGAATCCCTCATCGTCCTTTGCCTCCACAAGAGCTTTTATCTCCCCGGGCTTCAGTTGATAATACTCGGGAATCAGGAGATTATAGATTTCCGTATCCGGAAGATGATAGTATTTTTTGGAACGGTAGATCCACTGCAGATTTAAGAGATCCAGCTGGGCACCGAAGCAGGTGGTAATCAAACGGTTTTCTGTCTTATTCAGCAGGTGATCTTTTTCCGTCCATATTGTTTTAAAATAAAACAGGTCCAGACGGTCAGTATAATCGAAGAGCATGGCAGAATCCTGCTTTGAAATTTCAAAAAGCGGATCATACCAGATACTTCCCTTCAAAGCCTCAATCAGAGAAGGCATATTGTCGATCTGCATCAAACGGATCAGATCCAGCTTTCCGTGCTTTCGGAAAAAATCCGCATTCTCGGAAAAATCAACATCCGGTTTTTTTCCGTTGATGCACCTTCGGATACAGCGTTTCAGGATCCCCAGCTCATAACTTAAGAAGTAAAGCCGCATATATTTTCGCTGCCGCTGATTGGCAAAACGATATATTTTGGCGAAATCACTGTATTTTTCACGGAGCAGCAGCTTTTCAATATCGGAACGATGCAGGTTTTCCGGATCTTTGCTTTCGAACATATGCGCATAAGAGGGGTATCGCTTTAAATAAGAGGCGAATTCCGTGACGCTTCCCAAAGCAGCCATTTCCCGAAAAGCAGAAGGGCTGATCAGATGTCCCTGCATGGAACGGATTTTGGTGGTTATTGCACTGTAGGAATATAAATTACCCATAAAACCTCTTATTCTCCGGTCAGCTGACGAAACAGACGGTTCACATAGGCGGTATGATTCTGATCATAAGACGTCTGCAGTTCCTTCAGTTCCTTTTCAGCGGACTGTTTTTGTACGGTAAGCTGTTCCCGGATGGAGGCGTTCATTTCTTCACGAAGAGAAGCAAGCTGTTTTTCCGTTTCGGAAATAAGCTCTTTATCCCATGCAGCCGTTTTTTCATCCATTTTTTCAGACAATTCTTTTTTCCGGTTGTTGGACTGTTCCATAATATCGGAAGCTTTTTTCTCTATTTCATTCAATTTTGAGATGATTTCGTCCATAAAACCTCCCTGCATCCTGCCAACCATTCGGAATTCATGGGGCCCCTGCCCCACTTCTGTCTGCGCTTCGCTGCGGTCGTTGCAGAGCAGACATCCACTGGATGTCTTGCAACTCATGTTTGGGCGTGTCC
>Ga0268360_1001956_pt1 | contig 18183 bp, 13 predicted proteins | sample BioMet11_FD_192465 | JGI IMG/M metagenome (GOLD analysis project Ga0268360, IMG submission 192465) | Sewage microbial communities from Oakland, California, United States - Biofuel 11 (Illumina Assembly) | ecosystem: Engineered > Wastewater > Sewage > Unclassified | place: USA: California... | reverse complement strand
CTGATCTTTGGTTTGAGTTGCTTGATGTGTTTGTAAGTGTCAATAGCCTGGTAATCTATTATAAAGCAGTCTTCGGAAAACGTGCTGCCGAAGTTTTGTTTTTTAGAGACGATGGTAAGGTTAATAGAAGCATTGCTCATTATCACGAAATTTAATTTTTAAAATTTTAACCTGACTCATTTTACAAATATATACTAAATGTAATATAAAATACTATTAGTATATAGAAATATTATATTTTTTATTAACAACACTTTCTTTATATAGAAAAAACAGTTAACATTATTAATCTTTTTTTATTAATCCCACATTAATTTACTGTGATCTAAGGTGAAAGAAATGAAACTTGATGAAACACGAAGAGTTTATTCTCTTATTGGAATTTTAGGAATAACGTTGATGTTTTTTTTAATGCTCGTGAGTATCGTAGGTGCAAGCCCGTTTGCATATATTACGAACTTGGGTGATAGTACTGTTTCTGTAATTGACACAGCAACAAATAAGGTTACAGCCACTGTTTCTGCAGGAAGTTATCCTTATGGAGTTGCGGTCAACCCGGCGGAAACAAGGGTATATGTGACGAACATTTTCGATAATACTGTTTCTGTAATTGACACAGCAACCAATAATATTACAGATACTGTGCCTGTAGAAGGCAATCCTAGAGGAGTTGCAGTTAGCCCGGATGGAAAAAAGGTATATGTGGCGAACTCTGCCAGTGACACTGTCTCTGTAATAGATACTGCAACAAACAAGGTTACAGCCACGATAAACGTAGGAGACACACCTTTTGGAATTGTAGTCAATCCGGCAGGAACAAAGGTATATGTGACGAATATTAATAGTGGAACTGTCTTTGTTATTAACACAGCCGCAAACAAGGTTAAAGCAAAGGTGAAAGTGGGAGATGCTCCCCAGGGAATTGCAGTTAGTCCAGATGGAACAAAGGTATATGTGGCGAATGATATGGGGAATACTGAAGATGATACTGTCTCTGTAATAGATACTGCAACAAACAAGGTTACAGCCACAGTGCCTGTAGGATGGTGTCCTTATGGAGTTGCGTTCAATCCTCAGGGAACAAAAGCATATGTGACGAATCAAGCCAGCAATACTGTCTCTGTAATTGATGCAGCTACAAATACTGTTACAGATACAGTAACGGTAGAAGGTGGTCCTGTTGGAGTTGCAGTCACCCCAGATGGAGCAAAGATATATGTGGTGAATTCTGGCAGTGACACTGTCTCTGTAATTGACACAGCCAGCAATACTGTTACAGCCAGTGTAAAGGTAGGAAACTATCCAATTGCTTCTTACGGGCAGTTTATATTTACTCTTTCACTAGCTCCTTTCGTAAACTTTTCTGCGAAACCTATCGAAGGAAAAGTGCCATTAACAGTTACTTTTACTGATGAAAGCACAAGATCTCCGACTAAATGGAAATGGACTTTTGGAGATGGAACAACTTCAACCAAGCAGAATCCAATGCATAAATATTCCAAAGCAGGAAATTATACGGTGACACTGAAAGCAACAAATGATAAAGGTAGTAACACGGCAACAAAAACAGACTATATAAAAGTGATAACAAAACCTATTGCAAACTTTACCAGCAGTGTTACATCTGGAAAAACGCCATTTAATGTTGCCTTTACTGACACAAGCACAGGAATACATACTGAATGGAAATGGGATTTTGGAGACGGATCAAAGTCATTCCTCCAGAACCCAATTCACAAGTATTCCAAGGCAGGAACATATAATGTTAGCTTAACAGTAAAGAATGCTGCGGGCAGTAGTACAGTAACAAAAACGGACTATATAACAGTGGTAGCAAAACCTGTTGCGGACTTTTCTGCAAAACCTACCGAAGGAAAAGCACCATTAACGGTTGCTTTTACTGACACCAGCACAGGCTCACCAATTAAATGGAAATGGGACTTTGGAGACGGATCAAAGTCATTCCTCCAGAATCCAAGACATAAGTATTCCAAAGTAGGTGGATATACGGTGACACTGACAGCAATAAATGGCAACGGCAGTAGCACGTTAACAAAAACGGAATATATAAAAGTGGCAACAAAGCCTGTTGTTAATTTCTCTGCATCTCCAACATCAGGAACAGCTCCATTAACTGTAGAATTTATTGACACAAGCACAGGAATACCTACTGGATGGAAATGGAACTTTGGAGATGGAAAAACTTCAACAATCCAGAATCCAAGTCATGTGTATTCAAAAGCAGGAAATTATACTGTTAAACTTACAGCAAGCAATGTAGCAGGCAATAATATGGTAAGAAAAACAGATTATATAAAAGTGACAACATAATACACAATTAGGGATATAACCTGAAATAAACCTCAAATTAAAAAAAGAGAAAAGATTTAGGCTAAAGGGCATGTGGATCATTGACAAAATCTGGCAAAACAGCCCTTTAGCCTCGTTGACCAGAGATAAGCAATCGTAAGGAAATCGCAATCCCGCTAAAGCTCTAGAACCTGATAAAGTTTCTTTTTGAATCCCTCAGGCTTCACGAAACAATTTTTTCCGAATTTTTCGCCTGGCACTGCCTGACATCTGTTTAAGGATGATGGGCGTGGGCGTATTTTTTCCCGCAGGGGCGACTTTTCCTTCCCTGATTGCTTCCAGCACGGCATCAAGGGTATTTTTCGAGGCATTGATCGTGGTGTATGCCTGGCCTACCATTTCTGGAATATGAGAATCGCTTCCTGCAACGCCCGGAATTCCAAGCCTCTTTGCCTCGGTTGCAGCTTTTCGGTTGGCTCTATTAAAAAGGCAGCGGGAATTGAAGACCTCAATGGCATCAACGTCAAGCCCTTCAAAACTTCCTATCCCGTGGGAACTGCGTTTGAAAGGGTGGGGGATAATAACCGTGCCTCCGAGTTTCCTGGCTCTATCTATCGTTTCTTCCGGACTCAGATGAGGCTCGATATTCTGGCTGATTCCGAGAACAAGGATATGTCCCTTCGAAGAACTAACCTCAACCCCGGGAATGACCGTAAGCCCAAGGCCAAGTTCTAGGGCTCTTTTTTCACAGGCAAGCCCGCCTTCCACATTGTCGTGGTCACAGATAGCAATCCCGTCAAGCCCTTTTTTACGTGCAGTTTTAAGGATGTCGTCATGGCTTGATTTGCTATCTTTTGAATACTCGGAATGTACATGCAGATCGAATTTCATGCTAACAGGAAAATGAGGAATGGATTTATATAAATTTTGAAACGGGAGCACATCGACATCCGAGTTTATTACAGACCACATGAAAATTCGTTTACTTACGGCAGGAAATTTCGTTTGCTTACGACAAGAAATTTCGTTTACTTAAGGCAGAAAATTTCGTTTACTTACGAACAAATCATGTTTTAAAAACGAGATAAAAATTCTGGAGGAATTGCGAACGGGCCGAAACATAGCAAAAATCTGGTTTTAAGGGTGTAGTTTAGGATATTAGGAGGGTCTGACATTTTCAGTAAACACCCGTTCGCATGTAAACAAACAACTTCTGGATATAAATATCTTTCGTGAATATACGAACAATATTCAGGTCATACAAAAAACTCCCTGAGAAAGAGATATTGGAAAACGTTATATCAATATTCCAGTAGTTTTTATAAAATTCAAAAAGCTTTATATTCTTCTGAAAAGCCCGGGAGTGATACATATTCTCGGGCACAAATCTTAGAGAGGTTTGGTCCAAACTTTTTCAAAAAAAGTATGATCAAAAGCCAGGTCTTGTAGAAATATCAGACTCAAACTTTTTTTGAAAAAGTTTGATCAAAGACGCAGGCTTTTTAGAACATCGAAGCAGAATCACTCACTTCTTTGAGCTTCCTAAGGTTCAAGGAGTGCATGTGCCCGGCTAATTATTTCTGTTCTTGCTTCATAATCCAGAAAGATTCGCTCTCCGAATTCAACATTGTGCACAATTCCTTCTTCATACAGCCATGAGAGAATTGACATTCCTTTTTCCGAGTTAGGAAGGGAAAGAGAGCAAAAACACCAGGGAGGCAGATGCTTTATTATCTCGTCTTTTAGCGCAGCCATACCTGTGCCTTTTTTTGCAGAAACAAAGACCGGATTCGGGGCCATATAGCCTATATGATCCATAATGGCTTCAAGTTCGGACTCATTAACCAGATCGGCTTTATTAAGCACGGTAATAATAGGAACTCCCTGTATCCGGTCCCAGAGAGTATCGTGAGATGTCGAAAGTTTCTGAAGGATCGTTTCGGGTTTTTCGCTTGCATCCACTACCAGGAGTATAAGGTCCGAGAGAAAAATCTCGTCAAGGGTGGACTTGAAGGCATCGACAAGCCAGTGAGGAAGGTCTTCTATAAAACCCACGGTATCGGTCAAAAGAGCTTTTCGCCCCCCGAGGTCCAGAGCTCTGGTCATGGGCACAAGCGTTGTAAAAAGCATGTTCTTTGCCTCAACACTTTCATTTACAATTGCATTGAAAAGCGTGCTTTTTCCGGCGTTTGTATATCCTGCAAGGGAAATTAAGGAAAAACCTTTCCTGTGCCTTAAGGCCCGCAGGGATTCGTCATCCTTTTCTGCAGATTCAAGCTCATTCTGAATTCTTGTTATCCTCTTCTTCAGGTCCTGTTCATAAGAGTCCTCGTAGTCTCCAAGCCCCATGAAGCCTGCCCTTTCCTCCTTTTTAAGGAGAGACACAACAGCTCTTGCCCTTGGCACCTCATATCTCAGTCTTGCCAGTTCGACCTGGAGTTTTGAACGGTGGGTAGTTGCTCTTTTTGCAAATATCTCAAGGATGAGCTGGAATTTATCGATAACCTGGCATCTGCAAATTTCCGAGATATTGAAGAGCTGGGTTGTAGAGAGCCTGTTATAGAAAATGACTTTTTCTGCACCCGTACCCCTGGCAAGTTCGGCAAGTTCCTCGATTTTCCCCCGGCCAAGCTGGTACTTTGAATCGGGATTCCTGGTTTGCTTAAGCTCACCGACCGGCAGGTAACCTGCAGCCTTTGCAAGCTCTCGGAGTTCCTGTAAGAGGTATTCTTCACGTTCAGGGTCCGAATTGGGAATTGTTCTTTTAACGAGAATTACCCTGTTACTGTTGTCGGATCTGTTATTGGATTTCTGTTCAGTTGAAATTCTTACGCCTCGATTTCAAGTTCTTTTATCAGTAAATTGCGGGCGCTCAGGGATATATGGTGCACGAGTTCAATCGATTGTCTCTCTGCAATTGATTCCTGATATTTAAAAGCCCTGGAAAACATACTTTCGGTTACCCATTTGGGTTTATTATACATATCCCCCTTTTCTGCCACAATCGTACCCTCAAAGGAAAGCTGGTCAGCCGTATCTTCGATTAGCTGTACGACGTCCAGCAGGCTGGGAGCTCTTTTTTGCCAGAGAGGAAGTATTTTGATCTGCTTGATTTTTTCAATATGGCTAGCCGAAACCGTAAGCGCTGCAGCCGCACATACCATATAATACCCTCCTTTAATCCTGTGCCTGCCAGAGATGTCTACTGCGATAATATCCCACATATGCTTCACCATCGGCTGAAAATCTGTTTTTTCATAAAATTCAGAACCGTTAAGATCAGGGAAACTCTTTCCGGTCAAGTCTGAACTAACACTCGAATAAACACTCGAATAAACACTCGAATAAACACTCGAATAAATACCCGAATATTTACATCTTCGTCCGGCCTATGTCCAGGTACTCGATTTCCTCACCTTTCTCAACCGCAAAAAGCATTGTTTTCCTGACGCTGTTTGCAAGCCTGACAGCTCCGGACATAACCGGAAGCCTGAATTCAAAATCCGCAGGAATGGCATTTACAAGATATTCCGAGTGCGGAATTTTTTCAATTGACTCAACCTTTCGGTATACCCTGAAATTCGTCCCGAATTTAAAACCGGTTTTAACCACATGTCCCGAATCCCTTAGATTTTTATATGCGCTGTACTTTCTCAGGAAAGAGCTCTCAATCTCCGAGGCTTTCTCGACAAACTCGTCAAACGAAAACACTTTACCTTTCCTGTCCCGAACCGTTATTACGCCTCTTGAAAAGAGGTAAAGGGATTCTACAAGGGAAAGCTGAAGCCTTTCGGAGTCCAGCATTTTCCCGTAAAAGCCCCTTTTATAGAGAGTTTCCGAAGCCTGAGCATCCCAGGCTATTACCCTGTCTTCCAGGAAAGTGGCATCGGCTTTGACGGCAGGATATAGCTCAGACATTTCTCCTTCAGGAGCTGCGGTTTTAACCTCATAGAAAGTAAGGTCACTTTCTTCATCCACCACAGCAAGGATAAACTGCTTATGCACGTTCTCTGCCGAGGTAACTGAGTCCTGAAGAAGTTTTACGGGAAGGAGCTGCCTTTCAGACTGGACATGAACAAAAATGTTTGCTGCACTTTTACCCGGGTGGCTGCCTCTGGGATACACCCGGAAATCCGCAGCTGATGGCTGGACATAATATCCTCTTTCTTTAAGGTCCTTATAAACTATGTATTTCAGCTCAAAATTCGGCTGCCTCAAAGAAGCCTGTTCGAAAAAGGCTCTGAAATCTAGCAGTATGCCTTCGAGTTCGATCTCGAGCTTTCCTCTGGACAGGAGAAAAGCAGCTTCTACAAGAGAGAGTTCAAGCCCCTCGCCTTTAGGACGCCCGAAGTAACCAGTTTTATAAAGTTCGGCTACCGCTTCCTTTCCGGCAAGGACCCGGTCTCCTTTAAGTTGTGTTTTCAATAGATTCACCTGAGAAGAAAATGAAATGAAAATAAGTTCTTTACCAGTATGGTTTGCTGTAGTTTAATTTGCTATAGCGTAATTTCTCTTGATATAGGTTCTCATAAAATAGTTTGTTATTAAAATAATTTATTATTAAAATAAGTTATTATTAAAATAATTTGTTATGTTTGTTGTAATCTAATCTGTTTTAATCTAAATCTGTTTTAATCTAAATCTGTTTCATTGGTCATCGGTTAAGGAAAAACCGTTATCAATTGCATTGATTTCCACAAAGTTTGTTAAACCATTCAGTGATATTAAGCTGGAGTTTGATATCAATTTCAGTTTAAACGCTCAAAATTTGGGCTTGATTTTTTGTTGAAATCGAGATCCGCGGCAAGAGAATTTCTTAACCGATGACCAATGAAATCTGTTTTAATCTAAATCTGTTTTAATCTAAATCTGTTTTAATCTAAATCTGTTTTAATCTAAATCTGTTTTAATCTAAATCTGTTTTAATCTAAATCTGTTTTAATCTAAATCTGTTTTAATCTAAATCTGTTGTACTCTAATCTGTTTTAATCTAAATTGTTATAATCGATTAATATAATATTGCTTTTTCGACCTGAAATAGAGAATAGGGTTTGCATACACTAAGGAATTAGCCTTCACATATCACGGAAGAACCCTTGACTCTCCGAAATTTCTTGCAGCTTCTACAAGTGAGCTTGCAAGCTCCCTGTAAGCAACTCCGTGCAGGTGGGCATACGAGCCCAGGGTATTTCCAGAAATAAGCCCGTCCATGTCGTTCTTTATGCCTGTGCCTCTTGACAGAGTTATTGCAAATTCAGCATCCTCAGGAATTTCCCATATTTCAGAATGGTGGAATTCGTGTCCCTTGAAGCTGTTGCCTTTTTTCCCTAGAAGGCAGTCCTGATTAAGGGTTCCGATATTGTAACTGACCACTCTTGTCTGTCCCATAATAGTATGCCCTGGCAGGGCTCCTACCATTGAATATGTAGATTCCGGCATTGATGCATCGTGATAGGTGCCTTTTCCGGGGACGCCTGTGCTTATTTTTTCCGTGAGGTACATAAGCCCTCCACACTCGGCATAAATAGGCATACCTGCAGCAGACGCCTTTTTAATATCCTGGCGCATGGACTCGTTAGCTTCAAGTTCGGCTGCAAAGAGTTCGGGATAACCTCCCCCTATATAGAGCCCGTCAACCTCGGGAAGTGAGTGGTCTTTAACAGGGCTAAAGTAAACGATTTCTGCGCCTGCAAGATTCAGGAGATCTATGTTATCGCGATAGTAGAAGTTAAAAGCCTCATCAAGGGCGACTCCTATCTTTGGCCTGGGTGCTCCGGGATCGGAGACAGAAGTAAAAACACTATTGTCAGGGGTTTTCAGAGGTTTTGCGCTTTTTGCGATTTCCATAAAGCGGTCTACGTCAATTCCTTTATTGATGATTTCTTCAATGCCGTGAAGGCGGGCTTCAAAGCCTCCGTCCCCAAGCCGTCTTCGGCCTTCGAGAGCTGGCATAAGCCCTAAATGGCGCATGGAAATCTGCATTGCAGGGTCTCTTGGAACAATTCCTATAACCGGAACGCCTGTATAGTGTTCGATTGCCTCTTTTGCTTTTTCGGCATGGCGGCGGCTTCCTATGTTATTAAGGATAACTCCTGCAATTTCCACATCAGGGTCGAAGTTCTTGTATCCGTTGATAAGGGCAGCACTCGAACGGGTAATGCTCCGGGCATTGATTACGAAGATCACAGGACATTTAAGGATCTTTGCAATCTGGGCAGTACTTCCAAGGTCGCTTAAGCTTTCAAAACCTTCGTAAAGACCGCGAACCCCTTCAATAATTGCAATATCCGCTTTCTCGCCGGCATCGCAGGCATGGGTATAGACATCCAGAATCCCGTTCTCATCCATAAGGTAGCCGTCAAGGTTCCGGCAGAACCTGCCAGTTATTTCAGTATGATAACTCGGGTCGATATAGTCCAGAGCGACCTTAAAAGGCTGGACTTTGTATCCCCTTGAAACGAGAGCAGCCATCAGGCCCATGGAGATTGTAGTCTTGCCTGAGGAAGAACGGTCTGCGGAAATGAGAATCCTGGGAATATTCCCTGCTGTGGATTGCTTGCCATTAAGCATTTTTGATACCCCTTATGTGTTTATTCACCCTGATGTGTTTAATCAACTTATTTCCACTCTAATTCATTTTGTCAATTCCCTCAACCGCTCGTCACTCAGGGAATCGGCTGTAACTCTGTTTTCGTTTTCAAGGATTGCTTTCCCAAGCTTGCGATAGATCTGAGCAATATCGGATTCAGGTGCCTTTTCCATTACAGAGTAACCTTCCCTTTCACAGTCCTGGACTACCTGCCTCTTAGGGATAAAAGCCATAAGCTGGCTGCCGATCTCCTCAGAAAACTTTGAAACGATTTCCTCTTCCCTGCTCACGTTTCTTGAATTACAGATTACCCCGCTAAGCGGCATTCCTATCTTCGATAAGCCTTTGCAGATATTATTTGCTGCATAAAGGGGCATGTACTCTCCTGAGGTCAGTACATAAATCTCATTTACGAACCCTTTCCTGATAGGGGCAACAAACCCTCCGCAGACGATGTCTCCTGGTACATCGTAAATGATCAAATCCTGCTCTTTTAAGAGATTTCCTGAGACGCTTTTCAATTTCTGGATGGCAACAATGATTCCTCTCCCTGCACACCCTATACCTGGTTCGGGACCGCCTGCTTCCACGCATTTGACGCCTGCATACCCTTCAAAGACCACATCTTCTTTCTTTATGTCCACACCTTCGCGCAGGAGGTCGAGAATCGTTGGAATTCTCCTGCCTCTTAGAAGGGTGATTGATGAGTCACTTTTAGGATCGCAGCCTATAATCATAACCTTCTTTCCTGCCTCGGCGCAGGCAGCGGCAATGTTTGAGGCCGTACTTGATTTACCTATGCCGCCTTTTCCGTAGATCGCTATGATCTTCTGGTTTTTCAAAGGATATTCCTCCTGATTTTATCCTGGCTCTTCCTATTCAGGCTTCCTTTGCAACTTCCCTTAAGGTAGCCCCAAACTCTGACTCCACAATTTCACTGACTCCCAGCGTTTTCGGGTGGAGGTCAATTTCAACCAGCACATACTCATGCCCCATTTCTCTTAAGGGCAGGACCTGTCTAGGGCCGTTAGTAATCGAAATAAGCTCCATGTCCTTTATGTGTTCCATAGGGATTGCGTGCGGGACACCTGTAATGATCGCAAAATCAAAGTCACTATATTTTTCCTTTATTAATTCGCTGACCTTTTCGCCTGCAACCGGGTACTCGTCCATGCCCCCAATGATCTCATGCACCTCAATTCCATGTGCTGTGAAGTCTCTCATTATGTACTCGGCATGCTGCCTTACTCTGGGAAGCCCGAGCTCTGGGTCGATATTTGCCATATTGATAAGGTTTTCTTTTTTCCCGAGAGTTGCTGCAACCTCATTGACTGCAAGGGTAATGTCTGCAAACATGTAGCCGGTTTCTTTTTTGGCATTCATGATGACAAGGCCCTTCTTTCCTTCCTTGAGGAGTTGAATTACACGCTGCGCGGCTTTGTATTTGACATCCCCGCGGGAGGGAGCAAGGTATTCCCTGCTCGCAGCCCCAAACCGTTTTTCTACTTCGGTCGCTTTTTCAAGGAGATATTTCTGACGCTCGAACTCTTTGTGATCAATAATCCCTACATCGAGTGCGGATTCCAGGGCAAAGAGTACTCCTTTTGTGTTATTGTGATAACCTGCATGCACCTCAACTTCGATTACAGGGACATCAGGATTTGCCTCTAGCACGGCGTCATGCATTTCTTCTCCTATAATCATGCTGGGACAGGTTCCTACAATACCTATAAGTTTAGGATTGAAAAGTTCCACTGACTTGTTTATCAGTTCTACAAGTTTGTCATGCCCTCCGAATACGAAATTATTCTCATCAAGGCCTGTGGTAACCACATGTATACCGTCTTCTTCGAGCAGCCTTGCGTGTTTAAAGGAACATCCGGGAGGCCCATGCAGTATAGCGACATCAACATTTAAGTCTCTCAGAGTGTAAAGAGCCGCAACTATGGAACTTGGGCGGGGATGAATGATTGAAATCTCTTTTTCAGCCATGGCGAATCCTCTTGCTTAGATAATAGGGATATTGATGAGAATGATAAAACGCATTTCCCTGAAAATTTCTGTATCCTCAGGATATGAACTACCACCTGTATCCTCAGGATACGAATTACCACCTGTACCACAATGGGATTGGGAAACACGATCAGTTGACATTAATGCGAGTAATGGAAACGAATACAGATTGGAAGAGCCTGTATAAAACTCTATCATAAAAATTTCGGCAAACATCTGAAGTCTTATTCTGGCCTGTATCCAGAATCGGCTTTTAACGGAAGCTTTAACGGAAGCTTTAACGGAAGCATTTCACTGAAGAGAGTATTATATCATCGCCTCCTGCAAATTCCGAGGCTTTTGAAAGACCTTCCGGAAGACTCCTTGCATAAGAAATATTTTTCCCATTTACTGTCTTCATCCTTTCTCCTACCAGGATAATCTGCTTACACTTTGTACCGAACTTTTCTACAAAGCCCTGCACGAGTTCAGGAGGCAGCCCTTCACAGACCTGAGAGGCTTCTTCTCCCAACACAAGGATGATGCCTTTCTTTTTTTCGTCCTTTCTCTTAAGGAGGGCATAATCAAGGGCTTTTTCGGCTGAGAGAATATCCATGCCTGAATTGGAATTGTCTATTAGGGAAATGCCATTCATTTCTTTTTCCTGCATCCTGCCTGAAAGCCCTCTGAATCCTTCAATTGCCGAAATAATAGCTTCAGGTTCCATTCCAAGTTCGAGGGCGGCTGCCGACGCTGCGACAAAGGCAGTTCTGTAAGCTGAAATATTATATCCTGGACGCAGGGAAGCTGACAAAATTTCCTTTCCCCTGTGCATGAATCGAACGCCAGAGCTTGAAAATGTAGGCGAAGCCTGTAGCTCGGTTGAGCCTGCTGGCATTGATGAACTTGATAGACCAGTTGACCTTGATGAATCTAATAAGCCGATTGATGAACTTGATAGACCGGTTGACCTTGATGAGCTTGATAGATCGTCTGGCCCTGGTAAGTCTGAAGGCATTACTAACTCTGGGGGTACTGATAGGGCTGAAGTCCCGGGTCCGGTTTCTAGTACAAAATCGGCTGTCTGGTCTGAAATTCCGGAAAGCTGGTCACTGAAAGGGTCTTTGAAGGTTAATACTTTTACTTTGTCTGTTTTTGCAGCTTTAAGGGCTTCTTTGGCCCCGGCATTGATTAGAAGGGTACTCCCGGCTTTTGCGGACTTTACAAGCTGGAGTTTTGCCTCGCTTGCAAGGGCTGTATTGTTTGCAATCCCGTAGTCCGGAGAAAGGGTTGTAAGAATCCCCAGGTCAGCAGTGCCTGTGCCTCCTATTGAGATTTCAAAGATAAAAAAATCCGGCCTGAGTCCGGCTTCAAAAACTTTCTCAACTGCAACCAGAATGCTTCCTGGAGTTATGCTCAGACCCCTGTAAATAAGAGAAGAAATACCTGCTTTCCAGTATTCGAGCCCCCGTGAAGTGTGCAGCACTACTTCAAAATGCCTGGAGAGCATATCGGCCAGGAGGGATGAGGTACTTGTTTTTGCTTTTACGCCGGTAACCTCAACCGTTTTTATGCCTGAAAGCCTTGAATCGTTTTTAAGTATTTCTCCGACAATTTCGTGGTGCGAAAGGATGTCTTTTTTCTGCGCCCTGGCTTCTACAAGCATCGGATAGGCAGGATCAAGATGCACAGGCGCTACAATGATGTCGAATCCTGAGGCAGGAAGAGGATTTTTTGAGCAGTGTATCCCGTACTTCTCCTCAAGTTCAAGCAGCGTTTCAGGCTTGACTGTCCCGTATACGTCTATTCCGCTTACTTCATTTCCAGCGGCTGCAAGTCTTTTTGCGATAGGAATGCCGCCGTGGGTCAGGTCGAGCACGGCGAACTTCTTTCGGTACAGGTCCATGATAAAACCGGACCCCAGGTGTGAATTTAAAGGGCTTCCTGAACCCTTTTGAACACAAGGTCTGCGATAAGCTCATCGGCCCCTAGAGGCTTTGCATAGCACACAGGAACTGCATTTCCGTCAATTTCCATAGTACCACAGCCATCTTCGTCCAGACCCAGGATTCCAGGAATATCTCTTGTGATATGGACTCCTGAAGCCAGGAAAACAGGTACTGCTGCCACTTTTGTCACACCAGTTCCAGAAAAGCTTTCAATTGCTTCTTGTATAGTTGGCTCACTCATTCCCATAAAACCTACTCTTACAACAACATCAGAGTGCCTCTGTGCAACGTAATTTGCGATTCCACTGACTACTTCCTTATTGTAAGGCAGCTTGCTCCCGTGGCCTATGGCCAGAATTCCGAGTTTTTCTGTCATATTAAAAACCTCAATTTCTATCTGTTCAGGCTTAACACAATTGTTTGAATTTGTAATAATGAAGAGTTTAACATAGTTAGGATTTATATGATATAATCCTTTTGAAAAAGAAACAGCGGGAGAAAGTTTTGATAGATAAAGGCATAACCCCTACTATTATTATAAAATTATAATGTGAATGTATGTATTTATATCGTATTGATTTAAGTTTTTTCAATTTTGATATGCATCATTTGCCTGGGGCTAAGGTTGTTATTTCAGTCGAATTCCTGTAGCTGCTTCGGATATATTCTCGCCAGCGCAACTTTAGTTTCATACAATTAAATCTAATTTTATTATTTAGTATTAAATCGTAATAGCTTTATGTTATTAATATTTATATGTTTCAAAATTTAAAATTTTGATTTTATTTGGGTAGATAATATGACGGACAACACTTACAGTCATACTGGAAGCTTTTGGACCAGCATTCGTAACCTGGCAACTCGTTATCAGGAGTTTTTACTTGACCCCGGAACATTATTTACTGTGGCAAGCGGGGTTTTGCTTATAATAGCAATAGCTGTTTATCCTCAAAACATGCTTGGTAAGACAGGCGAAGGCAACTGGTTATATTTATTATCTGCATTGGTCGGATCATCATTCATATGGTGGTCTGCCTACCAGGGGATTAAAGAAAGGGATTTTACTGCTGATATCCCGGTTACTATCGCAACAATTGCTGCTATTGCTTTCGGGCAGTATTCAGCTGCTGCTGTCGTAGCCGTACTTTTACTTTTAGGTGGTATGCTGGAGGAATTTGTCTCTGCGAGAGCAGGAAAGGCACTAGAATCTCTGGCGAAACTACTGCCTGATAGAGTCACAGTCAGGCGTGGTGGACACGATATTGTAGTGTCTCTTGAGGAAATTAAGGTAGGTGACACGATCCTGGTCAAGTCTGGAGAACGTATTGCTGTTGACGGAACTGTTCTTTCAGGCACTGCTTCAGTAAATCAGGCTGCTATTACCGGAGAGAGTCTGCCAGTTGATAAACAGGAAGGAGATAACGTTTTCGCAGGCACTCTTAATGAAGCAGGTGCAATGGAAATATTAGCCGCAAAAGTTGGAAATGAGACGACCCTCGGACAAATACATCGTTTGATCGATGAAGCGCAAACTCAGAAGCCAAAAGTAGAGCGACTTTTGAACCAGTACGCGAAGGTTTACACGCCTACTGCAATTATCTTAGGCGTTTTGCTCTGGTGGTGGAGTGGGGATATAACACGAGCAATAACCATGCTAATTGTATTTTGTCCATGCGTGATGGTACTCGCTACGCCTACAGCACTGGTGGCTTCAGTTGGTAATGCGGCGTTAAAAGGCAATCTCATTAAAAAAGGAGCTACGATAGAATCTATGGCCAGGATAGATACCGTTATTTTTGATAAGACCGGGACACTTACTCACGGTAAACCAAAACTTGCCAGCATCATAGCATTGAACAAAAATAAAGATGAAGACTTATTGTTATTGGCTGCAATCGCAGAGAAGTTCAGTGAGCATCCGCTTGGAAAAGCTGTTGTCAAAGCTGCGGAAGAGAAGGGGTTATTAATCCCGGACCCAGAATCATTTGAATCCTTATCAGGAACAGGCATAAAGGTTAAAGCCAAAGGGAAAAACATCTTTGTAGGCCGTCTGAAACAAGCATCCGAATTTAATATATCAATCTCTCATGAAGCTGAAGAGAGCATTAAAAAACAATCTCAATTGGGACGTAATGTAGTCATGATAGGCATTGATAACGAGATCTCAGGATTGCTAACATTTGAGGATAGAATCAGGCCGGAGTCAAAAAAGTCTATAGAGAACCTTCATAGACTCGAAATAAAGACAATAATGATCACAGGTGACAGCAAAGTAGTTGCAGAACAGGCAGCTAAAACCCTTGGTATAAATGAAATATATGCCGAAGTAATGCCCCAGGAAAAAGTCGAAATTGTGAAACGTCTACAGCTTGAAGGTCATAAAATCATCTTCGTAGGCGACGGTGTTAATGATGGTCCGGCACTTGTCACGGCTGATGTAGGAATAGCTATGGGACTTACAGGAACAGATGTGGCAATAGAGACAGCAGAAGTTGGACTATTATCCGATGACCTTTTAAAAATTCCGTACCTTATAAGCGTATCCAAGAAGGCAATAAGCACTATCTGGCAAAATGTTGTATTCTCGCTTAGCGTTCTCTCAATGGCAGTTATATTGACTATACCGGGCATACTTACACCCGTTACAGGAGCATTACTACACGAACTCTCGTCAATTCCAGTAATAATGAACTCAGCAAGATTAATTACGTACAGTCCCAAAGACTGAAAATGAACAAAAATTCTCTCAGGGCTATTTCTTGGCCTTGCATTAGTAGATCATTGCATTAGTAGATGGTTGATATTTATCTTTGAGTACTTTTGCTTGGTTACTCTATTTCCTGAGCTTACCTGTGTACAGGAAGTTTATAAGTACGTCCGTTTACCCGGAAATTTATATAGGAAAGGCCTTTAAATGGCCTTTCCATCTCTTTCACCGGTTCTGATCCTGATTACCTTTTCTACGGGTAAGACAAAGATTTTACCATCTCCAATGTTGCCGGTTCTGGTCGAACTAACAATAACATCGGTAGCTTTATCCTCGTCTTCATCGTTTACTACCAGCTCGATCTTTGTCTTCGGTAGGGCATCAACCCGATATTCCTGGCCTCTCCATTGCTGGATAATACCCTTTTGTTGGCCGCGGCCTTTTACGTCAACAATTGTGAGGCTATTGAAACCGGCATTTTCAAGCGAGGCTTTTACTTCTTCAAGTTTTGTGGGCCTGATGATCGCTTCTATTTTCTTCATATAGCCTTCCCCTTTTTAGTCTCGGTAGCTAACGCTATTTGACCACGAATTTGACTCGGTTCAGGGCTTTTATTCATTCCAGTCTCAGGGATGTCCCCAACATAGCCAGGGCAGCCTACCTCGGGCACGTCAAGCCCTCCTATCTCAACTTCGGTACTCACACGCATCGGCGTGATCAGATTGATCAACTTGTAGATGACAAACGCCAGTCCACCAACTACGATGAAGTTGGTAGCCACGCCTATAAGTTCTGCCACAAACTGCAGGGGCTGGCCGTACAGCAAACCGGTAACTGTCCCAGGCACTCCATTCCATCCAGCGCCATAGCTGCCGTCTGCGAATAGACCTAGAGCGAGACAGCCCCATGCGCCGTTTACCATGTGTACAGAAACAGCACCAACCGGATCATCTATTTTTAACTTCCTCTCAACGAAGAAGACTGATTCGACTACAAGAATGCCCGAAACAAGGCCGATGACCGCAGCGCTGAGCTGGTTGACGAATGCACAGGGCGCGGTGATAGCGACCATGCCTGCCAGCATACCGTTACACGCCATACCTGGATCCGGTTTTTTCGTACGAACGCCCCACATCCATGCAGTGGCTGCGATAGCACCAGTAGCTGAAGCCAGCATAGTATTTGTGGCTGCCATGGCTATTCTCAGATCTCCGCCTGCCATGGTTGAACCCGCGTTGAAACCGAACCAGCCGAAAGCAAGGATGAAAGTGCCGATTATGGCCATAGGGATACTGTGACCAGGTATTGCATTAACCGAACCGTCTTTGTTATACTTACCTATGCGCGGTCCGATTAACCATGCGCCTACGAGGCCGATTACTCCTCCGGTCATGTGCACTACAGATGAGCCTGCAAAGTCCACGTGGCCATGACCCAGGCCAAAGTTAACTCCAAGCTGGGACAGCCAACCTCCGCCCCACACCCAGTTTCCGAAGAGTGGGTATATGAAGGCACCAATAGCAAATCCCATTATACAGAATGACAGGAACTTCCAGCGTTCTGCAAGCGCTCCGGTAGGAATAGTTGCGGTCGTATCCATGAAGACCATCTGGAATAAGAATAATACGAATACACCCACATCGTAAGTGCCTATCAGTCCAAATCCAGTCAGTCCAAAGAGCCCGAATTGATGCCCTAAAAGAGTGATAGAGAACTCATGGCTAAGTCCTGTATAGCCTCCCAGAGTGGCAAGTGGGCCGATACCTCCGAACATGATGGCAAAGCCCGTGACAAAGAACCCTAGCATACCCAGTGGATACACAAGGAAGTTCATGGCCATTGTATGCGCTACATTCTTCACGCGGACGAATCCAGTCTCGACCATAGCGAACCCGGCTTGCATGAACATAACCAGGAAACCCGCTAACAGTGTCCACATTATATTTATGGCTACACTGTTATGTCCTACAGCACTGGTAACGTCTGCTAAAGAAGGTGCACCTCCGGTGCTCGACGCTACATAGCTGGAATAATCCGTATCAGCTCCTGTAGGGTCTGCCTGCTGGTCCGCCAGCACTATAGCCGGAAAAGCAACGACCAAAATAAATAGTACTAAAAAACTAACAAATAACCCGTTTATTTTGTTTCGCATTCAATAAACTCCTTAATTTTTCTATTCGGGCTTTAATAATAGGCGGTCAGCGACATGCGAGGTCGTATTATCTTATTATATGATATACGAGATTGTATCATCTTGTTCTCTGTATATCATCCGTCTAATAGCCCTATATCATATCACCAGCAATTTATTGCCTTGTGTTTCTATATTAATCTTTCGTATACATAGGAAATGTGCTTCCCATTTTATAATATATCAATATATCGAAACTATACAAATAAATATTAATAAATATATCAAAAATAAATGAATACTTATGACCGGTCCCTATATGAAGATGCAGCAATAGCGGTGCATAAAAAGCCATATGCTTTAAATTTTGAGAAAACAAAAGTAGAGTAATTTTTATAAGAATCTAAAAAAGCATCTTTACAAGAAAGAGATGGAAGAAGAGAAGCCCGAAATAGATAAAAAGGTAAAAGGATCCCGGAGAATAATTTCAGTTTAAATTCACGCG
>Ga0268360_1001955_pt1 | contig 18189 bp, 19 predicted proteins | sample BioMet11_FD_192465 | JGI IMG/M metagenome (GOLD analysis project Ga0268360, IMG submission 192465) | Sewage microbial communities from Oakland, California, United States - Biofuel 11 (Illumina Assembly) | ecosystem: Engineered > Wastewater > Sewage > Unclassified | place: USA: California... | reverse complement strand
AACAGCCTCAACAAACCAGGGCTCGGTCAGCCCGAGAATCCGAAAATATAGGTCCGTATCCTTCATTGGTGCCCTCCGGGAAGGACATTAGCAGATCAGCTACCCACGGAAAACCCGGAAGAGCCAGAAATAGTGGCCGATGGCGAATTGGGAGAGCTGCCAAGTGAAATGTTGGCGAAAACAAAAGAGCTTTCGGCGGGCGAGAAAGTTATAAAAAGGCTTACGCCGAAAGAAGACGATGCCGCCCAGGAAGAAGAGGAAGAAGAAATTTTTAGTGGAGAGCTGCCAGCACTGCCGCTGGAGTGTCTGCCAGAGAAGCTTGCCAAAGCAATTGAAGGCGTGGCAGGAGCGTTTTATTTAGATAACTGGCTGCCATTTGCCGCAGCACTCAAAACTGCGGCAACCATTGTTGGGGCGAATATTCTTCTTGATAATGGACAGATTTCACCAGGGCATTTATGGCTTTGCCTTGTCGGTAGACCAACTATCGGCAAAACAGCAGTGACGAGAATTTTTAACAATGCAGTGAAAATACAACAAGATTTTTGCAGTGATTCATTTAACAGAGCTGTGGAAGAATACAGATTGCTAGAAGAGGAATACCAAGAAAAAAAGGCAATGGCAAAAAAAACAGGGGATGCATGTACGTTAAAGCCGCCAGTGTACCCCACAGAAACAATTTTTTCTGTAGATGACGTGACGCCCGAAAAATTATCAGTTGTTTTGCGCGATAACCCAGGGGGGCTAATCTGGGCCTGTGATGAAATTAGGACGATCACTTCAAGTTTTGGCAGGTATGGCGGTGCAGGAAGTGGGGATGCAGCAAAAAGTCGATTACTCTCTATGTATACTGGCGAATCTTGGCGAGTGGACAGAAAAGGGCAAGACCCTATTACTGTTAAAAGTGCATGGCTGTCGATTTTTGGGAGCGTTCAACCAAGCGTTTTGCCAAAAATTTTTGAAAAGGATGATAAATATTCAGGGTTTTTGCAGCGATTCATATTTATACATGCAAAAAAAACAACTTTTGTATCTAAAAAAATGCGGCCAAAAATAGAGGAATTTCAGCCGATAATTGACGAAATCTTTAGCGACATGGTAATGCAAGTCAGAAGACTTGAGCCAAATGACAAAGAAATAAAGCCACTTATCGTAAAAATTGAACCAGCAGGGCAAGATTTACTTGATTCTTTCACAGACGAGATCGAGCAAACCGCTATCTATCTTGCGGGCGATGGTGAAGAAGGGGAAGAGGAAGAAAGCCGCGCTGGTCGGTGGTGTGAACAAGTTCAACGGTTAGTTTTACTAATGCACTGCATTGAAAAATGTTCCACAGATGCCCAAATTTCAAGCGTAATCAGCAAAAAAACCGTTGAAAATACAGTAAAAATTTTCAGGGTGCTGCAAGAGCACAGCCGACAAGCCTGGAGGATGATCAAAGGCGAGAAGATAGAAGCAAAAAATTTCAATCTCCTTGAAATTGTTGACAAATACATTGATAAAAAAGGCTCGGTTTATGAACTGCGCTATCCTGAAACAATAGACGGCAAAAAAAACAGCGAAGCAATTATTGAAGAAATTGGCGTAAAAGACACAATGTCAACTCCGCAAGCACTAACAAAAGCATTGCAAGGCCTGGGCTTTGAAAAGAAAAAATACAATAAAGGCATAAAAATGGTTATTTCAAAAGAAGTTTATAAAAAGCTGGAAGCAAAGAAACCTAAAAAAGTGGTCATAGACATAAAAGAAAAGGTAAAGCTGCCAGAAGGTTTTGAAGAATTTGAATGCCTTGCAAATGAATAAAAACCAAAACCGCCCCCTAGGGCGGTTTTTTTTATGAGTGGTCAAAAGTGGTCGAAATTATTTTGACCACCGAACGACCACCACTTAACTATATGAAATTACGGTAAAAGTGTTCAAAGTGGTCGAAGTGGTCAAGTTCCCCTAGAAAAAATGGAATCCAGAGGGGCGGCGGCAGTTACTTCTTATCCTTCTTTAATGAGAATAATTATTATTAAGATAAAAAAATACATTGGGGATTTTTACATTTTAGCCATTTTGACCACTTCAAGCACTTTGACAACTTACATAATGAAATCAATATTTTAAAGCGTGGTCAAAAAGTGGTCAAAATATTTTTGACCACTACCATGAAAAGGCATCTTTCTTTCTATGAAAGACGCCCCGTCCATAGCGGCAAAGCCGCTATGGAACCTGGGGGCGGAGTGAGGCCCCACTGTGCGCCTAAGGCTCACAGAAAAGACCAAACCCAACCCCCTTCTTTTTTTTGAAAAAATCACTTTTTTTTCGCGCCGCCCCCTGCCATGAGCCATATTTTGAAAAACAGGCGCTTAAAACCGATTTTAGAGGCCAATTTTTGCCGCCCCAGGCAAATAAAATGCTTAAAAAATACAAAAATAGAAAGGAATCTTACGTTATTAATCTTTTTTAGGTGTCAATTTATAGGTCAAACCTGTTGCATCAAAGAAAGCAATTTTTCCATCTTCATCATAGATCGTGCTTTCTGCTGTTTCAGAAAGTTCACACCTTACACCTGATGGACAAGTAGCTGTCAAAGAACCATTTTTAGATATTAGAATCTCTTCGCCAGAATAGAGCTTTATCTTAACCGATCCATCATCATTTTCTGTAATTAGGGGAAATTTTTCGTTCATTTTAACCTCACAAGTGTCTTGAGTTTAAAAATTCAATATGGATTTAAAAATAAAAAAGCAACAAAAAAGGGCCGTTTTCCGGCCCTTCCATTATTCAACTTTTCCAATCCTACCCCCCACCCCAGGGGGACAAATCATATGGAAGAGCATTAAGTCTATGCCCTCACTTGTGTCTCTCTCCCTTTTTCCCTGCCCTTCTTCCTTGGTTTCGCCTTTTTCTTTTCTTCCTTCATCTTCATTCATAAAATTCCTCCGTTATTAGCCCAAAAAGTGGGGCCTCACACCGCCCCCCAGGCTCCATAGTGCGCAAAGCGCACTATGGAAGGGGGCGTCTTCATCAACGAAAGCCTTACCCTACTTTGTAATTATCATATTTTCCTTTAAAATAAGGGTCTTCATAGTAAATGATTTGTTTAACTCTTAGCGGGTTCAAATCGCCAATAAAAACGAAAGGCTCTAGCGGTGACGACCCTAGCACGTCCCCAGGAGTGATTAGCCACTCTTTTTGCCATCCATAAGTTTTTCTACGGGTAAGCCCATCAATTGTTTCTGTTCGAATCGTTGTTTCACCGCACATGCCAGAAATCTCATTAGCTGTAGACAAATCGTCAGCGCCCATAAACATTTTTGTTGAGTTAGTCATAAATTCAGCCCCGCCCTCTTTATAATGCTCGTCTAACTGCGATTTTCCCTGTAATATTGTTAAAAACCTAATCTTATAACTACGCATTAAAGAGATTAAGTCTTTAATGATAGCAAAATTCTTCATCTGTGCGAATTCATCCATGAGAAACAACAATGGTTCTTCCATAATTTCAAGCCCCATTTCTTCTGCTTCCAAGGGTTTTTTTGGCGTGACATTCTTCTTTAGTGCATAAGTATAGAAGAATTTTGTCAATTGCGTTGAAACCTCATAATCAGCAGCAGAAATAATGAAATATATGGATGTTCTGATGTATTTCAGCATGTGCATTTTCATATCAGACCGTGAAAGCACACGAACAACTTTGGGGTCATCCAAAAATTTCATGGAAATATTTACAGTACCGTACAGATCAAGTACCGTTTCATTTTGCTTATCTAGCTGATTTCCTTCAACTTTATTGCCATTCTTATCAAATTTTTCTTTCGGATTTTCTGGCGTTCCTGCCATTTCTAAAACAGTATTTGCTGCTCTCCTGATAGCTCCACCAAACTCGTCACACGCTTGCATTTCAAACATAAACTGTGTTTTCTCACTTGCAGATTGTGTAAGAAATTCGCGTACTTGTCCCATATTTTGTTGTTCTGGCGGGCATTTCACTTTAACATACATACATACTGCTGTGATAAGGTTTCTTGCGCCTTCGGAGAAAAAGGCATGTTCCCCCGGTGTTTTTGGAAAAAGTGTTTCGGCAATTAGGTTTGCTTCTTTAACTCCTGATTCGTCACCAATCTTTATATAATCCAGAGGGTTAAAGTGTGAACCTTCATCATCACTCAAAAGTTCATTGTATGGGTCAATAGCATAGACCGCATACCCTTTTTCTCTTCTGTAACGCTGTGTTTTTGCATAATTTTCACCTTTTGTATCATAGCATATGACTGAACCAGTATATGTTAAAAGGTTTGGAATAACTACACCACGCCCTTTACCACCACCGTTTTTTGATATCACGCATGCATGAATGTCTGCTTCAAACCATTCATCCCCGATTTTTCCCAACAGGATTCTTTTCCCTGTAGGCTTTTTTACGACTAAACTCATCTTATTAGTGTCGAGCATTTTCCTTGCATCTGCCAGTGTTGCCCAGCGCCGCTTGCCATGGCTGTATGGATTTTGCGGGGGTTTTGTAATTTCTTTGTAAATTTGGTATCCTAGATACCCACTCAGTCCCAAAAGTGCCATTTCAAGAAAAGGCCGCTCCCGCACAAATTCAAACTTCCCCCCCAAATCTGTCATGAAAAAATATTTAGCATCTTCAACGTATTCAGCAACTTGTGGATAAGTCTGTAAAAAGTCCATATGAATACTCCTTATTTTACCACCCGTAGCGGGCGGTTGTAAAAATGAATTCAAAAATGCTCGCCACGGGCCGAATTGTCGGGCAAATTTGCCCGAAGAAAAAAGCGCCAAGTGTAAGAAAAAACGCCCATTTTGCGCGGCCTAGAAAAGTGCCGCCGTCAATGCGCTCTTCTATTAGACCAACCACTACTTGTTCTGTTCTTCTTCCGACAGCCTTGGCGTTGTCCTCTATTTTTTTATTAGCTTTATCCAAAACTTCTTGTTCTAATTTCTTTATTTCTTCTCGATGCGCTTCACGTTCTCGTTTTAGCTCTTCCACTGCTTTAATAAGAACGGTTTCAATGTGGGCATTTCCATGTGCCATGATCATTGCAGAATCGTCAGGCCTGATCTTCATGTCACACAAAATTGCCAAGATATTTGCCATACTTGTCGGAGAAATGCGTTCATTATAAATACGTTTATGCCGTTCTTCCACGATTTCTGAGTCAAAAAGGAATTTTTTTTCAGTCGGCAGCGCTCTCTCCGTTTCCACCACAGCAGCCCCGCCCGCAGTGGTCACAGCTTCAGGAACGTCAAAATCAGGCTCCCCACCGCCAAAGAATCCTTCTGGTGGTTCACTTACAGCATCTTCAAGCCCAGGAAAGAAGCCTTCCGTTTGCCCATGTGGGTCTGCTGGTGGTTCATCAAACTGCATTTGTGCAAAATTTCCTTTTGTTTCCATGATATTTTTCCTTATATTTTCTTTATATTTAATTGTAACAGAGAAAAAACGCCGTCCAAACCGCAACTAAAATTGCTCCAAGTGAAAAAATGAGATTTTTTTTTGCTTTAACTGCTTCAAAATAACGATTTTTTCTCTTTTCAGGCGTTTTTTCAACTTTTTTACTTTCAAAATTCGGCAGTTTGTTATAGTTGCCAGCATACGAATTTACCAGTGTATCATGAAAAATTTTGAAATCTCCTTTTGATTTAGCGACATATAAGAGAGTATCAACGCCATTCAGATCAATTTCATCGTAAAAAATCAGGCTATGAGCAATCCTTACGATTCTATTACGTGAAATTTTCGTTAAATCGTCCCATGTCGCATGTTGGTTGTCGTCTTTCAGAGCAACCATTAAAATGGACAGAGCGTGCAGTTCCCAACAGCTCCAATTTTCCTCTTTTAGAAGTGGCGGCTGCTCTTCATTATACTGCAAAAAGTTCTGTGCCTGACTGTATTTATCCAGCATTGAAGCTAATTTTTCAGCTTTTTCGATTTGGCGTTTCTCTTCTAAAGACTGATATTTTTTTATTTTAGCGTCCATTTCTTTTCTCCTGTTCCCCACTACACTAGATGTGTAGTGGGGATAGTGGCTTACATTTAATGAATCTTCACACAGTACAGAAACACCGCAGCAAAAATGAGGGCTGCCCCGCATGGCTGTGCTTTCAGGCGCTGAAAAACCCTTTTATAAAAAGGAATTTTAACTTCTTTTTCATTTTCACGTTTAAATTCAAGGAGTTTTTGAACAACCGACCCGCAGCCCTTGCCGCCGATTTTTTTATAAAGCTCCTGAAGTGTTTCATTTCTTACAATCAAGATATGCCATTTTAAACTTGCATAAAATTCTCCCTCCCCGACTTCTCTTTTAAAAACATTTTTAAATTTTTGAGAAAAAGCTCCTCGCTTTCTAAAATTGTCAATTCCTTTACAAATTTTTTCATATGTATCAAAAATATCTTTAGAACACATGTCACTTGAATCAAATACTGAGAAAAAATCACTCCTGGTTGAGTTTTCTTCAGTCTTTTTCAATGCCGCTTTCAACTCTTCAAGAGAGATGAAGTCTTGACATTTAAAGATTGACAGTTCAAAAAACTCCTTAAATTCTACCGCTCTTTCAAAAATCTCTAAGTCTTCCTGCGCAATAGTGAAATTTTTGGTTCTCATTGTAATTCCCTTTATTTCGAAAGAAATTTTGAAAATGTTTCTGTAAAATCGCGGCGAATACGCTCTGCTTCCATACGCACACCGAAAGGCATTTCTTCAATGCGATTCCATGCCATGCGGTTAGCGTGCATATATTCATCCACTCTATCTGCCACATCAGGGAAAGTTACTTCAATTAAACCCTTCTTCTGTAACTCTTTTCTCAGATTGCTTTCATTCCAGATGACAAAACGCTCTTTTTCCCGCCAAAACAAATTGTAAACAAAAACAATGGGGATTTGTGGGAACGTATCATTATATAGTTTCAGACTCTGAATCGTGTCGGCCTTGCGATTTGCCACCCAGAAAGTTGTTATTTCCGCAGGGATTTTCGGCAGTGAGTCAACAAAACCTTTGCCGAACTCTCTCCACCCGCTGGAACGCGCTGGGTTGTTAAAAACGATGTACTTCGCGTCAGTATCATAAACTGCCTGATTTATAAGCATAAATCCGTCCACATTGTCGATTTTGAGTGGCTGTACCTCACAGTTTTTGACATTTTTGTAGCACTTATAAACGTCTGCATTTTCTGTATCAGCCTCAATTACAAGCACTTTTTCACCTGCTTGCAAGACTGTATCAATAATACCCATGCACACTGAACTTTTACCTGTACCGCCCTTGCTGCCATCCACGCTAAATATCTTTTTCATTTTGATTACCCTTCATTAAATTGTTGTTTTCTACAGATTCGGATCGTCTTCGATTACTATGTTTCGCCCTTTACTTTCCTCACCTGTTTTTTGAATTTGCGGAACTCCTGCAAAATGCTTTGAAAGTTCCGAATTTTTGTTTTGTAGAACTTTTTCCGTCTTTTGTAGTGCTGCATTTTTCTGTCCTTTTGGTTTGATTTTGCATTCAGTTGCTAAAAGAGTCTGTGAAACCTCCACGCCCGACTCGCGCAAAACCTGCGCAATTTCTTTCCATGACCTCCCCGACCTACGAGCAGCCCGAATTTCTGTTTTTAAAGACTGAACGACTTTGGTTGCCGACTGTGCTTTTACTGTAGAAGACAGAGCCAACAACTTTTCTTTTGCTGTAGAAATGTTTTCTGCCCCCATTTGTTTTCTGTTACTCATCTGAAAACTCCTTTTAAATCCTGTTCTTTTTCTGAAAAATCCCTGAAACATTCTGTTGAACATCTGAAACTTTCTGTGAAAGACTTTTTTTGTCCTCCATGCTTATGTAGTAGCACCTGAAAAATATTTGTCAAACTCTGAAAAATTTTACAAAGAAAATTTTTCACTATATAAATGTTATTGTGAAACAACTGTTGTTTTACTTTTCATCGACTTTGAAAAATCTGAAGACTTCTGTAAGTTACTGTTTTCCTTCCGTAAAAAAAGTTTAAAATTTCTGAAAAAAAGTTTGACTCGTTTGACAGCTAACTGAAAGTTGCTATTCTGTATCTGTAAGAAGGTGAGTTTTTACTGAAAGAAGTCATGCATTTTGAGAGTAAGAGCATGGGCCTTGTACCCACACAAGTGTGGATACAAGGCCAAAGGCAGAAAGAAAACTCGCCTTCGGCTCGTTTAACAACAAAAGACAGAGGAAAAAGACATGACAACAGAAAAAGACACAGTGCAGCTTGGCTTTCCCGACAGACTTGAGGACGAACAATATCTGCTACAAGGCGCTTTCGCTTTTGTAAGTCCAGAGGGCCTTTTTGCTACAAGAGAAAACAAAGCTGTGCTCGTGGCGACTTTTGAAAAGGTCAACGATGATATCTTAGTAGTAGATAAAATTGTGGTGACGAAGGAAAAGGCGGTTGCGACTTATAAGAATCAATTCAAGGTTATCGTGAACAGATAACCAAAAAACAATCCCCGCTGCATTCCAAATGCAGCGGGGGCAGGAAGAAAACTATGACAGTACAAAAAACAAAAACATTTAAGCTCCGCTTTACAGAGCAAGAGCTTTTAAGTGCGAGAGAAAAAGCTGCTGATGCGGGCTTGTCCTTAGCGGCACTCATAAGAGCGCAACTAGCAGGAGCAAAAATCACATCTAAAGTAGACGTGAGAGCTATCAAAGTTCTCACGCAGTTAGGTGGCCTTTGCAATCATCTTTATAATGAAGGGGCAGACGAGAAAAAAACAAGTCGTGCCTGGGCTGCCCTTGAACGCGCAGTTAACCGCCTGGGAACAAAATAAAATGATCGCCAAAAAACTCGCCCGCCGCAAGGATTTACAGAAAAGTTGCTCTGCTCATGTCGCAGATATCGCAACTTATATCTGTGCGGCGCGTGAAGAAATTGATCAACGCATAACAGGAGGTGCTGAACCCGAAAAAGTTTTGTGTAAGGGCGCGCTTGGTTTTGTTTTCTCTGATGAAGCCGCCCAGGTTGCGGAAATGTCGGCAAGATGCACCGAATCGCGGCACATCCCCGACCATTGGGTGCTTTCCTGGCAGCCAGACGAAACGCCGACAGAAGCGCAATTTCACGAAGCTGCGGTACTGTTTACTAAAGAACTTGGGCTTGAGGGCCACCATGTAATATATGCGGCTCACGGGAACACCCAAAATTTACATTTGCATCTTTGCATAAGCAGAGTTCACCCAGAAACGGGCAAAATTATTGAGGTTAATAAGGGTTTTGACCGGATTGCAGCCATGCGGGCAATCTGCATTATTGAACATCGCCAAGGCTGGAAACAGGAACAAAATCCTTATTTTGAAATGACTATTAACGGCCCACAGCGCAGAGAAAACCATGTTCAAGGACTCTCTGAAAAAGCTTCATTATATGAAGCAAAAACAGGCAACCTCTCTCTTGAGAGAAGAGTCAAAGCCCTCGCCCCCCTGGTTGCCAGCGCGACAAGTTGGCAAGACCTCCACATAAAGCTTGCCCAACACGGCATGACCTACGAAAAGCGCCGGGGCGGTGCGATTATAAAAGCGTCAGATGGCAGCGGCTTTGTCAAAGCCAGCAAGTGCGCCCGTGAAGCAAGTTTAGCCGCCTTGGAAAAGCGTTTCGGGGCTTTTGAAAAAGCCAAGCTGGTTCCAAAACCTTATGAACCAACGCCGCCGCAAATTCGCAGGGACATGAATATTGTTGACCTTGTTTTAGCTTTGGTTTTCCGGCTCTTGGGCATGCAAGCCGAGGCTCGCGCAATCCTTTATACAAGGCAAAGCATTGAAAGGGCTGAACTTCGTCAAACGAAGTTTGCAGAATTGTCAACCAAGTGGGCGGCGCAATCTGTTTTGCGTGAGGAACACGCCGCCCAACGGCAGCAGCTAAAGGCCCACTTTGAAGGGGAAACCCAAAAAATTAAGGCCATGACCCCAACAGAATTGAACCAGTATTGCGAAAAAAACCAATTATTTAAAGAGGAAAACAAGATGGATTACACCACAGACTTTACAAAAATTCATGCTGCACTTGGCGCAGAAAAATACTTGCTGACCGCGAAGGACGACAACCCAGGCTTAGAAGCCCCAAAGACGTTTGTTTACAAGCCTTTCGGCTGGGACAAAGCCCAACATTTCGAAGGCTACACCCCTGCCGAAGTGCAAAAAGTATTGCCGGAACTGGTGAAAAACGAAAAAACCAATAGATTTGGCGCTTATTTTACCCCGATTCCTGCGCAGGGCGAACATTTCATCACTGTTGATGATATTAACAGCCAAGAAAAGCTTGAAATTGCTGGTAAATTTTCACCTGCAATGATTTCTGAAAGTTCACCTGGAAGCCGCCAGATGATCTTGAAGGTTCAAGCCGACAGCGACCCCGAAGTTGCCAAGCTGGCTGCAAACCGTATAGCCGCCCGCATTAACGGGCTTTGCGGCGACCCCCAGATTGCTAACGGACGCCAAGCACTGCGTTTGCCGCCTTTCCAGAACATGAAGCCAAAGCACGCCGTGGACGGCGTTTCCCCACGCGCCAAGCTTCTTGAAGCGCAAGGCGGCTTTTGTGAAAAAGCCCAGGCTATCTATGCTGAAGAAGTGGAAAAAATCAAAATGGAGCTTGCCCCCAAGCCCCAGCAGCAGGAACAGGGCTTCACACCCGACCATAGCAAAATTATTCGCGCCACCATTCCTACAACTACGGAATCAGGCCGGGGGCTGTCATGGTCTGAAACCTACGCCGCCACCGCTGTTGCTGTCACGCAGTCCATGAAGCGGGCGGGCTACGAAGTCCCGACAGGTCGCCGCATGGATTACACTGTTGCGTGTAGGCTGCGTGTCCTTGGCTACGATGATGGCGAGGCCGTCAAGGTTCTTTCAACGGCGCGGGAGTGGAACGAAGACTTCCGCCACGGCGATACAGCCCCACAGGACGCCCAGACAGAACAAACACGCGCTGTTTCAACGGTTTTGTCGGCTTATCACACTGAAGAGGGCGACAAACAGTATACCCGGCTGATGCCGAAAAAAGCCGCTTTTCTCAAAGAAGAAAACAGTTTTATCAGGCTCAAAGCTGAAGAAACCACACAAGAACAACTCGCTGCCCAGGATCAACCAGTGCAGCAAACCCAGCGTCACAGACGCCGGAGATAAAAATCATGTCAGTACAGAAACAGAAAATCATTGAAAATGTTGAAGAATCTCAAGTGTTAAAAAATGTCATGTCGGAAGACGACCTTAAAACTAAGTATTCAAAAGAGCTTTTTCCTCTTGAATATCAGTCGTTTAGCGACATGTTTGAAACCCTTAGCGCGGAAAAAATGACTATCACGATTACAAAAGATGGTCAGGCTGTGGAACACACTATCACCGCTGGGGAGGTAGACCAGAAAGCGTATTTGCTTCTGCAAGCTCGTGACGAAAAAGCGTTGGTAACGGCAATCCCTAGCAGCCCAGACCACGCATATGTCGTTGTGTCTGGCTTGACTGAAGCCTCTGTCACCACCATGAAGCAAGACGGCGTGGCAAGCGCAATGTGCGTTGAAACAAGCGAAGGACGCTTTCAAAGCATTGTAAAACTTAACAAATGTGATGAGTCACAGCGGGCAGCCATCGAAAACACGCTGGTGAACAGATATGGCAATGGTGAAAAATCCGCTGTTGCCATACCGAGTTTCTACAGCGCGACCACAGACCGCATGCCCCGCATCGTTAATCTAAACACGGCAGCCCCGGCCCTTGGCGCAGCCCGCCTTATCGAGCGGCTTGACGAAAAAGCGGCTCTGTATGCCGGACAAGAAGCAAGCATGAAAGCCTACGCGGCCCAGCAAGCGCAGGAACGGGAATTGGAACTGAAAAAGCCGCCAATCATCACGACAAACGGCCAGTCTTACATTGAAAGCCCTGACCGCGTGTCCCAACAACAAGCCAACCAGACGGCGGGCTATTCCTCGATGATCGACAGCATTTTAGCCTTCTTGCGGGATTTAGCTAAAAAAATGGCCCAATTGTTCACCCGCGCTTTTACCGCCGCCCCTGGCTTGTCAGTCAAAAAACACGACAGCGAACCCGCCCGCTGGCTCACGAAAAAAGGGGTCTGGTCAGAACAAGAACTTTCCCAAGGCATTTTGCCCGACAACAAAATTAATATGGAAATCAAGGCTTCTTTGAAGCAGGACGCCCCCGCCGAAGAAGTTAAACAAGCCGTCCAGCAAAAAGTTGCTGCAATTAAAACAGAAGTTGTGGCGCAGCAGGAACAGCAAGCCCAGGCCCAGGCGCAAGCCCAGGAACAAGACACCCCCAGCCAAGCGCACAGACGGCGCAGGAGATAAAAAATGGATACGGCAACAACACTTTTTGCCGTGGTTGGTTGGGCCGCAGCTGGTTACAGCTGGTTGCGGTCTGACCGCATCCGCGCAGTCCTAAGACAGTACGCGGGCAGTGCTGTGGCACGCCGCGCCCCTGGTAAACCCGGCTCTTCACGCGGAAGGGAAACAACGGCCACGGTTTTTTTCACAGATATGAAAAGTTTTACTGAAGCATCTGAAGCCCTTGGCCCTGAAAAAACCGCGCTTTTGCTCAAGATGGTGCTTGGCCCCGCACTGGACGCGATTAGAAAATCTGGCGGAACAGTAGACAAAATAATTGGTGATGCAGTCATGTACCGCCATTGCGATGCACTATCGGGCCTTAGCATGCTTGAAAGTGTTCATGAAACCATTGAAAAGTCAGCAAAAAAAGCCGCACAGTATATAGGCTGTCAGCAACCGACTTTTACGACAGGCATTCATACGGGCGACATATATATATGTTACCTAGGCGCAAAAGGTGGCTTGGTCGATTTCACGATTTTAGGCGACACTGTGAACACAGCTTCGCGCATCCAGAGCTTAACCAGTAAATACGGCTTCCCCGCCCTTATCAGCGGCGACACTTTCCGCGCTGCTGGCATGCCAGAAGCCTGGAAATTGCTTGATATTGTCCAGGTCAAAAACAGAAAAGCGCCAGTTGATTTATATGTACAACCAACCGACCAAGAAGCATGGACAGCTTTTGAAGAAGCCCGCATTCCATATGCGAAAGGTCAGTTTTCAGAAGCCGCCGCCATGTTTGACAAAATCGGCCTAAAAATGTGGGCAGACCGCGCCCGCCTTCTTGAAAAAAACCCGCCCGCCCAATGGTCTACAGTCTGGGCGTGGGCAACAAAAAATTAGAGGATAAAACTATGGAAACCCAAACTGTTGAAACCAAAACTGTTGAAAACAAAAGAAAGTTTTTTTCACTGGACACGACTTTAGAGCAGAAAACCTTTACTTTTACGATGAAAACGAACATTAAAACCCTTTTCGATACTATAAAACGTGGTCACGAGGGGGCAAGACCGATTACCAATCGTTCCGAAGCCGTACAGGCTTGGGGGCTTGGCGGGCTTGCAGAAGACGAAATTTCTTTAGTGGGGAAGAAAATTTCGGCTCAAGCATGCGGATTTTTCGTGTTTTGGATGCTGGTAGCCCTGTATGGCGCGTACAGTTATAAAATGTGCGGCATGGGCATTTTAACATGTGTAGAATTTGGGCTTGTCCTTGCTGCAATAGGGAGCTTGGCACTAGTTAAAAGCTGGCAGAGTTACATACTTTGCAATGAAAAATACACTACTTTTGCTGAATATATCAGCAAGGGCAAGTGGCTTTTTAGCCTCGTCCTGGTTGTTGCATACGGTTGCATGGTGCAAACGGGGTCAGTAATGGCAGCAGGGACAATTGACCTGCCTGACGCTGAAGTAAAGCTTTCAACCGATTTATCATCAAGATTTATCGGGATGATTGTAGGTAGCCCTTGGGGCGACCACGGCGGCAGCGTAACGGCGTCAGGCGTTTCAAGTGTGCTGATTCCAGTATTGACCTGTTTGAACACCGGGGCGTTAATGTTTGTGTCAGTCTACTGTGTATATATCTATTCAATGGGTATCGTGCAGATTGCGCATTCTGGTAGTTGGCAAGATTCGCAGATTTTCAGCACGTTCTGGAGTCCTATCCGCACATCTGCTGCACTAGCTTTGTGTGCTCCTATGGCTACAGGCATAAGTTTTCTTCATCACCTGATACTTATTGCAATCGCCATGAGTATCAATTTGGCAAACAACGTCAGTGTAGTTTTCGTTGATCAAGTCAACGAAACTTCGGGCTTGACTCTATCGGCAACGATGGGGCCAGTGGTTGAAGAAAATTTTGGGAAAATTTTGTCTGCAACACAGACAGCACTCACTATACAATATGCGGCGATGGGGATTTACGGCATTAACCTTGCTGAAAATAAGATTTTCAGCACTACAGAAACCAAGGGAAATGCCTTATCTGGCTACACTATAACAGTGAGTTTTACGCCGCCAGAACGGGTTTATAAAGACTCGATGCCATCTATAACAATTAAATCGCCAACAAAAGCCATTGCTGAAAGTTACGTTAACGCGACAGCAGCAATGACCAATATTTTATCACCTGCAATTGCAGGTTACTTGTCCTCGGATGTTACAAAAAGGGGCGATTTTACAGCGCTTTCTGATGTCATGCCCCAGGCGCACAAAGCTTTTTCGGAGACTCTGAAAAATAATTTTGCGGCAGCCTTGGCGCAAAATAAAGGGTCAAATGACCAGCAAATTCTCAAAAATATCACTGCACAATCAGGCGTTTATGGGTGGATGACTACAGGTCTGTACCCATTTATCATTGCTCGGCAGCAGGGACTTGCGCAGGGAGCCGTAAAATCTTCTGTTGAAACGTCACAAGGTGACTTTTCTACTGCAATTGGCGATGTTTCGAGCGTAAAAACGCCGGAACTTAATCTTGTGACTAGCTTATACAAAGAGCTTGGAGCGCAATTGACTGTGATGGAGAACAGTGGTTTATACAGTGGCTTGACCGCTGTAGGCCGTACAAGAACAGGTGGAACAGGCGCGATGGCACTTTATGACAAAGTTGCAGATATGATTGATTCAACCTTTCCAGAAACTATAGTGAAAAAATTGAAAGAGGAAAACGTCATTAGTGCCATGTTCAGCTTTGGGTCAACCTTGGTTGATACATCTTCTGCGTTGATAACCACTTGGGGCGCAATTTCTGGCGGTGCTGAAGGGGCAGCCAAGGCGGGAAATGACTCGGCGGCGGGCATCTTGGGACAAATCCCAGGCGTTGGAGCAGCAGCGGCTAAAGTGTCTGGCGCAACTTCGGGAGCTTTGGCGGGCGCGGTGACGGTGTGGAGTCCCATGATTTTGGTAGTCCTCGGTAGCGTTTTCATTTTCGGTATTGCTTGCTGCTATGTGCTGCCACTGCTGCCCATCATTTTTTGGGCCAGGGCAACACTTAGCTGGGCGGTTTTGGTTATTGAAACTTTGCTGGGTGCGCCATTCTGGGCGGCAGCACATGTGCTACCAGAAGGTGTCGGTTTCGCAGGGCAGCACGCCCGCACGGGATATTTGATGTTACTGGATGTTTTTATCAGACCAGTTTTGCTAGTCTGCGGGGCCATTATGTCAATGCTAGTGCTTCAGGTATGGGGCGGGATACTAGCGGAAATCCTTGGTTTGTGGGCAACCACCACGAACCAAGCTACTGGCTTCTGGCTCCTGGGCGTCCTTTTTACATCTGGCGCAATGATCTATGTTTCATACGAATCAGTTAAGTGGCTGTACATCCAAGGCATTGGGGTGTTTCCAGAAAAAGTCATTCGGTGGTGCGGTGGGCAAGCGTCTGAAACTGGCGTTCAAGGAAGCGCCCAGCAAGTCCAGAATTTTGCTGGGAAACTCCAGGCTTTTACAAGTGGCGGCTCTGGCGCGGTAGTTGGTGGGGCGGTGAAAAAAGCGCATGCAGCGCTGGGCAAAGCGGATGCGGTGAAAGCACCGAGTGATTTCAACAAAGGCTAACAAAGAAAGGCGGGGGGAACCCCGCTTTTCTGATTAAAAAAGTCTTTACAGAATATAGAATAAATGCTAAGAGCCGCATTGAACCCCCAATGGAGGATCACTACGGCACGGCATTTTTTGTTGTCTCAAAATCTTTTCGAAGGGCAAATGTTCAGACCATTTGTCCTTCTGGCAATTTAAAGGGGTTTGCGAAACGTGTCAACAGTTTTTCACTTTTCTTCAGTTTTTCAAAGAACCTTTAAATTAACAGGCGGTATAAGGAAAATTATGATATTGTTCAAAAACACTACTCAGGCCACCATGACACTTTTTAAAAACACTATTACAGACGCCAGAAAAAAAATTTCACATTGGTATGATGGAGAAAAAAAATCAATACCTGATACAAAACACCTCTCTTTTAACGGCTGCTATACAATAGAACGACACTGGACAGCAAAGACAATACATTTCCTTGTTGACTTAGCTTATAATACAAAACACTTCATTTCAGAAAATTTGAAATGGTGTATTTCTACAGGAATAGCACTAGCAGCATTTTATTTTAAACATTAGAGAGAGGACAACATGAGCCATAATCTATGTGAACATTGCTTGGAGTTAAGAGGAAAAGGCCGAAACGATAAACCACATGCCCATTTAATAAGCACAAAGTACGAGCCATGCAGCTACCGTGGAAAAACAGCGAATGAGCATTACTATAGGTGCTCCATTTGCAACCACGAATGGCTGCATGAAACAGGCAACTATGGGATGGGCTGGGTAGAATAAAATATGGCGGGGGAAACCCCGCCTTTCTTCATTTTACATTACAGGCTGATAATCTGGTTCTTCACCTATGCCAAATAAATTATACAATTCCGTTCTAGTAAAATGATGTGGGCGTGGTGCTGGCGGGTCAGGTAAGACTCGTTCATAAGCAAAGCAATAACACCCCTTCTTATTATCATGTTGTATGCAAACAATATAAAGTCCATTTTCTTCAGCATAGGCAGATTTGATAAAATCATTAATATATTTATCTCGATCAAAGTTTTCGAGTGTATTTCTTACAAGCTTAAAAGGCTTTATAATTCCTTCTTTTCCACATCCATTACATTCTTTAATAATTAAATTTTCGTTTTTGATTTTTGTTTTAAACTCCTTAATATCAACTTCTTTACAACATAATGAATCTTCATAAACAGGCATAATACCCTTCTTTGATTTAAACAGCTTCAAAAGTTAAGGACGCCCCGTCCATATGCCGCTTGCGGCATATGGAACCAGGGGCGGTGTGAGGCCCCACTGCAAGCCTTAGGGCTTGCAGAAAAGCAAACTCCACTTCCCTGCCGAAAAACTTCTTTATAACAAAACGATATTTTTTCAGCCGCGTCAAATTTCGATTCTAAGCAGCTGTGGAAATGGAGCATATCAAAAGCCGTCTTAGACAAAAAAGCGGCTTAGAAGGTATTTGTGGGCGAAGAAAAGAAGGTGTTAACTCTAAAAAAGAAGGCGGGTTTGACCCCGCCTTCTTTTTTAAAAAGGATGCTTCATTATAGTAAGCACCGCTCCTGCAACTAGCGCAGGGCCAGCTAAAATTAAATAGATACCGGAAAGAGCTTCCCAAAAAAGCAGCCTAACAATCAAAGAAATAATAAAAAGGGATGCCGCATAATACCCAAAGCCAACTAAAAAGCCTTGAAAATAAATGCAATATATCAGCGCCCAAATGCAAGCAAGCGGGGCTGCAAACCGCCTTATAAAAAAAGCATAATAAGTACGTTCTATTCCGCTAAGATTAAATGGAGAGTTTCGGATTTTACTCTCTGCTAATCCAGCAATGACGGTAAGAAATTGAATAAGTAAGAAGCCAGTTAATGAGCCATTCCCCAGAGAAATTGTCACGGCTAACTCCTAGTGTATTAATATGCTGATTGATGCCCAACACATACGTTCAGAAAATTTATATAAAGTGAAATAAAATAGCTAGCGATTACATCTCAAATTAAAAAAAGGGAAAGGCACAGTAAAGAAGCTGCCCCCATCCCCATTGCTGGTGGGGAAGATGGAGGGGAAAAGAAACAGCGGTTACCCAGCGGTTACCCAAAATGGTTGCCCACGAAAAAAGCCCTTACGGTGATTAACCGTAAGGGCTTGATTTTCATGGTGCGCCCGAAGAGATTCGAACTCCTGACCTACAGGTTCGTAGCCTGTTGCTCTATCCAGCTGAGCTACGAGCGCGTTGACGAAAGGGAAGTTAACTCAAGTCACAGTGGCCGTCAACCTTTTT
>Ga0268360_1001945_pt1 | contig 18320 bp, 23 predicted proteins | sample BioMet11_FD_192465 | JGI IMG/M metagenome (GOLD analysis project Ga0268360, IMG submission 192465) | Sewage microbial communities from Oakland, California, United States - Biofuel 11 (Illumina Assembly) | ecosystem: Engineered > Wastewater > Sewage > Unclassified | place: USA: California... | reverse complement strand
CCCGGCCGTCGCGCAGGGAGGGGATTTCTCCGGTCATGCCGGAACCTCCAGGCCCCGGGCCCGCTCCAGGTCCGGCGGCGAATTGATGTTGAAAAAGGCCCGGGCCAGGGCAGTGTCCTCACGACTATAATCGAGATGCAACCGCTGCTGCTCGGGAAAAATAGCCGACAACCGCCGCTCGCCCTGAGCCAGGCTGTGGCGCACCAGCGCTGCCCCGCCCGGTTCATACACGGCCACCAAGGACTCGATATATCCGGTTTCCCGAATGCGGTAGGTCGTCATAAGCGCCCAGTCCGGCCGCCGTCGCCACACGGCCACGAGCCGGTCCAGGGTCGCCGCATCGAGAAACGGCAAATCGCAGGAAAGGATCAAACACGGACGCCCGGTGGCGGCCAGCACGGTCAGCACCCCGCCGGCCGGACCCATGTTATCGATCACATCGGGCAACCAAGGCGCCTCCAGGCCGAATTCCGACGGATCGCGCCCGGAAATCAGGATATCCCCCGTCACCCGGGCCAGCAGTTCGGCTACCTGGCACAGCAAGGGCCGGTCGCCAAAACGCAACCAGGCCTTGTCCCGGCCCAGACGGGTGGATTTGCCGCCGGCCAGCACCACGCCCAAGGGGGTGTCCGTGGCTCCCGTCACAGGCCGACCTTGCCCAAAGCGTCGGTGAACACGGTAAAGCGTCCCTCGGCCTCCCGGGCAAAGCCGATCAGGCTGGCACCGGCCTCCCGGGCCGCGCACAAGGCAGCTTCGGTCACGGCCGACCGGCTGACAATCACGCGAAATCCGGCCCGCAGGGCCTTGTCCATCAAGCTGGCCGTGACCCGACAAGACAGAAACAGCACCAACTCCGACAGACAGATACCATGGCGCACGCCATAGCCGACCAGCCTGTCCAGACAGTTGTGGCGGCCGACATCCTCGGCCCGGGCCACAAAGGTATTGTTGACCGTATCGTAGAGGGCTGCGCGGTGGTAGCAGCCCGTGCCATCCCACAAACCGGGTTCGGCAATGAACCGCCCCATGACGCCGACCAGGGTATCCGGGGCGACGGGCCTGGGCAGGGATGGGTCCGGATCACAAGGCGCCTTGGCGCGAATGCCCAATTCGAAACGCAGGCCATCGGCCCGGACAAGGATGGGCGCCTGTCCCGGCGGAAGCATTTCCAGGGCGGCATACCCCAGTGCCAACGTTTCGACATCCACGGGAGCGGCATGCAGCCGCCGGCAGGCGCCGCCGGCCAAACAGATGGTGACGCGGACCTCCTCGGCCACTGCGTCGGTGATTTCCGTAAACAAGCCGTCTCGGAAGCGCCGGCACGGCACATTCCGGGTCAGACAAGCTTCCATGGTCAAAACTCCCAGGCCGAAAGGCCGAAGCGCATTGCGCTCAAGCTCGGGGCCACCACGATTTTTTCCAGGAGGCGTCCGGCCTCCCCAGGGTCAAACGGCATGATCTCTCCTTCGTGTCCGGGGGCACGCACATCGGGCATCCGCACGTCTTTGTGGCATTATGGTGACGCGTCCCGGGATTGGCAAGAGAAAGGCCATAGCTTTATTTCAAAAAAAAGTTGACGACTGGGGCCGACCCGCGTAGAAGTCTTTTTCTCGCGTGCGCCCGTAGCTCAGCTGGATAGAGTGCCGGACTACGAATCCGTAGGTCGCAGGTTCGAATCCTGCCGGGCGCACCAAAAATTTCAAGGGGTTACCAAGAATGGTGACCCCTTTCTCTTTGGCGAACTTCGTTTTGTCCCCACCATGTCCCCATTCCTTCCGGGATGTCCTGGGAAACATTCAGCTCCCCTTGTCCCCACTTGTCCCCGCCTGCCTAGTTCCAAGCGGCCCACCTCCACCAGGGAAGCAGGCCGCCCATAATCCGGTTGCCGATGGCTAGACCATGGTTTTGAAGGCCGCCTTGCGCACCATGCTCTTGACTCTCATGACCGAACCTCCCCGCAAGGAGTGCCCGTCTGGTCTACGGTCTCCATCAACCTCTTGGCGTCGGCCGCGATGTCCTCCAAGATGGACCACACGGCGGTAGCATCAAGCTCGGTCAACGCGTTGGGGTAGAATTTCAGCATCTCGGCCGTGAAGGACGCCCGGGCGTGAATCTTGTCCGCCAGGAAGTAGGGGTCGCGGCTGGTGTCGAGCTTAGGCATGGTCCACCCCCTTCGGCTGGACAACCACCCTGGTAGGCTCCCTGGTCACGTCGAAGCCCGCTTCCTCTCAGGCGGTTCCCCTTGCTGATTCGTTCCATCGGACACGGAACCCGGGTTCATCATCCCTGGCCAGGGAAAGCCCAGCAAGCCGCGCCATCCTGTTCATGGCCGAAGACACGGCGTTGCGCCGGTTCTGCTCCACATCCACCACCATACCGTCGTAGGCGACGAAGAGCCGCACAGGCTTGAGAATGAGCGGATCGAGTCTGGAGAAGTCAAGGTAGACCTTGAACTTCCCGCCCCGGATCAGGAACTTGAAGGCGTTCCATATTTCCTTGGCCCGCCGGATGCGGCGGAGGATGCGGGGTTCCGGGATAAGGCGGTTGCTTTCCTTGCCGTCGATGAATACAAATGGGTTAGCCATGATCGTACCTCCGTTGTGCGATCTGGTTAGGCCCTGGCCGAGCGCTGCAACGCACGGCTGGGGCTGTTTATTTTATACTTACACCTTGTCTACAGACACTGTCTGGCGGTTTTTATATTATAAGCGCGCGAATTATATCTTGCATTCTCTTGTGCAAGGCGGAACAATCCCAATTGTCGAAAGAAATCCCTTTGGTCAATCCCTGAAGCCCAGCTATTTGTTGAAAACTGTCAACAATATCCCTGCTGCCTTTTATTTGATAATTAAATCTTAAACCATCATTATCTGATACCACAACAGCCTCTCGTCTTGTCTTTTTATAATAGAAATAATACATTACCGCCTCTCCAGTTGATTCATTTGAAGACTCTATACCAATCTCTCTCACTTCTTTTGCATAAGATTTAATCACCGAAAGAACCTCAGGGCGAATTTTACTCGCCAGTCCTATCTTTCTTTCATTTTCCATTTCGGAGATAACTTTCGATGCCTCCTGTTCAAGTCTAATTGTTTTAATAAACGTAGTTGCATCCAAAATTACTTCCTCACTTTTTGACTGTTCTTGAGCATCATTTAAAAATCTGGCCACAGAATCCGCCTCAATCCTCCAGCCGCGCCCCACCTTGCCGGCTTTGATTTTGCCCGCTTTAATGAGGTCATAGACCACCCGGCGGTCTGCCTTGAGCATCCCCGCCACCTCTTCAACCGTCAGTTGTTCTTTGATATTTCCCATAGCTATCTTCTCCTGTTCTTATTTGAACCCAACTGTACTCAATTGTCAACAATTATATTTGATAACACAGAGCCGATATTGCCCCGGAGCCCCCTTGACTTCCACCCGCCCCGTGGACACGATAGCCTCATGAGCGCACCAACTGTCAGCGAACCGGCCAACACGGCGGCCTTTGGTGTGCTCCTAGCCCATATGCGGACGATTACGTCCTCCAGACGGCGGCTGAAAAGCGTGGACAGAAAGGTTGCGTGGCCTAAGAATTAGGCTGGACCGATATTGGCCTGCACAGGGGAGCAGAAGCTGGAGGGACTTGGGAGCAACTGACAATAGGCTTAAGAACGAGATGCGAATCTGGATTGATCTGCGCCAACTATTAATAGAACTAAAAGAAGATCGTTGCAGTAAAGCCACCGTGGGACAATTAAAACTGTCTTAGCGATGATCTATCTTCCGATAGCCAAACATTTGAATTTCCTTGCTCTTAAATTCTAATGTTTGAAGAATTGGGTGGTATTGTTGCATGTGGCCATAGTCTAAAGCGCCTTCAATATTTCTTAGGTGATAGTGGTACTGAGAGGTATAAAGAGTTGATGTAAAGTTGTCCGCTATTTGTAGCCCAGCAGTGACCCTTGAGTCTGCAAAAAAAGGAGCTTCTGCTAATTTTATAAAAGTCTTCCCAACAGAATGCCCAAATATATAGCTCATATAAGATTTAGCGACAGATATGTCTTGCTTCTTCCCCATTCCCTTCCTAGTGTCGCATACCAAGATGGCATTGTCGTACTTTGTGTTTTCAATTAGATATTGATGAAACCTTTCTGCCAAAATTTGCAATGAACATGTATAAATGCTTCTGGATGCCGTGGGGGATTCAGGATTTTTTAAAATAGTAACTCCAAAGCAAGAACCAGAGTGTGTATTGATAAAATTTAAGACAGCTTGAAGATATGCGTGTTTTCGAGGGCTGTTGGCACTTCTTGGGGCAGTTAATTCGTTGCCTTTTATTTCATAATATTCGTCTCTTTTCGATGAAGCAGTTAGCCAGTCTGGAAAGTAATGCCTTTTTAGAGCCAAGAATTGACGATCAATATTTCGCCAATCACTTAAATTTAAAGCTACTGCCCCTAAAGTAAAGAGAGGAGCTTCGCCATCTTTTAAAGGGATATGATGACCTTCTGGCGATCCGGCCTCATCAATATAAAAAACACAAGTTGCCATCTCCGTCCCCTTTCAAAAAAAAAGGCGGTCCATTGAACCGCCTTGGCTGCACATGGGGTCTTGCGACGTTCGCATCATCCAATGCGGCCCAGGTGCAAGTCTTAATTAATTACCTCCGGGCACTCCGTCAATGTTTTTTCCATTTTTTTTGCTTCCAAAATAATTCATATTTATTTGCCAGGGGTTACTGGAAGCGTCACTTGTAGATTGCGGCGGAATCGGTGCCCTATGACAAGATTTGTTGGGGCGAAGGGGGCAGGTCATCCCCTTCATTTCTTCCTACAAGTCCGGCAATTTCTTGATCCGCCCATCCGTCACCATCCCCGACAGCGACAGCTTACCGGCCTTGAAAAGCTCGAAGCGGGTCTTCCCCAGGACGCGGCGCACGAAGGCGGGGTCTTCCTCAAGCTGACGCTTCATCCAGGCGGCATAATTCTCCCCCGGCTGGGTCCGGTCAACCTCGGCCACCTTGAATTTCGTGCTGGTGCTGCCGTCCTTATGGTGGACGGTCTTGCCCGTGTGCTTGACCGTGGTACGGCCCTTGTCGGGCATTTCGTCGATGTCGATACCCAAGTCCCGGAAGGTGGGTGTCACCACCGTGTAGAGGCAGCGGCAACGCCAATGCGCCGGCAGGGAGGGGCGAGGCTCCCCGGGCTTGTAAATCTTCCCGTCCATGCTCCCGCAGGCAACGCAGGTGCGTCCGTCGAGTACGACCATGCGCTTCCAACCGGCCACCACGTCGGAGAACTTCTTTTCGATGATCGTTTCCCGGGCGTGGTTGCTGGCGGAAAGAAGAAAGGTCCGGGCCAGCCCTTCCAGGCCGGGGACGCTGCCTTCGATGCCCTCCATGCGGATCATCCGGGCCGCCGCCTGGACGCCTTTGCCCTCGATCAGGGCCCGCCGGCCGGCGCTGATGATCCGGTCCCGGGCCGATGCCTGGAGCTTTGCCAGGAAGTCGTTGATGGTCAGGCCCTCCACGGTCGAGGACTCGAACCAGGCTTTCGTCATGTCCAGGGTGAAGGCCGTGCCGATGCCGACCGCCGCCCCGCCGGTCAATTCCGACATAGCCGCGGCTGTCTGCGTGGCGCTGGCCTGGATCACGTCTTGCCCGGCCTCGTGAAGCTGGTCGCCAGCCGTGGCGTAGACCTGGGCAAGCACCTTGTCGATAGCCGCCGCCTGGGCTTCCAGAAGGGCTTTCTTGCGGCTTAAGGGCATGTCCGCGAAGTTGTCCCCGGCATCGTCGGCCAGGGCCGCCAGCTTGCCTACAATGTCCGCACGGGTGGCCCGAAGCTCCCGGACCATGTCTTCGGCAAGGCCGGTCGCCCGCTGGTCCACGGCATGCTGGAACTTGAGAAGGTCATCGAGGTATTTGTCGGCCATGGCCTATGCCCGCATCTGGAGCTTCCAGAGGATGGACGCCGCGTCTGCTTCGACGTTGACGATAGCCCAACTCTGACCCTCAAAAATGACCGTGTCGCTGGTCTCGGGTTCGATGGCTATTTCCGCCTGCCGGATGGAGAGCTTGCGGTCGCCGGTCTTGATGCGCGTGCCGTCGATCAGGAAGTCATTGTACCCCGTCAAGATGCCCTGACAGGGATAGTCCGTAGTGGCGCCTTCGTCGTATGCGCCCGTCACGGGATTAAATTCACCGTATTCAGTGCGCCGAATGATGATGTCGGCCGGGATGTCGCCCAAGGCCACAAAGGCCGAAGCCGTGGCGCTGGCCAGAACAGCACGCAGTCCCATGGCTACACCCTCCGCAGGCTGATGGAGCGCAAGCCGCCGCTACGGAACCCATAAGGAGCCACCAGGGCGAAGACTTGGTCCGGAATGACCTTCACGCGGTCGTCCGGGTCCACCTCGATTTTGATGGTGTCGGCCTGGATGGATTTCATGCCGGCCGTGTCGGGCAAGGCCGTGGTGTCCTTGGCCAGAAGCACAAGGGCAAGCTCCATTTGGGCCACCATGACCGCCTTGGGGGTGGTGTCGGAAGCGATGCCCGGAATGCCGAGGCGCGGCCACTCCATGCCTTGATCCGGGGAGGCCTTGGCCCCCTGCCAGACAATATGCCGGTCCAGGAGCACGGCGGCCGTCACCAGGGCCTTTGCCTGGTTGTCTGCGCCGACGCTGGTCCAGGCCTCGGCGTGAAGGCGGTCCTCGAAGTAGGCGGTCGCTTCGTCCTCGGTGACGTAGCTGTTAGACCCTGTAAGCACTTCGGCCATGGTTCATCCCTCGCTTGAAAAATTGCCGGAACCCTTGCGGGCGTTTTCGGACTCCGGCGGGTCCGGGTTCGACCTTTCTTGCCAGGAGCCAAGGCGCATCAGGCGAAAGCCCCAGGTCGAACCAAGCGGTGCTGTGTCCTACCGCTTGCCGTTGCGGATTAGGCGTTCTTGATGGCCTTGAGGCGGGCGGCCGCCTTCGGGTGAAAGACCGTGATCGAGCAAATCCATTCGATCAGGGTCTGATAGAAAATGCCCTGCAAGCCCTGGTCGATGACTTCCATGCCGCCCGTGGCCTGGAGACCGGAAACCCACTCCTGGGCACCGAAGCGCACGGCATAAATGCTCGTGCACGCGGCATCGGCCGGGGTCGCCTGGGCATCCTTCTCGTCGAAAGCCAGGATTTCGGCCCCGTCCTTGTCCTGCTCGATCACACCGATGGGAATGCCGGCATAGGCGTAGATGGGGCGGCCGAAGGCGTCGGAAATGGGCTCCGTGGCCTGATTGCTGGCCCGCATGAGGGCGTTGACCTTGCGGCGCATGGTCTTGTTCATGAAGAGCACGTCCGGCCCTCCCTGCACGGCGTCCATGAGCTGGTCCAGCATGTCGAGGGTCAGGGCCGCGCCGCCGGCGGCAGTTCCGGCCGCGAGAACCTGATTGCCGGTAAGCCGTTTTTCCAGGCCGTCGAAGGCCAGGGCGTCCGCTTCGGCATCGCCCTTGAAGAAGACTCGGGTGAACTCCAGGGCCGCCGCCTTGGCCTTCATGGCGTCGTGCGTGGCCCGGATGTCGTTGATCTTGCCTTGGGTCTTCACCTGGGCACGGTCCACCTTGGAAATGCCGCCGAAGATCTTCAGGGCCTCGGTCATCGGATTGATGACGCCCGTGCTCTCGGTGTAGGTGTCATTGTAGCCACGAAAGCCGATGCCCGGCAGGGTCTGTTCCTGGTTCCAGGCGTAGGCGTTGCCGGCCACGTCCATGAAGGGCAGGCGCTCCAGCACCGCCGAGGACCGGGGGAAGATTTCCACAACGCCCCGCTGCAAGGGGTTCTGAATAAGCTTGCTGGCTTCGGTCAGGGTCAACATGATGTTTTCCTCTTAGGACTTGTACCCGGTGGCCATGATGGCTTGCGGGGGCATGTTCGAATAATCGACGGGAGGCTTCCCGCCGGGTCGCTTGCTGTCCGGGCCGTTTGGCTCCGGGGCGCGGCCGCCGAAAACGCCTTTCTTGTGGGCGGCGCGAATCCATTTGATCTTCTCGGCCGGCGGCAGGTCGGGCACGATGTCCCGCAGGTCCTCCGGGATGTCCTCCAAAAGCTCGGTGACGATCCCGGAAAGGGTTTCCTCGGCCGCCTTCTTGGCGTCGTTGACCTTCTGGAACCGCTCATAGGGCACGGTCTTTTCGCCTTTGTCGGGTCCGTTCCCGTTCGCGCCCTGCTGGCCCTGGTTCGGGGTCTGGTCCTGCTGCTGGTTCTGGTCTTCCATGGTCATCTCCTCGCGTTTTACGCCTGCGTGGGCGCTAAATTTGTTGCTCTTTGAGGGTGGCCGTCTCGTCGCGCACCTGGATCAGGTAGGCCAAGGCGTCTTCCCTGGTGGCAAGGTCGGGGTTTCGCTCCATGACCGCGTCCACGGGGGAAATGAGGCCCATGGAAAGCAGAAGCTCCCAGGTGGCGGCCTGGTCCTTCTCGCTGGTGTCCGGCTTGGGGTCGGCAAAATCGACGGCCAGGGTCGCGGCGTCGGAAAGCTTGCGGCCGGGGTTGTGGTGGTTCCAGACGGCCCGCAGGACGGCGAAAAGCCGGCGCTCGTACATGCGCCAAAGCGCGATGTCGTCGCGGCGGGACTCCTCAAGCTCCACGTTGCCCACGATCTTGGAGACGCCGCTTTCGTCGGTCGGGTCCACGCTCATGGAAGAGCCCGGCAGGCCGTTGGAGACCGCGCACCACTTCATCAAGCGGTCAATGGCGTTCACCACCTCGTCAATGGGGGCCTGGGGAGCGGCAATGCCAAGCTCGCCGTCCTTGGGAAGCTCGATGATCTTGCCCGGCCCGGTGTCGAGGATGCCGCCGCCCTCGGCTCCACGAATCCACCCCAGGCCGAAGCCCTGAAACTCCAGGGTATGCAACAGGTCCACCAGGGCCTTGTTCACGGCCTCTTGCATGACGATCAGGTCTTCCCCGCCAGCGATCCAGAAGGAATCCGTGGGGGCACGGTCCCACAGGGGCACGAAGGGCAACATGCCGTAGGGGTTCGGGCCGCCGTCCGTCTGGTTGCCCCGGTAGTCCAGGCGCTGCCACGTCTCCGGGGTCCACAAGGCATAGGTGACTTCCTCGCTCTTGCCATTGTCCGGGTAGTGCGTGACCAGCACGGCCTGGATGTCCTCGGGGCTCTCCCCCGTGGTCACGTCCAGAATGTCCGGGGTCAGAATGTCGAGGTCCAGGCGGCCATTGCGCCAGACAGGACGGGCAAGGCAGGTCTTGCAGAGCTTCACGTACCGGCTGGCCGTCTTCATCTTGATGGAAAGCGCGGCCTGTTCGGCAATCTCCGCGAAAAGGGTCTTGTCGGCCTCGGTCCCGTCCACGCTGCGCTTGGGCTCGTCGGCATAGACCCGGGCCTTGAGGTCCACCACCTTCTTGACGATGTTGACGAAGCAGTGCGTGAGCTTGGCCGGCTCCGCGAACTTGAGGGCAAGCACCTCCTGCAAATGTTCAAGCTGGCCGTCGTGGTAGAAGTCCAGGCGCTTGGCCGCGTCCCGTTTGCGGTCCCGGTTGAGGGCATAGAGCGCCCCCCGGAACATCTCGGCCACAAGCGCCGGCCCCTGCGGTTCAAAAAGCATCGCTTACACCCCCTGATAGATGCGCGGCCCGTCGAGTTTCACATAGGCAGCATAGAAACCGGGCAAGGTATGATCATCGTCCAGGCGAAGCCGCATGTAGCCCCGGAACATTTCCGCGACCTCGTGGTAGGCCGGGCACTCGTGCTTGCACAAAAGCTCCATGTCCCCGCCCATGAGAAAGCACAGGCTCCGCGTGGGACGCAGATTGCGGCACTCGATCCGCTTCAAGGCGTAGACCGACAGGACCGCCGCCCGGGTCGCAAAGACGGACCAGTTGAGGGAATAGACCGTGTCGTCGTGGAACTTCTGCGAGGCGTGGCCGAAGGTGTAATTCCCGTCGCGCTTCTCCTCGTAAACAAACGTCTGCATCTCACCGGCCAACATCTCCAGGCCCTGGGAGAAGTGAAGGCGGCCTTCCTTGGCGATCCGGTGAAGTTCCACGAAGGAAAGATTCTGGTTCGTGCTGGTGGCGGAAAGGACCTCGGCCGGGATGTCCTGGTCATCAAGCCAGGGCTTAAGGTCGGCCACCTCGTATTGCTCCAGGGTCACGGCATCCAGGTTGTAGCGGCGATGGTCCTCAAGGATGGCCTTTTTGATGCAACGGGCGTGGTTCGGGACCACCACGTCCTGGTTGAGGACGAAGTATTCCGGCTCCGCGTCCTTGGCCGACGCCACCTTCAGGGTCGTGGTCCAAACCGTATTGTCGCCCCCGAAGAGCTTTTTCGAGCGGTCCAGGCCCCCGCCGATGACGTACTTGCGCCCCCCGGTCAGGTCCTCCAGGCGGTCAGGCGGGAAGGGGCACGGGATTGCGCACCGACACATGGTGATGACCTCGGCCGGAAAAAGCGCGTTGCGGGCACTGGAACGCTTGCCCAGGATATCGCGGGAGAAGGCCGTGGGAAGCTGCGTCTTCTGGAGCCGGACCACCTTTTCCCGGTCGATCCAGGCCGGGGCATCACGAAGGTAGGTTTCCAGGTCGGGATACTCGATCCGGCGGCACAGGATGCCCGGGTCCGTCTCGGCCAGCATTTCCAGTCCATGGACGTGCCCGCCCTCATGGTCGGTGTTCGAGTCGATCAGGCAAAGCGTGCCCTCGGAATCGAGAAGCGAGGCTTGGTAGGCGTCGAAGGGGCCGGTGTCCGGGCAGGCGTGGAAGTCCGAGACCCAAAGCAGGTTGAGCTTGTCGCCAAAGGCCCCGCTCATGGTCACGGTGGACGCCTGGATGATGTTGCCCAGGCCCGGGTATTCGATGGCCTGCTTGCGAAGGTTCTCTTCCCCGATCATGGCCTTGAGGGCCGGGGTGTTGCGGATGATTCCCCGAAGGGTCCGCATCTGCACCTTCTCACAGTGGATTTCGGAGTTGCCCAAAGCCTGGATGGTTTGATTGCTCCGACTGGTGAAGAGCCACAAGGCAAGCAGGGCAAAAAGCGTGCTCTTGGAATGGCGGCGCGGGGTCACATGCAGGACGATGGAATACCGGAAGGGCTTGCCGTCGCCGGGCTCCAGGGCTTCGACGATAAAGGCGTCCTGCCAGGGTTCGAGGGCCACGGGCTCCCAGGCGTTGCCCTTGGTCAGGATGCGGGGCTTCACGTCGGCCAGCCAGTGACGAAAGCCCGCCGCCCCCGGTGCGTTCCAGGCGGCAAGGATGTCGTCATTGCTGCGGGGTTTGGCCTTGGGCTTAGGCATCCTTCAAGACCTCGGACAGGTTGACGCCCCAGGACTCGGGGTCCTTCTGCCCGTAACCCTTGGCCGCGTTGGCAAGCTGGCCAAGATTCGTGCGGAAGAGATTTTGCACGCGCACGTAACGGTCAAAGTCGAATCCTGGCGTGCCGTAGGTGTTTTGCATGTCCAAAAGCTCCAAATACATGGGGACCATTGTTTCGATCAGCATCTTCTGGACTCGTGACAGTCTGCCGCTGACCATGTCGCGCAACTTGGCCCGGACGATCTTGACCTTTAAGGCCGGATCATCATGGCGCGTGGGGTCCTTATCCTTGAGCTTATAATAGGGCATAGAGAGTTAAAACCTCGTTTGCTCATGATTTGTTCATGATCTTGAACACTTCCCTTGATCGTGCCCTTGCCCTTGGCCCACATTGCGGGGACATAGTGGGGACAACTCGCCCCTAAAATGCCTGTCTTCACTCTAACTGCATACTATAATTATTCTTTTCATTCATAGCGTGCGGATTACCAATCCCATTATGATCCCCGCCCCGCTCTTTTCCCCATGACCGCAGGTCCCAAGCAGCACAGACGGGGTCATCGGCGCGCCTCGGCCCGGCCGGGAACCGTATCTTTTTTATACACCTGAACCTTCGATGCCTGCTTGAACCGCTCTTCGATCTCGCGCATGTACTTGGCGAGAAGCGAAAAGGTGATGTACTCGGCCGCCGCTCGGCTTCCGGCCAGGATGAAATTGACTTGGTAGCGGACCATGAAGGCGAAGACGCTTTGCAAGACCGCCTTGGGGCGCATCTCGGAACGATAGGCCCCGGCGCTGAGGTCCTGCCATGACCCTTCGCACACGACGGCAAAAAGCTCGTAGGCCCTGCCCCGGGCAAGCTCGCGCTCGAACCGATCCCGGTTGCTCCCCATGAGGCAAGAAACAAGGTCCTCAAGGCTCTTGCGTTCGATGGCCACGCGGTCCGTGAAGCCGGGCACGGAATAGTCCCCGGTCGGAAGGGTGCCCCGCTCAATCTCGACCTCCAAACCGGAGAAGCCGAAGGGGGTTTGTTCTCGGGTATCAACCACGATGTTCATGCCGGTCCCCGAAGCGTTTACGGCTCTTTTTCCGATCCATCTTGCGGCCTAGGCGTTCGCACCACGCCAAGGCTTCCGCCTCAAGCCTCGCGTCCTCTGCCGCCTGGATGGTTCCCTTGGGCTTTTCCCTCGTCTCGACCTGTCCCATTCCACTCTCCTTTGCCGCCATCGCGGACCCCATCCCCCGGCGGGGGGAAGAAAGGTGCCACCATTTCTTTCCCCCTATAGGGGGGCACCTTTGGCACCTTGGCACCTCGTTGAAATTGTTTACTTTTTTATGGTGTCAAACCGAGTTGGCACCTTGAATTTTGGCACCTTGGATAACAGTCCAAAATCCTTCGCTTTAATGAGGTGTCAGCGTGCCTTGGCATCTCGTGGCACCTTGACACCTCTCCATCCCCACCAAGGCCAATCCGCCGGCTCCACCGCTCTTGCCTTCGCCCCGGCATTCGACGATGACGCCGAGGTCCAAGGCCGTCTTCACCATGCGTCGGACGGACGTTTCCGGTTTGCCGGTGCTGGTCTGCAAATGAAGCCAGAGGTCGCTTTTCTTGCCCACCTTGCCCCCGAGTTCTTGCAGGGCCTCAACAACCACTTGCGCCTGCGATCCGTTCTTGCCGCGCTTTTTGGGGTCATCCGTGCGGACCATGGACAGGTCCGGCCGCCGCTCCAGAAAAAAAGGTTTCGCCGCCTCGAAGTTGCGGGCCTTCTGGTGCTGCATCTCGATCACGTTGGAGCGTTCGCCGTCGATTTCCACGGGCTTCATAAGGAGGATGTTTGCCGCCCAATCGCCGATGGCCGACGCGCCACGCCCGGCAAAAACGCCATTATCGAGGGTGTTCTTGCCCACGTGATGCACGACGATGGTGCCGACGTTGGCTTGGTCGCAAATACCGGTCAGGCAGTCCAAAGACCGGCGCATGGCCGCATTGTCGTTTTCGTCCTGGCCGTGGAAGGAAATCAGCGGATCAAGGACCAGAAGGTCCACGCAAAACCGCCGGCAGGCATCCACAATCCGGCGCTGAAAGGCGTCGTCTGTCAGTTCTCCGGTCATGCGGATGTCCTGGGGCATGACGATGTTTTCCAGGGCCGGGGCCATATCGGGCATGGCCTGAATGATCTTGCGAAGGCGGGCTTGCGTGCCGGCGGCGCTATTTTCCGACTGGATGAAGAGCGTCCGAAGTGGACGGACAAGGGGGAACATGCCCCAAAGCCCCGCATCGCCTCCCAGGCCGCAGGCCAAGGCCATGTTGAGGGTCAGGACGCTTTTCCCCAGGCCGGACGGCCCGCAGACAAGCAGGCTCTCGCGCTCGTTGAGAAGGCCGTCGATCAAGGGCGTAAGGACGATTTCCACCTTCATGAAGTCGGCAGCGCTGACGCAATCCATGGCCCAAGAGGGCTTCCAGGCTGCCGTCTGGTCGGCCAGGGCAAGCAAGGCATCCTGGGTGCCCCCGGCGGCTATCCAGTCCGACACGTCCCCCTTCTCGGGGAGGTCGGGCAGGTCCACCACCTTGACCGAAGCGGCCACGGGATAAAGGGCCTTCGCAACCATGGCCCCATGCTCCCGGCCCGGGTCGTCATTGTCCTCCAAGATGATCACATGGCGGCCTTCAAAATGGCCGTTGAAGTCGTCCTTCCACTTCCCGGCTCCCATGGGATTGCAGGACCCGACCAAGCCGAGGGTGCGCAAGGACTCCACGTCCTTTTCTCCCTCGACAAGAAAAATTTCTTTGGCCTGCAACACGGCGGGGAGGTTGTACGGAACCAGCCGGACGCCCTTTATCGTCTGGTCGTACTCCTTCCGCGCAAAATCATAGGTCCACTGCCGAAAGGTCTTTTTCTTCCCCGGCTCCTCGAAACGAACCGTAGTGAAAAGGTATTGGTCTTGCTCGTCTTTATAATGATAGAGGGCGGTCTTGTTCGCCAGTACGGGCCGGGCATGGTCGTCGCCGCTTTTCTGCTGGTGTTTTTGACCGTTGCCATTCCCATTACCATTGCTGAGCCCCGCGCGCTTGGCCAATTCGTAGAGGGCGGCCTTGAAGTCCACGCCGTGCCGATCCTGGAAAAACCGGAACACGTCGCCTTCGGCTTTGCACCGCTGGCACTTGAAAAACCCGGTCTTGGCGTTGGCGTAGAAGTGACGGCCTTGGTCGTCATGAAATGGGCAGGGCGCGTTCATTTCATCGCCTTGGCCCCGGAGCTCGGGCAATTCCCCCTGGTAGAACCCCCGAAAATCCAGGCGGTCGAGCACTTCGCGCTTGTCGATCTGTCCCATGTCACCGCCTATGCGTGCTTGAGGCGCAAAACGTCATAGAGGCGCTGCGTCAGGTCCTGGGAAAGGATGCCGTGGCAGTAAAGCCACACGAGGAAGACCTTGATGGTCCCCTTCACGGCTATTCTCCCTGGCCCGCGTCCTCGAACGTGACCCGGGATTCCATCCAGGCGATGAGCTTGGACACTTCGTAGGCGACGGCCTTACCAAAACGAATGCGGCCTTTGGGGCCTTTGCCCAGGGCATCGAGATTGGCCATGGTCTTGGGAGTGAGGATGCCGCCGGAAAATTCAGCTACGCGGCTGCGGGCGACGTGGGAGCTTGGCCACCGTGCGGCCATGGGCGCAAAAGGAGACTCGAGTTGCATAGCGACTCCGAAGACCCCGCTACGTCGCGGGGGTTGTCCTGGGGGAGCCGAGAATGGGGCTTGCGCTGGCCGGGTCAGTATGGGAAGGGAGGTTTTGCACTGGCTCCCTTGGCGGCGCTGCGAACGTCGCTAAGACCCGTTGCCCCCTCGGCCCCCGGGCCGGCACTGCGAATACCGGCCCGGTCCAGGGGTTATTTCCTTACTTATTCAAGCGGAAATAATCCTTGCGACACTGATCGCTGCAAAATTCAGCGCGCTTCGTCTTGGCAAAAAAGTACTTCCCGCAGTGGCGGCAAACCTTCGCCAAAGAGAACATCTCGCCATCGCCGCGATAAAGCGGAAAGATGATGCCGTAGATGTCGATGTGCTCTTCGACGGACCGGATGTTTTTCGGGAAAAGCCACAGGTTGGGGGTCCATGTGGTCTCCCCGGGCATGAACTTCATATCGAAGCCCCGATCTTTCTCGGTCATTGCAGCGATACGCGAGTTGACGAAACCAAGGTCGAGGTGCCCCTTGATGCACCGGCCGAGGAATTCGCGATATGTGGTCTGGGATTCTTCCAGGGCCTTAAAGATGCGGCTGTAGCCATCTTCTCCAGGGAAGCTGTTATGGCTTAAGATAATCTTTTTGCTTTCCTCGGGGAGACCCTCAACCATCCTATCAACGGAGTCCTTCGACCGATCCAGGTTGGTGAAGTAGAAGCTGACGTCTGGAATCCGTTCGCTAACAACAAAGGATTCCATGCCGTCCTGGTCGCCTCGTAGGGTGTGTTTGATTTCGTGGCGACGGAAAAAACCGTCCAAAGCGTCAACGGTGAGTTCGTCTATGTTACAGAAATCAGTCAATATATTCATGTCTCGACCTCCAATCTTTCTTGGAGTCTAAGACGATGAAGACGGAAAGTCAAATAGTTTTCGTCTTTTCATTTAAAAAAATAAATGCCATTGTTTCCAGTATGTTATTGGAAAGACCACCGCTAAGTATGCAACTCCACCACCTTCTTTCCCTCCCCCTGCTTGGCCCGGATTCCCTCTTCTAAGGTCTTCACGGCCCGCTGGAGCTTCTCCGGGTCTAAGTGGCTGTATCTCTCTGTCATGGCTAGGGTTCCGTGCCCCATTAACTCCTTGACCGTGTAGAGGTCCACGCCCTGCTCCACCAACCAGGACGCAAACGTGTGTCGCAGGGTATGGAAAACCACCTTCTGCCGGTCGTCCTCGACGCCTTCGTTAAATCCTAGGGCGCTTACCACACGGTTGAAGCTGTCCGAAATCTGGACAGCCTTCTTGCCGCTCCGGTCGGGAAAAACAAGGTCATGATGCTGCCCATGGACGCGCTGAGCAAACATCTCCTTGACGGCGTCGGTCATAATGGCCGGGCGCGTTTTCCCGCTTTTGGTGCGCGTACCAGCTTTGACGGACGTGCCCCGGATCGTGATGACGCCGCGTTCCATGTCCACGTCTCCCCACTCAAGCCCGAAGATTTCCCCGGCGCGAAGGCCGCAGTGTAAGGACAGGAGGGCCATGTCGTGGACGTTCGGGCTTTTCAGGGCCAAGGCCTCAAGCAGGCGGTCGGCTTCCTCGTGACTCAGAAACCGGACGCGGCGGTTGTCCTCGGTGGGCTTCTTTACCTTGGCAGTCGGGGCCTCACCGTCATAGAGACCTAGGCGCTTGGCATGGTTAAAAACTTGGCGTGCGACAGCCAAACAGTATGAAATCGAACGGGCCGCCCTGCCGGCATTCGTCATGTTCTTTTTGAGGCGTTCCAGGTCCAGCGGGGCAATTTTCCGCAAGGGTTTACTGCCGAACGCTGGCCCGATCCATAGCCGGGCAAACTCGTCTTCCCGGGCTACTGATCTGGCGCTTTTCCCGTCGGCCCGCTGTTGGGGCATATATGTCTCGGTGAAGAAGCGGGTGAATGACAGGTTGTCGCGCTCTTCTTGAGCCTTCCGGGCGGTCTCGGCTTCTGCTTCGGCTTGACGTTTGGCTTCTTGCTCCTTGCGCTTTTCCCGAAGCGAACAGGGGCCGTCTCCGATTCTGCCTGAGGTCCGAAGCTTCTCCAGCTCTAAAGCTGCCTTCTGCTCGGTCCAGCCCTGGGAAGCCCACCCTAGCGCCTCTTCACGACGCTTGCCGTCAAGCTGAAAACGGATGACGAAATAGCGGTCCGCCACGATGCCGTGCTTGCGGGTTGGCTGCTCCCGAAAACGAACGCCCTTAAATTTTGAAGAGTGCCATAGATAGCTCATTTGTCCACCCCTTGCCCTCGGATTGCCGAAAAGTCCGAAGGTCTCTTGTCCCCACTCTGTCCCCACTTTTTCGATGAACGCAGGGGACAAAAAAGGACTTGATGGGATAGAAGCTAGGCAGGAAAAGCTTAAAAGTCAATATGTAACAGGACAAGCGGGAAGGTACGGGAAGGATAAAATATGGGACTACGAATCCGTAGGTCGCAGGTTCGAATCCTGCCGGGCGCACCAAAAATTTCAAGGGGTTAAGCAGAAATGCTTAACCCCTTATTCGTTGCCACGCTTTTTTATTGCCACTCTATTGCCACTTTTTCAGTAGCCAACGGTAAGCAGCGGGAAACTGACCACACCCGGCATCACAAAATGCGAGGGCCAGCTTCCGCCGGCCCCCACTCCCTCGTCCAAGATTGCCTAGGCCCCGAGGCAGTAAAAATTCGCCTCGCCAACACGGACTGTCGCTCCGGCCGTTTCGCTGTAGCACACGCTCCCGGACAGGAAGGCGACTTGCCGCTCCTCCTCGACTACAACTCCAGGCAGGCAGTCCAGGACACCCCGCAAAAGGTCGTCAACCGTTAAGGCACTTGGTGGCGCGATCTCGCCGGCAATCATAGCGGCTCGGCGCGCCTTAGAGCAGCGCTTCGGCAGGGGAACGCGAAATTCCGCTTCCAGGGCAACCTTTCCCGAAAGCGGCGCGTCGGTCCATTGATCGGCCACAGCTTGGCGCATAGAGGACAAATCGTCCTGGTAGTAAGCCACAACGGACGATCCTTCTTTCTTGAATCGAGGACGGCTCCTGGGCTTGAACATGGGAATTTCAAGGCTCTTAGTCATTGTGAAAGCTCCTCTTGGTTGTTGTGTGTTGTCCCATCTCGCGGGTCGGATAAAGCGCATCTACAATAGACATATCTGATTATTTAAGACTAGACCTATGCGTTTGAACGCAGGGGCCATAGACTCACAACATTCTGGCATAGCAAACAGATTTTAAGTAAACGTGGTTATTGCCTTCACTCAGCAATTCTGGCACAATTTGAGTGAAATTAGTTGCTTGTGGAGGTTCTCATGCCCAAGCCCTATAGCCAAATGGACC
>Ga0268360_1001943_pt1 | contig 18326 bp, 15 predicted proteins | sample BioMet11_FD_192465 | JGI IMG/M metagenome (GOLD analysis project Ga0268360, IMG submission 192465) | Sewage microbial communities from Oakland, California, United States - Biofuel 11 (Illumina Assembly) | ecosystem: Engineered > Wastewater > Sewage > Unclassified | place: USA: California... | reverse complement strand
CCGGCGCTGCCGGTGTTTCCGGTGCTGCCTTAGGCTCGCCCGCGCAGGATGCGATCGTGGCGGCTGTAGCTAGGACTGTCAACAGTCCGAGTAGCCTCGAGGCAAAGGATTTCATGAAAAGCATTCTACAGCGTATGCAGCCAAATGTCAAAAGAGCCATGGCATCTAGACATATTTTTATTGAACGAGAATCCAAATTGTTGTATTATTGCCGAAACATCCGGAATTCGCGGGGCTCTCGCGAGCCGAGGGAGGTCCCGCGTCCTCCTCCATGAGGTATAAATGAAGGACATCGCAGCGCTTCACCGGGCTGAATACGACGTCGCGCCTGATATAATCGCGGCGGCGCCTGGTGTGGTAAAGTTCCTCGGCGAGCACACTGAAGCCTCTGACGGACTCGTCCTGGCTGCGGCACTGTCATTCGAGGTCCAAGTCGCTATCTCTCTCAGACGGGATTCATCCTTGCGCTTCTTCTCGGCCGATCTAGGCGAGCGAAAGCGGACGAGCGTCGGCAACCTGAAATACAAGAGGGAGGACCGCTGGGCCAACTATCCCAAGGGAGTGCTGGACGCCCTCGTTAGGGAGGGCATGCCCGCCAAAGGTGTCAACTTCACCATCGCCGGGGATATACCCATGGGCCTCGGGCTCGCCTCGTCGGCAGCCCTGGGGCTCGCGTCGGCCATGGCTTTCAAGGAGCTCTTCGGGATAAGCAAGCGGGGAGAAGAGCTCGCGGAGCTTACGCGCCGGGCCGAAGCCGAGTTCCTAGGCCACAGCGTGCCCGCCTACGACCACCTCACCGCCGCTGCCCCAGCGGGGGGTACGGTTTCCATCGTCGACTTGAGGACCGATCGGCGTAGAGCAGTTCCTTTCCTGGACGGCGATTACATAGTCGTCCTCACGGATTCCAAGGTGCCGCGCGTGAACGTAGACGCGGAGCTCAAACAGCGCGCCGACGATTGCCAGAAGTGCCTCGCGGTTCTCGCGAGGGGCTCTTCCAAGACCCTGCGAGACTTCGGCCCCGAGGAGGTCGACGAGCTCATGGGCGCCTTGCCCGAGAGCGTCCGAAGGCGCTGCCTCCACGTGGTCGAGGAGATCGCTAGGGTAGGGGAGGCCGAGGAAGCCTTGGTCAAGGGCGACGCCCCGGCTTTCGGCCGGGCGGTCAACAAGTCCCACGCCTCCCTGCGGAACCTGTACGAGGTTTCTTGCCCCGAGATTGACTGGCTCGCCAAGCGGGCTACCGAGATCGACGGGGTGCTCTGCTCTCGGCTGACTGGCAAGGGATTCGGCGGTTGCACCGTCACAGTCATGGCCGAGTCCGCGCTGCCGGAGTATAAACAGCGGCTAGAAGACTACGAACGCATCTTCGGCTTCAGGCCTACGATATACGAGACGAAGCTCGCCGGCGGGCTGCGCATCCTCGGCTAGACCATGCGCATACTCGTTACCAACGACGACGGCGTCGGGGCCGAGGGGCTTCGCCGCCTGGTCGACGCGCTAGCGGGACGCCACGAGGTCTGGGCGGTGGCGCCCGACCGAGAGCGTTCCGGAAATTCCCACGGGCTGTCCCTGGGCCTGCCCTGCGTGCTGAAACGGGTATCCGAGCGCGCTTTCTCCTGCTCCGGCACTCCGGCGGACTGTGTCGTATTGGCCCAGCTTGGCGCCATCGGCTTCCGGCCCGACGTGGTGGTCGCGGGGATCAACCGGGGGCCCAACCTCGGCACCGACATTGTCTATTCCGGCACCTGCGCGGCGGCGAGGGAGGCGGTCATTTCTGGCACCCCGGGGATCGCGGTGTCCTGCTCGACCTGGGAGAGCCCCTTCCTATACGGCGCCGCGGCGGCCTTCGTCCTAAGGAACATCGACACGCTCCTCGCATCCTGCCCCCGAGGTTGCTTCGTCAACGTAAACGCGCCGAGCAGCGACGACGAGGGACTCCGGGGGAAGCTCTGCCCTCCCTGCCGGAGGATCTACGGCAACGAGCTCAAGTCCTTCGACGCTCCCGACGGGTCGTCGTACTGCTTCATCACCGGCGGAGCGGGCGGCGTCGGCGGCGAGGTGCCCAACGACAGCAGCGTCGTGGCCGAAGGCTTAGTGGCGGTGAGCTACATCGAGGCCTACCCCCTGGAGGCCCCGGGCCTTACCCAGGGGCAGGAGTTCGACTAGGATATGGCCATGGACTCGACCCTGGACGAAGCGCGGCGGCTCGTCGCCTCGGGCGACTACAAGGGCGCCTTGCAGGTATTGCGCGGCGTCGAGACGGGCGAGGACAACCACTTCGAGATCGCCTACCTCTACGGCCTATGCCATGCCAGACTGGGCAACTGGGACGATGCGCTCCTCTATCTCGAGCAAGTCGCCACCGGGGGCCTCGACTCCCGCAGGGACGAGCAGTGCCGCATAGCCCTCGCGTACGTCTACTCGGTGACCGGCAGGCACAAGCTGGCGGAATACGAGCTGAGGACCCTTCGGGAGAAGGTCGGAGAGACCCCGAGGGTGCTGTCTTTCCTCGGGTATTCCGCCTGGGCGCAAGGCCGCATCGATGAAAGCCTCAGCCTGTACGGCCGGGCTCTCGAGCTCGATCCCGAGTTCGCCAACGCCCTGAACGGCATGGGATACATCCTGGCCTGCGAGGGGAAAGACGGGGCGCGGGCGCTCACCTATTGCCGGAAGGCCGTCGACTTGAAGCCCGACGACCCGGCGTACATCGACTCCTTGGCCTGGGCATATCACAAGCTCGGCTTCGACGACGAGGCCCGGAACCAGATCCGCAAGGCCCTAGCCCTTGCGCCTATGGCCGCGGAGATCCTCGAGCACGCGAAGGCGATCGACCGCTGGGAGGATAGCAGATGAATCGGCGAGGACTCTTCGCGTTCGCGGTGCTCGGCGTCTACCTATCCCTCTCCGGCGCCGGCGCCTGGGCTCAGTTCGGCTCGGTTATGAGCTCCTCGGGGGCGGCCGAGCAGCTCAGGAACGGCGTGCTGGCCTACCACCGAGGCCGCTACGCCGAGTCCGTCCTCCTGTTCGAGAAAGCCCTAGCCTATTCTCCCGGCGAGGACCTCCTCGAGTACTGGCTCGGCCGGGCCTACCTCAAGGAGGGCTACGAGGAGACTGCCCTGAGGATATGGCAGCCCGTCCTCGATAAGCCCGAGACGCCTCCTTTCTTGAAGGCCAAGGCGGCTCTGGTCCGGGCTTCGAGGGCCGTGGGTCCCGGAGTCGGGGACTATCGCTACGTCGAGGTAGAACGCTTCGAGGGGAAGAGCGGCAAAACCTCCCTCTTCCTGCGGCCTTCCGCGGTTCTCCCGAGGCCCGACGGCTCCTGCCTCGTCGTGTCCCACGGCTCGAACGAGATGGTGGTCCTGGGCACCTCGGGCACGGTCAAGGAGCGCATGCGTGGAGGCCTCGCGGGCTTCGATCGCCCCTTCGGGGCGGCCACGCTGCCGGACGGAACCATGTTCGTGACGGAGTACAACGGAGACAAAGTTGCTCGGATCGCCCCCGACGGTTCGGTGAAGACCTTCGGCTCGAAAGGTCGGGGAGACGGCCAGCTCATCGGCCCCCAGTACGCGACCGCCGACTCGGAGGGCTACGCCTACGTAGTGGACTTCGGGAACGCCCGGGTCTGCAAGTTCGACGACGAGGGAGCCTTCGTGCTCTCCTTCGGAGGCAAGGACACCAGCACCGGGTTCCCCGGCTTCGCGAGCCCCACGGGTATACTGGCCGCCGGCGGGGTGATCTACGTGGCCGACACTATAGCCAAGGCGATCTACCGATTCGACGAGTCGGGCAACTACCTGGGCTCCCTCGCTGAGGGGGAGCTGCATATGCCCGAAGGCTTATCCTCGTGGGAGGGGGGGCGCGCCCTCCTCGTGGCCGATACCGACCGCATCGTCTCGGTGGACTTGGAGAGCGAGGCGGTCTCGGAAGTCTACAGGGCCCAGAGCAAGAAGGCCCGGATCACCGGGGCGGCGGCGGATTACAACGGCAACCTGGTGGCGTGCGACTTCGATGCGTCGGCGGTGTCGGTGCTCTCGGACACCTCGACCCTCGCGGCCGGCTACGACGTGGAGATCCAAGAGATCGATGCCAGCGCCTTCCCCAAGGTCACTTTCGACGCCATCGTCCGAGACAAGGACGGCCGGGCGGTCGTGGGCCTGCGAGAGCGGAATTTCCGGGTCACCGAGACGGTCCGCCACACTGCCCAGGAGGACGAAGGCGGCAAGGCGGTGCTCCACACCGTCGAGACCATCGCCTCGGCCTCCGACGCGGCCTACCTCGGTTCCGGGGACGCGTCCAAGAGCTCCCGCTCGGTCCTCGTGGTCGAGCGCTCGCCGGATATGGACGGCGAGCGGGAATCCCAGCGCTCGGCTTTGGCGGAGCTCTATTCGAAGCTCGCGGACGGCCGCGGTGGCGGCCCATCCCTAGTGACTGCCGGGCCGGTCCCGGCCCTCCAAGCCGGGGGGGACCTCAACTCGGCCCTCCGGGTCGCCTTGTCTCCGTCGGCCGGGAAGGGGCGCTTCGATCTGGCTATCCGCCTCGCCGCGACGAGCCTCCTACCCTCGGGGAACCGGGACGCCGTCGTATACCTCGGCACCGGGGAAGTGGACGAGGGCTCCTTCTCAAGTTCCACCCTCGCGGAGCTCGCGGCCCTCCTTAGGAACAACGGGATCCGATTCTTCGCCGTCCTCCTCGGCGAGCCTGATCCCTCGATACGTTATCTCGCCGAGCGCACCGGCGGCGACGTCCTCTCGGCCTCGAGGCCCCGGGGGCTAGGCGACTTGGCGGCGGAAATCGATTCCGCCCCCACCGGTCGCTACCGCTTTTCCTTCGTATCCAAGGCGGACACCAGCTTCGGCCGCGGCTACCTCTCCCTCGGGCTCGAAGCCTACCTATACAAGCGCTCGGGAAAGGACGAACTGGGATACTACGCCCCCCTGAAGTGACGCGCGGGAGGCTCCGATTCGAGCGCACGGAGCCTCCGCTCTTGACTAAAAACCTCGCTTGCGGCTATAGTGCCCGCCGTCGTCGTTGCCGTCTTAGCTCAGTCGGTAGAGTAGCAGCCTTGTAATCTGCAGGTCCCCGGTTCGATTCCGGGAGACGGCTCGCTTCTGAGTTCCATCGGCAATGATCCCCTGGGGAGATTCCCGAGTGGTCAAAGGGGGCAGACTGTAAATCTGTTGGCTTACGCCTTCGAAGGTCCGAATCCTTCTCTCCCCAACGCCCCTTCTCTTTGAGGAGGGGTTTTTTTTGACTCCGACCTTCAACGAGGAGCTGCGCGATGGGCGAAGCGTTCTACGCCGAAGGGCTCCGGTTTTCCTGCGCCCGCTGCTCCTACTGTTGCCGAGGAGAGCCGGGATTCGTTTTTCTCTCGGCGCCGGACCTCGCTAGGCTGCTGCGCCGTTTTAAGCTTGATTTCAAGCGTTTTTTTAGTGAGTATTGTACTTTGGTCGACGCGGGAACCGGCATGGCCCTGAGCCTCCGGGACGTGGCGCGGAAAATCGGGATCGAGGCGCGGTCGGTCTCCCACGACTGCGTCTTCTGGGGGGAGGGCGGATGCGAGGTCTACGAGGACCGTCCGGTGCAGTGCTCTACCTATCCGTTCTGGGCCTCGATTCTGGCCTCGGAGGATTCCTGGACCGAGGAATCGCGCTGGTGCCCCGGCATCGGCCGCGGGGGAGAGTTCTTCCCCCGGGAACGCATAGAAGCTTGCCTCTCCGCGCGGCGCGACGCGGGGATGATAGTCCTGCCTTACGGCGTCGATCCGGAGAGCGCGGATGAAGATACGATTCTGGGGCGTCCGAGGCTCGGTCCCGACGCCCCTCATGCCGAGTAAGGTCAAGAGCAAGGTCTCGGCGACGATCCAGAGGATCGGCTCCAAGGACCTCGAGAGCCAGGAATCCCGGGAGCTCTTTTTAGCCTCGCTCCCCGACAACATCTTCTCCACCGTGGGGGGGAACACCTCCTGCGTCGAGGTGATGACCCGGGAGCGCTGCCGGGTAGTCTTCGACGCCGGCACGGGCATCCGGGAGCTCGGGGCCGAGATCCTTAGGGCCAAGCAGCCGACCCGCTGCCATATTTTCTTCTCCCACTTCCACTGGGATCACATCCAGGGCCTGCCTTTCTTCGGCCCCGCCTTCGACCCGCATTACGCCATCACCTTCTACAGCCCCGTCTCGGATTTCAAGTCGATCCTCGAGGGGCAGATGAAGCCTCCCTATTTCCCGGTGACCATGGACGTGATGGCCGCCGAAAAGGAGTTCCGGGTCCTCGACGGGGCGCCGGTGGAGATCGGCGGTGTGCGGATAGGCTACCGCGCCATGAACCATCCGGGAGGATGCTACAGCTACTCCGTGGAAGAGGGCGGGATCAAGGTCATCTACTCGACCGACACCGAGCTGCGGGAGGACGATTTCCGCCGCAGCCAGGAGAACTGCGACTACTTCCAGGACGCCGACCTCCTGATCCTAGACACCCAGTACACCCTGGGCGAAGCCATCGAGAAGTACAATTGGGGCCACTCCTCCTTCAGCCTCGCCTCGGACTTCGCGGTCACCTGGGGGATAAAGCGACTGGTCCTGTTCCACCACGAGCCCTCCTATTCGGACCTGAAGATCGAGTCGATATTCAAGAACGCGTCGTGGTACATCGAGCACCTGGAGGCGCGGGGCATCGAGGTGCTCCTCGCGCGGGAAGGTCTCGAGATCGAGGTCTAGCCATGGAGGATTTCAACGCCCGCCTGGGGCTTCGCGACAGCCTCGAGCTGTATCTCTTCCTTCGGAAAAGGGAGCCGGAGCTCGATGGAGCGGCCGGGAGGCTATACGCCGAGCTGCGGTCCTTCCTGTACGAGCGCTTGTCTATCGCCGAGATGGAATCGCCCGAGACCCTCCTAAAAAAGCTATAACCGGGAGACCCGATGAACGGTACGAAGACAATCAGGGCTGTGGCGCGATTCCTCGGGGCCGCGGTCGCGTCCTTGATCCTCGGCGCGGCGGCAGTGGCCATCGGCATCATGCTCGCATCGAGGGCTTCCGACGGCATCGGGCCGAAGGGCAAGTTCTTCACCGTGGGAAAGGGCGAGACCGTCCAGCGCGTGGCGAAATCCCTGGAGAGCAAGGGTCTCATCCGCTCCGCCATCACCTTCCGCGCCCTCTCCAAGATCTCGGGGGACGACTCCGACCTGAAGGCCGGGACCTACCGGATAGAACCCGGGATGGACTCCATGAAGATCTTGGAGGAATTCGTGTCGGGCAAGCAGGCGCTCTGCAAGGTGACTGTGCCGGAGGGCTACACCCTCGGACAGATCGCCAGGCTCCTCGAGGAGCTCGACGTGGTGAAGGGCGCCGATTTCCTCAAGGCCGCGACCTCCAAACCCCTCCTCGAGAAGCTTGGCATCCCGGCGGACTCGGCGGAAGGCTACCTGTATCCCGACACCTATTTTTTCCCGGCGGACTACACTTCCGAGCCCATCGTCGAGGCCATGGTCGCCACATTCCGGGAGAGGGTAGCCGCCATACCCGAAGCCGCGGCCCTCTCGCCCGCCGAGCTCCATGACCGGATAATTCTGGCGTCCATCGTGGAGAGGGAGTATAAGGATCCGGCCGAGGCCCCTCTCATGGCGAGCGTATTCTACAACCGCATCAGGATACGGATGGCCCTCCAGTCCTGCGCCACCGTCGTCTACGTCATCACCGAGCGCCTGGGGAAGCCGCACCCCGAGGTCATCTACGATAGGGATCTGAAGCTGAAAGACCCCTACAACACCTATGAGCACCGGGGGCTCCCCCCGGGACCGATCTCCAACCCCGGCATGACCTCCCTCCGGGCGGTGTTCTATCCCGCCGCCACCCATTATCTCTACTTCCGGCTCATAAACGGGGAGACTGGCAACCACCATTTTTCCGCCACCCTAGAGGAGCATATAGATTCACGTACATTGTATATAAAGAGGATCGGCGTATAATGGGCCGGATTCCCGACCAGCTCGTCCAAGAGATATTGGACAAGACGGACATAGTCGCCCTGATCGGCGAGCATGTCCGTCTCACGAAGAAGGGCGGGAGATGGCTGGGTCTGTGTCCGTTCCACTCGGAGAAGAGCCCCTCGTTCAGCGTGGACGCTGAGAAGGGGCTGTTCTACTGCTTCGGTTGCCAGAAGGGGGGCTCGGCTGTCCAATTCCTCATGGAGCTCGAGAAGCTGAGTTTCCGCGAGGCCATGGAGGACCTCGCCGGTCGGGCAGGGATACGCCTCGAGAGCGAGGAAGCCCCCAGCGAGGAAGAAAAGGAAAAAAAGTCCCTATTCGAGCTGTATGAGCGTCTGCGGGGCACTTTCCATTGGTTCCTTACCCAGAATGCCGCCGGGGCCCAGGCCCTGGAGCGCCTCAAGATCCGGGCGATCCCCGATGCGATAGCCGAGGAATTCCAACTCGGTTATGCCCCCGCAGATAAGCGATGGCTTTATAATTTCTTGTGCAGCAAGGGATATTCCCATGATTTCCTGACTCGCTCCGGTTTTTTCGCAGGTTCGTCCCGAGATTATCCGATATTCAACGACAGGCTTATGTTTCCGATCTGCGATGTCAAAGGAAGAGTTATCGCCTTCGGCGGGCGGCTCCTCAACGGAGATGGTCCCAAGTACATCAATAGCCCGGATACAGCGCTCTTCAGGAAGCACGATAATCTCTTCGCTCTCGATAAGGCATTGCCCTATATAAAAAAACAAGGTGAGGCGCTAATATGTGAAGGCTATATGGATGCCCTTTCCTTCCACGCAGCGGGGATCACTATAGCTGTCGCGCCCCTGGGCACGGCCTTCACGGCCAGCCAGGCGAGCCTCCTGCACCGCTGGTCCGACAAGGTCTTGCTCTGCTTCGACACCGACGAGGCCGGCAAGAAGGCCGCGGAGAGGGGCTGCGCCATAGCCGCCCAGGCCGGCCTGGAGCCCCTCGTGGTATCCCTTCCTGGAGGCAAGGACGCTTCGGAAATTCTTGAAAAAGAGGGAATTAGGACATTGCAAAAGATCCGGGATTTCACTATAAATGGAGGCGATTTTCTCGTGCGACGGGCCAGGGAGCTCTTCGATATTGGGACGGTGGAAGGTAAAGCGAAAGCGTCGGCGCATCTGTATCCATACGCCGATGCCTTGGAATCAGAGGTCAGGCGGTACGCATTCCTGGATTTCGCGTCCAGGGAATTCGGGGTCAATCCAATTTCACTACGAGCGGATTACGAGGCCGCGAAGCGCGGTTCGCAGTCTCGCGTCCCGAGGGGAAGTCAGCGGCCTGAGGGCGGCCAGGGCGGGGGAGCCGCCGGCAGCGCTCGGACCGACGACCTCGTGCTCATGGCGGCTGTCGTCCTCAACGCGTCCAGGTTCGCGACCCTCCGTTCGTCTATCAAGCCCGAAGACCTCGACGATTTCCGCGCGCGGGATATCTTTATAGCCCTGGAAGAGGGGTATCGCGCCGATGATATCGCGGTGGAGTCGGTGCTGGAGCGGATCGAGGATGAACCGGTGCGGCGCTTTATACGGGAGGCGGCAGCGTCGGGAGCCTTCGAGATCAACGCCGAGCGGCTGATTTCCGACGGCGAGGCCAAGGTGCGCCGCCGCAGCCTCGAGCGCAAGAGGCAGCGGCTGATAGCCAAGATCGCCGAGCTCGGGGGCGCTTCCTCGCCATCCGAACTCGAGGCCCTGAACGGGCTCATGTACGAGAAGAAGCGTCTGGATTCCGAATGGGAGGCGATAAAGGGTGAGCGCGATGAATGACCTTGAGCTAGATCCAGCTATCGCCAAGCTTCTCGAATACGCCAAGGCGAAGAAGTCGATTAGTTTCGACGAGCTCTCGGACTTCCTGCCTGAGCACGTGCTCAATTCCGACAAGATCGACGGCATCCTGGCCCTCCTCGAGGCCAACGACATCCGCCTGGAGGAAGAGGATATCCAGGTCGACGACGAAGCTCCGAAGGAGGACGAGGCCGACAAGAAGCGCCTCGTCTACAACGACAAGGAGTCCTCGGTCGACGACCCGATCCGCCTCTACCTCCGGGAGATCGGCAAGGAGAACCTGCTCACCGCCGAGCAGGAGGTCGAGCTCTCGAAATCCATGGAAGAGGGCGAGAACATAATCAAGGGGATCATCAAGAGGTCCGGAGTCCTCATCCCCGAGTTCTATCAGATAGCCATCAAGGCGACCCGCCGGGAAGCCAAGGACTCCTCCCTCCAGCGCAAGGAGAACACCGAGAAGATAGCCGAGCGGCGCCGCCTCAACCAGTTCTACCGCGACGTCATCCGCGATTGCCTGGGGGACCTCAAGGACTACGTCGAGCACAAGAAGCACATCCTCGCCCGGGGCGGCGACATCTTCGAGGACAAGGAGTTGGGCTCGGAGCGCGAGAGCCTCCTCGTGCGGCTCAAGGAGGCGGAGATCCACCCCGAGGAGATCAACAGCTTCTCGGAGAAGTTCATCGTCTCGGCCAAGAAGATCCGCAAGTACCGCAAAGAGCAGGAGAAGATCGAGCGCATCCTCCACATCTCGAGCATGCGCGAGCTCCGCACCCTGGGGCGCAACCTCACGGTCAAGGAGAAGCGGGAGGCCATCGAGGAGGATCTCGGGCTCTCCTCCGACGACATCAAGGAGAAGATCCGTCAGATCCAGGTGACCGAGAAGAAGATGCGCGAGCTCGAGACGATGTTCGAGTCGAACACCGACGCGATCATCGCCATGGCCAAGGAGATCAACCGCGGGCGCATCATGATGAAGAACGCGAAGGACCGGCTCATTAAGGCCAACCTCCGCCTCGTCGTCTCGATCGCCAAGAAGTACACGAACCGCGGCCTCCACTTCTTCGACCTCGTGCAGGAAGGCAACATCGGCCTCATCAAGGCCGTCGAGAAGTTCGAGTACCGCAAGGGCTACAAGTTCTCGACCTACGCCACTTGGTGGATCCGCCAGGCCATCACCCGCTCCATTTCCGACCAGGCCCGGACCATACGCGTGCCGGTGCACATGATCGAGCAGATCAACAAGGTGGTGCGGGAGTCCCGCCAGCTCATGCAGAAACTCGGGCGCGAGCCCACCGACGAGGAGATCGCCGAGCAGCTCGGATGGCCCGTGGCGAGGGTCAAGAGCGTCAAGAACGTGGCCCGGGAGCCCATCTCCCTGGAGACCCCCATCGGCGAGGACGAGGATTCCCTCCTCGGGGACTTCATCGAGGACAAGGAAGTGGAGAACCCCTCGGTGCAGACCGACTACAAGCTCCTCCAGGAGCAGATACGCACGGTGCTCTCCACCCTCCCGCCTCGGGAGCAGGAAGTACTGAGAATGCGCTTCGGACTGGACGACGGGTACTCCCTGACCCTCGAGGAAGTGGGGCTCTACTTCAACGTCACCCGGGAGCGCATCCGCCAGATCGAGGCCAAGGCCTTGAAGAAGCTGAGGCATTTCAAGCGCAGCCAGAAGCTGCGCGATTACATGGACCACTAAGTCGTATTCATAGATCGAGAGGTGCCCTATGTTGATGGAAGAAGTATTCGAGCGACTCCGCGAGTATCAGGGGATCCTTACCAAGCGCGTGGATATCGAGCGCGAGGTCAACGAGATCCCCAAGGCCCTCGACGCGCAGATGGAGCTGCTCTCCCGAGTCAAGAAGTCCTTCGCCGAGAAGAACGAAGCCTTCCAGGCGGCCGAGGCTAAGGTCCGGGAGCTGAGGCAGCAGCTGGCCGACGCCGAATCCGCGCGGGAAGCTGCGGAGAAGCAGATGGACGCGATCTCGACCCAGAGGGAGTACGAGGCCCTCAACAAGGAGATCCGCGACGCCACCGACCAGGAACACGGCTTCCGCAAGGACCTGCAGAGGGAGGAGCATTCTCTGGCGGAGATCGAGGAGTCACTCCGGCGCGACGAGTCCATGATCCAGCTCCAGGAAACGGAGATCGCCGAGAAGAGCGCCAAGATCAGCAACGAGAAGGAGCAGAAGCTCGCCGAGATCGAACACCTCAAGACCGACGAGGCCAAGTCCTCCGCGGGCATCGACAAGGACGTGCTGTTCAAGTTCGAGCGCATAATCCGCTCCAAGCAGGGCATCGGCATAGTGCCGGTCAAGGGCTACGTCTGCACCGGCTGCTACATGATCCTGCCGGCCCAGTTCGTGAACGAAGTCCGATCGGGCAACCGAATCATCTTCTGCCCCTACTGTTCCCGGGTCCTCTACTACCAGGAGGCCGAGGAGCAGTCCGAGCAGATCTTCGCCGATATCGAGTCCGGCTCCCTATCCGACCTCGAGGACTACTCCGAGGAGGGCGAGGAGGAGGGATACGACGAGGACTCGGAGGACGGGGAGAAGGAGTCGTCCCTGGACGATTCTTCCGAGGAGTGAGAGGAAGTCCCTGCGCGCCCCAGGCCGCGCAGGGACCCAGAGGCGGGCCTTCGCTGAAGAGGCGAAGGCGCCCTAAACGGAGGGCCGATGGGCCATCGGCCCTCCGTTTAGGGCAGGCCGCGCCGCCGTCGCGGGTTCCGAGCTCAGGCTGCGGGGCCCGCGGAGGAAAGTCCGGGCTCGCGAGAGCGCAGCGCCGGGTAACCCCCGGGCTTCGGACTTCTCCGCGAGGGGGAGTCCGGGGACAGATAGCGCCACAGAGAACATACCGCCCGGTCGGGACCGCGACTGGTCGAGGGGAGCGCGCGAGCGTTCCGCGAGATCGGGGAACGGAGCACCCCGAACGGGTAAGGGTGAAAAGGCGGGGTAAGAGCCCACCGCGCCGGCGGCGACGTCGGCGGCACGGCAAGCCTCGCTGCGAGCAAGGCCAAGCAATGGAGAGCTGCTCGCTCGATCCATGGGTTGGCTGCTTGAACCCGTCGGAGACGTCGGGTCTAGATGGATGGCGGCGGCCCCGCGAGGGGCACAGAACCCGGCTTACAGGCCTGCCCTTTTTTTTGATCATCCCGTTCAGATTGACGTTAAGACAGTATTCGTGGTACAAGGAAATGAGGCTTTCCCGCCTCGGCGCCAATGGAATCTTTCTCCCGAGTTCTTGAGAACAACACCGGAAGCTACCTCGCACGGCGCCGGCGCAAGAGGGCGGTCGTAGCCCTCGTGCTGCTGGCTGCGTCGTTGCTCCTCGCCATCGTGGGCATACGCCTCGGCAAGTCCGGAGCGTTCTCCTCAGGCTCCTCGGCGGTGGCGGTCTCCAAATCCCAGGTCCTCCGGGACTGGAAAGCCAAAAAGTGGGACGCGGCCCGCTCCGATTGCCTCGCCTCATTGTCTTCGCGCCCCCTGGATGTCTTCTACCTGTCTTTCCGCGGACTCGCGTCCTTCTACAAGGGCATGGACTTGCCCGCGGGGGAGGACCGGGCGGCCTTGGTCGACGAGACCATCGTATCCTTGAGGAAGGCCCTGGCTTTGGGCGGCAGCATGCCCAAGGCGCAGGTGGAGTACGTCCTCGGCAAGGCGTACTTCGAAAAGGGCGAGGCGTACTTCGACGAGGCCGCCAAGTACCTCGAGCTCTCGATAGCCGCGGGCTACCTCGCCTCTGACAGCAGGGAGTACCTCGCCCTCGCGTACCGCGGCGTGGGCAACCAGAGTCAGGCGGTAAAGAACTTCGAGGCCGCCCTAGCCAAGAGCAGGTCCGACTTGCTCTTGATCGCGGCGGCCAAGGCCTACGTCGATGGGGGCGAACCGGTCAAGGCCGAGGCCCTCCTCCTCGAGGTGCTGGCCGACGGCAAGGACGACCTGGCGAAGGAGAACGGCCGATTCCTCCTGGGGGACATCTACAAGGCGAGGGGAGACAGCGGCAAGGCCGAGGAGCAGTACCGGCTCATCCTCCAGAAGGATCCGGCCTCCGCCGAGGCATACTACCGCCTCGGACTCGTCCATCAGCTCGAGGGCGACCCCATAAAGGCCCGCGCCGATTGGCGCAAGGCCGTTTCCATAGATCCGATGCACGCGGCAGCGCGCCAGAAGCTTTCCGAGAAACTTTAAGTGAGCTAGTGGAGGTTCCAATGGCTTTGGGCAGCATATTCGATTCCTTGACTCTCGATATCGGCATCGACTTGGGGACCTGCAATACGCTCATCTACGTTCGGGGCAAGGGCATCGTGGTGAACGAGCCCTCGGTCGTGGCGGTGGAGCGGGGCACCAACAAGGTCGTCGCCGTCGGTTCCGAGGCCAAGCGGATGCTCTGGAAGACCCCCGGGGACATCATCGCCAAGCGGCCCCTCAGGGACGGCGTCATAGCCGACCCCGACATGACCGAGAAGATGATCAAGTACTTCGTCGGCAAGGTGATCTCCACCCGGTGGTTCGTGAAGCCGCGCATGGTCATCGGCGTGCCCTCGTGCATCACGAAGGTCGAGGAGAACGCTGTCATGGACTCCGGCTACAAGGCCGGCGCCAGGTACGTCAAGGTGATCGCCGAATCCCTCGCCGCGGCCATAGGGGCGGATATCCCCATTTCGGAGCCCGCCGGCCACATGATCTGCGATATCGGCGGAGGCACCTCGGAGATATCCGTCATCTCCCTCAAGGGCATGGTGGTGACCAACGCGATCCGTGTCGGCGGCGACGAGTTCGACGAGGCGATCATAAAGCACATACGCAACGTCCACAACCTGATCATCGGCGAGCAGACCGCCGAGCGCCTCAAGATCGAGATCGGCAACGCCAGCCCCGACAAGGTGATCGAGAAAGTTGAGATCAAGGGCACCGACGCGATCACTGGCCTCCCGAGGCGCCTCGAGATCGATTCCGTAGAGGTCCGCGAAGCCCTCCAGGAGCCCATCACCCAGATCGTCGAGGAGATCAAGAAGACCCTCGGGCAGACCCCGCCCGAGCTCGCGGCGGACATCGTGGAGCGCGGCATCGTGATGGCCGGGGGCGGCTCCCTCCTCAAGGGCCTGCCGAAGCTCGTGGCCAAGGAGACCGGGGTCCCGGTCATCCTCGCGGAGCGGCCCCTCGAGTGCGTGGCCTTGGGCGCCGGCAAGTACTTCGAGACGATGCGGAGCCAGGATGGCTCCCAGAGCGTCTACGACAGCCTCAACGTTTAACGTGCCCGACTTCAAGATGCCCGCGCCCGACAAGAGGCGGCGCGCGGTAGCCCCGATCCTCCTCGCTGCCTCCCTCCTGTGCCTCACCATCTCGACGCGCAGCCTCGAGGGAGTGCCGGAGAGCTTCGGCCTCACCGTGCTGGGCTTCTTCCAACGGGGGTTCGCCGCCCTCGGGAACTTCGTGTCCGACAGCGCCTCCTCCATCGCGGAGCTCCACAGGCTCAAGGAGGCGAACCAGGAGCTCGCGGCCAAGCTCGAGCGCTACACCAACATGGAGCGCGGCATCGCGGAGCTGAGGGACGAGAACAACCGCCTCAAAGACCAGCTCGGCTTCTCCCAGGAGATCCCGTACGAGCGCATAGCCGCCAGGATCGTGGCCAAGGACCCCGAGAACCTGTACTCGACGATCACCATCGACAAGGGCTTCGGGGAGGGCATTCGCAAGAACATGCCGGTCATCGCCCTGCAGGACGGGATGGAAGGCCTCGTCGGCAGGGTCATAGAGGTGGGCAGCGGCACGAGCAAGATAGTCCCCCTCTACGATTCTAAGTCCTTCGTCGCGGCGCGATTCGCCGGAGGGTCCAGGACCGAAGGCCTCGTGGGAGGGCAGGGGTCCACCGAGGAGCCCCTCCTCATGCGCTTCGTCAAGAAGAGGATGAAGGACGAGTTGCAGTTCGGGGACCTCGTCGTCACCACCGGCTACGATTCGCTGTATCCCCCCGACGTTTCGGTAGGTCGGGTGAAGAAGGTCAAGGTCCTGGACTACCTCACGTCCATCGACATCGAGCTCGAGCCGGTGCTCGACTTCTCGCGGATCGAGTACGTGTTCGTCATCCGGTCCAAGACCGGGCTTCCCGCCGATCAAGGGCAGGCCAGCGCCGACGCCAGCCCTGGCGCTGCTCCTTCGCCCGCGGGCGCTGGCGCCTCGGGCGCGAGCCAGGGAGGGACCACCCCATGATCCGCAGCGTGCTCTTCTCGACACTCCTTCTCGTCGCCTGCACCTTCGTCCAGTCGACCTGGCTCGGCGGCATCGCCGTCTTCGGCGTGATCCCCGACCTCGGCCTGCTAGCGCTCATCTGGATAAGCTACAAGAACGGCCCGGTGGAAGGGCCGGTCGCGGGCTTCCTCTCGGGTTTCGCTGAGGATTTCCTGTCTACCTCCCCCCTTGGGTTCCACGCCTTCGTCAAGACCGTAGTGGCCGCGGTCACCTCCATACTCCACGGCTCCTTCTTCATCGACCGCCTCGTGCTCCCCATCCTCCTGGGCGTAGGCGGCACCCTCGTCAAAGCCCTCACCGTCGGCCTCCTCTACCTCCTCTTCGGTTCCTCGATCCACGCGTACTCCTTCATCGACAAGGTCCTCTGGATCGAGGCCGCCTACAACGGCCTCCTCGCGCCCGTCGTGTTCTTCCTCATGACTCCCCTCGGCCGCTTCCTCGTCACGGAGCGCAATCGAGGATGAGTAATTCCTCTATCCCGGAGCGGCTCGAGGATTCCGGCGGTTCGAAGGAGGGCAGGATCAGGGTCCTCTCGACCCTATGCCTGGTCCTCTTCTGCGGCTATTCGACCTACCTCTTCATAGTGCAGACGGTGCGGGGCAACGAGTTCCGCAAGCGCGCCACCAACACCTACCAGCAGAGCAACGTCATACCGGCCCAGCGAGGGGAGATCTACGACCGGAACTACGCCTCGGCCTTCGCCTACAACACCGACTCCTTCGCCGTGGACCTAGTGCCGGCGGAACTGGCTCCCGAGAGGCGGGAGAGCGTCTTCTCCAGCCTCTCGACGCTCCTCGAGATGTCCATTGACGACCTGCGCAAGAAGGTCCCGCCGTCGAGCTACCACCTCTATCAGCCGATCGAGATTATGTCCTCGGTGTCCTACGACAAGGTCTGCGAGCTCGCCGAGCGCATCGACGAGTTCCCCGGGGTGTCGTGGCACTCGAAGCCGGTGCGCAGCTACCCGGCGGACACCGGCTCCCTCGCGCATATAGTCGGCTACGTCGGCGACATCACCAAGGACGAGCTCAAGCTCCTGTACAACCAGGGATACAAATCCGGCGACGTCATCGGCAAGGCCGGCGTCGAGAAGCTCCTCGACATGAACCTCCGGGGGAAGGACGGCCGCGAGTACCACGTCGTCGACGTCAAAGGTAAGAGCGTCTCCTCGGAGCAACGGGTCGTGGACCCGCCGGTCATGGGCTCCAACGCGGTGCTCACCATCGACGCGTCCATCCAGAAGCTGGCGGAAAAAGCTCTCGGCCCGCGCATGGGTTCGGCCATCGTGCTCCGGCCGGCCACCGGCGAGGTCCTCGCCATGGTTTCCTACCCTTGGTACGACCCCAACATCTTTTCCGGGGTCAACGCCTCCAGCGAGTACTCCAAGCTCCTGACCGACCCCAACACGCCCCTCCTGAACCGGGCCGTGCAATCCAGCTACCCGCCCGCCTCGACTTTCAAGGCCATCCTCACCGCCGGCATCCTCGAGGAGAAGGCTTTCCCGCCGGAGCAGAAGGTCCTGTGCCCCGGGGAGATATCCTACGGAGACCGAGTCTTCAAGTGCTGGGTCCACAAGCCGGGCCACGGGAGGCTCGACCTCCGGGGGGCCCTGGCGAATTCCTGCGACATCTACTACTGGACCGTGGGCCGCGACTACCTCGGGATCGAGCGCATCGTGTCCTACGCCAAGGACTTCGGCTACGGCAAGGTCACGGGGATAGACCTCCCGGGGGAGCTGGACGGCTTCGTGCCCACTCCCCAGTGGAAGGAGCGGCGCTACCACGAGAAGTGGCTCGGCGGCGACACGATGAACATGTCCATCGGACAGGGCAACCTCCTGGTCACCCCGATCCAGATGGCCGACATGATGGCCATGATCGTGAACGACGGAGTCGTCTACCAGCCCCACGTGCTCAAGGAGCTGCGCGATCCCGCCACCGGCGCGGTCGTCCAGAAGATGCTTCCCAAGGAGATCCTGCGCTCCCGCGTCTCGAAGGACACCTTCGCGACCCTGCGCGATGACCTGCGGGCCGTCGTCACCGAGGGGACCGTGCGGTACGTCCTCACCACCAAGGCGGCCCAGGTCGCCGGGAAGACGGGCACTGCGGAGGTGGGGCTCAAGGACCGCTGGCACTCCTGGTTCGTGGCCTTCGGCCCCTACGACGCCCCGGACCCCATGGACAAGGTAGTCGTCGTGGTCATGGTCGAGGCCTCCAACCCCTGGGAGTGGTGGGCTCCCTACGCGACCAACATCATATTCCAAGGCATCTTCGGGAAGCAGGAATACGATAAGGCCGTGGA
>Ga0268360_1001937_pt1 | contig 18367 bp, 13 predicted proteins | sample BioMet11_FD_192465 | JGI IMG/M metagenome (GOLD analysis project Ga0268360, IMG submission 192465) | Sewage microbial communities from Oakland, California, United States - Biofuel 11 (Illumina Assembly) | ecosystem: Engineered > Wastewater > Sewage > Unclassified | place: USA: California... | reverse complement strand
TGTAGTTCTCGGTGGCGGTGATGGGCCTCCCCGCGGCCACGGCCCCGAGGATGGGCACCTCCACGACCGTGCGGTCGGGGCGTTCCCTGCTCGTGAGCTCCAGGGCTCGCGAGCGGTTCTCCCCCAGCCTGATGAAGCCCTTCTTCTCCAGGGCCTTCACGTGGTCGTAGGCGCCTTTCACCGAAATAGAGAAGCGCTCAGCGGTCTCTCGTATGGTGGGGGGGTAGGCGTGCTCTCCGATGTACGAGGAGATGAAGTCGAGTACTTCCTTTTGGCGGGCTGTAAGCGTCTTCATCGTTCCTGCTCTATCCCGAATTTCTTGATTTTTGCGTGAAGGCCGCTCGGATGGATGCCCGACGCTTCCGCCGCCTTCACTACATTATAGTCGCACTCCTTGAGCTTTTGCACAAGGTAGTCGCGTTCGAAGAGCTCCCTCGCCTCGGCCAGGGGGAGCCCGCCGTAGCGCGGGGCCACGGTGGGCTCGGGCCTGGCGGGCGCCCCTTCCCCCAGGACTCGGGAGACTGTCGACGCCGAGACGAGCCGTTCGTCGCTCATCACGGCCAGGCGCTCGACGAAGTTGGCGAGCTCCCGCACGTTGCCCGGCCAGCTGCGGCCCGCGAGGATGGCGAGGCCCTCATCGGAGATCTCCCGCTCCGGCGCCCCGGCCGCGGCCGCCCGGGAGAGGAAGTGGCGGCAGAGCGCGGGGATGTCCTCCCGGCGCTCTCGGAGAGGCGGCATCCGTATCGGCACCACGGCGAGGCGGAAGAAGAGATCCTCCCTGAATCGCCCGGCGGCAATCTCGGCGCGGATGTCCTTGTTCGTCGCCGCGATGACCCGGACGTCCACCGAGATGGTCCGCTCGCCCCCGAGGCGCTCGAAGCGCATCTCCTGGAGCACCCTGAGCACCTTCGCCTGGGCCGTGGCCGAGAGGTCCGCCACCTCGTCGAGGAAGAGGGTGCCCCCGTCGGCGACCTCGAAGCGGCCGGAGCGCCGGCACACGGCGTCGGTGAAGGCGCCCTTCTCGTGGCCGAAGAGCTCGCTTTCCAAGAGGCTGTCGGGGATGGCGGCGCAGTTCACCTCCACGAAGGGTTTCTCGGCTCGCTTGCCCTTGGCGTGGATGGCCCGGGCCACGAGTTCCTTGCCCGTGCCGTTCTCGCCGGTGATCAGGATGCGCGCGTCGCTCGGCGCCGCCTGGTCGATGAGGGCCCTGACTTCCGCGAGGGCGGGGGAGGTCCCGATGAGCGGCTCCGCCTCCAGGGTCGCGGAGGCCGCCCGCTTGAGGTCGCGGTTCTCCCGCTTGAGCTTCCCGAGCTCGAGGGCGTTGCGCACCGCCGTGAGGAGCCTGTCGATGGACAGGGGTTTCTCGATGAAGTCGAAGGCCCCGAGCTTGAGGGCCCGCACCGCCATGTCGATGGTGCCGTGACCGGAGACGACGATGACCTCCATCTCCGGCCTGAGCTTCTTCATCTGCACGAGGGCGTCGAGGCCGCCCATGCGGGGAAGCCAGACGTCCAGGACGACCAGCGAGGGACGGCTCTCCTCCATGGCCTCGAGGCCGACGACGGCGTCCTCGGCGACGATGACCTCGTGGCCCTCGTCGGCGAGGATGTCCCTGACCGTGGACCTGATGCCCGGTTCGTCGTCGATCACGAGAATGATCGCCATTGCGCTCGTAGCCCCCCGCGCCTGCTCTCTTCGCCTAGCGGTCCAGCGGCAGGTCCACGAAGAAGGTCGTGCCCGCGCCCTCGTCGGATTCGAAGCGGATGGAGCCGCCGTGCTCGGATACTATCCGCTCCACTATCGAGAGGCCCAGGCCCGTGCCCGCGCCCTTCGTCGTGAAGTACGGCACGAATACCTTTTCGCCGAGGGACGCGGGGATGCCGCAGCCTGTGTCCCTGATCCTGAGCCTACAATAGCGTGAATCCGCCGCCTTAACAAGGTCGGCCGAGATCTCGATCTCCCCTCGGCCGACCATGGCGTCGATGGAATTGGCGATGAGGTTGCCCAAGGCCCGCTTCATGGAGGCCCGATCCACCCGCAGCGTGAGCCCCTCGGGGATGCCGTCGAGGACGAACTTCGTCTCGGGGTAGGAGGCGGCGTACACCGCGGCCGAGTCCGAGACGAGGGTCCGCAGGTCGGTCCAGTCGCGCTGCGGCTCGGGGAGGGAGGCGAAGGAGCGGAAGTCCTCGAGGAGGGCGTCCATGCCCTCCACCTCTTTGACGATAGCCAGCATGGAGCCCTCGATGATGGCCGAGGCCTGGGCCGGGTCGGAGCGCCACCTCTTGAGGACGCGCTCCGCGGTGAGGCGGATCGGCGTGAGCGGGTTCTTGAGCTCGTGCGCCAGGCGCTGCGCGATGTCCTGCCACGCGTCGATCCTTCCCCGGCGGTGCTCGTCGGACCTGGAGCGCACGAGTTCGTCGAGCATCCGGTTGAAGGAGGCCACGAGCCTCCCCGTCTCGTCGTCGGGCTTCACGATGAGGCGCACCCCGAAGTCGCCTCTGGCGACCCGCCTGGTGGCCTCCTCGAGGCTCGCCAGGGGCTCGGTCACGAGGTCCGCGGCCGCTATGCCGAGGAGGAGGGCGACGAGGAGGAGGGGGAGGACGAGGAAACCGTAGAGCACGCCCAAGAGCCTCGCCCACTTGGCCGAGAAGGGCACGAGGAAGGCCTCGATCCGGGCCGAGTTGCTGATCGCTTCCGCCGCCCGGTCCATGCCTTCGGGGAGCCGGAGGCTCAGCACCGCGAAGGTTCCCGCGGCCGCCGGAGGCTCGGGCAGGGGCACGGCGTAGCGCGCGAGGCTCGTGTCGGCCGACGAGGTGGTCGCGAGGAGCTGCCCCGGGGACGCGGCGTCTATGGGCCCGGGGGGCGCCGTGAGGAGGGCGTCGGGATCGCCGGCGAACTCGGCCTTCCCTCCCCGCGCGAATATCTGGAGTCCCGCGAGCCGCGGGTCCCGGGCGCGGAGGGCGTCGAGGAGCTTCGCGGCCTCCGGCCTCGGGCCCGAGGCGCACCTCGACGCCAGCTCGGCGCCGGCGCGCGCCACCCGTCCCAGCTCCTCGTCGTACCAGGCGAGGGCGAGGGCCTGGCCTCGCGCGAGGGCGTCGCGCACGTCGGCGGAGGCCGAGGAGGCCTGGGCCTGGTTCGCGATGCGGAGGAGGAACACCCCCTGGGGCAGGGCCGCGGCGGCCACGCCGACAGCGAAGAGCCCGGCGAGGCGGACCCTGAGGCGGGAGCCGTAGCGCCTGGCCCTCAGGTCCCTCGCCAGGGACCGCGCGCGGACCACGAGGGCGATGAGGAGGGCCGTCGGGAGGATGGCGAGGAGGGCTACGGGCAGGTTCTCGGAGACGCTCGGGAAGTCCGGAGCTCCCCTGAGCACCGACCTGGCGTAGAGGTAGGCTCCGAGGGCGGTGAGGAGATAGACGACGAGGACCGCTACGATGTCGGGGGAGAGGCGCTTGCGCGGGGCGAAGGTGCCGGCCATCCCGCTGTCGGCCCCCCTGGCCGGGCCTAGTCCTCTTCGAAGCGGGATTCGAAGAGGGCCTGGATCGCCGTCGTCGCCGCTTCCTCGTCCTTCCCGTCCGCTATGATCCGGACCGGGGTGCCGTAGCTCGCCCCGAGGGTGATGATGCCCATTATGGACTTAGCGTTGATGCGATCCGACCCCTTCTCGAGCCAGATGCTCGAGGCGAATTTGCTCGCGGTCTGCACGATCAGGGCCGCCGGGCGAGCGTGGATGCCCGCCCTGTTCTTGATGCTCACCGTCACCTCGGTCATGGTCTTCCTCTCAGCCTCGCGGCGTGGCTTACAGATAGTCGTCCCGGTTGAAGTAGAGGGCCCGGGCGTTCTCGCTCTCGAGCCACCGGAGGACGTTCTGGTTGAATTCTTTAGCGGAATGGTAGCCCATCTTCTTGAGCCGCTCGTTCATCGCCGCGGTCTCGATGATGATGGGGATGTTCCGGCCGGGTTTGACCGGGATCTCGAGCTTCGCGACCCGGACGCCCAGTATCTCGGTGGTGAGCTCCTCGGTCCCGATGCGGTCGTACACCTTGCTGGAGTCCCACTCCTCGAGGCTGCAGACGAGCTGGATCTGCTTGTTGTCGCGGATCGCGCCGACGCCGAAGAGGTGCGTGATGTTGATGATGCCGAGGCCGCGGATCTCCATGTGGTGCCCGATCACCTTGTTGGCGCCCTGCCCTTGGAGGTTCGATCCGTTCACGCAGCGGATCTCCACGACGTCGTCGGCGACGAGGCGGTGGCCGCGCTCGATGAGCTCGAGGGCGGTCTCGCTCTTGCCGACCCCCGAGTCCCCGACGAGGAGTATGCCGATGCCGTAGACCTCCACGAGTACCCCGTGGATGGTCGTCCGCGGGGCGAAGATGTCGGAGAGCACACGGATGACCCGGCTCGAGAACTCGCTGGACGCGAGGTCGGTCTGGAGGATCGGGCAGTCGGCCGCCTCGGCCGCCGCGAAGAAGGACTTCCCCGGCGAGAGGTTGTGGGTGAAGATGCAGCAGGGCATGGGGTAGGAGAAGAGCTTGGTGAGGTTGTCGACCTTCCCCGCCTCCTCTATGGTCTTGAGGTAGGCGTTCTCCCCGCGGCCGAAGATCTGCAGGCGGTTCCACGCGTGGGACTCGTAGAACCCCGAGAGGGCCAGGCCCGGCCGGTTGAGGTCGGGGGTGGTGATCTCCCTGGAGAGGCCCTTGCGGCCCCCGATGCACCGGAGGTTGAGGGCGTTCTGCTCCTTGAGGTCGAGGTCGAGGAGGTCGAGGACCGTGAATTTCTTCTCTTCGGAGGGCACGGCGCAAGTCTACTACGGATGGGCTCAGGGCGCAATGACGCCCGCCCCGAGTCTCCGGGAGCCGGGGCGGGCGGGGCCCGTCCCGGCCCGGGCCGCTACTTGTGCTCCTGGACCTTCTCCTTTTCCTTGGAGATCTTCTGCTCCAGCTTGTCCACGAGCTTGTCTATGCCGGCGTTGAGGTCGAAGTCCCGCTCCGCGACGTGGGCCTTGACCCCCCAGCGGAAGTTGGCCGTGGCCTCCAGCTTGAAGTCCTTGTCCTTCGTGAAGACGAAGATGAGGTCGACGATCATGTCCTTCGCGTACCCGATCCTCTCGAGCTTGCTGTTCAAGTAGGCTTTGCTGGCTTCCCCCAGGTCGAAATGCACGGAACGGACGTCGATGGTCATTCGGGCCTCCTTTGCCTGCCTATATATTAACTCCTTTTCCTCCCGAACGACGAATCGAGGTCGAGCTCGCCGCGGTACTTGGCCACGGTGCGCCTCGCGAGCTTGATGCCCTTGCGCGCGAGGACCTCGACTATGTCCCGGTCCGAGAGGATGGAGTCCTCGGACTCGATGATCTCCTTGATCACCTGCTTGACGCCTTCCTTGGAGTAGCTGGAGCCCCGGGAGCCCGCGCCCGAGATGGAGTTCGTGAAGAAGTACCGGAGCTCGAAGATGCCCCAGTCGGTCTGCATGTACTTGCGGTTGGCGATGCGCGACACCGTCGTCTCGTGGACCCCGATCTCGTCGGCGACGTCCTTGAGGGTGAGGGGGGCGAGCCTCTTCGGGCCCTCGGCGAAGAAGGCCCGCTGGAACTCGACGATCGCCCGGGCGACCTTGAGCAGGGTCTGGTTGCGCTGGTGGATCGAGCGGATGAAGAACTTGGCGCGCTTCACGTTGTCCCGCACGTAGGCGTTGGTCGCCCGCGCCTCGGCCTTCGCCGGCCCGCTCTTCGCCGGCTCGACCCGGCCCGCGCCGCGCTCGGCGAAGCCGTCGAAGAAGGGATCGATGCCGAGGACCGGGATCTCCTCGTCGTTCAGCACGATCACGAAGTCGTCGTCCTTGAGCTTCACGAGGATGTCCGGGACGACGTAGACCGACTCCTCGGTGGAGTAGGCCCTCCCGGGGAAGGGCGAGAGCCTCTTTATGAAGGCCAGCGCCTCCTGGAGTTCCTCGTCCCCGATCTTCAGGCGCTTCTCCAGCTCCGCGTGCTTGCCCTTCTCGAGGAGCTCTATGTGGTCCCGGAGGATCGCGACGACGACCTCGGGGGCATCCTCCGCGAGCTCGGCCTGGACGAGGAGGCTCTCCCGGTAGTCCGCGCAGCAGGTGCCCGCGGGTTCGAAGGAGCGCACGAGGGCTATCGCCTCGTCGACGGTCGCCTTGGAGGCCGCGGGCAGGAGGGAGTAGGGGTCCTCCTTGTGGAACCCGTCGTCGTCCAGGTTCTGGATGAGGGACTCGCCGGCGGCCCGGACGGCCTCGTCGACGCGCTGTACCCTGAGCTGCCAGAGGAGGTGCTCCTGCAAGGTCTCCGCCCGGGCGATGGCGCCCTCGAGGAACATCCGCTTGGAGTCGTCGTCGGCGCCGGAGCGCGAGGCGAAGCCCGAGTCCGAGCTGTTCTCGAAAGGCGCGGCCTCCTCGCCGTCGTGGCCTTCGCCCTCGGGGAGGCTGTCCAGGGAGAGGGTCGAGCCGTCGGAGACCAGCTCCAAGGCCGGGTTCGACTCGAGCTCCTCCTGGATCTGCTCCTTCAGCTCCTGAAGCGGCATCGCCATCAGCTTGATCGATTGGATCATTTGAGGACTTAGTTTCTGGCGTTGTTCCGCTATGAGCGCGGGCTTCTGAAGCTGCACCCTACCTCTCCGTTCCTTGAATTTAGGTCGACTCCACCGAATGTCAAGCGAAAGCCATATCGGTCACGCCTTTAGTTTATAGCATAAAGCATGCCCAATCTGTCTCTGTTTTCTATTTTATACCGATAATTGGTAGCGTAAAAGGGGTTCCGTATTGACGCCCCCTAACATTAGTTATTACTTTATTGATACTTCACAGGGCTTCCGGCCCGTAAACTAGTCCAATTTTAGGTGGAAAGATGTCGAGCAAGCACGAGGAGACCCATCGCGAGGCCCCGAGAACAGATTCTGAGTCTGGTGTTTCTGTCGGGGGAGGCGCTGTCCCCGAGGAACAGGCGAAGGAATCCGCGGCCGCGACTCCCGCCGATGCCGATGGAGGAAGCGGGAACGAGGCCACCGCGCGGGTCGCCGAGCTCGAGAAAGAGCTCGCCGCCCTGCGGGAGGAGCTCTCCTCGGTCAACGATAAGTACCTCCGGAAGCTCGCCGACGACGTCAACTTCCGCAAGCGCATGGCCCGGGAGAAGGAAGACGCCCAGCGCTACGCCCTGTCCGGGCTCCTGGGCGACCTCATCCCCGTCCTCGACGATTTCGACCGGGCCATAGCGAGCGCCGAGGCCCAGCGGGACTACGGCGTCCTGCACGACGGCGTGGGGCTCATAAGGAGGCAGCTCGGCTCGGTCCTCGAGTCGAAGTACGGCCTCGTCAGGTTCTCAGCCCTCGGGCAGCCCTTCGATCCCAACCGCCACGAGGCGGTGGCCATAGTCCAGGGCGGCCCCGAGGAAGGGGACGAGGCTGTGGTGGCCGAGGAGTTCCTCCCGGGCTACGGCCTCCACGACAGGATCATCAGGACGGCCAAGGTGAGGGTGCGGATGCCCGCGCCCCGCGAGGCCCCCGAGGCCCCCGGCCCTTCGGAGAGCGCGGGCGCCCCCGCTTCTGGCGAGTCGGGCGCGGATAATAAAGAGAACGAGTAAGGAGCGAGCATATGGGTAGGATTATCGGAATCGATCTCGGAACGACCTATAGTTGCGTGGCCGTGATGGAGGGCGGGGAGCCCGTCGTCATCGCCAACTCGGAGGGGCAGAGGACCACGGCCTCCATCGTCGGCTTCACCCCCAAGGGCGAGCGGGTCGTCGGCCAGCCGGCCAAGAACCAGATGATCACGAACCCCGAGAATACGGTCTATTCGATCAAGCGCTTCATGGGGCGCCGCTACCAGGAGGTGGGGGACGAGATCAGGCTCGTGCCCTACAAGGTCGTCGACAACGGCCTCGACGTCCGGGTCGAGGCGGGGGGCAAGCAGTACAGCCCCCAGGAGATCTCGGCCTTCGTCCTCCAGAAGATGAAGAAGACCGCCGAGGACTACCTCGGCGAGCCGGTTACCGAGGCGGTCATCACGGTTCCCGCCTACTTCAACGACGCCCAGCGCCAGGCCACCAAGGACGCCGGCAAGATCGCGGGCCTCGAGGTGAAGCGCATCATCAACGAGCCCACCGCGGCCTCCCTCGCCTACGGCTTCAACAAGGACCAGAAGAAGGAGAAGACCATCGTCGTCTACGACCTGGGCGGCGGCACCTTCGACGTGTCCATCCTCGAGCTCGGCGAGGGCGTCTTCGAGGTCAAGTCCACCAACGGCGACACCCACCTGGGCGGCGACGACTTCGACCGCCGCATAATGCAGTGGCTCGTCGACGAGTTCAAGAACGACACGGGCATCGACCTCTCCAAGGACCGCATGGCCCTCCAGCGCCTCAAGGAAGCCTCCGAGAAGGCCAAGATCGAGCTCTCCAACGTCCAGCAGGCCGAGATCAACCTGCCCTTCATCACCGCCGACGCCTCGGGCCCGAAGCACCTGCAGAAGACCCTCTCCCGCTCCCAGTTCGAGCGCCTCATCGACGATCTCCTCGAGCGCACGAAGACCCCCTGCACCAAGGCCCTCTCCGACGCCGGCCTCACCGTCTCCCAGATCGACGAGGTCATCCTCGTGGGCGGCTCCACCCGCATCCCCAAGGTCCAGACCATCGTTCGGGACCTCTTCGGCAAGGAGCCCTCGAAGGGCGTCAACCCCGACGAGGCGGTCGCCGTGGGCGCCGCCATCCAGGGCGGCATCCTCGGCGGCGAGGTCAAGGATGTCCTCCTCCTCGACGTCACGCCCCTCTCCCTCGGCATCGAGACCCTGGGCGGCGTCATGACCAAGCTCATCAACCGCAACACCACGATCCCCTGCCGCAAGAGCCAGATCTTCTCCACCGCCGCCGACGGGCAGAACGCCGTGTCCATCCACGTCCTCCAGGGCGAGCGGGAGATGGCCGGCCAGAACCGCACCCTCGGCCGCTTCGACCTCGTGGGCATCCCCCCGGCTCCCCGGGGCGTCCCCCAGATCGAGGTCACCTTCGACATCGACGCCAACGGCATCGTCCACGTCTCGGCCAAGGACCTGGGCACCGGCAAGGAGCAGAAGATCCGGATCGAGGCCTCGAGCGGCCTCGGCGACCAGGACATCGAGCGCATGGTGAAGGAGGCCGAGGCCCACGCCGCCGAGGACAAGGCCGAGCGCGAGCGCGCCGACGCCAGGAACGAGGCCGACGGCCTCGTGTACCAGACCGAGAAAAACCTCAAGGACTACGGCGACAAGGTGAGCGCCTCCGACAAGGCCGCGGTGGAAGCCGCGGTCGCCGACCTCAAGAAAGTCCTCGACAGCCCCGACGCCGGGGTGATCAAGGAGAAGACCGAGGCCCTCAAGCAGGCTTTCTACAAGATCTCCGAGGAGATCTACAAGAACGCCGGCCCCGCGGGCGGCCAAGGCGCGCCGAACGGCGGGGCCCAGGGCGCTTCCGACGCCGGCGCTTCGGGCGGTTCCGCTGCCGGCGACGCGGGCAAGGGCGGCAAGGCGGACGACGTGGACTACCGCGTCGTCGACGAAGAGGACAAGAAGTAGGCGGGTCCGCGGGAAACGAGGAGTATCGTGGCCAAGCGCGACTACTACGAGGTCCTCGGCGTCGAGAAAGGCGCCACCAAAGAGGACATAAAGAAGGCCTACAGGCGTCTCGCCATTCAGAACCACCCGGACAAGAACCCGGGGGACAAGGCGGCTGAGGAGCGCTTCAAGGAGGCCACCGAGGCTTACGAGGTCCTGGGGGACGACCAGAAGCGCCAGGCCTACGACCAGTTCGGCTTCGCCGGGGTCGAGGGCATGGGCGGCGGCCAGTCGGCCCAGGACTTCTCCGGGGTCTTCAAAGACTTCGAGGACATCTTCGGCGGCTTCGGCGGCTTCTCCAACATCTTCGACTCCTTGTTCGGCGGGGCTTCTTCCGGCGGGCGGGGCGGCGAGCGGGTCTCCCGGGGGGCCAACCTCCGCTACGACCTCGAGCTCTCCTTCGAGGAGGCCGTCTTCGGCGTCGCCAAGGAGATCTCGTACACCAAGAACGATTCGTGCAAGACCTGCCACGGCTCGGGCAGCTCGGAGGGCGGCGGCAAGCGCGTCTGCCCCACCTGCCAGGGCTCGGGGCAGGTTCGCCGCAGCTCGGGCTTCTTCTCCATCGCCCAGGCCTGCCCGACCTGCCGCGGCGAGGGCTCGGTCATCGACAAGCCCTGCCACGACTGCGGCGGCTCGGGCCTGGCCAAGAAGAAGATGAAGATCAAGGTCACGATCCCCGCGGGCGTGGAGGACGGCAAGCGAGTCTCCATCCCGGGGCAGGGCGACGCCGGGCCCAACGGCGGAGCCCCCGGGGATTTGTACGTCTTCATCCACGTGCTGGACCACGAGTATTTCGAGCGCGACGGCGCCGACCTCTACTGCGCGGTGCCCGTGGGCATGACCCTCGCGGCCTTGGGCGGGGAGCTGGGCTTCACGACGATAGAGGGCAAGAAGATCAAGGTGGCTATCCCCGCGGGCTCCCAGAACGGGAAGATGCTCCGGGTGCGGGAAGAGGGGGTGCCCGTCCAGGGCAGCCACCGCGGCGACCTGTACATCAAGCTCCTCGTGCAGGTGCCCCAGCGCCTCTCGCGCCGCGAGCGGGAGCTCCTCGAGGAGCTGCGCTCTTTGGAGGGGGAGGCTTCCGATCCCCGGCCCATAAGGCTCAGCGAGCTCAAGAACTGAAGGGCGCGCCCCGGGAGGTCCGGCCTCTCGGCGGCGCCCTTCCGCCAGCCCTCCGCTATATCCCTTCGGACAGATGCTCGATGAGGATCCTCGCGCCGATGCCGATGAGGACGAGGCCTCCCGCCAGGGAGGCCCAGCGCTCGAAGCGGGCGCCGATGCGCTTCCCGAACTCGGTGCCAACTAGGCAGACTACGAAGGTCACGATCCCTATCACCGCCGCGGGCTCGAGGATGGGCGTCCCTACGACGCTGTAGGAGAGCCCCACGGCGAGGGCGTCGATGCTCGTCGCCACCGAGAGGACGAGGAGGGTCTTGGGGTCCCGGATGTCGGTCTTCCCCTTCTCGTCGTCGGGGCAGGCGGCCGGCTCCCGGCGCCCGATGGCTTCGGCGACCATGCGCCCCCCCACGATCGCCAGGAGACCGAAGGCTATCCAGTGGTCGAGGCCCTGGATGTAAGCTCTGAAGGTCTCTCCGAGGAGCCAGCCGGCCACTGGCATCGCGAACTGGAACAGCCCGAAGGATAGGCTCGCCCTGAGCGCGTGGGCGAGGCTGAGCTTCGATACGCACACTCCGCTCGCGACCGAGAACGCGTCCATGGATAGCGCCAGGGCGATGAGCAGGGTGGGCAGCATAGGCGTCGATCCTCTGCGGGGGTCTTCAGTAGCTGCGGGCTAGGAGCCGCTCCGCCAGGGAGGCGAGCTCGTCCCGCGGCGACCCGGGCTTGAGGCGGCCGATCTCCTGGAGCGCCCTGGCGGTGAATCGCCGGGCATCCTCCCGGGCCGCCTCGACGGCGCCGAGCTCGACGACGCGGGCGGCGGCGGCCCCGGCCGCCTCATCCCGCGCGGCTTCGGCCCCGGCGCGCCCCGCCGCGGCGCCCGCCGAGAGGTCGGCCAGGGGCGCGAGGAGGGATCGGAGGGCCGCTCCGTCCTCGTTCAAGGCGTAGACCAAGGGGAGGGTGCACAGTCCCTCGGCGATGTCCTTGCCCACGGGCTTGCGGGCGACGCTCTCGACCGAGGTGAAGTCGAGGATGTCGTCGATCACCTGGAACGCCATGCCTATCGAGTAGCCCGCCCGCTTCAGGGTCTGCTGGGCGGCCCGGGGGGCTTTCGCCTCGGAGGCCCCCGCGTAGAGCGCGAGGGAGAAGAGGGCCGCGGTCTTGCCGGCGATGGTCCTGAAGTAGTCCCTGGGGCTGGCGTCGAATGCGTACTTGGCTTCGTCCTGGGCTATCTCCGCTGAGCAGATCGCCGCGATGAGCCGGGCCAGCCCCGTGGCTGCCTCCGGCCCGGCGCTCTCGGCCGCCAGGAGGAAGCAGCGGGAGAAGAGCCAGTCCCCGGCGAGGACGGCCTTCTTGACCCCTACGCTCGAGTGGAGGCTCGGCTTGCCCCGGCGTATCGGCGCCTCGTCGATGATGTCATCGTGGATGAGGGTGGCGAGGTGGAGGAGCTCGACCGCCGCGGCGAGGCGCTCGATCCTAGTCGGATCGGCCGCGGAGCCGAACTCCGAACCGATCACGAGGAGGGCGGGCCTCAGGAGTTTGCCCTTGGGCTCCGAAGCCGTCTGGGCCAGGTCGTCGAAGGGGAAGCGCGCCTCGCCGACGGTCTCGGCGATTATAGCGACCACGCGCTCGAGCCGGGGCTCGAGCGCGTGGCTTCCTTTCCAGAACTCTATCACTTTGTCGGATCGTCGGCGTAGAAGTGCCACTTCCGGGCGAAGCGGGTGCCGTTCCACCACCGCTTGAACAGGGGGACGGACCAGTAATCGAGGCCGAAGGACCTTCCGAGGCCGCCGAGCATGAGGATGGCGGCGAAGAAGTACCACAGCTGGCTCCACATGAACATGCCGTTCAGGGTGAAGACAAGGCACATGACGATGCTCGCGGCGGCGCCCCACCAGGTGAAGAATCCGCCCAGGAAGATGAGCCCGATGATCATCTCGGTGAAGACGACCATTGGCTGGAACACCTGGTAGGAAATGTGGGCGAAGACCCCGTCCATGAAGGTGTGCTTGAACCACGTCGCGAGCCAGCCGGTGGGCGAGAGGATCGGCGCTGAGAAGTCCCAGACAGCGTGGAAGGCGGTCTGAGCCGCGTCGGCCGCCGGGGCTGCGGCGGCTCCAGCCGCGGCTCCGGCCGCGGCGGTGGCCGCGCTGGTGGCGTCGGCGGCTGCCGCGGCGACAGGGGCGGCTGCCGTCGCCGCCGCCGTGGCTGCGCTGGTGGCCGCCGGTGCGGCTGCCGCGGCGGTTTCCGCGGCGGCGGTGGCTGCGCTGGTGGCGTCGGCCGCGGTCTTCACGCCGGCCTGGACGACGCCTGAGGAGAACATCCAGCCCGACTTGGAGCCCGAGGAGAAGGACAGCCAGCCTTCGCCGATCTTGTTGATGCCCTCGAAGAGCCAGGAGACGCCGAGCCAGAGCCTGAGGAGGAGGGGCCAGTAGGCGCGGACCTTGTGGGAGGCGAAGCCGCCTATGAAGGAGCGGTTGTCCTTGATGTCGAGGAACTCGTGCTTCGCGTACTCCCAGACCTGGTTGAACCCCGCGATGTTGAACAAGTACCACATGTTGACGAAGTGCTTGAAGAACAGCGCGAAGAAGCCCTTGGACTTGATGTTCATGGCGTTGGCCACGCCGTAGTGGCTGCCCAGGGATACCATGAACCCGTGGTAGTTCGGCTTGAAGGTGTGGCGCTCGCCGCCGTCGATGTCCGCGATGATGTTCTTGGCGGCGACCTCGGCGGTGAAGTGGCAGGTCTCGACGATCTGGGCGAGGGGCCGCTCGTTGTAGATGTAGCCCGAGTTGTCCCCCGCGACGTAGGCGAAGGGGTACTTCGGCGACTTCATCTCGTCGTCGGCCTCGATCCTATTGCGCTTGCCCACGGGCAGGCCGAGGGAGGCGCCGAACTTCGAGCTCGAGACGCCGCAGGTCCAGATGAAGGTGTCGGTCTCGACGACCGAACCGTCCTTGAGTAGGACTTTGCCGGGCTCGGCCCCGACGATGGGCGCGTTGATCTTTAGGACGCAGCCGCGCCGCTCGAGGTAGGTCTGGGCCTTGGCGCGCAGGTCCTCGGACAGCATCGAGAGGATCGTCGGCAGGGCCTCGATGTCCATGACCGTGACGTCCTTCGGGTCGATGCAGAGCTTGCGGCACACGACGTCCCGGTGGTCGAGGAGCTCGCCAATCATCTCCATGCCGGTGAAGCCGGCTCCTGCGACGACGAAGGTGAGCATGCGCTTGCGGGCGACGGGATCGGTCTCCTGGGCGGCTTCCGCGAAGATGTCCTCGATGTGGTGGCGGATCCGCATCGCGTCGTCCAGGGACCAGAGGGTGAAGCTGTTCTCCTTGACGCCGGGGGTGCCGAAGAACTCGGGCTCGGCGCCGGTGCCGACGACGATGTAGTCGAAGAAGTAGTCGGACTTCCCGCCGTGAGCGACCTTCTTCTCGAGGTCGACCGCCGAGATCGAGTCCACCACGCAGGCTATTCCCTTAGCGCCGAAGATTTTCCTGAAGCTGACCTGCACGGACTCGGGCTCGGCCCGCCATCCGGCCACCTCGTGGAGTTCGGTCATGAGGGTGTGGAAAGGTTTCCGGTCGACCAGGGTGATCTCGACATCTTCCCGATCCCGGAACCGCCGCTCGAGGATCTTGCCGGCCCATACGCCGGCGTAGCCTCCGCCCAATATCAGAATGCGCTTCTTCTCTGCTCCCATACCTATCCGGCTCCTTATCGCGAATCGGGTTGATGAGTTTTTCCCATATAGTGTATTTTTAATATTATAGAGCAAAGGCTTAAAAATAGCCACAAGTCCCGGCGCAAAATGGGGCTCGCCCCGGCGTTTCGGAGGCGGGCCCTGCTAGATGTCTTCCTTTTTTGGCGTTTTTCGAGTAGCCTGAATCACTAGGCTCGTAGGGTCCGTATCTCGCCCTGCCTCCGCTCGAGTACCCTAGGCCCCGAACCACTTTCGCAAGCGAGTTTTATATGGACTTTCATCGCTACGGGATCGACCCCAGGCTCGCTCAAGCGGCCGAGGGTCTGAATATCGATTTTTACTATTATGAGAAGCTCCTCGCCAAAGCTACCGGGGAGGGGCAGAATGTCTGCGCCAAGATCTCCCTGAAGGAGGGGCGCGAGGAGGTCCTCCTCCTCCCGGTCCTCCAGTGGCTCCTCGCGGGAGAGAGCCGGAAGGCCCTGGTCCTGGTCCAGGACGCCGGACGCGGGGATCGTTGCGCCCAGGCTGTGTCCCGACTGGGCGCCGGGGCCGGGCTCGGGTTCTGCCGGGCCTTGAGGGGGGAGGACGGGGCGCCGCGGATCGAGGGGGATGCCTCGGCCTCCGTCCTGATCGGCGGTTTCGAGGAGCTCCTCGGCCAAGCCGAGGTCGATCTCAAAGCTTTCGGCTACCTCGTCGTGGACGGCGCCGACCACGTCGCCGAACAAGCTTCCCAAGACTTGCACCGGCTCGTCGGACTCCTCCTCCCGCCCTGGGAGCGCCGGACCCTCCTGGCCTGCGACAAGATCTCGGTCAAGGCCAAGAACTTGGCCTTCGATCTCTCGGACAACCCGGAGGAGATCAGCATCGACGGGGACGTCATCAAGGCCCAGAGCGTCGTCAAGGAGACCTGGGACATCGCCGGCGAGGACAAGCTCAAGTTCCTCCTCGGCCTCATGGAGCGCGAGAAGCCGGCGAGCCTCTGCGTGTTCTGCAACCTCAAGGACACGGCCAAGGATGTCTCGAAGCGTCTCGAGGCCAACGGCGTGGGCTCGGACTACATACTGGGAGCCTTGGCTCCCGACCGGAAGAAAGCGGTGCAAGCGGCTGCCCTCGCCGGGGAGCGGCCCTGCCTCGTCCTGACCGACCAAGGGGCCGAGGGCCTGCAGATGGCCTCCTTCCCCCTGGTCGTCAACTTCGACATTCCCCTCGAGCCGGAGCTCTTCATCAGGCGCCTCGAGATGCTCGACCGCGAGAGGCCGGGAGCGAAGGTCGTGAGCCTGGCCTGCGATCGGTACATCTACGGCCTCGGGGCCGTGGAGTCTTACATCGACGCCAAACTGGAAGCCCGCCCGGTGGATGCGAGCCTCCTGGCTTACGAGGACAAGAGCGAGGGCATGAGCCTCCCGGGGCGCGACGGCCGCCAAGGCCCCGGCCGGGACTCGCCGCCCCGGGGGCGGGGCGGCGACAGGGCGGGAGGCCGCGGCCAGCAGCGCCGCGACGGTTCCCGGCGCGACTCCCGCCAGCGGCGGGAGGGCGGATACGGCCGGGAGGATAGGCGGCCGGACATCCAGAGGAGCATCTCCGACCTCACCGGCGGGTCCCTGGACATGGGGCCCGGGTCTTTGGATAGGGCCAGGGGCCGCGACGAGCCCGGGGCGAGGCAGCAGGGCCGAGGCCCCGAGGGGAAGGGCCGCAAGGGCCAGGACTCCCAGCCTCGCGGCGACTCGTCCAAGAGGCGCGGGACGGGCAAGGGCCCTCGGAACGGCGGTAGGAATCCTCGGCGCGACGAACCCCAGCGCGGCAGGGCCGCGGAGCCCCGGCGGCCATCGGGAGATCCATCGACGAAGAACCCCTACGACACTCCCATCGAGGAGCGGATGAAGCGGTACCGCGAGAAGTACGGCCAGGAGCTGGACCCCGAGAGGCGCGAGGCTAAAGCTCCGCGCGGCAGGGCTCCAGTCCAGCGCGATAGGCCTGAGTCGGCGGCCCGGCGGCCCAGCGGCCCGGCCCCCGCTTCTCCCGAGGCTAAGCCCCGCGGTTTCCTGGAGCGGCTCTTCGGGGCGAAGAAGAAGAAAGGGTAAGCTGGAGCAGGGGGGATAGGCTGGAGCCGCGGTTCCTACCCCCCTTCGCGGATATCGCTGCGGCACAGTATTTTTCTGTCATAAACCGGTTTAATGTTGACTCCGACTCCTCGCTCCGCTAGGATTTTACTTGAAGCCTTGTGGCCTTTCCATGCCTCGCCAGACGCTCTTTCAAAAAGGTGGCGTTCCATGACGATCATCTCCCACACCGTTAAGCCGAAGATCCCCACGGCCCTCGCTCCTCTCGACGAAATAGCGCACAACCTCTGGCTCTCATGGAATTTCGAGGCTATCACCCTCTTCATGCGCCTCGACTACGACGTGTGGCTCAAGTCCAACCAGAACCCGGCGAAGATGCTGGGCATGGTCTCCCAGGCGCGCTACGACGAGCTGGCCCAGGACGATTCATACCTCGCTGCCCTCAAGGAAGTCGAGGAGAAGTTCGAGCGCTACAAGAACGGCGAGAGCTGGTACAAGGGGGAGCACAAGGGCGCCGTAGCCTACTTCTCCATGGAGTACGGCCTGGACGTGTCGCTGCCCACGTACTCGGGGGGCCTGGGCATACTCTCCGGCGACCACATGAAGGCCTCGAGCGACATGGGCCTGCCCCTGGTCGGCGTGGGCCTCCTCTACCGGCAGGGCTACTTCAAGCAGTACCTCAACCCCGACGGCTTCCAGCAGGAGTCCTACCCCGAGAACGACTGGTACAACATGCCGGTCTACCGCTGCCTCGATCCCAAGGGGGAGCCCATCTTGATCGGCGTCGACATGGCCGGCAAGGCCGTCGCGGCCCAGATCTGGGAAGTCCGGGTGGGGCGCTCCTCCCTCTTCCTCTTGGACACGAACATCGAGGCCAACGCCCCCGAGGAGCGGTCCATCACCGCCGCGCTGTACGGCGGGGACGCCGAGACCAGGGTCCGCCAGGAGATCCTCCTGGGGGTGGGCGGCATCCGCGCCCTCCGCGCCCTGGGCGTAGACGTCTCGGTGACCCACATGAACGAGGGACACTCCGCCTTCCTAGCCCTGGAGCGCATACGGGAGCTGATGGTCGAGCGCTCGTTCACCTTCGCCGAGGCCATGCAGGCGATCTGGATGACCAACATCTTCACGACCCACACGCCGGTGCCCGCGGGCAACGAGCGCTTCGGGATCGACCTCATGGAGAAGTACTTCCGCTCCTGGGCCCAGCAGCTCGGCCTCGAGTGGAAGGACTTCCTGGCCCTGGGGCGGGAGCGCCCCGAGGACCCGAGCGAGCCATTCTGCATGACCGTCTTCGCCCTCAAGCTATCGGCCTACGCGAACGGCGTGGCCGCGCTCCACGGCCTCGTTTCCCGCAAGATGTGGGCCGGGCTCTGGCCGGGGCTCCCCGGGGAGGAGGTGCCCATCTCGTCGATCACCAACGGGATCCATCCCCGCACCTGGGCCTCCCACAACCTCCTCGAGCTCCTGGACCGCTACTTCGGCCCCCGGTTCTACGAGGAGCCGGCTAACCTCGACATGTGGGACCGCATGGACCGGATCTCCGACGAGGAGCTGTGGCGCACCCACGAGCGCCGAAGGGAACGCCTCGTGGTCTTCGCTCGGGACCGGTTCACCCAGGCCATGAAGCGCTCCGGCGCCTCCGAGGGGGTGCTCCGCAGGGCCGAGGACGTGCTCTCCCCCTACGCCATCACTATCTCCTTCGCCCGCCGCTTCGCCACGTACAAGCGGGGCAATCTCCTCCTCAGGGACCCCGACAGGCTCCTCAGGCTCATCTCCGACAAGGACAGGCCGGTGCAGATCATCTTCGCTGGGAAGGCCCATCCCCACGACCTACCCGGCAAAGAGCTCATAAAGGAGCTGGTGCACTTCTCCCGCCGCGAGGAGGTGCAGA
>Ga0268360_1001933_pt1 | contig 18379 bp, 18 predicted proteins | sample BioMet11_FD_192465 | JGI IMG/M metagenome (GOLD analysis project Ga0268360, IMG submission 192465) | Sewage microbial communities from Oakland, California, United States - Biofuel 11 (Illumina Assembly) | ecosystem: Engineered > Wastewater > Sewage > Unclassified | place: USA: California... | reverse complement strand
TTCGAGGCCGAAGCGCGGCAGGAGGAGCAACACTGATGGGCATGTTCACCAACGCCGGTGAGCTGTTCATGTCTCGTCTGGAGACGGCCATGGGGAAAGAGATGCAGGATGAGGTGCTGCCCGAGGCCAAGCGGCGTTGTCCGGTGCGCACCGGAGCGTTGCGCGACTCCATCGAGGCCAGCGTCGAACGTGACGGCATGGTGGTGACCGGCGTCCTGGAAACGGACAAGCCGTATGCCCCGTTCCAGGAGTTCGGTTCGCACGGCTATCCGGGCAAGGCCTTCATGCGCGGTGGCGCGGCCGTGTTCGATCTGGAGCGGGTGAAGAATCGGATGAAGGACGGCGGCGAATGAGCCGATTGCCCAGGCGTGAGACCGTGCGGCCTCGGCTGCGCCAGGCGTTCGACGCCTGGTTCGCCGCCCACGCCGACCACCCGTTTGCCACGGGCGTGTCCGGCCGGTTGGCCTACGCGCGGGCACCGAGGAGATGGCCGCGGCCGTATGCGGTGCTCTCCATCCCCGTGGCCGCGGACCGCAGCACACTCACCGAGCATATCCACGACGTGACGGTGCAGATCATGGTTTTCGCCGATGCCTCCTATGAGGCGGAGGTGTTGGTGTCCCACGCCCTCGACCTGTTCGGGGGCCAGTCGATCCCCGGCGAAGGACTCAAGAATTTTGAACTTTGGCAGGGCGGGGATGTCCCCACCTTGCCGGACGAGGACGAGGTCTGGGGCGCAGGCATCCAGCTCTCCGGATTCGTCGAAACCGCCTAAGGAGTTGCCATGGAAAGAGCCAATTTTCAGTTGGCCGTGGATGCGGCCATTGTCCTCAATTACGGCACGCCCGATCAGGCTGTGGTCAAGGGGCTCAACAAGCTGGGCCTGCCCGAGCTGACGCGCGACGTGGTCACCGCCCAGGAGTTCCGGCGGAAGTACGATATCGAGTTTACCACGTCCGCCAAGCTGGGCCGCATCACCTATGGCGGCAACATGCTCGTGGGCGACACCAAGGGGCAGGACCAGCTCAAGCAGTATTGGAAGGACAATACCAAGATCCAAACCGCCCGGGCGTACATCGACTACGACAACTTCATGGCCCCCGACCTGGCCAACGATCCCGATTCGGCCTGGCAGGTGGTGAGCCATAAACCTGGTGAAACGGACAAGAACGGCATCATGTCCCTGACCGGCGAAATGACCTGCGGCGGCCTGTACGCTATCTTCGTCAAGCACCTCGCCGCCGCCACCATCGCCTTCGTGGCTACCGGCAACACCATCACCGACACGGGCAACGGCTTCGTCACGGCCGGGTTCGTCGCCGGCCAGACACTCATCGTTGAAGGCGCGGCCAACAACAATGGACAATTTCTGATTACGGCTGTGGAGGCCGGTACCCTGACCCTGGACAGCGCCATCAAGGCCGTCGTCGAGGAGGCTGCCGGCAGCGCAATCACTTTACACGGCGGTACGCTCTAACCCCTATCCCCGAAGGAGAACAACGCATGGCCAGACTGACCGGCGAAACCACCAAATGGTATCCGCTCCCGGATGATCCGGACGGCGGAAGCATCCTCGTCAAGCACCTCAAATCCGGCGAGGAGCGGGACATTCAGGACACCATCGAGCTGTACGAGACCAGCCTCAAGCCCGACGCCGAGGGCAACCTGCAGCGTGAGATCAAGATCAACCCGGCCAAGGGCGACAAGCGCTACGCCTATCTCTGCGCCGCCGTCCGCGAATGGAAAGGGTTTTTCGACGTCGACGGCAAGGAAATGCCCTGCACCGACGAGAACAAGATCCGCATGGCCCGGGACGACGAATCCTTCGGTCCGTTCGTCGGCCAATGCCGCACCGAGTTGGCCGGGGACGTGGCCAAGGAACGGGAGGCGGCAAGAAAAAACTCCGCGAGCTAGGCCTGTGGCTGGCCGGATCGGGACGCCACCCGTGCGATGTCTGCCGGCGCACCTTCACCCCGACCCCATGGGACACCCCGGCCGAACGAAAATACAAGGAGAACGGACCGCCATGTGCTACCTGCCGCCCCGGCGTGCATCCGGGCAACGCCATGGCCTACGCCCTGTACCAGCGGTGCGCCGACCAGCTCATCATCGGGCCCATGGGCGGCATCGTGGGCATCAGCGTCCTGGCGGTCAAATGCGTCATGGACCTGATGGGCATCCCCGGCCGGGACCAGGATGATTTGATGCTCCAGGTGCAGGAGCTCTCCAGCCTGATCATCTCCGAAAGGGCCAGGGAAGCCGAGCAAGGACGCGCGAGCAACAAACAGTGATGCTGGTGGGGCTGGTTCGCCCCAGGATCTTTGACAACCGAGTATGCGTTATTCGCCCCTGGGGCTCCCTCCCTTCGGGAGCCCCTGGGCATATTTCAAACGTCCGGATACAACCGGGCAAGGATGAGATGCGCTTATGCTGCGTTGGTATCCGGTTCGCTCTTTTCCTTGTAAACCAATTCCTTCCCGCACTTTGGGCAATTTTGAGGCATGTGGGTGATGTCCTCGCCGCACTCTGGGCACAGTAGTCTGCGCCCCAAGCGCCTTTCATTCCTATCGGCCTGATCATTTTTTTGCATTTCCTGAAGAATGGTCAATATCTTCCTCATGACAACAAGCTGTTTCCATTGATCCTGGATGTGTTCATTGATCTTGAAATACCAACAAACGATTTCCCGACAGATCAATAAGAGCAGCACAAGAATTGCCATGATCGTAACGAGCACAACAATTCCGGCTAGGCTGTGAGGTTCTGTTCCGAGCATCTATTTGCTTCCTCGTTAGCGTCATAAAATACAAAGCGAATACCGCATGCCCGATTGTCTGGCAACCGACTGGAAAGGAGCACAACAGGCATGCGCATCAAAGCCGGCACTCTCGCGGTGGATCTCACCGCCGACGGGAAGAGCTTCGAGGCCAGCCTCAAGCGGGCCGACTCCCTGTCCGAGGCATTTTCGGGCAACGTCGACAAGCGCATGAAGCGTGTCGGCGGCAGCCTCCAGTCCGTGGGGAAGGCCGCCGGCATGACCGAGGGGGAGATGGCCGGCCTGGAAAGGCGCATGCGCGACGGCTTGGCCGCCGACGCCGCTTCCCGGGCGCTCCAGAACCTCAAACGCTACGCAGGGCTCACAGCCTCGGAATACACCAACCTGGCCGCCAAACTGGGTGTGGCATCCAAAGAAGGCAATAAGGCCGGTCTGTCGTTATCCTCCCTGGCCAAAAGGGCCACGGCCACTGCTGCCGCCTTTTTCTCCGTGCGCGCTGGATTGCACGCCGCCGGCGAGGCATTCAACCAGTTCATGGGCTACGAATCGTCCTTAATCGACATGGGCAAGGTGACGAACCAAAACCTTGCCGAGATTGATGCCGCCATCAAGGGCATGCCCAGGATCCTAGGCGACCCCACAGCCCTGATGCAGGGGTACTATCAGACGATTTCCTCCGGCGTGACCGACACTACAGCCGCTATGGACATGCTGACCACGGCGGCCAAAGCGTCAAAGGCAGCCCATGTAGCCCAGGCCGATACCATCAAAGGCCTGACCAAGACGATGGCCGGTTTCGACGGCGAGATCCGCAACGCCACCGAAGCCTCGGACCTGCTTTTTACGATCGAGAAACTCGGCCAGACCTCCTTCGCGGAATTGGTACCGGTTGTCGGCGACGTGGCCGAGTCCACGCACCTGGTCGGCGTCTCCTCCAAAGAAATGGCAGCCGGGTTGTCGCTTATTACCCAGACGTCCGGCTCCACGGCCGAAGCCGCCACCAAATGGAAGGCCATCATGGTCGGCCTGTACAAGCCGACCGAGGATCTGACCAAAGTGCTCGACGCCCTGGGCTACAAATCCGGTGTCGACCTGGTGAAACAGCAGGGCTTTGTCGGTGCTCTCCAAACGCTTCAGGGGGTAGCCGATCGGTCCGGATTCTCCCTTGGTCGACTCTTTGAGTCGGCCGAAGCGCTCACCGGTATCGCCGGCCTCTCGGCGCAGCATTGGGAGCGTTTTGCGGACATGTTGCACCAGGTGGAGGTAGGCGCGGGAGGGACGGATGCCGCATTTCAACGCTGGAGGCAAACATCCCAGGCCGTCAAGGATACCTACGACGCCACCTTGCGCCAGATGGCTATCGAGTTCGGTCATGAGCTGGCCCCCATGATGACGGACGGCATGAAAAAATTTTCCGCGATGATCCTGGAAAACAAGGAGCCTATCGTCACTGCGCTGGGCGGCATTGCTACGGCCACGGGCTGGATCACCTCGGGCGTCATGGCAGCCACCAGAGAATATGAACGGTTCGCCAACGTCATTGCCGCCGCTATCGCCGTGGCCAAGGGCCAGATGGATTTCAGCGACTGGGCGTTTTCCGGGCCAGAGGAGCTGGCCAAAAAATTGCGGGAGGCCGGCGAACACACACGAGCGGAAGCGGAACGCCAGGCCAAGGAGGCCAAGACCCAGAAGATACTCGAAGGCGACAACACCGGCACCATCCCCGAACTGGCTGCCATGTTCCCGGATCTGGCGCCGGAAGCGCAAACGGCAACCAAAGCCGTCGATGGCGTGACCGTCTCCCTGGGAAAGGCCGGCGATGCCGCCGAGCGCTTTGCCGCCGAATCCGCCGCCGCCCTGGAACAGGCGCAAAACCAGTACATCCAGCTTGAAGAACAGTATGCCGGCGACACCCTGGGGGCCAAGCTGGCCGCCATCGACAAGCGCTACGACGCGGCGGCGGCCGGCATCCGCAAATCCATGATCGGGGTCAAGGGATCGACGCAGGACGCCAAGGCCGCCCTGGTCCAGCTCGAGGGTAACCGGGCACTGGAAAAGCTTGTCGCCCAGGCCGATGCCTGGCGCAAATCCATGGACGCGGCCGCCGCCATGCTCCAGGAGCTGGGCCGACTGAGCGGCGATCCCACAGCCCTCTACGGCGCGGCCATGACCACGGCCCAGGCCTGGGCGGCCGAGCAGCAGAAACGGATTGCCGCCATAGAAGACGAGGCCGAGCGGACCAAGCAGCTCGGCGAGCTGCAGCGGGCCATGGGCCTCAAGGAAGTGGAGGACAAGTCCCAGGCCTACGAGGGGCTGCAGGCCGTCTCCGCGAAGTACTGGGACGCCGAGCAGGAGCTCCTTGTCGAACGTCTGGCCGTGGCCAGGAAAAATGCCAGCGACGAAACGGCCTACCGCATCTATGCCGCCGAGAAATGGGACGACTACAACAAGCGGCTCCTGGAGCGCCAGATCGCCTACTCGGGATCCTTCGCCGGCGTCTTCACCGCCAAGTGGAGTCTGGCCTTCGGTGCGTACAAGAGCGACCTCACCAAGGCCCGCGACGATTACGCCGCATTTGCCGACAGTTGCATCACGTTGACCAACGGCATCGCCGACGCCCTCTCAGGTGGCCTGGGCGATGCCCTGCGGAACCTGCCGGACGCCTTCGATCCCGATGCGCTCTGGAAAAACATCCGATCGCGTACCCTCGACGCCGTCGCCGGCCTCGTCGAAAAAAGCTACGGCGACACGCTCAAACAGGGGTTGGGCGAGCTGGGAACCTGGCTATTCGGTTCGTCCGGCACTGGCCAGGCCGCGAAGCAGCTCACGACGCCCCAGGCGGCCATCGAGGCCACCCAGGCGACCATCACCATAGCCTCGGGGACGGTGTCCGGACTGACCCTGCCCGGGCAGACGACGGGCACTTCGGCCGTCGACACGGCCCAGAGCGGGACCATCATCGGCCAAACAGCCGGCCAGGTGCTGGCGCCGGTGCTGGTCCAGGCCCAGACCGCCCAGGGACAGACCATCACCCAGAGCATCACCAACGCCGTGGCCGCTGTCGGCCAGAAGACCGCCCAGGTCATCCCGGACGCACTCCAGAAGTCCATCTGGTACACGCACAACAATCCTGGCAACCTGCGCATCCCCGGTCAAACGGCCTTCCAGCAATTCGACACCATGGTCGAGGGCCTGCAGGGGCTGTACCACCAGCTCGCGCTCGACTACAGCCGCGGCTACGACACGCCGTATAAGCTGATGTCCAAGTACGCCCCGGCCTCGGACGGGAACAACACGGAGGCGTACGCGGCGATCATCGCCAAGGCGATCGGCCTCGCCTCGTCCAGGGACAAGATGGACCTGCAAGACGGCGACCAGATGCAAGCCGCCATGGAGGCCATCACCAAGGTGGAAACAGGGGTCGAAGCCGAAGCCGTCGCCACCAGGCAGACCTATGCCAACATCGCCCATCAGCTTGTCGCCCAGGCCTCACCGGTGGGGATGGCCGCCGGCCAGGCGGCCGCGCCGATCATCGCAGCCGCCGTTCGGGTGTCCGCGGCCAATGGGCTCACCATGGGGTCGACGGCGACGGCCGGCTTCAGTCAGATCAAGCAGATGGGTGGTGCCATCGGCTCGTCCATCGTCGATTCCTTCACGGCCGATAGCGGCGAATCGTACCAGTTCTTGAAACAACTCTCCTCCGCCAGCACCAGCGGCATCAAAAGTCTCTTCAGTGGTACGGCAAGCGACCTTGCCAGCAGTTACACTCTTGCCGACTGGCAATACACTGATTTGAAGATGCAAGCCGGCGTCGATCTCGGGACGTCCTCATCCCTCGATTGGCAGCACCTGTTCGGCAACGTGGCCGGCATGGCCAGCGGTATCATGGGGCTGACCTCTGCGCTGGGCTCGGGCAACGCCGGGGGCGCGATCGGCTCCGGATTGATGACCCTGGGAGGCGGCGCCTCGCTCCTCTCTACGCTGGGCATCGGCGGGGCACTCATGGGGCCGATCGGCGCGGGGCTCGGCATTGTTGGGGGCCTGATCGGCAGTATTTTCGGAGGGGGGCAAAAGCAGAAACGGCCCACTCCGGACTACGCCATCGGTTATAACGGAAATGGCACCTTCGACGTTCAAGGGTTTACTGCAAACGCTCAGTCGGGCGTGTCGTATGAATTCTATACAATGCTTAAAACGGCGACGCAAAGCCTCAAGTCTTACGCAAAAGCGCTGAATCTTTCGACGACTGGCATCCTCAACTTTAGTGCCGCTCCCTCACTGGTATATGCACAGTATATGCAGGGATACGAAGATTACATTAAAGGCGTCCAGGTCAAGACGCTTCTTAACCGCAATGGTGTCCGTGGTGCCTTCGATTACCTGAATGAAGGCGGCGAGGGCTACACCGACGAAATTAAGCGACTCTCCACCGCCATGAACAACGGCGGCCAGTACATGGAGGCGTTTGGCTATGATCTCAAGGTGCTTTCCGGCGTAACCGAAGACGATATCGCGGCCATGCGTCAGGAAGCGATAGACCGCGCCGGTGTCGTTGACTCCGAAAGCTTCTATCTTGGATTCATTAATCGCAATTTTGCGTATTTACAATCGCTCTATGATGAAATCCCTGGGAATATAGAAGCGGCAAGGAACGTCAGCAGTGATCGGCTGGTCGAACTGTACCTTGCCAACTATGTGTCCAAGCTCCAGGATGCGGTGGGCGGAGAAGATGCCTTCAAGGCGGTTATGGTGAATCTGGAGAAAAAACAAAACAACCATTATGGACAACTGCAAACGCAAAAGTCCTATTACACAACTAAATCCAATAGCACCATTGCGCTGATTGGTGACTCCGGCATTACGGTAGATAATTTCTGGTCTATGTTCAATGCCGCGATGCAGAAGGTCATGACGCCCGACCAGTTCGAGAAATGGGCCTACGCAAGTAATTTTGTCGCCAATCTTAACACCATTCAAGACTCTATCGAGACGTGGAACAACAATATTGAGAAGGTTACACAAAGCCTCAACGAACGAAAGCAGACCGCTGCCGGTGACGAAAAAACAGCGTCCATAACAAAACTGTTGGCGGACCAGGAATGGGAGCTGTACGACGCCCGCAAGGCCAACTACGATGCCGCAACTCTGACAGCCATTGCAGAGACGCAACAGGCCGAGAAGGCCAAGGCGTTGCAGGACATCGTTGACGAAGCGCAAAACGCGCTGGATCAGGCCCTGGGCAACGACTCGGTCAGCGAGTTGCGCGACCTGCCGCCCCAGTTCGCGGACTGGATTGCCGCTGCCCAGGCTCTCGGCGCCTCGGAGCAGCAGCTCGCCGTCATCCGCGACCAGGAGGCCCAGACCATCGCGGCCAAGCTGGCCGACGTCATCGCCTCCGTCACCGACAAGGGGCTCACGGATACGGAGTCCTGGCTCAAGGATCTGCACAAGGACGTCGGCCAAGCCATCGTCAACGCCCGGGCTTTGGGCGCCTCCGAGGCGGACCTCTCCCGCATCCGCCAGGCCTCGACCGCGCTGATCGCCGCCAAGCTCGGCGACACGATGGACGACGTCCAGGAAGCGCTGGCCTCCTATGACGGCACCGAACTGGCCCATAGCGTCCGATCGCTCCAAAAGGAGCTGTCCGACCAGCTCTACGCGGCGGCCCTGCTCGGGGCGACCAATGCGGATTTGACGGACATCGGCACGCTGTACGCCCACAAGGTCAAGGCCGCCTACCAGGATTCCATCGACGACGTGGTGGACCAGCTCCAGGACGCGGCCGATGCCCTGGACGATTTTTCCGGCAACCTCAAGGACCTGATCGACGAACTGTGGCGCGGCGACGACAGTCCCCTGCTCCTTTCGGAGCGGTACGCCGAGGCCAAGCGGCAATGGCAGGCGGCCGTGACTGACTTGGCCTCCTCCAATGACGACACCCGCAAGGCGGCCCAGGACAAGATCACGGATTTGACCACCGACTATCTGGACCTTTCCAAGGAGTACCACGCGGATTTCGCCTCGTATTATGCCGATTTCATGGGTGTGCAGGCCACGCTGGGGGACCAGTACACGCGGGCGAAGACGCAATATGATCGCATCAAGGCCCAGCTCGACGCGGCGACCGCCACCGAGGAGTACACCAAGACCACCGCCGAGCTGATGGAGCAACTCACGTCGCTGCAACAGCAGCAGGGCGATACCTGGACACAAATGCTGGCGGATCTGCCCCAGGCCATCGCGGACGCGGTGGCGGCGGCCGCGTCCTATCGGCAGTCGCTGGGCTACGCCACGGGCGGACTGGTGTCGGATCTGGCCCGCTCCGGCGGCTACCTGCCCGGATACAGCACCGGGGACGTCCAGCCGGCCGTGCTGCGACTCGGGGAATTCGTCATGACGCCCGAAGCCGTGCAGCACTACGGCGTCGGGCTCATGGACGCCCTCAACGACAGGATGCTGCCCCGGGAATCCCTGCGCGGGTATGCCGCCGGCGGCGTCGTCCTCGATGACGGGTTTGTCGTCCGCCAGAACCGGGCCCTGGATGCGGCCCTGGACGGCGGCTCCTCCGACGACGCTGTCGCCGCCTTGCGCCGGGAGGTGGCCGAACTGCGGGAGATCGTCGCCAAAATGGCCACCAGGACGGACAAACAGCTCGGCAGGCTGGTGGTCAACTCGGACGGCGTCATGATCCGCGGCGTCAAACTCCAGGAGGTCCAATGAGACTGTTGGTCCCGAAGGACGTCACGGCCGACACCATCCTGGCCACCAACCTGACCGAGGACGCGCCGCCCTGGGACGGAGACACGGCGTATGCGGTCGGCGCCGTCGTGCGCCAGGACGACACCCACCGCCGCTACAAGGCCCTGCTGGCCAGCAACGCCGGCAAACTGCCGGCGGACAACTGCGCCGGCACCGCCCCGGTCTGGAGCGATGTCGGCGTATGCAACAACTGGGCGCCCTTCGACGGGGCGATCAACACCGTGGCCGTGGGCACGGCCAGCAACGCGACCATCGACGTCACCCTGGCCAGCTCCCGCTGCGACACCGTAGCGATTTTCGGCCTGGCGGACGCGGCCGCCGTCGATCTGGAGATGCGCGATAGCTTCGGCGCCGTCGTCCATTCCGGCACGATGCCGCTGGAAAAATTCGAAATCGTCAATTGGTATCAGTATTTCTTTGCCGAGTTCAAGTACCGCCGAGATCTCACGCAGGCCCTCCCCATGTACGGGACGTCATCGCTACGCCTCGTGATCCACGGCGTCGGCGCTATAAAACCAAAAGTGGGTACGATCCTGCCGTGCCGGGCCCATGCGCTGGGCCGCACCCTCTACGCGAACAGCGACTTCGGCTTCACCGATTACAGCACCGATGACGAGGACAAGTGGGGTCGCACCGACCTGGAGCAAGGCCCCACGGCCAAAAGCGCCGCCATCGATGTCCGCGTGGACACGGACGACTTCGACTATGTCGTCGGGCTGATCGAATCCGTTCGCGGCCGGCTGGCGGTCTGGGACTGCAACAACTTGGCCCCGCAGCAACAAATACCCTTTGAGAGGGCCATCATCCTTGGCCGGGTGCGCGACTTCAAGCCACCGGTCGAGGGCCCGACAATCACCACCTTTTCACTTGAGATACGAGGAGTTCCATGAGCTTAATCCCCCCTCCCCCGACGCCGCCCTTGCCCCCGCAACGCCAGGACGGCGAGACGACATTCTGGCAGCGTTGTGATGCCTTTGTGCAGTACATCCATGACCTAGGCGTTTATCTGGGCTTTTTTGCCCCGGCCATGTCCTCCCTGATCAACGACGCCACAGCCGCCGGCGAAGGGACCTGGGATTCGGACAACGCACCGGCGGCCAATGTGTTCGTCCGGACGGGGGATGCCCCGAATCTGGACGCCTGGATCTCCGCCGCCGGTACGGATAGGCCCGGCCTGGTCGCCTTGGCCAGCAACGCCGGCCAGGCCCTGGGCACGGCCGCTGCCGGCACGAGTGCCCGTGCCGCCCGGGAGGACCATGTCCACCCGCTCGACGGTCTCACCACGCGCACCCTGTGCGATGCCCGCATGTCGGCGATCAATACGGCTCTCGACGATATCGTGGGGACCCAGTCCGCCCATACAGCCCGCACGGACAACCCGCACGAGGTCACGGCGGCGCAGGTCGGCGCGGCCCGTGTGGCGGACAGGGTCCTGCCCGGCAGCGTTATCGCCTTTTCGGGCGAGTTTGGCGGCACCGACAACCGCCATCCCATCCCGCGTGGCGGTACGATCCCTGATACGGGCTGGCTCTTGTGCGACGGCGGCGATGATGGCAGCGGTGGCACGGTGCCGGACCTGCGCGGCCGCATGATCCTGGGCGCATCCACCACATACGCTACCGACAGCACGGGCGGGGCGGAGACCCATACGCATAGCGTCTCCGGTAGCGTGGGCGCGACCACGCTTACGCAGGCGCAGATGCCGTCGCACTGCCACACGTACCCGTGGTATAACAACTCCGGCGGTGGTCCGGCCGGAGTGACCAATAATACCACGTTGTACCAGTCGGCCGTTGCTTCGTCCTACACTGGCGGTAATGGATCACATACTCATAGTCTGTCTGTATCGTCTGGTGCAGCATCGTCCCTGCCGCCATATTACGCGCTGGCCTATATTATCAGACTTTAGGAGTAAGACATGTCTAATAGAGTAACAGTGGTCCCCAACGACAATCTTATCATTGTGGATGGTGAGCCCCTGCATTTCGATTTTGAGGCTCCCTCCCATCTCCGTGCCATCCAGTGGGACGGATCGCAGGGGCATAGTGAGTATATGGATGGCTCCAATGAGATGCTGACAACGGATGCTGCCGTCGCACCCTATGTCGCCCTCTGGCAGGCCGAAAAAAACCGACTGAAAGAAGTGGCAGCGGCCGCTGCAGCCGCAGCGCAGGCCGAATACGATAGCGCGTCCGCCCGGTTTGCCCGGCTGCGCGCCGAGCGCGATACGCGACTGGCGGCCACGGACTATCTGCTGATGCCCGACTACCCCATCTCTGCGGAGCTGCTGACTGCGGTCAAAGCCTACCGCCAGAGCTTACGCGACCTCCCGTCAGGGTCCGGTGCGCCCTGGGACGGCGGCGGGGATGCCACGCCCTGGCCAGTCATGCCCGACATGCAGGCCGGGTAGAGGAAGCGACTTTACACTACACAAAAAATGTGTATATTTATTCCAAGCCAAGCGGGAACGGGGACGATGCCAAGCAGCAGGGACGTCATCAAGAAGCTCAAGGCGGCCGGCTGGAAGCTGAGACGGTCCGAGGGTGACCACTTCCACTTCTGGCATCCGGAGCGACCCGGCTTGGTGACGGTGCCGCATCCCAGGAAAGATATCGACGTCACCCTCTTGAAACTGATCGAACGGCAGGCCGGCATAAAACTGCGGTGAAGGACCGCTCATCTGCGGGGGAGCGAATATGGCCGTTTATCCAGCGTATTTTGAACGGGGCGAAGGCGGACACGTCGTCGTGTCCTTCCCGGATCTGCCCGGCTGCTTCACCCAGGGCGACACCGAGGCCGAGGCCATGAGTATGGCCATCGATGCCCTGTCCGGGCACATTCATACCTTGCGCGAGCTGAACAGGGAGGTCCCGCCGCCCTCGGCGCTCTCGGCGCTGATCGTCCCACCCGGCATCCATGCGGCCCTGGTTCCTAGCCCGGCCGAGGACACCCCGCCGGTGCGGATCAACATCTCCATCAGTAAGCAGCTGCTGCGCGACATCGACGCCAACGCCAAACGCGAAGGCCTCACGCGCTCCGGCTTCCTGGCGGCGGCGGCCAAGGAACGGCTGACCAGGGTGTAGACCAATTCCCGCGAGAATAAAGAATGAACGGGAAGAAGGTCGGCATCACCGGCGATACGGCCACCGAAGTGGCCCAGACCATTTGTGCCCAAGCCGAGGGCTGGGACCGCCTGTGCGATGGCGTGGAGCAAACCCGCATGCGCGCCAAGGCTGCCGTCTCCGCCGCCACCGACCTGGCTGGCGTGGCCGCCGCCGAGGCGGCTATCGTGTGGCCAGCAGCCTGATGCCTTCGCTGTGACCACTGGCAGTTCGTCCCAGGCCGTCGTGTAGCGCGGCGAGCGTCTGGCCTGTCGCATCTGCCAGGGCTGTTCAAGTCCGCAGGCGGCCAGGCGCAGGGTATCGCGGCCGAATCGGGCGTTGACCGTATCCATGGCGGCCATGAGGCGTTCGCCTCTGCCGTCGCCCGCAGGCGCCGGGTCCAGCAACGAACGTTGCCGGTTCCCCAGCCTTTCCAAGCCCGAGAGCATCACGCCGATCTTCTTGTAGCGGAAGCCGGGGCGAAAGATGCCGTCCAGCACCGGTACGGCGCTTTTCAGAATGTCACCGGTGTGCGACGTGGCCATGCGGAAAGCCGCAAAGGACGAATTGGCGTACTGGGGTTCACCGGCGATGAACGTATTGGTCTGAACCCAGATCGTTATCCCGTTGGCCACTAGACGCCCTGCCCTCAGGCGTTCTCCTGCCCGGCTCACGTGCATGGCCAGGGCTTCGCGCATGTCCTCGATGCTGGTGACCGGCCGGCCGAACGACCGGGACGACACGATGGTTTTTCGCACCCGGGAGGTTTCTTCCGGCCCGAAGCACGGCAGGCCGCGCAGCTCAAGTTGCGTCTGCAGGCCGTCCACCGTCATCTTCTTTTTGACCCAATCCCGAGGCAGATCCCGGAACTGGCGGGCGTTGGCCACGCCGTACCGGGCCAACATGGCGGCATAGCGCCGGCCGATGCCCCACACCTCCGCCACCGGAAAACGCTCCAGCAGACCATCCGGATCGGCGCAGGCGCCGAAGTCGAACACACCGCCGCGAGAGGCGTCGTTTTTGGCCGTGCGATTGGCCACCTTGGCCAAAGTTTTGGTGGATCCGATGCCGATGGACACGGGAATACCGATCCACCGGACTACGATTTCCCGGATATGGCGGCAATAGGCGACGACATTCCCCGGCAGCCCGGTCAAGTCGAGAAAGGCCTCGTCGATGGAATAGACTTCAAGGGAAGGCGTGAACCGCGCTAGAATCGACATCACCCGGGCCGACAGGTCGCCGTAGAGCGCATAGTTCGAGGAAAAGACGGCAACGTTGTGGCGCTTGATGAGGCCCTGGCACTGAAAGAGCGGCGTGCCCATGGGGATGCCTACGGCCTTGGCCTCGGCCGACCGGGCCACGATGCAGCCGTCGTTGTTGGAGAGGACCACCACGGGCCGGTTGCCCAGGGCGGGCGCGAAGACCTTCTCGCAACTCGCATAAAACGAATTGCAGTCCACCAGGGCGAAGACACGGTCCACGGTCAGGCCTTGTGGATGATGTAGGTAACTACGCCCCAGACCATGAGCGCAGCCTCGGCCGGCACCTCGATGGGTGCATAGTCGGGATTCTCCGGGACGAGCCAAAGCCGCCCACCCTGCCGGCGCAGCCGCTTGACGGTCAGCTCGCCGTCCAGGGCAGCCACCACGATGCTGCCGTTTTTGGGCTCCAGCGCCCGGTCCACAATGAGGATGTCGCCGTCGGCCACGCCGGCGTCGCGCATGGAGTCGCCGGCCACGCGCACGAAAAACGTGGCCGCCGGATGACGGATAAGGTGCTCGTTCAGGTCCAGCCGCTTGTCGATGTAGTCCTCGGCCGGGCTCGGAAAACCGGCCGCCACCGGCGAGAGGTACAACGGCAGGGGCAGCCGGGACTGGTCGGCCACGGAGAAGATGGAGAGGCAGGCGCGCATAAGGGTATCATAACGAAGGCAGCACTGCCTTGTCCATGCTTGTCAATACTAGCTAAAAAATTAACTACTCAGCAACATTACTTTATTTTTCATCAGCACATAATTCTTGTTTAATAAAATCGATAAATGTTAATGCTTCATCATTTAGTCTTGCTATCTCATCAAAAGTCATCATCATCCTGTAGGCTAAAAAATTTTCATGTACCATTTTGTTCCTTTCATTACCAATAGTCAAAAATGATATTGTGCATTTTTTTAAATTTTCGTCCATGCTTATTTCATGTGATACCTTGTCTTTAAATTCATGGCCAAATAATCCTAAAAAATTATTGACATTACTCTCTTTCCAATTAAAAAAAGTATGGTATTGTCTGTTTATACATCTATTATTTAAAAAAAATTTAACTTTTTTATCACTACATCCGCTGCAAAACATAGAATTAAGGCATTGATATATAGCATATTCGTGAAAGCTAGCGCATGACAATAGAAATGTTTTCGTCAAGTGTGATTCCAATATATTTGAATATGTCAGTTGATTATTATCAAGTAGCATATCTTTCAAGCTATGATAATTAGATACAAATTCATTCAAACAGATAGCTTCCATTTTTTTGCCACCTATTATATTAATGATATTGTACTTTTTGCTCTTTCAATTCTTGTTTTTACACTTTTTTTTGATGCAATATTTGATTGAATTGCTTCTAAAAATTCTGCATCTTTTTTAAGGCGTTGTAACGATTCGTTATCAATTTTTTTAGTAATTAACTCTTTTTTAAGAAAAAAACTAGTACACACAGAAACAAAAACAGACTCAAATAAAGATATATTAAATTTATTATTCGAACTAAAAAATGATTTTGGCAATAAGTCGTTACAACATTCTAAAAAACTATAAAATAAATTTTCTAAGTATTCATTTTGTTTTGCTGAAAAATTTTCACCGTACTTAGAAAACCTATTTAAAAATTTCGTCAGGGGAGCTTTATACTCGGTAGAAAAAAACAACATCGCAAAAGACCTAACAAGTATCTCAATATCTTTAAAGTTTATATCTGGTTCTTTTTGGCCAAGAATATCTCTCCATTGTTCATGAGTATTTATTTTAAAAAGAATTTTATAAAAATCAGAAAAATAAAGGCTCATTCGTATTTCTTGAGGTTTCAAATTTTGTCCACCGGTGTTAAGTCTATTGAACACCTCATACATAGATGAATCATTATCATCAGGAGAATTTTGCTTTATTACTACAGAACGAATTGTCCGTAAAAATTCGAAGGAATGCTTTGCTTCCCCAAGAGTATCAAATTTCGTAGAATCATACTTATTTTTTTCAGAACCACTAGGTGAAGGAAGCTTCAGCATAAAATTTTTGAAATAACGATCATCAGATATTGTTGACTTATCAATGGAATCTTCCCCAAGCAAAAATTTACGTAAAATTTTTCTCCCTTCTTTTGTGGGGAATCTTTGCTTGATAAAGAAGTAAACAGACAACAATCTTTGTTGGCCATCTATAATAAGAAAATTATCTTTTCCTTTTTCGTAGAGAAATACTTGCGGTATTGGTAACCCTAAAATTATTGATTCAATAAATTTTGAAGCCCTTTTTTCATCCCACACGTAATTCCTTTGGAAGGGAGGAATTTTAATTATATTGTTATCCATGAGATTAAATAAAGTTGTAACATTAAAATCATTTGGTGTTGATGTTATGTCATATTCAATAATCGCGATATCTTCCTCTTGACCACATACGTCGCCCGCATACCAATCTTTGGTGTCCATTATATGTACCTCCAACAAAATATTACTAACTTAGTTTCTTCAACAACAAACAATACAAAAAATTTAGTAATGTACCGTTCATGACCGCCCCCTTCGGCTTCCCTTGTGTGCGTCATGCTTCGTTTACTGAAGGTTATCCTTTTTCCCGTCGCCCAAAGTCAGCTCCGGGTTCATGGACCTGATTATATCCAGGATCGGCCTGAGGCTCGGCCGTGCAATAACAGCTTTTATCGCCGTGCGACCTTCCCATGACGATCGCCTCGATGCCGGCTGCTATTTTCTCGTTCGGCATGCCCAGCTCGGTTTGCAGGCGCTTATAGGTCAACATTTCCCGCTGGGCGGGAGTCAATTTTTCATTCAGTTCATCTGCTGTAACGGTAGATTTCCCATCAATAAAATCACCTCGCCGCTCGCGAATATTATCTAACTCACCTTTCTCTTTGTATTCAGAATCACTTAAAAATGGCCTTCCGATTTGAGCTATAAGAAAATTAGCGTTGATACGATAAGCGTGAATCCATCTGGCGACTGTCAGACATGATGGAAGAGAAAAACTATTAATATACTTTAACAGATCATCTTCAGACACCCCCCCAGACTTGGCGATGGCTAAAAGTGAATCTGGTAAATATTCAATAATTGACTTTAAGCTATCTCCGATTTCAACGTATTCAGGTATAAACGTTGCTGATTGAGAATTTTCCAGCGGTGTTCCTATCCCAAAAAGTAGCCAGCGTGGCGATAAATCCAATATCCTGGCCATATGCTCTAGCTCGTCAAAGCTTGGGCGCTGCCCCTTTGACCACGCTTGGTAAATGTGCGGTTTGACCCCGAACAGCTCAGCCGCATTTGCAATCGTAGACTTTTTACCTTCCTTGGCTAAAGTCACGGCGATTATTTTTTTAATGATTTCAAATGAATCTTTCCAATCCATAGAAAATATCCATTATTTTTTAGAAATTTTCTTGACTATTTTAGAAAATTTCTATCAGTTGAGCGCGACGAAACGCGGAATAATACCTGCCACAGCTTGGGCCATCCGCAAAAGAAAAACCGTCATGCCGTCCCCACATGCCCACGACGAGGTATTTTATGAATAGATTAAGTGAACAGCTACGCAAAACAACCACATCGCGTCAAGTGAGACTGCGGATGTTCCTGCTGTCGTACGGCATCCAAGTCAAGGCCCTGGCCGCGCAACGCGGCCTGTCGCCTGGGGGGATGGGCGATGTGCTCTCCGGCCGGCGTCCCAATGCCGCCCATATCGAATGGCTCATATCCCAGGGCATCCCGGCCGAACTGCTGCCCAACCCGATCGCTCCCCAAAAACGCGGTCCCAAACCCAAAATCGCCGCGCAAACGGCCTAGGGCCCTGTTCGTCATGGCTAACGCGACGGCGTACCCGCTACCACGCTAAATTTACAGGAGGATTTGCATGTCTCGTCATGAATACCCGCCTCTGTCCCCGATTCTGCATCACTTGGTGATGCGCGCCCCATCGGGCATCGGGGCCCAGACCATCGCCGACATGCTGGGCTGGCGCTACGCCACCATGATGAGCGAGCTGTCCGGCCAGCCCGGGCACAAGTGCGGCGTGGAGAAGCTCCTGCCGCTCATGGACGTGACCGGCTCGGATGCGCCCATGCACTTCCTGGCCCGGGAGCTGGGCGGCGTCTACATCACCCTGCCCCATATCGAGGGGGCGCTGGACCCGATCCAAAAGCAATGCATGACGGCCATCAAGGAATTCGGTGAGCTGATCACGGCCTGCGCCGACGCACTGGCGGACGACAAGCTGGAACCCGACGAGCGGACGCGCATCCTGCGCGAGGGACACGAGGCCGTCACGGCCATCATGGCCCTGCTCACGGCGGTGGAGGAATAGGTCATGGAGGTTGCGTATGACAGGCTGCTGCACGATTTGCGGGCAGCCGGCCAGGATGCCGACCGCCACGCGGTGAGCGTCCTGGACATGCTGGCCCTGCAGCCACCCAGCGCTTTGCTGGTGGGGAGCCCTGTCTTGCTGGATTTGCTTAA
>Ga0268360_1001928_pt1 | contig 18459 bp, 16 predicted proteins | sample BioMet11_FD_192465 | JGI IMG/M metagenome (GOLD analysis project Ga0268360, IMG submission 192465) | Sewage microbial communities from Oakland, California, United States - Biofuel 11 (Illumina Assembly) | ecosystem: Engineered > Wastewater > Sewage > Unclassified | place: USA: California... | reverse complement strand
GAGTCATGATACAAAGCTTTGCAATTATGTCCAATTTGGACATGCAACTATGTCCATTTTTGTTTTGCAACTTTGGGTAATTCTACTATGCAATAAACATTGCTGTCTCCACGTTCAAGCGTATAACACCCGGTTTTGAATATCACATTGAAATAAGCCTGATCCACTGCCTTGGATCTGAACCGATTCTGAAATTCTTCTATTTTTGATAAAAAATCGTCCTGTGTTATCCCCGCGGTGAGCGCAATAAACTGATCCGCATTGATCCGTCCAAGCGTTTCCGTTTTGTCATCCATTATGTCTTTCAGGGTTTTTACAATATTGCACAGCAGCACATCTCCCTTCTCATATCCGTAAAAATCATTGAACATCTGAAAGTTCCGGATATCAAACACACGGATCTGATAATGAAGCTGCGGGTGCTGTTTTACAAGCATTTCCGCATCTATTATGAATTTATTCAGATTGCTGGTTCCGGTAAGCTTGTCATAATACGCCAGCTGCTCCAGCTTTTTTCTGGATTTCCTTAATCGGATAACAAGAAAAATAACAAGAACCAGTGCAGCAACTATGATCAGACTGAGAAAAATAATTTTCCCGATATTTGTATCTTTGGTGAGGCTGTCTCTGACTGCGTTTGTAAGCATATCATTGCTTTCGGACTCGGAAATGGAATTGATACATTTATTCATGATGCTCACCAGCTCTTTCGGTGTGTCCTCATGAAAAGCAAAATGATATTCGGAAAGAAAACCGGTATCATGGATAATGCTCAGTTTTGTATTCGTGGCTGCATTGGCTGCAACCTGGAAAAAATAAATATTCATCAGCGCCAGGTCGACTGTATGCTGTTCAACGGCGGCCAGAGCTTCCGCCGCTGTGTCAAAAGATACGAACTGACTGTCCGGATATACGCTTTTAACGTATTCCTTCAAATAGCCGGTACGGTTTGCTACGGCAATTTTCATTTGATGCGCCGTATCCGTTAACATATTTTCACTGCCGACCATCACAGCAGACGCCTGCAGCCATGTATCTGAATACAGATCAATCGCCGAATCCAGATTACCCTGATTGACACTTGACAGAACATCGTAACTGCCGTTATGAAAATCCTGTTCTTCGGAAGCATAGCTGCCCCCGGTCTGGCATTCAAACTTCAGCCCTGACAAGTCCGATATTTTTTTCAAAAGTGCCGGGGTATATCCGATTATCTGTCCTGTCTTGGGATCCACACCCTCGATAGGCAGATAATCCGGGTCGACTGCCACTTTGATCGGCTTGCTGTTTGCAATATAATTTTTTTCGGCTTCCGAAAAAATTACTGCCTGGCTGTAGTTATCGGTATAATATTTTGACCGCAGGCTCTGCTCAAAGGTGGGATCCTGCGATTTGATTTTACCGATGGCCTCATTGATCCTGTCCAGCAGTTGGGTATTCCCTTTGGCAACCGCATAATAAATCGGCTGCGGATCAAAAACAGATATCACGCGGGTCCAGTCAGGGATCACCACATTGCTTACACAGATGGTATCCACTTCTTTGTTTTGAAGTGCCTCTGTGACTTCTTCCTGTGAATCATACAGCTTTTCCGTATATTGAAATCCGTTTTCCTTTGCCACTGCCGCAAACTGATCGATGATCGCCGAACCGCGGTTCATGCCGACACGGATGCCGTTCATTTCACTCCATGCATTTGCTGCAAAGGTTTGATCGTCTTTCAGAACCAGAAGCTTCGTCGTGTTGTATCCGCAGTTCCAGTCGGGAAAATTGTAAATTGCCTCACGTTCCCTGGTCTTAAGCATAAAGCCCATCATGTCGATGGTACCGTCCTGAAGCCACTGACAGCACTCTGCCCATGACCCCTCGACAAATTCATACTGCATGCCCGTGTACTCGGAAATTTTCTGCAGATAATCATAGCCGTATCCGGAATAAATTCCGTCCGCAGATTTATTCTGATAACCCTCATGAAGAAAATACCCCACTCTGACCTTTTCAGGCGGCTGTGCGGCAGAAGCCTGAAAGGAAAGATTGAGAGCAAGAAAAGCTGTAAACAGCAGCACAAAAAAAACACGTTTTTTGAAGTTCAAACCTATACCTCCCTAACCGGAAGTAAGTGGTACTCTGGTTTTATGATGTGGCCGCCAGAAGTAATATCACGGATTGCTCTGCACTTCGTGCTCCCGCAATCCTGCCAAACATTCGGAATTCATGGGGCCCCTGCCCCACTGCTTCCTCATGTTTGGGCGTGTCCCAAGTCCTTATTCCCACCTGCAGGCAAGCCTGTGTGGGAAACGGACTTTTGACACTGATATCATTTTATTTTTGCATACGTTTTGACAAATTTCAAGAGTTCCGGCCGAAATATAAACTACCAAAATTTTCGGCCGAAACGCGGATCATACTCTTTCTTTTTCAGATTTTTTGTACCAAAACAGCCTGTCTGACATCCCGAAAGGTCTGCCCCGACAGATAAAAATACTTAAATGGTATTTTCGATAGGAATTACCGACAGAAAAACAGGAATGGAATTACACTTTCATCATCCGGTACCCGATCCCGATATGGGTCTGGATGTAAACCGGTGCCGAAGGATCCGGTTCGATCTTTTTCCGAAGGGTGGCCATAAATACCCGCAGAGAAGCAATATCATTATCCCATGCGCTGCCCCAGACTGCGCGTGTGATAAAGGAATAGGTCAGAACCTTTCCCACATTCCTGGAAAGCAGAATCAGGATCTTATATTCAATCGGTGTCAGATGGACTTCCTTTTCATCCAGAAAAACACACCCGGCGACATAATCTATTTTCAGGCTTCCGTTTACAAACACCGCCTGTTCTTTTCCCAGAGAATCCTGCATATAGGCAAGCCTCCGCATGGTAACCCGCAGGCGGGCAAGAAGTTCTTCCACGGAAAAAGGTTTTGTAAGATAATCGTCCGCACCTGCATCAAGCGCATTGATCTTATCAATGTCTTCACTTCTGGCACTGATTACAATAATGGGCATGGCAGACCATGTGCGGATTTTTTTAATGATGTCAATGCCGTCCATGTCCGGCAGTCCCAGATCCAGAAGGACCACCTCGGGGTTATGGGAAACCGCTTCCAGAACCGCTGCTTCGCCCGTCGGTGCAGCCTGAAAACGGTAACCGTGTGTTTCAAGCGTCGTTGTAATCAGATTGCGGACTGCAAAATCATCCTCCACTACAAGAATCAATGGTTTATTCATGAAGTTTCACCTCTTCCAACGGTAGGGTAAATGTGAATACGGTTCCGGCAGGTTTTGCGTCCGATACGGAAATGCCCCCGCCGTGTACCGTGATAATGGATTTACACAGGGCAAGACCCAGGCCAAGACTTCTTCTGCTGTCGATCACATTCTCAGCGGTATAAAACATATCGAAAATATGCGGTTTTGCTTCATCGGAAATTCCGGGACCGTTATCCTCAATGGATACCGCCGCATTCTTTCCCTGCCGGTAACTGCTGATGATGATGGTGGATCCTTTCGGCGTATATTTCACGGCATTGTCGACAATATTGATGATCACCTGCATGATAAGCCGCGCATCTACTTTCACAAACAGATATTCTTCCGTATGGTGAACCACCATGTGATGCTCCGTGCTTTTTCTGCTGATATGGCGAAGCGACTCATCCACGATCTCATCCAGGAGTTCCGCCGTAAGCTGCAGGTGCATGGAACCGTCTTCGATTTTTGTGACCGACAGCAGGTTCTCCACAAGATTGATCAGCCAAAGGGAATCGTCATAGATATTTGTATAAAGCTGTGTTTTCTTCTCTTCCGCCAGCATATTTCCGCTTGTAAGCAAAAGTCCCGCATTTCCGGAAATGGAAGTAAGCGGTGTCCGCAGATCATGGGAGATGGAACGAAGCAGGTTTGCGCGAAGCTGTTCATTTTTTGCAAGGACAGCCGCCTGCTCTTTTTCAATTGCCGTCTGTTCGCTTTCCAGGGCCAGGGCCCCTTCCCCGAGTATGGAAAGAAGGATACTGTTCTCAAAGGAATCCAGTTGCCCGTCTTTCATGGCGATGCCGACCACACCGTAAACTTTATCGCTTACGCGGATGGACAGGTACAGACACTTGGAATTGGAGAGTGTCGCTGTTGTTGCCCCTGCGTGTTTATTGTTTTTAAATACCCATGCAGCAACGGCTTTTTCATTCGGGGAAATACAGTCCGGATCCACTTCCGTATCATCACAGGAAAAAGTCTGCGGCTCTGACAGTGCTGAATTTTCAGAAAGATAGATCACAACATCTCTGTGAAAAAGCTTGATGAGCTGGTTTGCAATGGTCTGCACGATCTCCGTTTTATTTTTTGACTGCGACAGCATCTGATTGGTATCAAAAAGAATTTTTGTCCGGTATGCAGTGGCTGCCGACTGTTTTGCGTGCTGTTTGATTTTGACCGCCAGGGTTCCCGTAATGAACGCGGACACAAACATGATCAGAAAGGTTGCTGGATAGCCCGAATCATAGGCATTCAGGCTGAACCTGGGAACGGTAAAAAGAAAGTTAAAAATCAAAACGCTCAAAATGGACGATATCAGACTGTAGATCCGCCGGTTCGTAATAACCGCTGTAATCAGTACCCCGAGAATATAAATTGTAATGATATTGGCACTGCTGAATCCAAGCCGGTAAAACAGATACCCGATGATCGTTGCTCCCGCCAGGATACCGATGCTCTTCAGGATATCCGACGGCAGAAAGGTCTCCCTTTCCATTTTCTGTTTTCTTTCCCGATAGGTTGCTGTTGCATGATCCGGAATGATATAGACATCCAGATTCGGTGCATAGGCAATCAGCCTTTCTGTTAAGGACGGTTTGCTGAAAATGTTTTTTCTGTTTACACTGCTCCTGCCCACAACAATTTTTGATACACCGGAAAGACGGGCAAACTCTGAAATCTGAAGTGCAACATCATCCCCGTAGCTGGTCTCAATGGTCGCACCCAGCTGCTCCGCCAGATGAATATTGGCGCGGAGACGGTCCTTGTCTTCTTCCCTCATGGAGGCAAACGACGGAGTCTCCACAAACAATGCAGTAAAGCTGCCGCGAAAAGCCTTTGCCATACGTGCGGCATTCCGGATGATTTTCTGATTGGTCGGCGAAGAAGAAAGACAGACCAGAATGTGTTCGTCGGTATAGTATTCACTGCCGTTTTTAACCCGGGCCGCATCCGAAAGACGGTTCACGCGGTCGGCACAGCGGCGCAGGGCAATTTCCCGGAGCGCCGTTAAATTTTCAATGGTAAAGAAATTGGCAACCGCCTGTTTTGCCTGCGCGGGGCTGTAAACTTTTCCTTCGTTAAGCCTCTCGATCAATTCCTGCGGTTCAATATCAACCAGCTTCACCTGACTGGCATTGTCAAACATATCATCCGGAATCCGTTCCCGGACAACCACTCCGGTAATGGATGCAACCATGTCATTCAGGCTTTCAATATGCTGGACATTGACCGTGGTATAAACGTCAATTCCCGCAGCCAGAAGTTCCTCAACATCCTGATAGCGTTTTTCATGACGGCTGCCGACTGCGTTGGTATGAGCAAGTTCATCCACGATGATAAGCTTGGGATGACGCCGGAGCGCCGCATCAAGATCAAATTCGTGCAGGATAATTCCGTCATGGGAAAGCAGTTTTGTGGGCAATATCTCCAACCCGTCCAACAGTGCTGTTGTTGCGGGACGGGTATGCGGTTCCACATAACCGACCACCGTATCAAATCCATGTCTTACAGTCGTATGGGCAGCCTTCAGCATGGCATAGGTTTTTCCGACACCGGCAGCATAGCCGAAAAAGATATGCAGATGTCCGCGTATCAGACGTTTATCTTCCTCTTCTATTTCTTTCAGGATCTGTTCAGGATCCGCTCTTCTTTCTTCCATTCCGGCATCCCCACACTTTCCCGCACTTTTTTCCAAACCGGAAACCCGGAAAAAGACTTCCTGCTTCCCGTCCGCAGCCCTATTTCAAAATCCCGTCCAGCATCAGATTAACCTTCAGGACATTCACTCTTTTTTCTCCGAAAATACCGAGAAATCTTCCGGTTGTACATTTATCAATAATTCCCTGTACCTCTTCTTCGGTTCTGCCGCCGGCTTTTGCAATTCTTTCTGTCTGATATTCCGCCGCTGCCGGAGAAATATCGGGATCCAGTCCGCTGCCGGAACATGTGACAAGATCAACCGGTATCGCGGTATCCCCCATATCCGGGTCTGCGGCACGCAGTTTCTTTACACGTTCTGCCACAAGCGCTTTATACGGATCACCGGTCGGACTCAGATTGGACGGAAACGCATACATTAACGGTTTCCCGTTTTTATCCTGAAAGGTCGTGACGTCGATATTCATAATACGGCCCCACATATGGCCATCATCGGTGTACTGCTGACCGAGCAGTTCACAGCCGTATTTTTTTCCGTTTACTTCAATGATGCTTCCGTTCGCCTGTTTCGGAAAAATAAGCTGCGCAATTCCCGTTACAGCACCGGTATAAACGACACCGCAAAGCACCGTAAAGATCAAAAAGATCAGGATCGCTTTCGGCAAAATACTCTTAAATGTTTTCATGTGTATCATCCTCCTTACAGACCGAACACGGTAAGCAGCATGTCTATCAATTTTACAAAAATGAAAGGCGCCGCAAGTCCCCCCACCCCATAAACCAGAAGATTCCGGGACAACAGCTTTCCTGCCGGCACTTCCCGGTACCTGACACCCTTCAGTGCGAGCGGGATCAAGGCGACAATGATCAGCGCATTGTAAATAATGGCAGACAGCACGGCACTTTGCGGGGAGTGAAGTCCCATAATATTGAGTGCCGCAAGCCCCGGATACAGTCCCATGAACAGCGCCGGAATAATGGCAAAGTATTTCGCCACATCGTTGGCAATGGAAAAAGTCGTAAGGCTTCCTCTGGTCATGAGCAGCTGCTTTCCTATCCGCACGATATCGATCAGCTTGGTGGGAGAGGAATCCAGATCCACCATATTCCCGGCTTCTTTGGCGGCCTGCGTTCCGGTATTCATGGCAACGGCAACATCGGCCTGGGCAAGAGCCGGTGCATCATTCGTACCGTCTCCTGTCATTGCGACCAGGTGCCCTTTCATCTGAAAATCACGGATCATTTTCAGCTTTCCCTCCGGTGTAGCTTCTGCAAGAAAATCATCCACACCGGCTTCTGCTGCAATTGCGGCAGCAGTAAGCGGATTGTCCCCGGTAATCATAATGGTCTTGATCCCCATTTTCCGGAGATCGGCAAATTTCTGCTGCACGCCCTGTTTGATAATATCTTTCAGATGGATCACGCCGAGGATTTTATGGTCCTTTGCAACAACAAGCGGTGTTCCGCCCTGATTTGCGATCTGCTTTACAGCCTCTCCGCATTCCGCAGAATAAGTTTCTCCCGCTTCCTCCACATAGGCCCGGACAGATTCCGCAGCCCCCTTCCGGATTTCATGACCGTCAAAATCCACGCCGCTCATCCGTGTTTTTGCGGTGAACGGAATAAAAGTCATATGCTTATCGGAAAGACTGCGCTCACGGATATTGAATTTTTCTTTTGCCAGTACCACAACGCTTCTCCCCTCCGGCGTTTCATCGGCAAGAGAGGAAAGCTGTGCCGCATCGGCAAGATCCTGTTCTCCTGCTCCGTCTACCGGAATAAATGCGCATGCCTGACGATTTCCGAGCGTTATGGTTCCCGTTTTATCCAGCATCAGAATATCCACATCTCCGGCCGCTTCTATGGCACGTCCGCTCATGGCAAGTACATTTGCCTGATTGAGTCTTGACATACCGGCAATCCCGATTGCAGAAAGGAGAGCACCTATGGTCGTGGGTGCAAGACAGACAAGCAGCGCCACCAGAGTGGTGACCGATGTGGGGTTTCCGATTCCGGCCTGTTTTGCCGAAAAGACAGAGTAGGTATATAGGGACATGGTCACCAGAATAAAAATGATGGTCAATGCAACCAGAAATATCTGAAGCGCGATTTCATTCGGTGTTTTTTTTCTGGATGCGCCTTCTACCATGGCGATCATTTTATCCAGAAAACTTTCTCCTGCCTCGCTTGTTACGGTAACCACAATCCAGTCGGAAAGTACGGTCGTACCTCCGGTAACGGCACTGCGGTCTCCGCCGGCTTCACGAATGACAGGCGCAGATTCCCCGGTAATTGCGCTTTCATCCACCGAAGATGCACCTTCGATCACTTCCCCGTCAGCCGGTATCTGTTCTCCTGCTTTTACAAATACGATATCTCCTTTTTTCAGCGATGCGGAAGAGATTTCCGTAATCTGATCTTTCTGTGCGGCAGACGGGATTTTATGAGCCGGCACATCTTTCTTTGCCGCGCGCAGCGCGTCTGCCTGTGCCTTTCCGCGCCCTTCCGCAATGGCCTCGGCAAAATTCGCGAACAGGACCGTAAACCAGAGAATAATGGAAATGCTGATGGTATATCCGCTTCCGGCATCCTTTAAACCAAAAAGCGAAGCCACCCAGAGTAAAAAAGTCAGGATCGCGGAAACATAAACCAGAAACATGACAGGATTTTTAATCTGGGTTCCGGGCGTAAGCTTCAGAAAAGAATCCTTAATTGCTCTGCCGAGCATTTTTCTGTCGGCAAAAGCATTTTTTGTTTTCGATGCCATTGGAAAAAGCCTCCTTTATGAAATGCTGCCGAAAAATTCGGCAATCGGGCCGAGTGCCAGGGCAGGGAAGAAACTGAGTGCACCGATCAGCAGCACGATAAAAATCAATAAAAATACAAACATGGCATTGGTCGTTGAAAGCGTGCCCGCCGTTGTAGCAATTTTCTTTTTTCCCGCCAGGCTCCCTGCGATTGCAAGCGTTCCTATAATAGGAATAAAACGCGCAAACAGCATTACCAGCCCCAGTGAAACATTTAAGAATACCGTATCTGCATGAAATCCGGCAAATGCAGAACCGTTGTTGCCGCCGCAGGAAGAAAAGGCATACAGCATTTCAGAAAAACCATGTGCCCCGGAATTTTTAAGACTGTCCGCCACTGCCGGAACCACCGCGGCAATTCCGCTGCCGATCAGAATGGCGATCGGCGTTGCAAGACAGACCAGCACTGACCATTTCATTTCAAAAGGTTCTATCTTCTTTCCGAGAAATTCGGGAGTCCTGCCGACCATCAGTCCGGCAATGAAAACCGTAAGGATCGCAAAGGCAAGCATTCCGTAAAGACCGCTGCCGACTCCGCCGAAGATCACTTCCCCGAGCTGCATGAGCAGCATCGTCATCATCCCGCCAAGCGGGGTAAAGCTGTCATACATGGCATTGACGGAGCCGCTTGATGCAGCCGTGGTAAAGGCAGACCATGCAGCGGAAGAAGCAATTCCGAACCGTGTTTCCTTCCCTTCCATATTGCCGCCTGCCTGATTGATCATGCTGATATCCACATTCCCGTTCTGTGCAAGCTGAGGGGTTGCCGCCTGTTCATTTACCGCAATGACCGCAAGCGCGATGACGAGGCAAATGAACATCGCCATAAAAATGGCTGTGCCCTGCTTCCTGTTTTTCACGGATTCTCCGAAGGTGAAGCACAAGGCAGCCGGAATGAGCAGAATGGAAAGCATTTCCAACAGGTTGGTAAAAGGGGACGGATTTTCAAGCGGATGGGCGGAATTGACGCCAAAATAACCGCCGCCGTTTGTGCCGCTCTGTTTGATTGCTTCCTGACTTGCGGCAGGTCCCATGGGAACAATCTGTTCCGTCACAATTTTGGCATCCGGAACCGTTTCTCCGTTAACGGCAGCCGTTCCGGCATTCAGATCGATTTTGGCATCTTCCAGGATTTTTCCGTCCGCATCGACCGCGATCGGTTCTACAAGGGAAACCGTTTGTGCTCCTTTAAAATTCTGAATGACGCCGCCCCCCACAAGGCAAAGGGACAGGACGAGATTCAGCGGGATTAAAACATGAATAACAATACGGGTAATATCCACCCAGAAACTGCCGAGCCCTTTTTCTTTCACTTTGGTAAATCCGCGGATCAACGCAAACAAAACCGCTATTCCCGTTGCCGCAGAGACAAAGTTCTGAACGGTTAGGCCGATTGCCTGGGTCAGGTAGCTTAAAGTGGATTCTCCGCTGTATGCCTGCCAGTTTGTATTGGTAATAAAACTGACTGCTGTATTAAAGGATAAATCCCACGGAACTCCGCCGAGTTTCTGCGGATTTCCCGGAAGAACCCCCTGTAAAAGCTGCAGCAAAAATAAGAATATCAGTCCCGCACCGGAAAAAACCAATACGGAAACGGTATATTTCTGCCAGGTCATCTCCTCCCGGTCATCTATATGGATCATCCGGTATATGAATTTTTCGCACGGTGTCAATACCTTTGACAGAAATGTCTTTTCGCCGTTCATTACTTTTTTGATATATAATCCCAGCGGAACGGCCAGAAGCACGACCACCGCAAGGTACAGGATATATTGTAATATGGCGTTCATTACTGCTTATCCCCCTTCATGAGAATATATACATACCAGATCAGCAATGCCGCAGCAACTATACCGATCAAGGCGATAATAATATGCATCGTCAATCCTCCCTTTTTTCTAACGATATTCTACAACCTGTTTTCATAAGATGGTATTAATCCCTTTTCCGCCGTATTAAGATTGTATAAAGATGACCGATCCGCCTTACAAGGGGCCTTTTCCGCTTTTCTTTCAGATATTGTTCTGTTTGCCGCCGGTTAATTTATACTATATGTCTAAAATATGGTTGAATCAAGTCCGGTAAGGCGGTATTCTTTTGATGAAGAAATGCCCGGAGGAAAACATGATTCAATTATTGCTGGCCATTATCTATCTCGCTTTTATCAGTCTGGGGCTTCCGGATTCCCTGCTCGGTTCCGCATGGCCGATCATGTACGGCAAATTAGGGGTCCCGGTTTCTTTTGCCGGTATCCTTTCCATGATTATTGCTGCAGGCACCATTATTTCCAGCCTGCAAAGCGATCGGCTCACCAGGAAACTCGGGGCAGGAAAGGTTACCGCGATCAGCGTCGGCATGACTGCTTTTGCTCTGTTCGGTTTTTCCGTCAGTCATTCCTTCTGGCTCTTATGCATTTGGGCAATTCCCTATGGTCTCGGCGCAGGAAGTGTGGATGCCGCACTCAACAACTATGTGGCGCTTCATTTTTCCAGCCGTCATATGAGCTGGCTGCATTGCATGTGGGGCGTCGGAGCTTCGCTTGGCCCGTACATCATGGGCTATGCACTGAGCGGAAATCTCGGCTGGAACACCGGTTATCGTATCATTGCCGTAATCCAGGTCGTCCTTACGGGAATCATTCTCTTAAGTCTGCCCCTTTGGAAAAAGGGGGATGCCGGCGTATCCGGGAAAAAAACCGGACAGGCGAATCCCGCGCTGCCTCTTGATCAGATTATCCGGATTCCGGGTGCAAAGGAGATCATGGTCACTTTCTTTTGCTACTGTGCACTGGAACAGACTGCCGGACTGTGGGGAAGCAGCTATCTGGTACTGCACAACCGGGTCTCCGCGGAGAATGCCGCACGTTTGGCCAGCCTGTTTTATCTCGGCATTACCGGCGGCCGGGCAGTCAGCGGATTTTTAACCATGGTATTAAATGATACCAAAATGGTCCGTCTGGGACAGCTCTTGATTCTCGCGGGTATCTGTGCTCTTTTTTATCCTGCGGGATCTGTTCCGGCAGAGTGCGGATTGATCCTGATCGGCCTCGGCTGTGCCCCGATTTACCCCTGCATCATCCATGCAACACCGGACCGGTTCGGTGCCGATAAGTCACAGGCCATTATCGGGGTCCAGATGGCAAGTGCTTACGTCGGAACATGTCTCATGCCGCCGTTATTCGGCCTGATCGCCCAGCATATCAACATTGCCTGGATGCCCGGATATCTTTTCCTGATCCTGGCCGTTATGGTCTTCATGCACGAAAGGACCATCCGGAAGACACAGAAAAAAGTTCTCTGATAAAAACCGATGCCGGGCCTCTGTTTGTGAAAAACAGAAGCCCGGCATTTAAAAACCGGAATTGCTGTATGCCGGTTTGATCATTCTCCCGGATCCCTTAAATCAGGTTCCTCTTTAAAAGCGCATGGTAAATTCCGTCATGGTCATTATCTTCCGTCTGTTCCCTGATTTTTTGTTTCAGTTCGCATGGTGCATTCCCCATTAAAATACCGTGACCGACCAGTTCGAGCATTTCCGCATCATTATAGTTATCTCCGAAAGCGACTGCCTCAGACAGGGGAATCTTCCATAAAGAACATAAGGTTTGAATAGCCGCTGCCTTCGTGATCCCGTTTTCCATGATTTCCAGCAGGATATCGGAAGACTTTGCAATGGACAGCATCGGAAAAGCTTTTTTCAGCTTTTCTTCTATCTCCAATATTTCCCGGGGATTGCATATACACAAAATCTTATGGATCTCACTGCCGTTTATGGATTCAACGCTGCCCTGTGCGGATACTGCCCTGACGGCAGTTTCCTCGCTTATGATTTTGGGATCCGTCTTATCTTTAACGATCCACTCATCAAAAGAATAAACACACCAGGTCAGATCAAACCGACAGTCTTCCATAAATGCGATGATTTTTTCCGCTTCCTGTTTTTTCATGCCCTTATGAAAAAGTACCTTTTTTTCCTCGTTCAGGATCAATGCTCCGCTGTAGGAAATGATCGGACAGGAAAACCGGTATTCCTTCAGGATGGGATAGATTCCGGAAGGGCTGCGTGCAGATACAATGACAAAGGGGATTCCGTTATCTTCCAGCCGTTTTATGGCCGTTTCCGTCAGCGGTGTTATTTCATGTGCAGAATTCAGCAGGGTACCGTCTACATCGCTAAAAACAATCTTCTTCATTCCTTCTCCATCCGAAAAATCCGGCTTGTTTTAAACCATAGGCCGGGACGGTATTATCCGTTTGTAAAAAATTTGTTCAAGACCCGTACGCTTCCCTTTAGAACTGCGAATTTTGTAAATCTGCACCGCCTTGGTTCTGAAAGAACATCATAAAATAAATAGGAAGGTAAGTAATCTTACCATTTATGGTTACCTGTCTTTTATTGGATACAACAAATGCTTTCTTAATGTGGCAACTCGCCTTTCAGTGGTTCAGGCCTGCCTATACCGTCAAATTCGCTTCTCTCAATATCTTTTGGCAAGGTGTTGACACGTTTAAGGGTTTTTCTATCCTGCGTCTGCCAGTAGATATAATCTTCCCACGCTTCATCAAACCATACTTTTTTCATCACCATCTACCTCTATCGGCTCATGTACCACACCTTTTCCTGAATTAAGGGCGGCAATTCCACGCCGCAAGTGTTCCATATTGCTTTCAGAGCAGAACGGGTCAACGGACACTTCAAAAGGTATGCGTTTCTCTCTGCCGACTTTCTTGGCAAAAATCGTAAGCGTGGGTTTAGGTTTCGTGCGTAAACTTGCACCAGCGGCGGCAAACATCGCGGAGCGGCTCGTCGAGGTATGTCCAGGCCTTATCCTTTATCCACTGTGGAATACCGTATGCGGCTTCGGCAATGCTGCCGGTTATCGCCGCGAGAGTGTCGCTATCGCCTCCCAACGAGATGGCGTTTCGAATCGCGTCCTCGAAATTGCTGCTTTCAAGAAAGGCCATTATTGCCTGTGGCACGGTGTCCTGACAGCTTTCGTTAAAGCGATAGGTTGGGCGAATCTCATCCAGCGTATCGGATAGGTCGTAGCCAGGATTTCTCTCTATCAGTTTTTTTATTTCAGCTTTCAATTCGTCAATTGACCACGGTTCACTGTAGTCAAAAGCGTGTACTTCAGCATAGAACCGACACAAGAATATTGCTGCTGCCGTGGCTTGTGCACCTTTAATTCCTTCAGGATGGTTGTGTGTTACCTCAGCAGAGCGAGTTACCATATCCCAGCCGTTTGACGGCCAGCAACCGGTTCTGCCGTAGAATCCGCAGTTCATGACCCATGCACAGGGTGACACACGCATTGCCGATCCGTTACCCCAACTGTTATACGGCTCACATTCATCCGAGTTCAACCAACTGTCAAATCTACCACCGTAACCAGCGTTGGGATACAACCGTCCCCATTTCTTATAGGCATCGATGAAATCGTCCTTTTCGCCGCCGTTCATCAGAGCATCAGCTGTGGCAACGGTCATCACGGTATCGTCCGTGAAAAAGCAGTCGTCTCTGAACAGCGGAAAGTCTTTCGTCTTAATATTATGCCACTCGTATACGGAGCCTACGATGTCGCCAATTATAACACCCAGCATCATTTTCGCCCTCCTCTGCGTTTATAATCCTTCTGTATCTCATCATTCCAGCCCTCCGGCATGGCAGCGCATTCCCGGAAGGTGGCAACAGCTTCGCTCATCACGCGGAAGTTTAGCTCCACGCCCTCGCTGTCAGCGTGATAATTCTGAGCGCGGTCGGGCGCGATGCCGAAGCGCGAAGCGGTCTGCACAGCGTCGATATTTGCACCGAGGAAGATAAACTCCCAACCGTATTTTGCCTTCTGCCGCTCGATCTGCGCCTTGATCTTGTCCGCGCTATACTCGCGGCTGCTGTTTTCCTCGCCGTCGGTGATGATGACGAACATGACCTTTTCGGCGCGGTAATCGTCGGCAGTTTGCCGCTGGACGTTTCCAATTTTGTGTATCGTCCTGCCTATTGCGTCAAGGAGCGCAGTTGATCCACCGACCTGGTATTCCTTTTTGGTGATCGGGCTGACCGCCTTTATATCTATACGGTCGTGGAGCAGCTCGTAGTTGTTATCAAAAAGCACCGTTGTGATATGGCATTCACCATCGACCGTCTGCTGTTTTTTAAGCATAGTATTGTAGCCGCCTATAGTATCGGTTTCTAATCCACCCATCGAGCCGCTCTTGTCGAGTATAAATACTAATTCCGTTAATCCTTTTTTCATTGCCATGTCCTCCTCAAGTTTTATTATGACTTAAGGATAACAATTTCGACATGGCGGCCGGTCGCTTTATAAGCGACAAATCAACTGAGCCGCTTAAATGTCATGCCAGCAATAACGGCATATTTTAGGATTGCATTCTCAACCTCCCAACAACGGCTGGTCGTATTTAAACAACACCTCGTTAATCTCGAAAATGTCGTAGTTGCCGCTGACGATGAAGTACTCGACAATCACGTCAAATTTCTGGCTATGTGATAGTGCATAGCCAGCCCTCTCCAGAAGGTCGTCCGTTTCATCGAGTGACAACTCCAAAGCAACTGCAAGTGCAACAGCGGTTCGCTTGCTTGGCATGTAGCCTTTGCCGGTTCTGATTTTTGAGAATAGCTTTCGGTCAAGATTTGCACGTTTGTAAACTTCCACGTCCGTCTTTTCCCTGGCATCAATCAGCCGCAGGAGTGTCGCGGAGAACGGCTCGTCCAGATTGCCGACCAGATCGTCAATGCCTGTCGGGGCTTGCATGGATGACGGTGCATTATATTTGATAAGATCGGCTTCCTCAAGGACTTCACGCTCAACATCAAGCAACTCCCGACGATGGATGCGGTGTTCTGCAACGCAATGCTCGTCTATGTAGCTTGCTACTTCGCCGAGCAGTTCTTCGCTGACCGCAAACGAAGCCTTGTCAAACACGGCGAGGTAAACATCCAAGTCGTGGTCGGCAAGGAAGGCCTGGATAGCTGAGGTTGCCACCTGCAAGGCTTCGTCTTTCGGGTAGCCGTAGATGCCGCTTGAAATAAGCGGAAAGGCTATGCTTTCGCATTTGTTCTCTACGGCAAGCCTTAGCGAATTCGTGTAGGCGGCGCGGAGGTGTTGCTCACTCTGTTCGGCGTTCCAATGACGGTAAACGGGACCTACCGCGTGAATGATATACTTTGCCGACAGATTGAACCCCGGCGTAATTGCCGCATCGCCTGTTTTAACCGGTGCAGCTTTATTACAGGCGGCTTGCAGTTCTCGTGCGCCGGCAGCTTTGAATATAGCACCGCAAACCCCTCCACCCATTTGAAGGTCGGTGTTAGCGGCGTTGACGATTGCGTCAACTTTCAGTTTTGTTATGTCCTGACGGACTATGTTGAAAGGCATTCTGTCACCTCCATTGAATTATTATGTGTCACCACCACCCTTAAATTCACTCGTTTTTAAAGTATTCCATATCACTTGTACTTCCTTCTGACCTTAAAATACCTGCTTCACATAATCGATTAAGATAACGTTTGACTTATATGTCCATCCTGACTGTCCAAGCTTTCTATCCATTACCAAACGAGCTTGTTCCTCTGGCTTCATAAACGGCACTTTCCTTCTTATTCTTTATACTCTTTGCGACATTTATTGTGACATTACTTTATGACAACCCACATTCCATCGCGCCTGGATCCTATACGTTCTATTTTTCCTTTTTTCTTGAGACTAACAAAAGTACGCTCAATGGTACGTTTAGTAACCCCTACCTCCGTAGCAAGCATATCTGCTGTTTTATCCGAATCATCGATTAGCAATCCCAAAACAGCTTTTTCTGTTTTATTTAAACCGACATTCAAACCGACATTTAAACCGACATTCTTATTACTCAACCCCAACACTTTTTTTTCGAAAGGTATCTTACACTTTATATAGTTATCTGTAATTTCAAATACATCCTTGCCATACTTTTTTACCACAGTCGGAACACCGTGACCAGTGTGCTCAGTCAGTCCCATATTTAGAAAAATTCTCATCAAAGTTGGATTTCTGGGATGACTGATTCCCTCATAAAAATCCTCTATTGCCATTCCCTTAGGAAGACCACCCTGAGATAGTATTTCCATACGATCACTAAACACTGATATCTGAGGTTCTGTAACCGTCCAATCATTATGAACCAAAGCATTTAATACAGCCTCATTTACAGCATCATAATCAAAAAGATACATGTCCTTTCTCGGTCTCACTGTAGTATCAGAAAAACATATATTTTCTGCCGACAGTCTTGCTTTGATTTTTTCATAAACTGAAAGTATACATCCATAGCCGTAATCATTTCTCTCGGATATGGATGCCTTATCGACACCATTAAATTTCACAAAATTAAATGGAATGTTATTTTTGTCAGCCAATAGTTCAGCCAAAAGATTATATTCTCCGTTATTATTGCGAAGATTAAAATTGGCCTCTATTGAGGAATCATCAACATGAAATCCTTTTTCCGAGTAATATATTTTAAGTTCTCTGAACGAAAGATCTGAACGAGAAGCTCTTTTTTTTATCATGTACTCTTCATCATAAAAGTTCTTCTCATAACGTATTCGAATCTGTTCTGGTGTCATTTCTTTGCACGTAGTTCCTATACGAATCACGCAGCCATTTGGAGAAAATCCATATTTTTTTTGGCAATATATATTCCTTGTGCCTTTAGAAATATACAAGACAATAAGCGTCTTCCCTGAATCAAATTTCAGTTCTGTTTGGATTTCCTCCTGAGGATTGGGTTCTATTTGCGTAGTAATCACGTCAGATATTTTTTTTAACATTTCATCAATTTTTTTAATGCCAACTGCTTCTCCAGCATCATTCACCCCTATCACAATCTGACCTCCGTCAGCATTAAGAAATGCAACTATTTCTTTGCAAATTGTGTCTGTATATTTTACTTTAAGTTCTATTTTTTCAGATTCAATATACTGGCTCATATAAAGTTTCCTCTTTCTAAAATCATACTGTATGAAGAAAAGCATAATTCACTTACGACATTTTTTCAATATAAACCGACATTCAAACCGACATTATTTAAAAAAAGAGCTCCCCCGGATACAATTGCACCTGTTGTTTAGACATTCTGTTAATCCTCTTCCTTTCAGCTAACTCTTCTTTTGAGGCATTCGCCGATTTTATGTTTGCCCAACAAATAAATAATGTAGCCAGAAAAATCATTTTTTCATACATAACTTCTCCTTCTTTTTACCCCTATATCGGATGAATTTTTTTCTTAATTCGTAAACCTGCCTCAATGTGCATAATTCAATGTCTTGAAAAGGGCATCTGAATCAATTCGCAGATATTTTTTCCACACCAGTAATCAATCAGCCAGCTTGCACTTTGGGTAATACTACTATGCAATAAACATATCATTGATTCTGATACCATACTCGCCGCTGTTAATGAACAGACACTTGGATAGAAGAATTAAATTTTCACTATGCTTGACCACAACACTTTAAGGCTATGGTTAAATACCTGACATGGCCTTATCCCGGATGCAGGATACCATTCCTGCGTACCGGATAAAGCCACGTTATCTTGTCGTTTCCCCAGAAATGTTCGTGTCGTTCAGATAAAACAGTGTCATTTTTCCTCAAATATCACCCATTACTAATCTGTCGCTGTTTCCGATATGAGTGCGTCGCTCAACAATCCTTCTCCCTTAAATATATTCAGTACCAGC
>Ga0268360_1001926_pt1 | contig 18470 bp, 11 predicted proteins | sample BioMet11_FD_192465 | JGI IMG/M metagenome (GOLD analysis project Ga0268360, IMG submission 192465) | Sewage microbial communities from Oakland, California, United States - Biofuel 11 (Illumina Assembly) | ecosystem: Engineered > Wastewater > Sewage > Unclassified | place: USA: California... | reverse complement strand
TCGCCGCCTGCATCTGCTTCAACGCGGCGCTCTCCCACCGGATGTACGCCGGGGCGGATATGCTGCTCATGCCGTCGCTCTTCGAGCCCTGCGGCCTTTCCCAGATGATCGCCATGCGCTACGGGACGCTGCCTGTGGTGCGGGAGACCGGCGGGCTGAAGGACAGCGTCGCGCCCTACAACCGCTTTACCGGCGAGGGGGACGGCTTCAGTTTCACCAATTACAACGCCCACGAGATGCTCGGCACGCTGACCGCCGCGGCAGACGTGTACCGCGGCAGCCGCCCCGCCTGGGAAAAGCTGATGAAAAACGCCATGACGGCGGACTTTTCCTGGACCGGCGCGGCGAAGAAGTACCGGGCGATCTACGAGGGGCTCTGTCCCGCGCCGCAGGGCGCGGCGGAAAACGGCTGAGGTTATATGAGAGCGTTTCACGATTCGCGCAAAGCTGAATACAGAAGCCCATACGGCGCCGTCGAGGCCGGCGGCGCCGTTTCCCTTTCCCTGGACGTTTTCGAGGCGCCGGAGGCGGCGTGCGAGTGCCGGGTCTGGGTCGACGGAAAGGGCGAACGGCTCGTGCCGATGGAGCGGACGCCGCTTGCGGGCGGCGCGCGCTTCGTCTGCGCGCTTCCGCTCCCCGAGCCCGAGCTCGTCTGGTACAGCTTCATCATCCGCACGCCCGAGGGCACGTCCCGTTACGGCGCGCGGCAGGGGAGGACCGGCGGCGAGGGAGCGCAGTACCAATGGGAGCCGCCCTCCTTCCAGATCACGGTCTACGAGCGCCGCGCCGCGCCGGACTGGTACAAGCGCGGCATCGTCTATCAGATCTTTCCGGACCGCTTCCGCCGCGGGCCGGATTTCCGCGAGCGGGCGGCCGAGGCGCTGAAAACGCCCCGGAAGGGACCCGCGCGTGCCTTCTGCGAGGACTGGTACGCCGTCCCCCGCTACGAGAAGGACGCCGCGGGCCGCGTGACCCGCTGGGACTTTTACGGCGGCACGCTTTCCGGCGTGCGGGAAAAGCTGCCCTATCTCAGGGAGCTGGGCGTGACGGCGCTCTACTTCAACCCCATTTTCGAGGCGGCCAGCAGCCACCGCTACGACACCGGTGACTACGAGAAGCTGGACGCCATGCTGGGCGGGCCGGGGGAGTTCGAACGGCTCTGCCGGGAGGCGGATGAGCAGGGAATGTCCGTCATTCTGGACGGGGTTTTCAACCACACCGGCTGCGACAGCCGCTACTTCAACAAATACGGAAATTATCCGGGCACGGGCGCGTTCCAGAGCGAGACGTCGCCCTACCGCCGGTGGTACAAATTCAGCGGCGGGCGGTACGGCAGCTGGTGGGGCGTGGACGACCTGCCGGACGCGGACGAGAACGAGCCTTCCTACCGGAATTTCATCTGCGGGCCGGACGGCGTGGTGCGCCGCTGGCTCCGCGCCGGCGCGAAGGGCTGGCGGCTGGACGTGGCCGACGAGCTGCCCGACGATTTCATCGCGGACATCCGCCGCGCCGTTCTGGAGACGCGGCCGGACGGCCTCCTTCTGGGCGAGGTCTGGGAGGACGCCTCCAACAAGATCAGTTACGGGAAGCTCCGGCGCTATCTTCTGGGCTCGGAGCTGGATTCCGTCATGGATTATCCCCTGCGCCGCGCCGTCGTCGGCTTCCTTACGGGCGGGATGACCGCCCCGGAGGTCTGTGAGACGCTGGATTCCCTGCGGGAAAACTATCCGCCCGAGGCCTACCGCTCGGCGCTGAACCTTCTGGGGAGCCACGACCGGCCGCGCATCCTTACGGTGCTCGGCGGCGCGCCGGACGAGAAAACGCTTTCCGAGGACGCGCGCGCTTCCTTCCGCCTCAGCGAAGAGGCGAGAGGGCTCGCCAAGGGCCGCCTGTGGCTGGCGGAGCTGATGCAGATGACCCTGCCCGGCGTGCCCTGCGTCTATTACGGGGACGAGGCGGGGATGGAGGGGTATTCCGATCCGTTCAACCGCGCCGGCTTCCCCTGGGGGCGGGAGGACGCGGACGCGGGCGAGATGCTCCGCAACGCCGTGTCGCTGCGGAAAACGCTTCCGCTTTTCGTTTCCGGCAGCATGGAGACCTTCTCCTGCGGGGACGACGTCTTCGGCTTTTTGCGCCGGGAGGGGGACGAGGCCGCCGCAGTGCTGGTGAACCGGAGCCTCTCCGGGACGCGGCGGGCGTCGGTGCCCCTGTGCGGCGAGGCGTGCGACGAGCTGGTGGGCGGCGTCAGGCTCGCGCCCGCGGGCGGCTCCGTCTCGCTGGAGCTGCGCCCGCTGGGATCCGCCGTGGTGTATTTCCACAAAAAGGCGCGGCTGGCAAAGCCGATGCCCCGCGGCGCCGGCGTGCTGTGCCCCGTCACCGCGCTCCCCAACCCGGACGGGCCCGGCAATGTGGGCGCGCCCGCGCGGAAATTTCTGGACTTCCTTGCCGGGACGAAGCAGCGTTACTGGCAGATCCTGCCGGTGAACCCCACCGACGAATACGGCTCGCCCTACGCGGGCGCTTCCGCCTTCGCGGGCAACGTTTCGCTGCTGGATACCGGCGGAAAGACCCTGCGGGAGCTGTACAAAGAGTTTACACCTGATAAAGCTTTTACGGATTTTAGGGCGGAAAACGCCGAATGGCTGGCGCCCTACGCCCTTTTCAGCGCGATCCGGGATCGGACGGGGGGACCGTGGCGGACGTGGCCGGCGAAATACAGGACGTATTCCCCGGCGCTTGCGGACGCGCCGGAGCTTGCGGAGGGCGCCGCGTTCCACGAGTTCTGCCAGTTCGAGTTCATGCGCCAGTGGGACGCGCTGCGCGCCTGCGCCCGGGAAAAGGGGATCCTCATCATCGGGGACATGCCGATGTACGTCTCCGCCGATTCGGCGGACGCCTGGGCCGAGCCGCGCTATTTCGCGCTGGATGAGGCGGGCGGCGTCGCGGCCTGCGCCGGCGTTCCTCCGGACTATTTTGCCAGGGACGGCCAGCTCTGGGGGAATCCCGTGTTCGACTGGGACGCCCTCCGGACGGACGGATACTCCTGGTGGCTGCGCCGGCTGGCGCGGGCTTTCCGGCTCTATGACTACGTGCGGCTGGATCATTTCCGCGGGTTCGAGGCATACTGGGCCGTGCCGGCGGGAAAGAAGGCCGTGGAGGGGCGCTGGGTCCCCGGGCCGGGAGCGGAGCTCTTCGAGACGGCGGCTGAAAGGTTCGGGCCGCTGCCGGTCATTGCGGAGGATCTGGGGCGCATCACGCCGGGAGTGCGCGCGCTCATCGCCCGCTGCGGCTTCCCGGGAATGGACGTGCTGCAGTTCGCGGACGGAGACGTGCGGGAAGCCTACGAGCCGCCGGCGGGGAAGATCGCCTATACCGGGACCCACGACAACCAGACCCTGGCGGGCTGGTGCCGGGACAGGTTTCCGGACTGTGCGCCGGCGGACATGGCGGCCCGGCTTATGCTCAGGGTGCTGCGCAGCGGCGCGGACGTGGCGGTGCTCCCGCTGCCGGACGTACTGGGCCTCGGGGACGAGGCGCGGATCAATACGCCCGGAACGGCCGGGAAGAACTGGCAGTGGCAGGCTTCGCGCCGGGATTTCATCGGCGCGTCGAAACGGCTTCTGGATATGACTGAGCTTTCGGGAAGAGGTTGAAAATGATGGGAATCTGGGACAGCGTGTTTTATTCGGCGCAGGAAAAGCTGATGCTGGACTACGCCGGCATGGGGCTGGATGAGGAATACCTGGCCTCGATGCGGGAAAAGACGGAGGCCGCCTTCGACGCGATGGAGGCGCTGGAGGCCGGCGCCGTCGCCAACCCCGACGAGGGGCGCATGGTCGGGCACTACTGGCTGCGCGCGCCGTCGCTGGCGCCCACGAAGGAGATCCGCGGGGAGATCGAGAGCTGCCGGGAGGACATCGCCGGATTCGTGAAGGCGGTGCACTCCGGGGCCGTAAGGAACGAGGCGGGCGGCGCGTTCAAAAACGTCATGGTCGCCGGCATCGGCGGCAGCAGTCTGGGTCCGGTTTTCGTTTCGAAGGCGCTGGCCTCGCCCCGGGACAGGATGCCGCTGTGGTTTTTGGACAACACCGACCCCGCCGGGATGGACGACATCTTCCGCAGGGCGGAGCCTGAGCTGGACGCGACGCTCACCGTCGTCATCTCCAAGAGCGGCGGCACGGTGGAGACGCGCAACTGCATGGAGGAGGCGCGGGCGTTCTACGCGGCCCACGGCCTCTCCTTCGCCAGGCACGCGGTCTGCATCAGCGGCCGCGGCAGCAGGCTGGACGCCATAGCCGAGCGGGAGGACTGGATCGCCCGCTTCCCCATGTGGGACTGGATCGGCGGGCGCACCTCGGTCATGTCCGCCGTGGGTCTGCTGCCCCTTGCGCTGCAGGGGATCGACACCGACCGCATCCTCGCCGGCGCGGCGGGATGCGACGCGCTGACCCGCAGCCGCAGCGTGCGGGAAAATCCCGCCGCCGTCATGGCGCTCTCCTGGTACAGGTGCAGCGGCGGCAGGGGCGGGGAGACCATGGTGGTCCTGCCCTACAAGGACCGGCTGGAGCTTTTCGCCAAATACCTGCAGCAGCTGTGCATGGAGTCGCTGGGCAAGGAGCTGGACGTCTGCGGCCGCACTGTGCATCAGGGCCTTGCCGTCATGGGGAACAAGGGCTCGTCGGATCAGCACTCCTATGTGCAGCAGCTCGTGGGCGGGCCGGAGAACGTGTTCGTCACCTTCGTGCAGGTCCTGCGGGACCGGGAGGGCCCGTCGCCCGCGGTGGGCGAGGACAGCACCAGCGGCGACTATCTGAACGCCTTCATGCTGGGCACCCGCAAGGCGCTGGAATCCCACGGGAAACGCACCATGACCCTCACCGTGCCCCAGGTTTCGCCCTACTGCGTGGGACAGCTCATCGCGCTTTTCGAGCGGGCGGTGGGCTATTACGGGAGCCTTGTGGGCATCAACGCCTACAACCAGCCCGCCGTGGAGCTGGGCAAAAAAGCCGCGGGCGGACTCATCGGCGTGAAGAACGCCGCGCGGGCGTATCTTCTCGCCCGCAGAGGGGAATTCCTGACGGCGGAGGAGCTGGCGCGGGCCGTCGGCGCCGAACCGGAGGACGTTTTCCGCCTGATGCTCCACCTTTCCCACAACGACGCCGCCGTCGCGATGAAGGAGGCTTCGCCCGTCTGGGAGAGCCGGTTCGGCGCGGTGTGAGCGGAAGGGCCGAAAAGGATATCAATAGTATGCGGGGGCAGGACGAAAACGTCCTGCCCCCGCTTTTGCAATACGGATACCCCGGAAATTCATTTCCGCTCCGGCATCGGGACGTAGGCCCGGTGCTCCGCGGCGGAACGGTAGGCGGGGCGCATGATGCGCCCGCCGGTGACGATCTCCTCGATGCGGTGCGCGCACCAGCCGGAGATCCTGGCGATGGCGAAGAGGGGCGTGTACAGATCCTCGGGGATGCCGAGAATGCTGTAAACGATGCCCGAATAGAGATCCACGTTGGCGCTGATGGGAAGCGTCATGTGCTTGCGCTCCCGGATCTTGGGGATGCCGAGCCGCTCCACGCTCTGGGCGATCTCGAAATCCTCGGGGACGCCCTTTTCCTGGGCCATCTCCTCGATGAGCTTCTTGAGCAGCACGGCGCGGGGGTCCGAAATGGTGTAGACCGCGTGGCCCAGGCCGTAGAGCTTGCCGGAGCGATCCCCGGCCTCTCCGTCCAGCAGCTTGTCGAGGTATGCGCTCATCGCCTCGTCGTCGTGAACGTCCGAGACGTTTTCCCGGATGTCGCGGATCATGCTCATGACCTTGGCGTTGGCGCCGCCGTGCAGCGGGCCCTTGAGGGAGCCGACGGCCGCCGAAATGGCGCTGTAAGTGTCCGAGCCGGTGGAGGACACGGAACGGCAGGTAAAGGCCGAGTTGTTGCCGCCGGAATGCTCCGCGTGGAGCATGAGCAGCGCGTCCAGCAGCTTCGCCTCGCGGTCGGTATACGTCTTGTCCCGGCGCAGGAGCCGAAGGAAGTTCTCCGCCACGGAGAGATTGGCCTTGGGATTGTGGATGTACAGCGATTCGCCGGAGAAGTAGTGGCGCTTCACGGCGAAAAGATCCGCCACGATGGTCGGGAAGCGGGCCACGAGCCGCACGGACTGGAGCAGCACGTTTTCCACGGACGTGTCGTCGGGGTTCTCGTCGTACGCATACAGCGCCAGAACGCTGCGCCCCAGGCCGTTCATGATGTTCGTGCAGGGAGACTTGAAGATGACGTCCTCGAAGAAGCCGGCGGGCAGCGCCCGCGCTTCCGCCAGCGCCGCGCCGAAAAGGCTGGCCTGGGTCTCGTTGGGCAGCGAGCCGCACAGAAGAAGGTACGCGACCTCCTCGTAGCCGAAGGTGTCGCTGGCCCGGTGGGCGGCCACGATATCCGCCACGTCGATGCCGCGGTAGTACAGACGGCCCTGCTGCGGGACCTTCACGCCGTCCTCGATGTAGTAGCCCTGGACGCTGCCGATCTTGGAAACGCCGGCCATGACGCCGGTGCCGTCGGCGTTGCGCAGGCCGCGCTTGACGTCGAAGCCCTCGTAGAAGTTCTCGCCGATGGCGTACTCGCCGCGCAGGGGGCCGCTCAGCGCGCCCACGTATTTTTTAAGGATCTCTCCGGATTCAACGGCCATACCGCATCCGCCTTTCCGCCGCCGCCCGGCCGCGCGGCCGGGACCTGCACTTCAGTAAGTTAATGAGGCGATTATAGACGATGCATCCTCAAAATGCAAGATAAAATTTTAGAAATTCATTTTTGACGGATTCAAGCCCGTTTCGGGCGGGTTTTTTGTTGAAGTATGCAAGTTTTGCAGATTCATTCGCCAGCTCTTGCCTCCGCCGCCCCCTCTGTGATATACTTTCTGCAAATCAGCGAGGTGAAGAATTTGATCACATTACACGACGGCGGCTGCTTCCTTTCCGGAGGGAAGATCGCGCAGGCCTGCCCCGGCGTTTCGCCGGACACGGGCAGGACGCGCACCATGGCGTACAGGATCCTCGCGGCCCACGACGAGGGACGCGGCGGAGACGGGCTGCACATCCGGTTCGACAGCCTCATTTCCCATGACATCACCTACGTGGGCATTATTCAGACGGCGAAGGCCAGCGGGCTGACGGAATTTCCGGTGCCCTATGTGATGACGAACTGCCACAACTCCCTGTGCGCGGTAGGCGGCACCATCAATGAGGACGACCACGTTTTCGGCCTTTCCGCCGCGAAGAAATACGGCGGCGTTTACGTGCCGCCGAACATGGCGGTCATCCACCAGTACGCCCGGGAAGAGATGGCGCGGTGCGGGGGCATGATCCTCGGCTCCGACAGCCACACCCGCTACGGCGCCCTGGGGACCATGGGGATCGGCGAGGGCGGCCCGGAGATCGTCAAGCAGCTGCTGCGCTGCACCTACGACGTGCCGCAGCCCCAGACCGTGCTGGTCTGGCTCACCGGCGCGCCGGCGCACGGCGTCGGCCCGCACGACGCGGCCATCGCCCTGTGCGGGGCCGTGTACAGGAGCGGCTTCGTCCGGAACAAGGTGCTGGAGTTCGCGGGGCCGGGCGTCGCGGCGCTGCCCATGGATTTCCGCATCGGCATCGACGTGATGACCACCGAAACGGCGTGCCTTTCCTCCATCTGGGTCACGGACGGGAAGACGGAGGAATACTACGCGGCCCACGGCCATGCCGACCGGTTCGAGCGCATGGCGCCGAAGGACGGCGCGTATTACGATTCCTGGATCGAGCTGGATCTCTCGTCGCTGGAGCCGATGATCGCGCTGCCGTTCCACCCGTCGGAAGCGCACACCATCCGGGAGCTGCGGGAGAACGCCGGCGATCTTCTGCGCCGGGTCGAGTCGGCTGCGGAGGAAAAGTTCGGCGGCCGGGTGAAGCTGGATCTTGTCTCCAAGGTGCGGGGCGGCAGCGTTCGCTGCGATCAGGGCATCATCGCCGGCTGTTCCGGCGGGATGTACGACAACATCGCGGAAGCGGCCGCGATACTGCGCCGCAAGAGCACGGGCAGCGGCGCCTTTTCCCTTTCGGTCTATCCGCCCAGCATGCCGGTGGCGCTGGCGCTCATGCGCAGCGGCGTCATGCAGGAGCTGACGGAGTCCGGCGCGATCTTCAAGCCCTGCTTCTGCGGCCCCTGCTTCGGCGCGGGGGACGTGCCCGCAAACAACGGCTTCTCCATCCGCCACACCACCCGCAACTTCCCCAACCGGGAGGGCTCCAAGCCCGCCGACGGGCAGCTTGCGGCCGTGGCGCTCATGGACGCGCGGAGCATCGCGGCCACCGCCCGGATGGGCGGCGTCCTCACCTCCGCCGCGGATATCGATTACGATCCGCCGGCGCCCTCCGCGCCCGTCTACGACGGGGCGGTCTACCGCAAGCGGGTTTTCGCGGGCTTCGGCAAGGCCGACCCGTCGGTCTCCCTGATCTGCGGGCCGAACATCTCCGAATGGCCCGAGATCCCCGCGCTGGCGGAGGACCTGCTGATCGAGCTTGCCAGCGTCATCCGCGATCCGGTCACCACGACGGACGAGCTCATTCCCTCCGGCGATACGTCCAGCTACCGCTCGAATCCCATGAAGCTGGCCGCCTTCACCCTTTCCCGGCGGGATCCCGCCTACGTGGGCCGCGCCCGGAAGACGAAGGAGGATTCCGACGCGCTGCGCGCCGGCAGAACGCCGGAGCGGGTGGCCGAGGTCTGGGGCGTTCTGGGGAACGATCCCGCGGCGCTGTCCCGCTGCGCGCTGGGCTCCGCCATCTATGCCGAGCGGCCCGGCGACGGCTCCGCCCGGGAGCAGGCGGCGTCCTGCCAGCGCGTCCTCGGCGGCTGCGCCAACATCTGCCGGGAATACGCCACGAAGCGCTACCGCTCCAACTGCATCAACTGGGGCATTCTGCCCTTCAGCATCCCGGCGGGGGACGATTTCCCCTTCGAGCCGGGGGACTGCCTCTATGTTCCCGGCGTCCGCGCGGCCGTGGCCGCGGGCGGACGGGAGCTCGCCGCGAAGGGCGTGCACGGCGGACTCGTGTACGACGTCAAGCTCCGTCTTCCCGAGCTCACGGAGGAGGAGCGGAGCATCATCATCGACGGCTGCCTCATCAACTGGTACGCCGCGGGGAGAAAGGTGAGGGAGGACTGAACATGGAAAAGCTCCGGATGAATCCCATCGCCGAAATGGACGGCGACGAAATGACCCGCGTGATCTGGAAGCTCATCAAGGACGAGCTGCTCTCGCCCTTCGTGGAGCTGAACACGGAATACTATGACCTGGGCCTGCCCAACCGCGACGCCACGGAGGATCAGGTCACGCTGGACGCGGCCGCCGCCGCCAGGAGGCTGGGCGTCGCCGTCAAGTGCGCCACCATCACGCCGAATCTTCAGCGGGTGGAGGAGTACGGCCTCAAAAAGATGTGGAAGAGCCCCAACGCCACCATCCGCGCGGCGCTGGACGGCACGGTGTTCCGCACGCCGATCATGACGGCGCGGGTCTCCCCCAACGTGAAAACGTGGAAGAAGCCCATCACCATCGCCCGCCACGCCTACGGCGACATCTACAAGGCCGCCGAGTACCGCGTGCCGGGGCCCGGAAAGGCCCGCCTCGTCTTCGAGGGGAACGGCGTTTCCTATGAGGATACGATCTACGACTTCGAGTGCGCCGGCGTCCTGCAGGGGCTCTACAACAAGGACAGCTCCATCGAGGCGTTCGCCCGCTCCTGCTTCGCCTACGCGCTGGCGGTCCGCCAGCCGCTGTGGTTCTCCGCCAAGGACACCATCTCCAAGCGGTACGACCAGACGTTCAAGCTCATCTTCCAGCGCATCTACGACGAGGAATACAGGGAGAAGTTCGAAGAAGCAGGCATCTCCTATTTCTATACGCTGATCGACGACGCGGTGGCCCGGGTCATCCGTTCCGAGGGCGGTTTCGTCTGGGCGCTGAAGAACTACGACGGCGACGTGATGAGCGACATGGTCTCCACCGCCTTCGGCTCCCTGGCCATGATGACCTCCGTCCTCATGTCGCCGGACGGCTGCTTCGAGTACGAGGCCGCCCACGGCACCGTTACGAAGCACTATTACCGTTATCTCAAGGGGGAGAAGACCTCCACCAACCCCATGGCCACCATCTTCGCCTGGACCGGCGCGCTGCGCAAGCGCGGCGAGCTGGACGGCAGCGGCGCCCTCTGCGGTTTCGCGGACAAGCTGGAGAAGGCCTGCCTCGACACCATCGGTTCGGGCGTCATGACCGGCGACCTGGCCGCCCTCGCCGAAGGCGGGGACGTGGTGAAGGCCGACACCTGGGAATTCGTCGCCGCCGTGCGCAAGAGGCTGGAGGAGACGCTGTAAGCGCCGCTCAGCCGCCGCCCTGCTCCCATTGGCCGCAGGACCCGTTTGCGCGGTCTGCCCGCCGGCGCCCGCGCCGCTGCGCTGAAAAACAAACGAGGCAGGATGCTCATTGAGCATCCTGCCTTTCTTTGCCTGCCGCGAAGCGGCGCGAACGAGGCGGGCGATCCGCGGCCGCCTCGTTCCGCAAACGCCCCGCCGCCCGCGCACGGGCGGAAAGCCGCCGCTCCGCGGCGGAGGATCACTTATCCAGAAGCCGCCTGGCGGAGATGGCGTGCATGGGGCACAGCTCCTGGCAGCAGAAGCAGGAGATGCAGCCCCGCCGCGGCATGGAGGCCTTGCCTTTCCGCAGGGTGATGATGTGCTTCGGGCAGCTCTCGGCGCATTTTCCGCAGCCGACGCACACGGATCGGTCCACCCGCGGGTACGAGCGGGTCGCCCGGTCCACGACGGCGGTGGAGAGCCGGCGCACCGGCGCGGGGATGCTGTCGGCAAAGGTGGTGCTCCGGATGGTGTCCGGCAGGACGAAGGGAGGGTCGCAGGGGACCAGCGGATCGCCGGAAAGCCGGGGCTGCGGCCCGAGGAGGCCCAGCTTTTCCGCTTCGGTCAGAAGCGGGACCTTCGCCGCCGGGATGCCCGTGAAACGCACGGCCTCCGAGTCCAGCGCGAAAAGATCCCTCGACGCCAGCAGGAGGCCCGTGTGTTTCGGCGTGCCGCCGTTGGGGCCGTTCCCCTCCATGGAATCCACCGCGTCCAGGATCGCCATGTACGGCTTCACCGTGACGGCCAGCGCGCAGAGCATCCGGCAGAAGGCGGAGACATCCGGGAAGCGGCGGTGCAGATCCGCCTTCTGGAGCCCGGGCGTCACGCCGAAAAGGTTCTTCACCGAGGCGGAAACGGTGGTCATGGAGTGGGTCTTGAGCTTGGCCAGGTCGATGACGAAATCCGCGTCCAGCACCGGCGAGATGATATTGAAGATCGGGACGCCGCATTCCAGCGCGCTGTGCACGCCCCGGTAGGAGAGATCGTAATTGAGGCGCGGCTCCAGCTCCGGACGCAGGTAACCGCAGGCGGAGTAGATGCTTTTCAGGTTCGCCTTCAGGTACGGCCCGCCGGGGCTGTCCGCGACGGCGGCGTCCTTCACGCCCAGCTCGTCCAGCCGCCGCAGGACCGCGGAGACGAGCTCCGGCCGGGTCGTGACGCAGGCCTCCGGCCTGTGCGCGGAGAGCAGATTCGGCTTGAGCAGCACCCGGGCGCCGGGAAGGATGTCCTTCTGCGCGCCGGTGCGCTCGAAAAATTCCGAGACGGCCCGGTAGAGCCGTTCGCCGTCGTAATCGGGCGTGAGCCTGACAAACACATCCGTCATCGTTCCGCCTCCGGTAAAAATTCCCTACCAGCATACCATACCGGGGTTGCGATTGCAATCGACGTCCGGGTATGGTATCATAAAACGAGCGCCGTGCGCCGCGCTGTGCGGCGCGCGTTTTTTTGGCGCTTCGGGAGGTTTCTATGGAGCTTGAGCTGTGCATGCCCTGCCTTTTCGGGCTTGAGGGCCCGCTGGGCAACGAGCTGCGGCACATGGGCATGACGAATGTGGAGCCGGAAAACGGCCGCGTTCGTTTTTCGGGGACGGAAAAAAGCGTCGCCGAGGCAAACGTGCGCTCCCGCTTCGGCGAACGGGTGCTGATCGAGCTGGGGCGCTTCGGCGCCCGCACCTTCGACGAGCTGTTCGAGGGGACCCGCGCCCTGCCCTGGGAGCGGTTCATTCCCAGGGGCGGCGCCTTCCCGGTCAAGGGGTACAGTCTGGATTCGGAGCTCCATTCCGTCCCGGACTGCCAGAAGATCATCAAAAAAGCCGTCTCCCGCCGGCTGGGCAAGGTGTACGGCGCCGAATGGCTGCCGGAGGACGGAGAGCTTTACCAGATCCAGTTCGCGCTCATGAAGGACACGGCCGCCCTGTACCTGGACACCACCGGCACGGGGCTCCACAAGCGCGGCTACCGTCCGGCGCAGGTCACCGCGCCGCTGCGGGAGACGCTGGCCGCCGCCATGGTGGACATCGCGGGCTACCGGGGAAGAGGGGAGTTCTGCGACCCCTTCTGCGGCAGCGGGACCATCGCCATCGAGGCCGCGCTGGCCGCCAAGGGGAGAGCGCCCGGCATCCGGCGCGCCTTCGCCGCAGAGAAGTGGCCCTGCGTCCCCGCGCGTCTCTGGGAGGAAACGCGGCAGGCGGCCCGCGCCCGGGAGTTTTCCGGCGAATACGCCATCTCCGCCTCCGATATCGATCCCCGCGCCGTAGAGCTGGCGCGGGCCAACGCCTCCCGCGCGGGCGTGGACGGGATCGTCCGCTTTTCCGTGGCCGACGCCCGGGAGTTCTCCCGCTGCGCGGAGCGGGGCGTCGTCGTCACGAATCCGCCCTACGGCGAGCGGATGCTGGAGAAAAACGAGGCCCATGAGCTCATCCGGGCTTTCGGAAGGGCGGCCCGGCAGACCCGGGGCTGGAGCTGGTACGTCATCTCCTCGGACGAGGCCTTCGAGGATGCCTTCGGACGGCGCGCCGACAAGGTGCGCAAACTCTATAACGGCATGATCAAATGCGGTCTTTACATTTACAAGTGATAAAATTTTTACGGTTGCTGTGCACACCAGGGGCGGTCAAAGTCGGATGAAGCAGTTATTTATTCTGGAAAACGGTGCAAAGGGGGGAAACGGAGACGCCGAGGAGCGGCTCCGCAACCTGGGCGGCGCGGGGGGCTTCGAGATCTTCGAGGTCGCCTCGCCCGCGGAAGCCGCCGAGCGTACCAAGCGGGAGGCGATCCGGGGCGGCGAGCTGCGGATCTGCGCCTGCGGGGGCGACGCGCTCCTTTCCGCGTGCGTCCACGCCGCGGCCGGGTTCCGCAATGCGGCGGTGACCCAGTGGCCCCTGCGGGGAAGCGCCGATTTTCTGGCGACCTTCGGGGACGACGCCCGGCGCTTTTCCGATCCCGCCGCGCTGGTGCGCGGCTTCGTGCGGCCCGTGGACGTCATCGACGTCAGCGGGCGCAAGTGCATCGGCGCCTGCACGGTGGGCGCGGATGCGCGCATCGCGGCCGATTCCGCAAAGTGCGCGTCGCTGCCTCTCCTGGGCGAAAAGAGCGGCCGTCGGCTTTCGAAGGCCGTGAACCTCCTGCGCGGGACGGACGGGGAATTCACTCTCCGCGATCCGCAGCACGAGCTGAACGGACGCTGCACCGTGGTCTGCGCGTTCAACGGCCGCGTCTGCGGCGCCGGCGGGCGGATGGAGTCCGCGGAGCCGGACGACGGGCTTTTGGATTTCGCCGTGCTCAGCGCGCCGCCGCGCCTGCGCGCGGCGCAGGTGCTGGAGGCCTACCACCGGGGCGAGTACGGCCGTTTCCCGGAATATCTGGCCCGCGTCCGCGCCCGGCGGCTCACCGTGGAGGCGGACGACCCGTTCCCGGTCTGCATCGACGGCTGGGTGGCCCGGATGCGCACGGCGGACATCCGCGTCGTGCCCGGCGGCGTCAACTTTATTTTCCCGGAAGGAATGGAATATTTTGACATGAGGGACAAGAAAAACGAAGCGGAAACGAGTAAAATCAGCAGATAGCTTGTAATTGGCCGTTTTTTCCGCGTGGACGAAAAATTCAGCTGAAATTCCCTGATTTTTGGGCACAATAGCTGTTGCGCATTGAGAACAACTGGTTTATTATAATAGCCGGGTTAGCACTCCGGACATTTGAGTGCTAAGTTAACAGGAAAAAACAAATTGACATAGGAGGAACGAACCATGAAGCTTAAGCCTTTGGCCGACAGAGTCATCATGAAACGGATCGCCGCCGAGGAGACGACGAAGAGCGGGATCATCCTCACCAGCGCCGCGCAGGAAAAGCCGCAGGTCTATGAAGTCATCGCGGTGGGCCCCGGCGGCGTCGTCGACGGCGAAAAGGTCGAGATGACCGTCAAGGCCGGCGAGCGCGTGATCACCGGCAAATATACCGGCACCGAAGTCAAGCTGGACGGCGAGGAGCTCACCATCGTCAAGCAGAACGACATCCTCGCGGTCGTTGAAGAATAAGGAGGTAACTTAAATTATGGCAAAGCAGATCGCTTATGGCGAGGACGCCCGCCGTCATCTCGAAAGCGGCGTCAATCAGCTGGCGGATACCGTCAAGCTCACCATCGGCCCCAAGGGCCGCAACGTGGTCCTTGAGAAGAAGTTCGGCGCGCCCCTCATCACCAACGACGGCGTGACCATCGCCAAGGAAATCGAGCTGAAGGACCCGTTTGAGAACATGGGCGCCCAGCTCGTCCGCGAAGTCGCCTCCAAGACCAACGACGTCGCCGGCGACGGCACCACCACCGCGACGCTTCTGGCGCAGGCCATGATCCACGAGGGCATCAAGAACGTGGCCGCCGGCGCCAACCCGATGGTCATGAAAAAGGGCATCCAGAGCGCCGTCACCACGGCTGTCGAGGCCCTGAAGACGAATTCCAAGCCGGTGGACGGCTCCAAGGACATCGCCAGGGTCGGCACCGTCTCCTCCGGGGACGAGACCATCGGCAAGCTGATCGCCGAGGCCATGGAGAAGGTCTCCAAGAACGGCGTCATCACCGTCGAGGAGTCCAAGACCGCCGAGACCTATTCCGAGGTCGTGGAAGGCATGCAGTTCGACCGCGGCTATATCACGCCCTACATGGTCACCGACGCCGACAAGATGGAGGCCGTCCTGGACGAGCCCGCCATCCTCATCACCGACAAGAAGATCTCCAACATCCAGGAGATCCTGCCCGTTCTGGAGCAGGTCGTCAAGACCGGCAAGAAGCTCCTCATCATCGCGGAGGACGTGGAGGGCGAGGCGCTCGCCACCATCATCCTCAACAAGCTCCGCGGCACCTTCACCTGCGTGTGCGTCAAGGCCCCCGGCTTCGGCGACAGGCGCAAGGAGATGCTCAAGGACATCGCCGCTCTGACCGGCGGCCAGGTCATCACCGCCGAGCTCGGCATGGAGCTCAAGGACGCCACGATGGATATGCTGGGCTCCGCCCGTCAGGTGAAGATCAGCAAGGAAAACACCATCATCGTGGACGGCGCCGGCGAGAAGGCCGACATCGAAGCCCGCGTCAGCGAGATCAAGCACGAGTATGAGATCTCCACCTCCGACTACGACAAGGAAAAGCTCCAGGAGCGCCTTGCCAAGCTGGCCGGCGGCGTTGCCGTCATCAAGGTCGGCGCAGCCACCGAGACCGAGATGAAGGACAAGAAGCTCCGCATCGAGGATGCGCTCAATGCCACGAAGGCCGCCGTTGAGGAAGGCATCGTCGCAGGCGGCGGCACGGCCTACATCGTGGCCGGCAAGGCTGTCGAGAAGATGCTCGCCTCCGCCAGCGGCGACGAGAAGACCGGCATCGCGCTGGTCGCCGCCGCGCTGGACGCGCCCATCATGCAGATCGCCGCGAACGCGGGCCTGCAGGGCGCCGTCATCCTGGACAAGGTCAAGAGCAACGGCAGCATCAACTACGGCTTCGACGCCGCGAAGGAAGAGTACTGCGATATGATCACGGCCGGCATCGTCGATCCGACCAAGGTCTGCCGCAGCGCGCTGCAGAACGCCGCGTCCGTGGCCGCCATGGTCCTCACCACCGAGTCCCTCGTGGCCGATATCCCCGAGCCGCCCGCGCCTGCCGCGGCCCCGGCGAACCCGGATATGGGCGGCATGTATTGAGAGACTGCCCGGAAGTCCCGGCATAACTGAACGTAAGGCGCGGCGGAGCGATCCGCCGCGCCTTTGTTTTTTCGGGCCGGTTGAAAATGGGGGGAACCATGGTATAATAACCACAGAGCAGCTATTATCTTTTACGGCGCGTCCGCACAGCCGATCTGCGGCGGGCGGCGGGCAGCGGGTTTCCGGTCAAAGCGGCCGTCGGTCGGATCAGCTTTGACCTCTTTTTTATCCGGGGCTTCCGGCGCCGCCTTTCGGGGCGCGGAGGCCAAAAACGAGGGAGGCGGCAGGATGGAGCGCTATATCATGGCGCTGGACGCGGGCACCACTTCGAACCGGTGCATCCTTTTCAACGCGCGGGGCGAACCGTGCGCCGCGGCGCAGCGGGAGTTCCCGCAGTATTTTCCCAAGCCCGGCTGGGTGGAGCACGACGCGATGGAGATCTGGAACACGCAGCTGGCGGTGGCCCGCGAGGCCATGGAAAAGCTGGGCGTGACCGCGGCGCAGATCGCCGCCATCGGCATCGCCGACCAGCGGGAGACCACCGTCGTGTGGGACAGGGACACCGGCCGGCCCGTCTGTCCGGCCATCGTGTGGCAGTGCCGCCGCACCGCCGGGTTCTGCGACGGGCTCATCGCCCGCGGCCTGGCCGGACCGGTGCGGGAGAAAACGGGCCTCAATCTGGACGCGTATTTTTCGGCCACCAAGCTGCGCTGGATCCTGGACAACGTTCCGGACGCGCGGGCGCGGGCCGAACGCGGCCGGCTCCTTTTCGGGAACATCGACACTTGGCTCATCTGGAATCTGACCGGCGGAAGGGTGCACGTCACCGACTATTCCAACGCCTCGCGCACGATGCTGTTCAACATCCACACGCTCCGCTGGGACGAGGAGCTCCTCCGGGAGCTGGATATCCCGGCGTGCATGCTGCCCGCGGTGATGCCCTCCAGCGCCGTGTACGGCCTGACGGAGCCGTCGCTCCTGGGAGGCGCAATCCCCATCGCGGGCGCGGCGGGGGATCAGCAGGCGGCGCTGTTCGGCCAGACCTGCTTTGAGCCGGGACAGGCCAAGAATACATACGGCACCGGGTGCTTTCTTCTGATGAATACCGGCTCGGCGCCGGTGAGCTCGTCCCACGGCCTCGTCACCACCGTGGCCTGGGGGATCGGGGACGAGGTGCAGTACGCGCTGGAGGGGTCCGTTTTCGTGGCGGGCGCCGCCGTTCAGTGGCTGCGCGACGAGCTGGGGATCATCGGGGCCTCGCCGGAGACGGAGGCCATGGCCCTCAGCGTGCCGGACTCGGCGGGCTGCTATGTGGTGCCCGCCTTTACGGGGCTGGGCGCGCCGTACTGGGATCCCTACGCCCGCGGGGCCATCTTCGGGCTCACCCGGGGCGTCAACAGGAACCACCTGGCCCGCGCCACGCTGGAATCGCTGGCCTACCAGACCTGCGACGTGCTGCGCGCCATGGAAGAGGACTCCGGCATCAAGCTCTCCGCCCTGCGGGTGGACGGCGGCGCGGCGGCCAACAATTTCCTGCTGCAGTTCCAGGCGGACGTCATCGGCGTCCCGGTCCACAGGCCGGCCTGCATCGAGACCACCGCGCTGGGCGCGGCGTATCTGGCGGGGCTGGCGTCGGGCTACTGGGACAGCCGGGAGGATGTGCGCCGCAACTGGGCGCTGGGGCGCGTGTTCGAGCCCGACTGCCCGCCCGGGGAGCGGGAGCGCCTGCTGGCCGGCTGGCACAGAGCCGTGGAGCGCACCCGCGGCTGGGCGAAGGACGAAGCGTAAGCGCCGGACAAGACGGGGCGAGCGGCGCGGCCCTCCGCATCCCGCGCCTTTGCGATAAAATGGAAGCGGATCCGACGGACTTATCCGTCAACTGATTTATGGGAGGTTAGCGCATATGGAAACAAGACCGTACGTATCCTGGGAGCTGATGAACGCATTTCTTGTGGACGCCTTCGCGGGCTACGGCGTGCCGCGGAAGGACGCCGAGATCTGCGCGGACGTGCTGCTGGAATCCGACCGCCGCGGCATCGAGAGCCACGGCTGCAACCGGTTCAAGCCGATTTACATTAACCGCATCGTCAAGGGGACCCTCAAGCCCGTCACCGAGCTGGAGGTGCTGAAGGAGACGCCCACCACCCTGGTGCTGGACGCCCACGACGGCATGGGCATGGTGGCCAGCCATCACATGATGGAGCGGCTGATCGAAAAGGCGAAAAAGTACGGCATGGCGGGCGGCGCCATCCGCAATTCCACCCACTACGGCATCGCGGGCTACTGGGCCACCATGGCCAGCAAGGCCGGACTGATCGGCATCACCGGCACTAACGCGCGGCCCTCCATCGCCCCCACC
>Ga0268360_1001924_pt1 | contig 18474 bp, 20 predicted proteins | sample BioMet11_FD_192465 | JGI IMG/M metagenome (GOLD analysis project Ga0268360, IMG submission 192465) | Sewage microbial communities from Oakland, California, United States - Biofuel 11 (Illumina Assembly) | ecosystem: Engineered > Wastewater > Sewage > Unclassified | place: USA: California... | reverse complement strand
ATGCAATAAACAATCCTCTGTGAAATTCATCAGCTCTCTCCAGATAAATCCGTGAATATAAAGTCCTTTGTTCGGCTGGTTCAACTTTACAGTTTTTCTATCGCGTCCATTATCCACCAATATATCACACGAACCCCGTACACAAAGAAGGACCTGCTTAATATCTTTATGCGCATGCTTTCCCCTTATAGCATTTGATCCAGTTGCAAAAACATAATATATTCTCTTAATATCAAAATCAACGTCCTTCATTCCTTCGATAGCAACTAATTCCCCCCTGTCATCCCCATGCTGGGGGAATACAACTTCATCGACCCCCGTTATTATCTTTTTAATTTCAGTCATATTCACTCCCATATAATGATCAATAAGAATTAATAGTATCTATTACATATTTTATCTGCTCTTCTGTAATTCCATTAAACATTGGCAGCCCCAGTTCACGAATTGCGATTTCCTCAGCTATTGGTAATTTTGCCAGTTTATCATCCAAATAAGCTTGTTGATCTGCAATTGCTATCGGATAGTGGATTACAGTTCCTATCCCTCTCTTTGATAAATAGATTTGCAGATCATCGCGTGTTTTACATCTTATAGAAAAAATATGCCATATATGCATCCTGTCTTGTCCAATAATCGGCAATTGAATTTTTGGATTATAAATACCTTCAAGATATTTTTTCGCTATCCTATTTCTTTCCTCATTATATTCATTCAAATGCTTCAGCTTGATTCTCAAAACCCCCGCTTGAATCTCATCCAATCGACTGTTTGCTCCTTTAAAAATGTGATGATACTGGCGGTCACTTCCATAATTGGCCAGGCACCTGATCGTATCGGCTATCGTCTTATTATTGGTTATGATTGCCCCGCCATCACCAAGCGCTCCCAGATTTTTTGCGGGATAGAAGGAAAAACACCCGACATCGCCAAATGTTCCTGCCTTTTTTCCTTTATAAGTTGCCCCATGAGCCTGTGCGCAATCCTCAATTACCTTTAGATTATGTTTCAAAGCAAACTCCATAATGTCATCCATTTGGGCCATTTGCCCATAGAGATGTACCGGTACTATTGCTTTGGTTTGAGACGTTAATACATCTTCAAGGCCATTTTTACAAATATTGCATGTCTCCCGTTCCGGATCTACCAATACAACTTTAGCCCCCGAATTTGATACAGCCAAAGCAGTCGCAATAAATGTATTGCTTGGTACGATTACCTCATCACCTTTTCCAATTCCCAGCGCTCTAAGTGAAAAGCTGATGGCATCCAACCCCGTTCCGACACCAACTGCATATTTTGCATTATTCCACTCTGCAAACTCTTTTTCAAATGCCCGGCACTCCTCTCCTTGAATAAACCATCCTTTATCATAGATCTCCTGAATTTTTGTCAGAACTTCTGAACGGATATTTCCATGCATCGTCTCAAACGTTGCAAATGGTACTTGCATAATTCCCTCCATTTAACAAGGCATTCACCCCTACAAATCGAAACTTTATCGAACCAAATCGCGCCAGAAGTTTTTCAGACGCAGGCACAACCGATATCCCTGAAAAACTGCAGAAAACAGAAGACTGCAGCAAAATACGGTAAAAAATATGTTTTCAAGGATTCTCCCCGCCAGGCCGGGAAACAAACCGCTCGCCTCCAGTCCGCTGAAAATCAAAAGGCACGCAATTCCCGCTTTAAAAAATCTGTGTTGTATTATGTCCAAACGCGGGCGCCCGAAAAACAGCACCCATGGATGAAGAAAAATCATGGAAATCTTTGCCTTAAGACCGATGCACTGTTTGAACCGCTGCAATAAATACTCGCGCCGGAGAATTTCATATCTTTCAAAAACAAGCGTCCTTGTTCTCGCAGATTCTCCCTGAAGATAAGGACAAATCTCCTTTTGATACAAAAGAATTCTGTCTCGACAAAAACCGTCTGTGATCGTCACGTCTCCGTGGTTTCCTCCCTTGGCGATATCTCCTAAATAATGAACAGAAATCACCCTGTCCACATAAACCGGCATGATTTTCTTCCTTGCCATGGCAATAAAAGTCGGATAATCCTCGTAATAGCGGTAACTGGTATCATACGCATCCACTGTCTGCGGAAAATCTCTGTGATACAGGGTGGCAACCGCAGCAATACAGCATTTAAAATTCAGGCGAGTGCGAAGCTCCTTCCTATCTAAGCTTCGAAGTGCAGTGATATCGTCACCGTCCAGTGCATACCGATCCGCTATCTCTCCATTTGAGTCGCGCATAATCATCTGCCCGGTATAGATCAGTGGTTTCCAGTCATACAGACAGGCATACTTCATAAAAATGGAAACGGCATTGGGCGCAGCCAACTCATCACCGGCGCCAAGTGTCATATAATATTCTCCGGTAATCGCAGCCAGCGCGCAACGAACATTTTTCACCGTTCCAAGATTTTCGTCGCTGCGAAGCAGCTTGACGCGCTGAATATTGGAGGTCTTCATCTGCTCAATCATCTCTCTGACAGCTGTTTCCTTATAGTCGCTGCTGCCGTCGTCGGAAACAATTATCTCCAGATTGGGATAATCCTGCTGAAAGATTGAGGCAAGACTGCGGGGCAGGACGCTCATCCCGTTGTACAGAAGTACTATTATACTGACGCGCTTTTCATTCCAAAGCATCCCTGTTCTCCTCCCCGAATCTGACAAGCCTGTTTTTTACCCGCTCGCCAATATCGAAATCCATTTCCTTTAAAACGTACTCCGAAATTCGCTGCCCCGCCTTTCCATCACAACTGCCGAAAATCTTTTTAAACTGTTTTTCCCGAATTTCTGATCCGGTGATCCGCCCGGTTTTCACTTCCCCGATAAAGTCGATAATATCATCCTCCGTTCGGGCAATTTGCAGACCCACCAGATAATCCTCGCAGCAAACCTTCTCCCCATTCTTTTTCTCCGTGTAAAGCACGGGCTTCCCAGAGGCGCAGTATTCTACCAGAAAGGTCGCAGCATCACTGATCAATGCGTCGGACATGCTGAAAGCATAGCGGTAATCCTCTGTCCTATCCACAATGACATTGGGCCATGTTTCCAAATCCTTCACAAAGGCTTCGAATTCCGCGTTCTGCTCCGGGTAATTTTGTTGGATGGTCTCCCAGAAAAGGGGATGGGGCCGCCAGAGAAGCACAGCATCCGAATTATTTTTAAAATAACTGAAAATCAGCCGGCTCCACTGAATAAAGGTCCCGACCCCATTTTCCGGCAACACAGAAAAATGGGAATTCCAGAAAATCACCGGACGTCCTGCAATTTTTTTCTCCCATTCGGGATAAACAAAAGCTTTGTGAGAAATAAGATCATAAGAACAGTCAAACTTCGGATGACCAAGCGTCACCACATTTTCCCCATTGCGAAAGCCGTACCGGGTCATCATTTTTTTATAATAGTCGCTGTAGCCGATAATCCGCCACATATAATAAAAAGCCGGTTGTTCATAAAAATATTTTCTTAACTCCTCTCCTCCCTGTACATCCAAGCAGTAGGAAATAAACACCGTATAGGGCGTCATTTTTTTCACAGTCTTGACAAACCAGTCGTCAGGGCAGCCCCTGAAATATTTATAGGGTTTCATATAAAAAACCACATCAGGCGAAACAGCCTGAAGATCGTATTCTTTCATTGTCAGAATGGGATATCCGGATTTTTTGTAGGCGGCAATTTCCATCTTTTGTTTGTCAGCGGCATTTTCTTTGCCGTTCAGGTGTGCTTCCGCATTCAGGTCGTATACAAACACCAAATCCGTATCTGCTATCCCCTGATAAGCCTCCCAGACGCTCTGAAAGGATGACCAAAGAAAAAATTCCTGGGTAAAGAATGCCATTCGAGGCCGGGGGATCGAATTTTTAGTCATTTCTATCTGCTTGTGAAGCAATGCAGATAGCTGATTGGAAGATTGTCGTCTCATTAAAAGATCCGAAAGGCTCTTCATGGACATCAGAAAATGCACACCACTTGTATAACTAAATTCCGGGCAGCACAAGTCCCCGTAGAAAAAGTTTTTATTGAGCCACTCTCCAAATTCATGCGTTTGAGAGGGCATATGGTCGGCCAGTTCGCATGCTTTTTCCAGATATCCCTGATATTCCCTTGTATGCCTGTAGTTCATAAGCTCTCTCCCCTATGCACTCCGCTTTTTTCCCATAGTTTCAACAGACAATTCAGCAGAAATTGCCCAAACAAAAACAGGAACAGCAGAATAATTAATGTACGCAATAACACACAACCGGGAGTGCTCGTTTCCAGCCATCTGCTCTGCTGAAGCAAAGCAGCAGAAAACAGAAAGCAAAGCAGCACCGCCACTGTCTTTTTCATAAACTCGACTCCGGAAATCCTTAATAGAGTCGGCTTGATTCTGTAAAGCTCTGCCCTGCACTGATGCAAGCATAAAGATTTCTTTTTTATCAGCGTTGGGGGACTTTGGGGAATCTCTTGGATGTGCAGCTTTTCATAGCACGCTTGATGACAGAGATAATTTTCCTGCGCTATACGATATGCTGATGCATTTAATCTGTCCCTGATAGGTGCGATTTCAAGTTCGAACGTCCTGTACAAATCTCGATAAAACTTTTCCATTCCAATGTTTCCGTTGCGCAAATTGCCGTGACTGATTCCGCCGCTTCGGTGCCTTACAGAAATTCGATTGAGATAGTAAATGGGAATTCCCGTGGAGAGTCCCCGCAGGTGACTTGTATAGTCCTCAATCAAACAATAATATTCGGACAAATTTTTAATTTTATTATAGAAGGACCTCCGGTACATGCAGCTGGAACTGGGCAGAAAACTTCCTGTGACCTCTTTGTTTAAAAGTTCTTCATACTGTTTCTTCTCTATCATCTGCACGACATCGTCGGGTACAAAGAGACTTTCTGTTTTGTCCAGGTTTTCATCGCACATTTCCATCTGGGAAACCAACCATTCCGCATCGGGTCCAAGTTCCTCCATTCGTTCCACAAGCGCACTGAACACATGACTGTCGTGCCATACGTCATCTGCTGCAATCACCAGTTCCAGTTCTCCCCGCGCCATAGGACGGATAAACTCCAAATGCCTTACAGTTCCCAAATTGCGTTCATTTTCATTGATAATCACCCTTTTCAACCTGTCTGTACGACGGACATTGATATAATCAATAATCTTCTCGGCATCGAAAAATTGCTCTGAGCAGTCATCGCTGATAATCAGCTCCATATTCTCATAATCCTGTGCAAGGGTGGATTCCAGTGTTTCGAAAAGAAAATTTCCGTTATTATAGCTGATGATCATCACTGTAAGCAATGGGGGGGACTTTTTCATTCTGCAATTCTCCTTGCCTGTTCTTTTTTGAATTTCAAGATCAGTCTTCCTTGAAAATCAGGGCATCTGTAACATGAGCTTTCTCATTTTTCTCTGTATTATTTATATACTCACACCATCCTGATACCATACAAATTCTTTAATCTTGTCCTCCGGGTAGCCAACATCACTACCAATTTTTTTGAAACTCACTTTTTGAAAGCTATTTTTATCATAGAATTTTAATGCTCGCTCATTTCGGGGAGATACACACCAGAATACCTTTTGAATACCGTGTTGATATGCATAGCCAAGCATTCCACGCATAGCAAAAATAGAATAACCCTTTCGCATGGCTACACTTCTGATGGTTATACCAAATTCAGCTGTTTTCTTCTCGTAATTGATTTTCTTAAGGCTAACTGTTCCCATATATTGATCTTCGTCATCAACAATTGCCATATGAATGTGATTCTCATTGACACTATTATTGATAAATGCATTGCAATCATCAATGGTCATGACAGAGAAATTCTTATTTAAATCATGAACTACACTGTCATCGTGCATCCACTCCAACATATATGGTGCATCTTTCAATTTCAACTTTCGTAATTTCATAATTCCCCCCAAAAGGCATGCGTATATTGTGTAAGACAGGAGACCTGCCTAAATATTGCCAGAAGAATACTATTTTACATAAAAAATCCATTTAGCTGCTTTCTTATTCATCCTGCTTACAACGCCAACAATAAGCAGCCCCGTAAAAAAAGATGCTCCAAAAAAAATAAAGCACTTTATCGAATGCTTCCACAATGAAGCATTCTGTAAAAATATATATTTATCAATCAGAAAAATAATAATTTCATGTGTTAAATATATTCCAAATGCATATCTTGCAATAAACTCAAATATCATTGAATGCTTTCTGCTGCCCCTAAGAATTAAAAGGAACAGCGCAAAAGCGCCAAGAATCAGGAAAGGGAAATCATACCATATATTATAGGAAATTCCTTTGCTGTATCCCCATAACTGACAAAAAACTGTGGTAATGTATAAGACTCCTCCCCATAGGATAAGCGTACGGGTCCTCAAGTGTTCAAATATTCCTGTCTTTGCCAGATATCCCAAGACCAGATACACCCCATATATCCCGCCCAAAAAAGCAGGTGTTGAAGCATTCATATTCAGGGATGCTCCTTTATTAAATACCTGATAAATCAAATTTATCAGCGTTGGGCAAAATTCAAAGAAAAACAGTATACATAGAATACAAATCCATATTTTATTTTTAAACTCAATTAAAAGATTAGATAATAAAGGGATAAAAAGATACAGTCCCAGTATCATTGGCATATACCACATATGGGCTATTGGAACATTTCTTAAAAATAAGATATTACAAATTAATTGTTCGCTTGAAAATGTTTCTGCATTATACCAGCACAAAAATATATTATAAAGAACATTCCAAATTTCCGTAGTTATAAGGAGTTGCAGCAGATTTTTTTTCCAAAAACGTATGCAGGAATTCGTATCATAGAATTTCCCTAAAAGCAGATATCCCGATATAAATAGAAACAGTGGGACACCCATTCTTCCCATTGTAAAGCCGGAAAATGCCAGCATTTTGGAAAGTCGGCCTATATTGCTGATACCATCCAAATTTAACTGCCACGCCTTCACAACTGAATGATCGAGCACAACCAATATAATCGCCACAGTTCTGCAAAAGTCTATCTGATGGTTACGTTCCACGATATCTCTCCCCCATAAAACATTCTAAGCCATAAAACTCCTTACACGGCACATCCCTTTCCCCATTTATTTTGTCTGCGGGTTCCATCTCCCCGACGCACCGGCAGGAAGGACCAGCCCGGAATCCGTTACGGGAAGACCTACTTCCCCTGCCTCTGCCCTGCCGCCGTATTCCGGCACAATGAGAGAGCCGAGAAGATAAGACAGGACCCCTGCCTGCAGGCCCGTGGTGTAGGAATTAATCAGGAAAAAGAGCGGATCCTCCGAAAGGATTTTTGCACAGTCCCGGACAAGCGGATAGATCTCATCCTCTATTTTCCAGATTTCTCCCCCTGGTCCTCGCCCGTAGGAAGGCGGATCCATGATCACGGCATCGTATCTGCTGCCCCGCCGTTCTTCCCGCTGTACAAACTTATGGCAGTCATCCACGAGCCAGCGGATATGCGCATCCTGAAGTCCGGAAGACAGCGCATTTTCCTTAGCCCAGCCGACCATGCCTTTACTCGCATCCACATGCGTTACCTCCGCTCCCGCTGCCGCCGCAGAAATCGTAGCGCCGCCGGTATACGCAAACAAATTCAGCACCCTGACCGTGCGGCCATTTTTCACCGCATTGGAAATCAGCTCTGAAAACCAGTTCCAGTTGGATGCCTGCTCCGGAAACAGGCCGGTATGTTTGAAGCTGAACGGTTTTAAATTAAAAGTGAGTTTTCTTATATCACTGTCTTTTCTTCCCGAAAGCGGAAGATCATAATCGATGCTCCAGGTCTTCGGCAGATCAAAAAACTCCCACTCTCCCCCGCCTTTGCTGCTGCGGTGATAATGACCGTTCTTTTTTTTCCAGCCGGGATTTTTTCTTTCCGTATTCCAGATCACCTGCGGATCCGGGCGGACAAGCAGATATTCTCCCCAGCGTTCCAGTTTTTCTCCCCCGGAACAATCCAGCACTTCATAACTTTTCCACCCGTCAGCTATCCACATGATTTTTCTCCAGTATTTTATCCACCGCCTCCGAAATATCCCTGCAGGTAATATCCGGTACGGTGTTATATTTTCCGTCTTTCCCCGCGCTGCCGGTCAGCACAAGCGCCGTCCTGCATCCGCCGCGTTTTCCGAACTCAATATCCTGTGTCATATCCCCTATGACCCAGGATGCGGAAAGATCAATATTGTATTTTAATACCGCTTCCTTCAGCATGCCTGTTTTCGGTTTCCTGCATTCACAGTCGATCTTATAGGCAGGGTTTTCTCCCGGAAAACCCTTATCGGGATGATGCGGGCAAAAGAAAACATCATCCACATATACGTGCTCTTTTCCGAGCAGCGTTTCCATCTTATTAAAAATATTCCGCAGCTCTTCCATGGTGCAGTCTCCTCTTGCAACCACCGGCTGATTGGATGTAACGATCGCAAGATATTCGGATGAATTGATCCTGCCGATTGCCCCTGCCGCCTCCGGATACAATTCCAACTCCTCTTCCCGGAATAGAAAGCCCTTCAGTACATTGATCACGCCGTCACGGTCCAGGAAAATCGCCTTCTGCCGGTTTTTCAGATTCCTTGCGGCAATAAAACCGGACCTGATATCCTCCTCCGTTTTCCGTATCCTGTCCACGGTACCGATATCCTTCACATATTCCGGAGAACGGTAGGCATAAACCGCTTCATCCGTCCGGGTCATGGGAAGAAGAACATCCTTTTCAAAATCCGTTTTGACCGGCGCGGGAATTCTGCCGCAGATCTCCCTGTTCAGAATATAAATCCCCGCATTCACCAGATTGTCATACCAGTAATCCCGCACATTATGTTTGGAATCAAAGCCCGTAACACGACCGTTCTTATCCGCCTGTATGAGATCGGAATCAAAGGGATGCGCATTCGGATGCGCAAAGAGCGTTGCAAAGGATTTCTTCTCCCGATGGAAATTTTCCATGCGGCCAAGATCGATGTCAAAAAATACATCTCCGAACACCAGGAGAAAATACGGATCCGTAATCTTCTTCCTCAGGAAAAAAAGCGCACCCGCCGTCCCCAGCGGTTCCTCTTCTTCGATATAATCGATCGTTATCCCGAACTCAGATCCGTCTCCGAAATACTCCGTGATCCTGTTTCCCAGATATCCGGTAATCATGGTCACATGCCGAATGCCGTATTCCTTCAGGTGCTCGATCTGCCATAAAAGAAGCGGCTTCCCCGCAACAGGAACCATTGGTTTCGGAATTTCATTTTTTGTAAGTTCCGCCAGACGGGTTCCCTTCCCCCCTGCCATGATCACTGCCTGCATATTCTTTTCTCCGTTCTTTTCAGATATATTCTGATATGGTCACCAAAAATAATATCACGGATTGCTCCCGCAATCCTGCCAAACATTCGGATTTCATGGGGCCCCTGCCCCACTTCTGTCTGCGCTCCGCTGCGGTCGTTGCAGAGCAGACATCCACTGGATGTCTTGCAACTCATGTTTGGGCGTGTCCCAAGTCCTTTTTCCCACCTGCAGGCAAGCCTGCGTGGGAAACGGGCTTTTGACATTGATATCATGTTCTATTCTAACAACTTCATCGAAAAAAAGAAAGCATACAAAAAGCACATGCAAAATCCGCATGTGCTCCTGTCTTCTTTCCGTAACCGTTATTTTTTTGTTTTAGCTGCTTTGGTGGTCTCCGTTGTCGTTTTTGCGGAGGTCTTGACGTTCTTTGACGAGGTACCGGACGTTTTAGATGAAGCCTTGGTTGCCTGAGATGCCGCCTTGGTCGTTTCTGCCGCTGCCTTGGTGGTTGCCGCGGCTGCCTTGATCGTTTCAGGAGCAGCCGTTGTTTCCGATGCTGCCTTGAATGTTTCGGCAGAAGCTGCTGTTGTTTCGCTGACAGCCTTAAATGTTTCGGCAGTATCCTTGGTCGTCTCTGCCGCTGCATGAGTCGTCACTGCCGTTGTAGTTGCCGCTGCTGCTTTTGTGGTAGCGGATGTGGAAGAAGAACTCCCGCAGCCGGTCATCATGACGGCAGCCATTAAAACAGAAATTACAATTGCAGTTATTCCAGATTTTTTCATTGATTTTTCCTCCTCAGGATTTCAATTTTTATCTGATATCAAGTGCATATTTTAGTCCCGCGCAGGAGGAAGTCAATGATTTCAAAATAGATATCACACAAAAAACATAACTTTTAAATTTTGCTTAAGTTTTACTGTACTTTTCCTCTATCTCCGAAATTTTTTCCACCCGGCGTGCATGACGGCTGCCCGGTTCTCCTTCAAATTTCGAAGCAAAAAAAGCATCCAGAATATCCTTTGCCAGTTCCACTCCCACCACCCGTTCTCCGAACGAAATGATGTTGCAGTTATTGTGCTGTACGCAAAGCCGGGCGCTCGTGGCATCGGAAACTGCAGCCGCACGGATTCCCGGCACCTTGTTCGCGGCAAGCGCTATCCCTATTCCCGTTCCGCAGATCAGAACCCCTTTTTCCACATCGCCCCGCATAAGGGCTTCTCCGACTGCCTGTCCGAAATCCGGGTAATCATCCTTACAGGAAGGATCCGTGCTTCCGTAGTCTATGCATTCAAATCCCTTTTCCTTTAAATACTGCAGTACGGTATTTTTCAAAGCAACCGCAGCGTGGTCATTTGCTATTCCTATCTTCATATGATCTCCTTTTCTTCGACACGAAATTTCCCTATCAGTATAGCATTTAGCCGAAATATTTTGTATACTTAGAGCGAAATTCGGTTACGCCGCAATCATGATTTCAATCCAATAAGGAGGGGGCTTTCCAATGAAGAAATTTATGGAAGAATTCAAGGCTTTTGCTGTAAAAGGAAACGTAATGGATATGGCGATCGGCATCATCATAGGCACTGCGTTCGGCGCCATAATCAAATCTCTGGTGGAAAATATTCTGATGCCGCTTCTCGGCATTATCCTCGGGCGGATCGATATTTCCGGGCTGCATGTCAAGATCGGAACCGCTGATCTTACCTACGGCATATTCCTGCAGAACATTATCAATTTTATTTTTATCGCGCTTGCGATCTTTATCATGATCAAGGCCATCAACCGGTTTGAAAAGAAAAAAGAAGAAGCGCCCGCGAAGCCGAGTAAGGAAGAAGAACTCCTTACCGAGATCCGCGATGCGCTTGTAAAGAAGAATGCCTGAACTTTAATATTTTTTTCGAATTATACAATACTAATATAATTTAAAATAATTTCAGAGTGTTCCATAATGGACTGCCTTTTTTATACCATTATAACTTAAAGAAGATTTCAAAGTAGTATAATAGGCAAGGAAAAAACATCATGTATAGAAAAATGGCACCTTCTTGTAAACACTTTTTTCATATTATTTTTTTTATTATATGTTCACTTTTATATATTACTTTTATCTATAAAATAATATATATAAAAATTGGAAATAGCCCGGATTTTTCCAATTTCACTGTTGATTTTTGTAATGCCAATTTTATTATATTATTTTATCTTATCTTTAAAAACAAATACCTTCAGGCATATACGGGAAACTAGAATTGTATTGCTTACAGTTCTCTCTGCAGCAGCGAGTTTTATTTTAAATAAAATATATTATTCAATTAGTACTGCAAACAAAAACAGTTTTCTTGAAGGCAAATCATTTATATCATTTAATGATTTTCCATCAAAAAATGCATTGTATGCAAAGGGAATATTATCTCTTTGCAACGCTGATTTTGAAAATACAGGGCTATTTTCCGTAAGTACCATACAATGTGTTTTTAATGGAATTTTGGTATTTGCAGCACTTATACTGATCATATATTATATTGTTGAATTCATAAGGAACAATCAGTGTGATTATATTTGCGTGATATTAAGTATTGGTTTTGTTCTTATATCTTTTATATATATGTTTACAAATATATCTGTAGACATGGGAAGTACCAGATATCTGTCTTATACGGCTGTTGTATTTCCCGTTCTTATTATACGTTTTATGGAATCTAAAATAAACTGGTTTAATAAATATACTCTGATCAAGCATACTCTGATAGTATTATTCGGTATTACAATGGTTATCAATATAGTTCGCAATTCTAAACTATACAGTACATACAACCCAGAATGTGCCGGTAATGCTCTGCTGGCTGAAAATCTGGATGATAATAACCTACGGTGCGGATATAGCGCATTCTGGGATGCATCCGTTACAACGGTATATTCAAAAAATCAGACAAAAGTCCGGGCAATACAAATAGAGAACAATAAGGCGGCCAATAAATATTGGTTCTGTAAATCAGACTGGTTTTATGAACCCGCGAATTTTGTTGTAATATCTGAAAACGGTTTTGATAATATTACAAAAGAAAATGTTATCTCAGTATTTGGACTGCCATCCAAAACGCTTTTATCAGGGAGTAAGACTATATATATATATGATTATGATATATCAAGTAAAATCCAGGTAACAAACAGCAGTGAGGGGAAAAAATGACAATCAGTGTATTGATACTCGCATATAAAGAAAGTGAAAACTTAAAAATATTAATTCCTGAAATTCAGGAAGAGATAAGTAAAATAACAAAGGATTATGAAATCATTGTTGTTGACGGACAAATTTCACAGGACAATACGCTTGATGTATGCCGGAAATATAACTCTTTATATTATAATCAGGAAGAACCGGGATACGCCGGCGCATTCCGTACGGGAATTAAACATGTTACAAAACAAAATACGCTGGTTCTTGATGCAGACGGATCACATAATCCAAAATACATACCGGTCATAGCTGAAAAATTTTCACAAGGTTATGACATAGTGATAGGATCACGGTATATAAAGGGAGGAGTCAGCAATGATTCCAGAACATCTTATGTAATGTCGAAGATTCTAAATGCTACCATGAGATTTTGCCTGGGAATAAAGGCAAAGGACATATCAACGAGTTTTAGAATGTATGATACATCACAAATCAAAAAAATAACTTTAAAATGTAAAAACTACGATGTTCTTCAGGAAATCATTCTGAAAATGAAAATCAATAAAATAAAAAATCATGAAGAAATAAAAATCGGAGAAATTCCGATAACCTTTGAAAAAAGAGTGTATGGCAAATCAAAGCGGAAACTTTTCAAATTTATTCTGGGTTATATTAAAACACTGTTTGTGCTGACTGTTGAAAATTTTAAAGTTTTCTTTGATTAAAGCTGCCGGTTCAGCGGACGGACACAGAGAATATTGCTTGCCATGCTTCCGAGGACCGGCGGCTGATTCTTCCTGTAGGAAAGATAATCCTTAAAGTCCATGTAATATTCTTTTCCCCAGGAAAAAAACTTCAGCATTGTTTTCCCGTCTGCTTCAGCTATTCCTGTCACGGTCACATAGTGGTCGCATATGCGGGCACCCTGCGGCCGTGTTTTTTCAATATCCCCGTAAACGGGAACGCCCGGCATTTTTTCACCCGGATTCATGTTCGGGCCGACCGATAAAATGACAGGAATATTATTTTTCAGCATAAAACGGACAGCCGGCAGAAAATCCTCATCCGCAATGCCCCAGTGAGCGGAAAAAGAAATATCATGCAGCTTCGCATAAGAATTAAATCCGTGCGCCAGATTGAGGCCGTTTATCCCGAGCATCCCGTGGACACGGACAAACGCCCGATCCAGGAGCCGCACAAAGTCCGGATAAGTGTTCCCGGGGTCCGCCCCGAGGTACAGCAATATATCCGCAAGCCCGATCAGCCCGCATCCGTATTTCCGGATATTGGCATCGTTCTGTATGGGATCCTCCGACGTAAAATCATTCTGATTCCCCGCGCAGTAAATTCCCGTCAGTTTCAGCATAAATATTTTTTCACCTGCGCCCGTGCGCCTTCGGCCAGTTTGTCTTCATCCACCTGCGTAAGTCTTCCGTCCTTTACAACCACTTTCCCGTTTACGATCGTACAGGCAACATCTCCCTTATAACCCACCGTACCAAGGACACTTGCCGGATCGAATGCCGCCCCCGTCATACAGAGTTTGTTCTCATCGATCATAAAGAAATCCGCCGCTTTTCCAACCGTTACCTGTCCGATGTCGCCGCGGCCGAGTAACCTCGCGGAGCCTCTTGTTGCCATCTTCAGGACATCGTAGCCGGAAGGCGCGTCCTTACTTGAATTCAGGCGATGTAAGAGGAAGCATACCCGGAGTTCCTCCAGCAGATCGGAACCGTCGTTACTGGCGGAACCGTCCACCGCAAGTCCTACCGTCACGCCAAGCTTCAGCATTTCCGGAATCCTGGCAATCCCGGAAGAAAGTTTCATATTGGAAATGGGACAATGCGCAACCCCGGTTCCCGTTTCCGCCAGTTTTTTCAGTTCATCTGTATTAAAATGAATGCCGTGCGCATACCAGACATCCGGACCGGTCCAGCCGACTTCCTCCATATAGGCAAGCGGACGAAGTCCGTATTTGTTCAGCGTATAGTTTTCCTCATCTTTTGTTTCCGCTACATGCGTATGCAGGCGCACATGCTTTTTCCGTGCAAGTTTCGCGGACTCTTCCAGAAGCTCACGGCTTACGGAAAACGGCGAACACGGGGCAAGCGCCACGCGGTGCATGGCAAATTCCCCCGGATCATGGAAAGCATCGATCACTTCCTCCGAATCCTCCATGATCTCATCCACCGTCTGTGTCACGGAATCCGGCGGCAGCCCGCCGTCCTTTTTAGATAAGTCCATGCTTCCGCGGGTTGCATAAAAACGCATCCCGAGTTCATCCGCCGCACGGAACTGCTGCCCCAGAATGGATTTCCCGGTTGTCCCCTTCGGAAACACATAATGATGATCCAGGCAGGTGGTGCAGCCTGTTTTCAGCAGCTCCCCCATACCGGTCACGGAGCTGTAATAAACCGTATCCTCGTTCAGATTCTTCCAGATCTCATAGAGATAAGTGAGCCAGTCAAAAAGTTCCAGGTTCTGCGCTTCTTTCAGGTTCCGGCTGAACGTCTGGTATAAATGGTGATGCGTATTGATGAGGCCCGGATAAAGAATATGATGCGCACCGTCTACGATTTCCGCACCGTCCGCATCCGGCTCTTCCGACAGGTTTTTCCCGATCTTTTTAATCACACCGTCCCCGGACAGAATGTCCACATCCGACAGCACTTCATCCTTATCATTGCATGTCACAACCGAAGAAATATCTTTGATTAAAAGTTTACGCATATATCTCCTTCCCTGCCTGCTTTAAGATTTTTTAAAATTATTTTTCACTCTGCCTGATTTTTTGCCTCTGCCATATAATAGGCTGCCACATGCACGGCCTGAACAAATTCATCCCGTGCGATCAAACCCTCGATCTGTTTCTTTGTCAAAAGAAGCATGTCCACACATTCCGTTTCGTCCAGATGTCTTTCTCCCGCTTTCCGGCAGTCCCGCGCCAGATAACAGTATGCCATGTTGTCCGCGATGGTCGCATTCGGTGCGATTTTCCCAAGCCGCACCCAGTCTTCGGATTCGAACCCCGTCTCTTCCTTCAGTTCTCTCCTCGCTGCCTTCTCCGGATCCTCCCCCGGCTCCACCGCACCCGCCGGAAATTCCGTCAGAACCTTTTCCACGCCGGGCCGGTACTGCCGCACACACAAATATTCCCCCTCCTCTGTTACAGCCACGATCACGGCAAAATTGCATTTCCGGTAAGTATAAAACGGGCTGATCACTTTCCCGTTCGGCAGTTCATACTTCCCCGAACGGAAATCGATCCATTCGTCCTTCCGGACTTCCTCCGCAGAAAGAAGCTTCCAGGAAAGCGTATCCTTGTGTTCATCCATTTTATACTGTCCCCGCATCGTTTATTCTATTCTTATTTCTGTTCCTGTTTCTGTTTCTGTTTCTGTTCCCGGTTTTCCGCCCTGCTTTTACATCCTGCTCTCTCTGCTCTGCCTCTTCTGTTTCTATCTTTCTGCCGTTCAGCTTTCTCTTTCTGTCTATTTCTTTCTGTCTATTTCTTTCTGTCTATTTCTTTCTGTCTGTTTCTTTCAGTTCTCTTTAATCGTTCCGCTTTATTCCCAGTTCTTCCGCTTTGCTCATAGCGCTGCGGATGACCTTGTCCATGTCATAATATTTATATTCGCCCAGTCTTCCGCCGAATATCACATCCTCTTTTTCCCCAAGCGCTTTATATTCCGCATAGAGTTCCTGATTTTTGTCATTGTTCACGGGATAATACGGCTCCATGCCCGGCTTCCAGTCCTCCGGATATTCCTTCGTGATCACCGTCTTTTCCTGCGTTCCGAATTCAAAATGCTTATGTTCGATGATGCGGGTATAGGGAATTTCCCTCTCCGTATAATTGATGACTGCGTTCCCCTGAAAATTATCCGTATCCAATATTTCCGTTTCAAAACGGAGCGAACGGTATTCCAGATTCCCCAGACAATAATCAAAATACGCATCAATCGGCCCCGTAAAGATCACACAGTCTGCCTTCTCCTTATATTCCTCCCTGTGTTCCAGAAAATCAACCCCTGTTTTGATATCGCACCCTGCAAAGAGTTTTTCCGTCAGTACATTATATCCGCCGATCGGGATCCCCTGGTATTTATCATTGAAATAATTGTTATCATAGGTAAACCGGACCGGAAGCCGTCTGATGATGAAGGCCGGCAGTTCCTTGCAGTCCCTGCCCCACTGTTTTTCCGTATAGCCTTTGATCAGCTTCGTGTAGATATCCGTCCCGACCAGACTGATTGCCTGTTCTTCCAGGTTTTTCGGTTCTCCGGTAATTACGCTCCGCTGTTTTTCAATCATATCCTTTGCTTCCTTTGGTGTGCGGATATCCCACATCTTCGAGAAGGTATTCATGTTGAACGGCATATTGTACATTTCCCCTTTGTAGTTCGCAACCGGGGAATTGGTGTAGCGGTTAAACTCCGCAAGGGAATTTGCAAAATCCCATACCTCTTTATCCGAAGTATGGAAAATATGCGCGCCGTATTTGTGGACGTGTATCCCTTCTATATTTTCGCAGTAAACGTTCCCGCCAACTGTGTCTCTCTTTTCCAGAACGAGGCAGCTTTTCCCCGCCTTCCTTGCATAATACGCGATCACGCCGTTATAAAGGCCCGCGCCGACCAAAAGATAATCATACCGAAACATAATTCTCCGTTCTCCCCTCTAAAAGCCAGCATATCCGTTTCATCCATAGCCACGGATACTGAATTTTACCGGATACATTCTATCCTGTTATCCGTACCCGGTCTGTGCTTCCATGTCTGCTTCTTCCGGCCCTGCCATCTGTACTTTCTCAGCCGAATACCGCATAGACTATAATTCCGACAATGATTATTCCCAGCGCCAGAATTTCTTTTTTATTTACCTTTTCATGAAAGATCGTTACACCGAAAATCGTAACATAGATATAGGCCGTTGCTTCCAGAATAGGCCCCAGGCTCAGCGGAATGACCTTATAAGCAAATACATCTACCAATGTTGCACCGAAAAAAAGAATATAAGCAAAAATAACCGTCGGATTCAGGTATTCTGCAATGAAATTCGGATACTTCTTCATTGCCGCTTTTTTCAGCAGGACCTGCGCGGCAGCCGCAACAAAAACCGCGATCAGGAACAGAATGGAATAACGTGCCAGCTCGCTCATATCCCGGCCTCCTTCGTCGTCCGCCTGTCGCCTGAACCGCCACCTGTACCCGCATCCGCTTCTGTACTCGCGCCTGCATGCAGCACAATCCCGCAAATGATGATGATCACACCAATTAGTTTCCCCGGCGTGATCCCTTCATGGAAAATAATCAGCCCCCATACCTGTCCCCACACGACAGATGCCGCCTTGTTCGCATATGCCGTGGAAATGGGCATTCTCTTAATGATCTGCTGCCAGGCGATCGCATAAATCCCGAGGATTACGATCACCAGCCCGTAAAACAGGATCCATTTGGAACTCATGACCGGCTGTTTTGATGCCATCTTGCTGCAGACAGAAGAAAGACTGAACACCATCATCAAAAGGTGCAGGGCAAGATAGATGCCTGCCTTGGAATTTTTTCTGCTTTCTGCTGTTGATTTTGACTGTCCGTTCATATAATTATATTACCTTTCTTAATTTTCCGTTTCAGTCTACCATATTTCAGGCCTTTATTATATATACGTGAAACAAAAAAATGCAACCAAACCGCAGCTGCATTTTGTCCCTGTATGTTACCTTCGACATCAACTCAAACAGGCAATTAATTTGGGGATGGTGCAGCTGTTTGAACCTGTCTCGCCTTATCCGGAGTAAAATAACATAAATACCAACTTCGCATAAATGTAAGAAATTGCTCAATTCTTGAATACTGTTTCATTGCACCAAGTGTCACAATACCCAGTTTTCTCATGTCATTAAGCTCAACCGGTACCTTTTCACCATCAAAATTAATACCTCCACGAAATAACATGACAAAAAGGAGT
>Ga0268360_1001921_pt1 | contig 18516 bp, 23 predicted proteins | sample BioMet11_FD_192465 | JGI IMG/M metagenome (GOLD analysis project Ga0268360, IMG submission 192465) | Sewage microbial communities from Oakland, California, United States - Biofuel 11 (Illumina Assembly) | ecosystem: Engineered > Wastewater > Sewage > Unclassified | place: USA: California... | reverse complement strand
GGATTATCAACTTCAGGTTTGACTTTGTTCCCCTGCGTTTTTTTAATTTGAGGCAATACTTTTTTTTCAGAAGTATGCTTCTCAGCCTCACCCTTGTTTTTCTTTTTGTACGTCAGCTTGACGTATTTAAGTTCATCCACTTCAGGGCTATTCATAAATGCTTCAATGCATTTTTTTGTCACCAGGTTTTTTTTCCTCTGAAATTGGGAAAGCCATTCATTTATCTCCCTATCCCGCTCATCCGTCAAGTCAAATACAATCTTAAAGCTTGTTTTGTCTTTATCCTTTTGCATATTGACTTACATCTTTTTTATTTTCATTTCGGCCAACATTACATAACCAAGGACGTTAGCTTTGATATTTTCTTCTACATATAATTTTTGAACGCCATTGTCTTTTGTAAAGTACTGTTTGACGAATCGCGCTCCGCCACCTGTTAGAAAAACGCGCCAAATGCGGGGATCCATTCCAAATTCCCGTGCCTTGTCAATAAAAGAAATGGCCTTCCTACGATACATATCCTGAATCGCATCTTTAATCTCGTCGTACAGTAAACTTTCCCTTCCCATCATCACTGCGTTAATATCACTTTCTCTAACATCCAGATCAAATTGATTGGATATGAATTGGCTGATATCATTGGCGATTGTCATTGTCCCTTCCGGAAGGGAACGGCATTGTTTTGGATCCATTTTCCCTTGGACGATACCAAGATATTCGACCGTACCTGCGCCAATATCCATGGTCACAAATTTGTTGACATTTGGCTTAAGGATACCGCAGTCCGTATAAGCCATGGCGCCAATACCCTGGGGGAAAACCATCACATCCTCAAGAGGGATTCAATATTGGATTCCCTTATACTTAAAAACGATCGGATTACGCTGTTTCAGGTAGTCACTGAATTTAATGGACGTTCTCTTGTTCAAATGTCCCGGAGGAAGTCCGACAGCAAGCATGACAGGATTAGTCTGCCGAGGCGATGCCTGCATTTCTATCGCCAAGGCAAAAAGCGTCAGAATGTAATACCGTTCATTTTGAGTTTTATCCCTCAGATAATCGTCATGTGAAACGGCCAAAGAATAATACTGCCCATCAAATTCCAGAATGTTGTCCTGTCCGGGATCCGTTTCTCCGTGACAAATGACGCCGGAAGGAAATACTGCTTGCTTTGTTTTAATCTGACCGTTGCCATGATCGATTCCAATAATATGTAATTTTGACATTGTAATGCCCCTTTCTTTGATTTCGAAAAGATTATAAAGGATTATTTACGACATCCTGATGACAAAACCTCAAAAATTACATTTTTTTCAATTTTTATTTTTTCTTAAGGTAATTCATAGGAGCCACTTACCAACCCAATGGTATTGATTTAACTTAAAATAAATGTTAATAATTTCCATTTTAACTTGAAATTAATGTTGAATTGTTCAGGCTTTAACTACAATTAATTCCGTTATTCGTCGAATTCAAGGGAGCCTTGACCGAACAATATGTCCTTCAACAGTTGATAAGTGATACCCCTTATACACCCTATTACTATTCCATCAACTCAGCCAGTGAAATTGACTTTATGATTCAAAAAGAACGCAACATCGTCCCAATCGAAGTGGAAGCAGAGGAAAATCTCCGGGCAAAGAGTCTTCACAATTATTGCGAAAAGTACCATCCTAAGGAGGCGATCCGTACATCCATGTCCGATTATCGCAAACAGGAATGGATGACAAATCTTCCACTTTATGCCATCCATACAATATGAATGACATCTTTTCATTTTCTTAAAGTGGCTCATATGAGCCACTTTACTTCTTAAATTCTTTTAGCCTCGAAAAAATACAACTAAAGACAATCATCTTATAATATATGTTCTTATAAATCAATCCATTCATTTTTATAAAGATAAAATACTATATTAATAAATGCCTCTCCAATCCCAATAATATAATTCAGTATCGATTCATATTCCAATTCTTCAAATAAATTGACCATCATACATTTTCAAATTTTAAAACCATAAAGTCAAAACCGTTTAGTCGAGAATTTTTCCTACGAAAAATCTCTCCTAAACTCCTCGGATTTTTTTGCATAGATGGCTTGATTTAGCCATTTATCAGCCTTTTTTTATTGCCAAAACCGCCATTTTTTTCAATTGATGTTTTGGCAATACTTTTCGCACTTTTTGGCAATGTTTTTTGTTTTTATAATATGAGTATAAAGTGCTTTTTTCCATTGAATTTGATTGTTTTTCCCTTCAAAACAATGGATTCTGATTGAATTATCTTGGTTTTGTACTGACTAAGGTGACATTTTTTATGTTATACAGCGATTATACGCCCAACTCCGTGTATAAAATCACTTTTTTGTATGAGCAAAACATTTTTGCGTCATATAAAAAGCTCTTTATACATTGAGTATAAATTTTTACGGTACGCAAAAATGTGTTTCTTCATTTATACATCAACTATAAAGCTTACTACATCCATAACGTTGATCTTATACATTGGATATGAAATTTTACGGTACGCAAAAATGCGTTTCTTCTTTTATACATCGACTATAAAGCTTACTACATCCATAAGCTGATCTTGTACATTATGTATAAAATTTTACGGTACGCAAAAATGCGTTTCTTCTTTTATACATCAACTATAAAGCTTACTACATCTATAACGTTAATCTTATACATTGAGTATAAAATTTTACGGTACATAAAAATGCGTTTCTTCTCTTATACCTCGAGTATAAAGCTTACTTCACGCATAAAGTTGATCTTATACATTGAGTATAAAATTTTACGGCACGTAAAAATTCGTTCCTTCTTTTATACATCAACTATAAAGCTTACTACATCCATAACGTTGATCTTACACATTGGATATAAAATTTTACGGTACGCAAAAATGCGTTTCTTCTTTTATACATTAACTATAAAGCTTACTACATCCATAACGTTGATCTTACACATTGAGTATAAAATTTTATGGTACGCAAAAATTCGTTCCTTCTTTTATACCTTGAGTATAAAGCTTACTGCATCCATAACGTTGATCTTATACTTTTTGTATATAATTTTACGGTACGTAAAAATGCATTTCTCCTTTTATACCTCGACTATAAAGCTTACTAAATCCATAAAATTAATCTTATACATTGAGTATAAAATTTACGTCATATACCCCCCATATGGAATACTATCTTTCTCAGACAATCTTCCCTAAAGTTTCATGATTATGATATAATTAAGCAAAAACAAAATTTGAATTTAAAAAGGAAGGTTGTTCATGAAAATCACAATATTGAACGGAAGCCCGAGGATTGGCGGAAATACGGAAATTATGGCAAAGGCTTTTGAAAATGGGGCTGTGGAAGCGGGCCACGATGTTTCCCTTATCAACCTTGCCGGCAAAAATATTTCTGGCTGTCTGGGATGCCAGTACTGCTTTACGCACGATGGAGAGTGTGTCCAAAAGGATGATATGGCTGATATTTTAACGATTATCGACCACACGGATCTGCTTGTATTTGCCTCCCCCATTTACTGGTTCGACATTACCTCTCAGCTTAAGGCCGTAATTGACCGGATGTATGCCAGAGCAAAGATTGGATTTCATTTTACCAAAACGGCGTTGCTGATCGATTCTGGCGCGGATGGCGTATACAGCGCTGCATCCGCACAGTACAAAGCGATGTGCTCCTATCTGAATTGGGAAAGCATTGGGGAAGTTTATATCCCTGACATGACCGAAAAAGGGAGCATGAACGACTCTGCATTCCTTCTGCAAGTATATTCACTGGGGAAATCAATTTGTTAAAGCCCACAGGGATTATTTGATTTTCTGAATCGGAAGTGGCTCATATGAGCCACTTTTCTTTCCAACAAAGGGCATTTTCCCGATGCTCCACAGCGTGGATGGCAATTCATTTATACTTCACCTTTCCATTGACAACAGGTTTTGTCAAATCCAGCGGGTCCTTTTTGAATCCGCCGTCAAATTTTCCAATGATCCCAAATTTATTCGAAAATTCAATAAATGAACCAAAAATCCTCGCCAAGCGGTTGGAATTAAGCGGTCAAAAAAAACTGGCACTCGTAAAAGTACCAGCTTCTCGCTCAGCTGAGCCGCATCCCGGGAACATATTTCCTATCCTCCCGGTCATATCTAGTGTGAAGCCGAACTGATTAACCGTCGTTAACCACCACTCCACTAATAGCTATATTATACAGCTATTTCAAGAGTTTTGCAATCAAAAGTTTTTCCAGTCAATACCGCGGGTTTTCTCGGTTACGAAAAATCTTGTCCTCCAGAATGCGTTCCGGATAATGGCCGGTCCGTCAGTAATAGCTTTCAACAGCGTTCTTTCATTCATCCGCTTCATTGCATGCGTCAAATCAAAGCGCTTGATGCGTGAATACCCGTCCGTTACACTGAGATGAAGCTTCGATCCGAATTTGGTTTTAGCGATGACCTTATCCCGAATGATGGGACGGACCCAATACTGACTGAGGCTGACGATTCGATCCAGGATGGTCTGGCTTTTGGCATCATACATGGGCGTTGTTGCGCGTCGGGTTCCAGCATTGTCTCCAGACATTGCTGCTGCCGTGGTCCAAGGTTCGTGCCTTCTTCAAGGTAATCTGCGATGATGGTGATGTCCCGCCGGAGGTAACCCAGCTGCCTGCGGATGCCTTTTGGGATTTTCTTACTGCCCTTCCTGCGGTTCTTGCTGATGAATTGAAAAGCTTTCAGTACTTATTTGCAGTAATCGCGAGGTTTGATTTTAACAATGGTCTGTTCGTGGGGACTGCCCATGATGGCTTCCCACGGAATCAGACCCGCTAATGAGATCCATTCGTTGTTTTGATCAAGTTTCTCATGGGGGAAGATAAAATCATCAATACTGGCTAAAGCCTGAAAAAATTGGCACTTGTTGAAGTGCCAGCTTTTCGCCCTTAAGAGCCGCATCCCGGAAACAGACTTCTTTTTTTCCGGTTTATGGTGTGAAGCCAATCCAGTTAATCGTCATTAACCGCCACTTTACTTGTGAGAACATTATACACGTTTTTTTACTAGTGCAAGCAAAATTTTAAAATAAAAAACTGGCACCTTTTAATGTACCAGCTTTTTGCTCAATCGAGCCTGTAGCGGGATAAGATTTCCTCTTTCCCGAATAAATGTGAAGCAGAAACTTCGCAAACTTCACTCGTGGCTACATTGTACAGCCATTATAAAAGTTTGTCAAGCTATTCAACATATTTTTCCCCTATAAAATATAGGTAGGGTCAAAAGAGCCACTTAAATCGGCCAGCCGAAAAATCGCCACAAAAAGACGGCCAGCCTTTTGTGCAGGTTCAATACGATGACGGATAAACAGATGACCGTTACGGAGGTTTCTTCCAGCCTTGCTTTGATTCAATCCATACCATAAGATCGTTTGGCTGTGCCGAAGCATCCATCGATGGTGTTGCGTTCACACAGATTGCAGTAAGCCTGCTTTTTGTCAACTTGGTCATTCCTCGATGGCCGGACCGGTGATGGCAATCTGTTTTTCTTTGCAATACCGCAGGTTTTCGCGGTTACGATAGATCTTGTCCGCCTGGATCAGATGGCCCTTTAAATTGCCTTTTTTGAAGGGTTTTACGGTTGAGAAGGATGCTCCACCTACCCCCACCAATGCAGAGATATCCAGCCTTTAGCACTGATGAACGTCAACTGATCAATAGGCAAACAGCTGCGCTCAATAATAACCGTATCCTGAATGGGCATATGACATGGAAAGTCCCATGTACTTGGCTGAGGCATTGAGGATATTGGCGCGGTGCCCGGCGGAATGCATCCAGCCATCGACAACCGCTTCCGCGCTGGGATACCCGGCAGCAACGTTTTCACCGCACAAGGATTGTTCCAGCCCAACCTGTTTTCCAACAGTAAAGCAGGAGGATCCATCCGAGCGGGTATGGCTGAAGGCTTGCAGCAATTCATCCGACCGGATGGCCACTGCCTAGTGCAGTTTGGGAAGCCCTGTCACATAGGCCAATCCATTTTCCCTCCGGTTTCTGTTCACGGCATACATGACGCCTGCTTCATAGCTGTCAAAAGTCTGGATGACTGGGGTATCTGTTGCTCCGGGAGCCGGCCCATTTTTCGCAACCAGGCAGATTTGAATGCCTTCCAGATGGAAGCCATGTCCTGTGGTTCCGGCGATGCTGCCGTTCTTCGCCCAGTCCAGCCAGCCGTAGTTCTGCGCGTGGACCCGGTAATAAACGTCATAATGGTTTGCCATTTCCCCAGTTAATTCGATCTGGATGGCTTCCAGACGAAGGGATTGCCCCTGGGTCCTTGACATCACGTCATCGGCCTTCCACTGCGATTCCCATCCTTTGTTTTGGATGTGGGTCTTGTAACGGGCGCCGCCCGAATAACTGGCATTGTCCACCGCATTTACAAAGTGGAGCACATTGACAAACCATTGGACAATTATCGCGATATTGATGTCTTCAAGATTTATGTGTCGGATTTGGGATTGCTCTGTTCCAAAAAAGGAATCGTCGCCGATGATATTTTATTTTCCTCACCGGATTTAGATGATTTCAAGGGAGGCCTGGTTGAAAATTACGTTGATTTCCATCTGACGGTCAATGGCTATTGCGACTATTATTGGGTATCAGAAAGGGACGCTGAGGTGGATTTCATCATCCAGCGTGGTCAGGATATCATTTCAATCGAGGTAAAAAGCGCAGATAATGTCCGATCTAAAAGCTTGAATCAATATTTCCGTTAATATTCCTTATTTTTATGTGTTAAATAATGTAATTATTCTTATTGATTTCACATTGTTTTACGTGTATAATGGTGATAAATTGGAGGAAATGCCCATGTACCGTAAAATCGAATCGTATTTGACCCAATGGCAGAAAAGCCCTTATCGCAAGCCACTCATCCTTCAGGGAGCCCGCCAGGTTGGAAAAACCTATTCCTTGCTTGCCTTCGGACGTGAACACTATGACAATGTCGCCTACTTTAATTTCGAAACGGATCCCCATCTTTCAGAGGCTTTCTCTGAGAATATCCAACCGGCTTACCTGCTGCCCCTTTTATCCCACTTATCCCGGCAAACCATCGTCCGAGAAAAGACACTGGTTATCTTTGACGAAATCCAGCTGTGTGAACGGGCTCTGACCTCTTTAAAATATTTCTGTGAAGAAGCCCCGGATATCCATGTCATCGCCGCTGGAAGTCTGCTGGGTGTCGCGGTCAACCGTGAAACTTTCTCCTTTCCTGTGGGCAAAGTCGACATCAAGACCCTTTATCCCATGGATATGGAAGAATTTTTACTGGCATTGGGCGAAGAAACCCTGGTCGGACGTATCCGGGACTGCTTTGACACAAATACACCCCTTCCCAAAATCCTGCACGATGCTGCCATGACCCATTATCGCGAATACCTCGTGGTGGGCGGGATGCCGGAATGTGTGAAGCAATTCGTTGAAACCCGGGACTATCTGCTGATCCGCAATACCCAATCCGTAATGCTTCAATGCTATTTGAACGATATGAGCAAATATAATACGGCCAGGGAAACCCAGAAAACACGGTTGACCTATGACAATATCACTGTCCAGCTTTCTAAAAAAAATACGCGTTTCCAGTACAAGCTCTTAAAAAAGGGCGGCCGTGCTGCCGAATTTGAGAATGCCATTGAATGGCTGATCCTGTCTGGCATCGTCCACCGCATTTACAAGGTGGAGCACATTGTCAAACCGCTGGATAATTACCGCGATATCGATGCCTTCAAGATTTATGTGTCGGATTTGGGATTGCTCTGTGCCAAAAAAGGGATCGTCGCCGGTGATATATTATTTTCCTCACCGGATTTAGATGATTTCAAGGGAGGCCTGGTTGAAAATTACGTTGATTTCCATCTGACGGTCAATGGCTATTGCGACTATTATTGGGTATCGCAAAGGGGCGCTGAGGTGGATTTTATCATCCAGTATGGCCAGGATATCATTCCAATTGAGGTGAAAAGTGCGGATAATATCCGGTCCAAAAGCCTGAATCAATACATCAGCCGTTTCAAGCCGGCTTATGCAGTCAAGCTTTCAAGCCGTAATTTCGGTTTTGAGGATGGGAAGAAGACGGTGCCGCTGTATGCGGCCTTTTGTATCTGAAGGTATGAGAATCTCTATGATGATATATTATTAAATACTATTGTTCGATTTTTCAAAGTGGCTCATATGAGCCACTTTAATGTCAACTATTGATTTTCCTTTTTGTATACTTCTTTTTGATGTCCAATGGAAAGTGCCAAAATAATTAACTCATCATCTTCAATGACACAAATTAACCGATAATCCCCAATCCGATATCGCCATTGACCTTTTCTATTGGCTGATAATGCCTTACCGTGCTGCCGGGGATTTTGGCAACTCTCCAGATTCTTAGTAATCCACGCTTTTAAAATCCGCTTAGTATAATGGTCGAGCTTCTTAAATTCCTTATCAAATCGACTGGTTGTCCGGATATGATATGTCATATTTTCAGTTCATCCCACAATTCATTAATCGATTTGCTTTTCTTTCCATCATCAAGGTATTCCTGATAAGCTTCATCTGCAACTTGAAGATCATATTCATCTTCTATTTTTTCAAACAAAGCCCTCTTAAATGCTTCTCCCAGAGACATTGAATGAAGTTTGGCGTAACTGCTTGCCAAACTTTTCTCTTCTGGTGTAAGTCTGATTGAAAATGCCATCCTTATCGCCTCCTTTATAGTTCATTGTACTACCCATTATTATTTTCGCCAAATGATTTTATATTATGATGATGTCGGGGTCCAGTAGCCCCTAATAGCGCCTTAAAAATCACGTACAACAATAAAAATCTCCATTTTTTTGTATAATAGACTAAAGGTAAGGACAGTCCCGACAGATATGGGGATCGCTCTTGTATTCACGGTAGCCTTCCCGGCTGGTGGTGGAATAGGAGCAGAGGTATTGGATAATTGGCAGCTTGATGAGTACGACCGGGTCGATACTGGGCCTGCCGTTATCCAGACAGTATTTATCTTCCAACAGATCGTATATGAAATCAAAGTCGATGGCTTCATCGATCATCCGCAGGATATAGAAAAAAGCCAGGAAACCCATGCAGATTTTCCTGGCTTTGTCGATAGTTTGAAGTGGCTCATATGAGCCACTTTAACACAATTGAATTTTTCCTGCAAGACATCTGCGATGCCTAATTGGACATCCACAAACGTCAAATCAATCATCCTCAAATTAATAAAAATTGCCAAGAATTCGATAGACCCAATATTATTCATTCTCGTATTCCGTAATCCTGGCCACCTTCGGCATGGAACGGGACGCCGGATCAAAGGTCACGCCCAGGTATTCCTTTACCAGGCACTTGGCCGACTCAATCCCCGTCACCTGGGCCCCCATGGTCATGATATTGGCATTGTTGCTGAGCTGGGCCCTCTGTGCCTGATAAATATCCGTCACCAGCGCCGCGTAAGCTCCCTTGACCTTATTGGCCGAAATGCACACACCGATCCCCGTTCCGCAAATCAGGATCCCCCGGTCGTACTGACGCGCCGCCACTGCTTCCGCGACCTTGATGGCCGTGTTGGCGTAAATGGGATCCTCACTGCCGAAATCTTCACAACTGTGGCCCAACGCTTCAATAAAAGGAATTAACACCTTCTTGTACGCTGCCGCATTGGGATCACATCCGATTGCGATTCTCATATCCGCATCCTCCTTCGTTAATTGAGTTCTTTATAATATTGAATGACTTTTTCTGCAATCTTATCAGCAGAGAGCCCATAATGGTTCAAAAGCTCCGCTGGCTTGCCGGAACAGCCAAAACGGTCTTCAATCCCGATAATCTTCAGACGCGCCGGCTGTTTCTGGCTGAGCACTTCCGCCACAGCGCTGCCGAGGCCTCCCAGCACATTGCTTTCCTCCACCGTCACAATCCCCTTTGTTTCCCGCGCCGCTTTGACGATGATGTCTTCATCAATGGGTTTGATGGTATGCAGGTCGATGACCCGGGCATGGATCCCGGATTCTTTGAGAATTCCAGCAGCCTTCAGGGTTTCCTGAACCATGAGGCCGGAAGTGATGAGGGTCAGGTCGAACCCTTCCTTCAGCACAACGCCCTTGCCCAGTTCAAAAACCTGCCCTGCCTTATAAACGGGTTCAACAGCCAGACGCCCAAGCCGCAAATAAAATGGGCCATCGGTTTCCAAGGCTGCTTTGACGGCCCAATGGGTCGATACAGCGTCACAAGGCTGGAGTACGTGCATGTTGGGTATAGCCCGCATCACTGCCACATCTTCCACCGCCTGATGTGAAGCTCCGTCCTCCCCGACAGAAATCCCCGCGTGGGTCGCCCCAATCTTCACATTCAGATTGGGATAACAGATGGAATTGCGGATCTGCTCGCATCCCCGGCAGGCTGCGAAGACGGCGAAGGTACTGGCGAAGCACGGTACGCCAGTGGAAGCGATGCCCGCCGCCACTGCCATCATGTTGCCTTCCGCGATTCCCATATTGAAGTGACGTTTGGGAAAGGCTTCCTTGAATTTTATGGTCATCGTCGACTTGGTCAGGTCAGCGTCCAGGACGTAGAAATCATGGTCCTTCCCCAGCTCGGCCAGGGCCTCCCCGTAAGCGGCACGGGTTGCTGTTTTCTTTGGCTCATCCATATCATTCCACCTCCAATGCTTTCAACGCCAAATCCAATTCGTCCATGGCCTGCTCGTACTGTTCCTGATCAGGAGCCTTACCATGCCAGGTATAATCCCCTTCCATGAAGGACACGCCTTTTCCCTTGATGGTATGGCCGATGATGATGGAAGGTCCGTTCGTCCAGTTTTGAGCTTCTTGCAAAGCCGTAATTAATTCGCCAATGTTATTGCCGTCGCATTCGATGACGTGCCAGCCAAAGGATTTGAATTTGGACGCCAGGCTCTTGGTATTCATGACATCTGAGGTCTTCCCATCAATCTGCAGGCCATTGTAATCCAAAAAGGCACAAAGATTGTTCAAACCATAATGGGCGGCGCACATGGAAGCCTCCCAGACCTGTCCTTCATCGCATTCGCCGTCGCCCAATACGGCGTAGATCCGATTTTCATATCCTTGATCCCGGCAGGCCAGAGCCATGCCAACCGCGGCAGAGATTCCCTGCCCCAGGGACCCGGTGGACATATCCACTCCCGGAACGGTATTCATATTAGGATGGCCCTGGAGATAGCTGTCTGTCTGACGCAGGGTCTTCAGATCCTCTGTGGGAAAGAATCCCTTGAGTGCGAGGACGGCGTACAAGGCCGGGGCGCAATGTCCTTTGGACAAAACCAGACGGTCCCGATCTTTCTTCCCGGGTTCCTCCGGATCGATGTGCATATAATTTTCATAAACCGTGGCCAGAAAATCCGTACAGGAAAGGGATCCGCCAGGATGGCCGCTCTGGGCCGTGTAGACTTCTTCGACGATCCATTTCCGCATCCGGGCCGCCAGGATCCGCGTCTTCTTTTCATTCATCATCCAGCTTCCTCCTTTAGTGCAGAAATTCCATAACCTGATGGATGATGCCGTCGGCATTCAGGTTGTAAAAATCGAGGATCTCTTCGTAACTGCCCGTGGTGGCATAAAGCTTGGGAATCCCCATGCGCCTTACCCGGACATTTTCCATGTCACTGACGCACTCGGCGACCATGGTCCCCAGTCCTCCATCCACATAATGCTCTTCCACGGTGAGGATCTTCCCGGTTTTGGCTGCGGCCTCCCTTACCATCTTCTCATCCAATGGACAGACGGTAGGCATGCCGATCAGCCCGACATCGTAGCCCTTCTTCCTCAGACTCCCTGCGGCTTCCATGGCGGCGCCGGTCATGGAACCGGTGGAGATGATGGTGACGTCCTTACCGTCATGGATTTCCCGGCCCTTGCCGATTTCAAAGGGCCCTTCCTCAAAGAGCACAGGGATTTGGGGATTGCCGATGCGCATGTAGACAGGTCCTTCGTAATCGATCATGGCCTTGACGGCTTCCACGATTTCCGCCGGGTCCTGGGGTGCCAGTACGACGACCCCCGGGATCATCCGGATGATGGCGAAGTCTTCCAGGCTCTGATGGGTGACGCCCAGGTCCGCGTAGGTGATGCCGCTGTTGCGCCCCACCACCTTAACATTCTGCTTCATGTACCCCAGGTCGTTGCGGAACATTTCGTAGGGCCGGCAGGTGACGAAGGGGGCGATGGCGCAGAATACCGGGATGTTGCCCGCGGTGGCCATGCCGGAAGCCATGCCCATGGCGGCCTGTTCCATGATGCCGCATTCGAAGTAGCGTTCCGGGTATTGCTCGATGAAATCACCGAAGCCTGAGCTTTTGCCGCTGTCTGCCGAAAAGACGACGACCTTTTCGTTGTTCCCGGCCAGCCCCGTCACGGCCTTCCCAAAGGTTTTTCTTGGATCGTATTTTTCCCCGATCTTCATGCTGTCACCTCACTGACTTCCTGCAGGTATGCAACCTGTTTTTCCAGAATGGTTTCCACTTCGTCCAGATCCTTCATGTCCGGTTTCCAGAAATGGAAGGACGCATCCCCTTCCCCCATGACGAGCCCCTTGGCCTTGACGGTGCTGCACAGGATCATGTTGGGCCTGCCTTCCGCCAGGGGGATCCGGTCCAGGGCCCCCACGATTTCACCCATGTCATTGCCGTCGATCCGGGTGACCGCCCAGCCGAAGGCTTCGAATTTCTTGTCGATGGGACGCATGTCCATGACGTCGGTGACCTTGCCGCTGATCTGCAGGCCGTTGTTGTCCACAAAGAGGACCAAATTGTCCAGTCCGAATTTGGCGGCCTGGGCGGCGGCTTCCCAATTGGATCCTTCCGGCAGTTCCCCGTCACCCATGATGACGTAGACCCTGTAATCCTGCTTGTGCAGTTTGGCGGATGCGGCCATGCCGTTGGCGATGGCCAGGCCGTGGCCCAGGGCCCCGGTGTTGGCTTCGATCCCCGGCAGCTTGTGCATGTCCGGATGGCCGGGGATGGGGGATTTAAGATGCCCGTAGGTATCCAGGACGGCCTTGTCAAAGAATCCCTTTTCCGCCAGCACGGCGTACTGGGCAAGGCATTTGTGCCCGGCTGAGAGCAGGAAGCGGTCCCGATCCTGCCATTGGGGATTTTCTGGATCCACCCGCATGGTGTCAAAATACAAGGCGGTGACGATGTCGATGGCGGACAGGGCCCCACCCACATGGCCATGGCCGCTGGCCCGCAGCATCCGTACGACGTTGAGGCGGCACCGGGCGGCTTCCAGTTCCAGTCTGTTTATTCGTTTATCCATTGTGTTTCTCCTGTATGTTTATTCCAACCCGTTCAGACGACATCGTTACTTTTCACCGTTGGCCGCGTTCATGAACCGTCTCTGGTAGGAGACCACCTGATTGGCACTGGTGAACTGCGCCAGGTAATTGGGTTCCGCGGTGAGGACCACCCGTCCCGCCATATCCCCGTATTCATCGGAGGAGAGCAGCCGGTCGATGTCGGAATAGTTGTTGTCCCCTTCCATGCTGCAGATGATCAGCCGGGTGTCTTCCAGGTTGGACTGGCGCAGCAGCCGCAGGTTCTGACGGACGCTGTCCAGGCCATCGGATCCTTCTTCGTTCAAGAAGTTGCGGTGCTTGAGCAGGTTTTCCGCCTTCGCCTTGACTTCCAGCAGGTCCACGCCGTCATCCTTTGATGAATAATAATCCTTGGCAATCATGAATTCACGCAGATGTTTGAGATAAGCCGCGTCCCCGGTGGTCCGGTACAGCGTCAGGTCCTTGTCCATGGCTTCGGACTGCATCAGACGGTGACGGATGAAGCTGTTGATGAAATAGGGCCGTGCCTGAAGGGCCAGGGCGGACTGCCAGGGTTCGAACATAAGGGTGAAGTTGACCCGGAACCCGTGTTCGTGGAGCATCAGGGCCAGATTATGTCCCCGAAAGGCGTCTTTGGTCGCCACTTCGTTATAGCGCTTGGAGAAACGTTTGTCCCCGGTCAGGAGCTCCTCCACGTTCAGTGCATTGACGGGCCCCGTCATGGGGACCTTGATGACGACCCGGTATTCGGTCAGCATTTCCCGGAATTTTTCGGCTTCTTCCAGGATTTCTGCATCGCTCTTCCCGAAGGGATCGTTGAGTTCGACGCTGATATCCGAGCCAGGTCCCAGGATCCGGCCGATTTCCCCCATGACTTCGTCACGGGTATTGAATTTGTGGCCGATGTTGGCCTTGGGGTTATTGATGAACAGATCGTAAATGATCCCCGGATTGCAGGTCAGGTTGGCGATGAAGTCCTTGATGGGGGCTACTTCATAGGGGTTGGCGCTGTCTGCGGAAAAAAGCAGGTTGGTCGGACGCTTTTGTCCGTTCTTGTCATAAGAAATATCCCGCTTCAAGTTGGCGCGAAGCACCTGGCCATCCAGCTCGTATTCCACCTTGAACCCTGCCGGCGTTTCCCCTGCTGGTACTTTAAAGGTGTCAATGACCTTTTTAAATTCCTTTGTCACGCCGATGTATTTGGCCATTCCCTGGATCTGTGCCATTTCTGCGGCTTCCATGGGGAAATCCAGGATCCGTTCCACATAACCTTCTTCACCCCTTGCTGTTTCAAGGCCGATATTCCTGACTTTTGTGTTTAACATTTTGCTCTCCTTTATTATGATTAATCCTTCTCTGTTATTACTGGATAGTACTACATGTAATAAAAAATTTAGCGCATTTGCGCTGAACTATTTCCCTTATAAAATTCGTGTATGCGGAACATCGTCGATAAAAATCTATCATCGTAATCATAAGCGGTTATGACTAGTCATGAAAATATTATAGGCCGCATATGTTTTAATGTCAAGGCTTTTCTATGCAATATCCATAATTCACACTAATATGCAACGTGTTTCATAAAGATGGAACTGTCTCTTTTGACGTCAAATTCCAAGGCCAGTGGATCACATTTCACCCGAAAAAGGTCAAAAACACGTTCATTAAATGATTCGGATCCATAAACATTTTCGTGATTGGCCACGCCCTTTGCAAGAATGATATCTGAATTTCTAAGGACTTCAAGGGCCGTTTCAGACACATGATTCATATCCAATCCGATATACGAAGATCCCGATTCCACAATGTCACCACGCAAATCACACCCTGCTTCAAGCGCGTCCTCGCCCATGGCATCATTAAACATAGGACCGCCTTTCACAATAAATGAAACGTGCAGGTTTTTCAAATTCCTACTGTTTCGCCATTGCTGAAGATAATCAATTGACAAGGCATCAATGACGATCTCCCCGGCGTTGTCGGCCAAAACAGCCAGGCTTTGTGCAATTTCCAATCTTTCCAGAAATTCTTCGTAAAAGGATACAGCAAATTTCTGGACCATCGCCTTTTTGACCGCTTCTTTCAGGCTGAAAGAAGCGCACAAGGCAACATCAATGATATTGCCATTGGCTGCAGCCAATAAGGCTGTATATAAAGGATCCTCCGACTGGTCGATGATTTCCTTGATTAACGGTAATAATTGTTTAGCCGTTTGATTTTCCCGTCTTTTTTCTTCATAAAAAAAATCCTCTGCATCAACAGCTTTAGAAAATACATCGTACATCTGCGTGCACGTATTCCCCGAATTTAAAAACAAATCGTGATGACAGGCAAGATCAATCAATTGATTAGTGATTTCCAGCTTCTTCTTAGAAGATATATTCATTTCTTTCAGAAGCCGCTGATAAAAAGGCAGCTGGCACCGCGCTATACATGCATAATCTGTTTTTTCCATTATTCCGATCCCCCAAAAAATATTTTAAAAGGGTTCGTGGTTATCACGCACCCTGTACAAAATTTCCAAACAGCATCAACTGACCTTTTTATGGGCAGCAATACGTTTTTTTCCATAAACATCGGCGGCTTTCATCGCGTTAAACAAATCCTTCGCCCCAACAGGAAAGCTGTGATTATTGGTAAAAGATCCCGGCTGTGTATTGGCTTCACAAAAATCCATCAACCGCTCATCGGTAACATCACCCATCTTCAAGGCCTCCAAAGTGACCGGCAGCCGATGTTCAACCATAAAATCCATGACCTGATTGACTTCATCCATTGGCATATCCTGATCCAGCATCAATTGGGTAACCAATCCAAATGTAACTTTTTCGCCATGCATGGCTGAGTGAGTTTCTGAAAATGTGGACAAATTATTGCCCAGGGTGTGAGCCGTTGCCAATCCTCCACTTTCCCAGCCAATACCTGAAAGCAGGATACAGGCTTCAATAAGCCGTTCATAGGCCGGTGTGACGACGCCTGCTTCAACCGCAGATAACGCTGCATCTGTATCTTTGATTAATGTCTTATAGCATAATTCTGCCAAAGCCATCACGCTCATTGTCGGTGCACCTCCGGAACAGGTAATGGCATGGGACCGGTTAGATGCTTCCGCTTCAAAATAAGTGGCCATTGCATCCCCGATGCCTGCCATCAACATCCTTTTCGGGGAATGGATGGTAATGCCCGTATCCACCAGGATAACATCCGGGTTAGACGGCCACAAATCAAAACCTGTGCATGCACCATTTTCATCATACCAAACAGTACACGCGGATGTGGGGGCATCGCTGGCGCAAATGGTCGGACAAACGACAATTCGAAGGCCAAGATGAGCCGCGACGGCTTTCGAAATATCCAAACATTTACCGCCACCTAAACCGATGATGATGTCGCACCTATTTTCTATCACGCTATCTTCTATATTCCGGGATTCATTCTCCGTGCATTCTCCAACAAACACCCATTCGCTATGATCCAAACTCCTTGTATCCAATGCCGATAAGACGATCTCATTGGTTACAGCCCGGGCATGATTCCCCCAAATCAGCATCGGCTTTCCTAAACCGAAGGATTGAATGATGTCACCTATATCTGCCAATACGCCTTCTCCCTGCACGTATTTGGCGGGGAAAACAATTGCTTTTTTCACGTTAATTTCCTTTCTTTTATGCCGTCATTTCACTCAAATCAGTGCATCCTTATATCTCATTTGCTGATTTGATTCAACGCTGTATAAATCTTATTATCATCCAAAACCCGGTACACATCTTTATAAATTTTGAATAATTGGTCATAAAAGCCGACATTATCCTGGTTTGGATGTATGATTTCTTCGTCATAATGGACCATGTTTTTAACCACATCCTTGACATCCCGGAAAAGTCCGGCACCAATAGCTGCCAATCCGGCGACGCCAATGACAGGAGCGTCAGATACCTTCAATGTCTTTATATCCGCATTTAGCATATCCGCAACGATTTGCCGCCATACTTGGGATTTCATCGAACCGCCGGTTACAGTAATGGTTTTTTTTGTTTCCACACCTGTCTGCTGAATGGATTCAAGCATATACCGGGTTTCCATTGTGATTCCCTCCATAACAGCGCGCAAAATATCTCCCAATGTATTGGTTGCCTTTAATCCAACAATGGCTGCGCTTGCCTGGTTATTCCATGTCGGATAAGCTGTTCCGAATAATGCTGCGTTAAATACTACCCCGTTGGCGCCCGGCTTGCTTTGTTCCACCAATTGATTCATCAAATTATAAGAATCCATGCCAAATGCATCCGCGAATTGCTTTTGCATGGAGAAAAATGTGTCTCTGGCCCAGCGATAGCAGGTTGCTCCGCTGTTTTGGATGCCTTCGACTTCAAAAACTCCCAGGTTAGGCGTACTCGGAACCATCAGACCCTTCAGCTCACCAAAATTCGGTTTTGCCAAACCAACAATCACAAACCCACCGGTACCGATGGTAAGCGAAACATCACCATCTGATATGACGCCTGCACCCAATGCCCCGGCCTGCTGATCCTCGGATCCCCCGACAATCAAGGTATCCTCAGGCAGCCCGGTCCTGGCGGCGATTTCTCTTGAAATCTTCCCTACGACTTCCCCAGGCTTAATCAATTTTGGGAAAAGTCTTTCACTGATTTCCAGATTTTCAAGCATTTCGGTGCACAGCGTCATCGTCTGAACGTCGATGAATCCACAGGCATTCATACTGGTAATCTCATTGCAAAATTCAGCGGCACCAAAGCACTTCATCAGATAGCCATCCACCGTCGACATGTATTTTGCTTTTCCCACGAGATCCGGTCTTTTTTGCAGGTACCAATAAAGCTTCTGCGCTCCAAAAATCGGAGATGAAGGCATCCCCGTTAGCCTTTCGAAATAATCTGGGTCAATCTTACTCTCAAATTCATCCATTATTTCGTCTGCCCGCATATCGAGCCAAACCATAAACCGGTCTTCCAGCGCGTCACTATTTTCATCGACCAATGCGATGGTGGATCGCTGGACAGAAAAGCTAAGTGACGCAATCTCATCCCTTGGGACCTTTGAATCCTTTACCGCTTCTGCAACGGCTTCAACTACCTGATTTGCAAGATTGGAAGCATTTAACTCCACCCACCCCGACT
>Ga0268360_1001917_pt1 | contig 18537 bp, 10 predicted proteins | sample BioMet11_FD_192465 | JGI IMG/M metagenome (GOLD analysis project Ga0268360, IMG submission 192465) | Sewage microbial communities from Oakland, California, United States - Biofuel 11 (Illumina Assembly) | ecosystem: Engineered > Wastewater > Sewage > Unclassified | place: USA: California... | reverse complement strand
GCAGGCCGTGGCCATGATGCCCCGGGGGTAACGTTTTTCCATGGTTTCCTCCAAAAACTATTTTTGACTCCCGCGGCGGATGGCCGAAGGGGTCATGCCGGTGGCCTTCTTGACGAAGGAGCTGAAGTTGGCGGGGCTTCCGTAGCCGGTGAGCTCGGAGATCTCGGCGATGCTCTTTTCCGTGGTCTGAAGCAGGTCGATGGAGACCTCGAGCCGCACTTCCAGCAGCTTGTCGCGGTAGCTTTTTCCGTAAAGGCCCTTCAGGATCCGGTCCAGCTGGCGGCAGCTCACGCACAGCTGGTCGGCAAGGACGACGTCGCCGTTGCGGAGATTGAAATTCTGGTTGAAAAAGTTGTCGATGACCTGGTCCCGCTGGGCGGGAAGCGCGTCGCCGGGGGAATAAACGCGGTCGTGGCGGTCCAGCCGCCTGTAAAGGCCCAGGACCAGCAGGGCGAGCATGGCCTTCATCGATTCCCGGTCGGAGAATGGCATGTTCTGCACCGACGCCGCCTGACGGATGTGCTCCAGCAGGCTTGCGAGCTCGCCGGCTTCCAGCACGGCCGTCCCGGATTCCTGGAAGCAGCGGACGATCATCGCGGCCTCGTGCTCCTGAAAGGCGCGGGTCGGCTCCAGCGGCTCGATCCCGATGCACATCTTGGAGATGTCCGGGGAGGTCTCCTTGATGGAGTGATAGATCCCGGGCGGGATCAGGATGAGCTGGCCCGCACGCACCTCGTACAGGATGCTGCCGACCCGGATCGCACAGGAGCCGGCGGAGACATAGTGGATTTCAAAGGAGGAGTGGCGGTGGCGGAAGTAGCCGTTGCTGCGGGTGCTGTGCTCTTTCGCGAAGGTCGTCATCTGGTAGCGGATCTCGCCGATGCTGAAATCCAGTAGAAGTTCGATTTCCATACTGCGCGGCCTCCTCTCGGTCCAATTATACAACACTGTGTCTTAAAATCAATTACAAAAAGCATAAATCTTCCCGCTTCCGCGCCGCTTGCCCCCGGGGAGAGGACGTGCTATACTGTTCAATCAGAGAAGGGGCGAGGGAAAATGGAAAAGGACGCCGAAGCCCGGCGAAGGCTTTACGAACGGCAGATGGCGCTTTTGAAGACCTTTCTGGAAAAGGGCGCGATCACGGAAGCGCAGTATCGCCACAGCGCCGGAGAACTGACGAAAAAAATGCAGGGCGGGCCCGGCTGAGGAGCCGCGCGGAACCCGAAGAGAAGCGCCGCGGAAGGGGACGCCCCGGCGGAGAATAACCGAAAGCCGGCTCGTGCGAGCCGGCTTTCGGTATTTTTTCATACGGGGTGCAAAACGGCGTGTTCCTGACGGGACGCCTTCCGCGGGGAAGTCACCGCGCGAACTTGTCCAGCTCCCGTTCGACCTCCGGCATTTTCCGCACCTTCGGATCCCGGAAGAGCTTTCCCCGGGCGGCGACCATGCGGACGCTGCGCAGCGCCTCCAGATCGTCCAGCGGGTTTTTCGCCGTCATGACGAGGTCGGCGCATTTTCCCGGCTCGACGGAGCCGGTGAGCGCCCCGATCCCCGCGATCTCGGCGTTGCGTTTCGTCGCCGTGTAAAGCGCGAAGGCGTTCGACACGCCGCAGAAACGGTGGAAGTAGCTGAGCTCGCGCCACATGTCGTAGTGGGTGATGTAGGGGCAGCCGGTATCGGTGCCGAGGCCCACCGGAATGCCCGCCGCAAGACAAGCCCTGGAGCAGTCCTTGATCCCCTCGAAAACCACGTCCCCGTTGAACTGTTCCATCTCGGAGGCGCGGCTCACGGCGCGGTCGAAAAGCGCGTAGGGCAGGGCGGGGGAGAGCGTCGTCACAAGGCAGGCGCCGCGCTCCCTGAAAAGATTCAGGATCCCGTCGTCCGGCTTCGCGCCGTGCTCGATGGTGTCCACCCCGTTTTCCAGCGCCACCCGGACGCCCTCCGGGCTTTCCACATGGGCGGCCACGCGCAGGCCGAGGCGGTGCGCCTCGCCGCAGGCGGCCTTTACGGTCTCGGGCGGCATTTTCAGGACGCCCGGCTCGCCCTTTACCGTGGCGTCCAGAACGCCGCCGGTGATCATGAGCTTGATGAGATCCGGCTTCTGGGCTGCGATCTGCCGGACGTAGGCGACGGCCTCCTCCGCGCTGCGGGCGATATAGGAAACAGAACCCGCCATATGCCCGCCCGGCACGGATACGGCCATGTTCGACGCCAGGATGCGCGGGCCGTCCAGCTTGCCGGCGAGGATCCTGTCGCGGATCTTCGTGTCGATGTCGATGATGCCGCCCACGGTGCGGATCGTGGTGACGCCGCTGAGAAGCTCCGTGCGGGCGTAGCCCTCGCACATTTTCAGGGCGGCGGCCCGCATGAGGGCGGTGCCGGTCATGAAGTGCGCCAGCTTTGCGCTGTCGCGCTTTTTCTTCTGGGGCTTCCCGCCGGCGGGAAGATGGACGTGCAGGTTGATGAGCCCGGGCATGAGATAGCCTCCGCCCAGATCCACGGTCTCGAAGCCCTCCGGCACGGACCGCTCCGGCACGAGGTCGGCGATGGTCTCCCCGTCCGTGAGGACGGCGAGGCCCCGCACCGGCTCCATATCCTCGGCTCCGCTCAGGACGGCGCCGTTCACATACGCATACTTCATTGTCAGATCCTCTCCGCGCCGGTCGGACGGCGCGCACATCGCGCTGCGGGTACTGCCGCAGCTCTTTTTCATATGAGTATAGTCCGACTGGAGGCCGGGGTCAAGCCTTCGGTCCGCCGCCGCGCTTTTCGCGGACGAGCTCCACGGCCTCCTTGCCGGTCATATGCTCGACGGAAAGCTCCACGATGCACACGCGGGGGAGCTCCTTTTCGACCTCGAGCCTGCGCGCTTCGCCGGGGCCCGGGGCGTACTTTTCGGCCAGCAGCTCCAGCGCGCGGCGCTTCTCCGCCTCGTCCCCCAGCACGCGCGCCCGCCCGAAGACGATCACGCTGCGAAAATACGTCGTGAACTTTTCGGGGACGACGCTGTCCCGGTCGATCACGCAGAAGGAAACCTTGTCGCAGCGGGCGATGGCGTCCAGCTTGTGCCCGCTCTTCGCGCAGTGGAAGAAGAGCCTGTCCCCGCAAAAGACGTAGCTGAGCGGGACGGCGTAGGGGTACCCGCCGTCGCCGGATACGGCAAGGACGCCGGAGGTTCCGGCTTCCAGCGCGGCGGCGCATTCAGCAGCGGACAGCGCCTGCCCGCCGCGCCTCATTTCTCTGAACATTTCGGCCTCCTGACCCGCAAAAAAATTACCGGATCGACGCCGCCGGGACTTCCCGGCGGGGTCCCATACAATATAGCCCGAAGAAGACGGAAAAACAACTGATTTTCACGGATGACCGCGGTTCCCCCGGCCGTTTTCGGGGCTGCCGGCGTCCCGTCCTCCGGATGCGCCGGGGGCGGAAGGAGCCTGCGGCGGAAAAACCGTCCGATTTTGCCGATTTTTTAACAATCTTATCCCGCTTTGTTGTAAAATGAAAGAAATTGATTTAGAATAACGGATGTCCGGGGGGAAGAACCGCGCAGCCGGCGCTTTCCGAAAAGGCGCGCCGCCGTGAGAGGGATTTGATATGGACGATATTGAAAAACTTGCCGGTGAGAGCATGGAGCAGGACGCCCTGACGGGCGTCTATTCCCGCGAGGCCGCGGAGAAGATCGTCCGCGGCATCCTTTCTGCGGAGACGGACGGCGCGTCGGCGCTGTTCCTGATCGATCCGGATAACTTTGAGATCATCAACGAGCAGCTGGGGATCCAGGCCGGCAACGAACTGCTCCGCCGGTCGGCGGCCGCCATCAACGGCGTCTTCCGCAGCGGGGACGTGATCGGCCGGGACCGGGGAGACTGCTTCCTCGTCTTTCTGACCGGCAGCTTCTCGAAGGAGCTCGTGACCGGAAAGGCCCGGGCGCTGCTGGACGCGCTGCGTTTTTCCGTGGGAAAAGCCACGCTGACCGTGAGCGTCGGAGTCTCCTTCCACAGCGGGAAAAAGCCGGATTTCGACCGGCTTTACGCGGAGGCCGACGCCGCGCGCTGCCAGGCGAAGGCCGCCGGGAAGCACCGCTTCGTCCTTGCGGACGGCGAGGAGAGCGGGCTCTCCGGCGACGCGGCGGGCACGGTCCGGTCGGAGGCGATGCAGTATCAGGCGCTGCTGAAGTACATGCGCGGCGGCGTTTTCCTCGCGGACGTGGGGGAGAGCATCCGGGTCACCTACGTGAGCCCCGGCGCGATCCACATGGCGGAACAGGACAAGACCGGGAGCCTGTCCGAGGACGGAGGGAACGCCCTCGGGCTTGTGTACGGAGAAGACCTTCCGGCGCTTCAGGCGGCGGCGCATCGGTGCGCGCAGACGGGGGAGCTGACGGAGCTCACGTACCGCGTCGGGGCGGACGGGAACTGCTGGCGCCATATCCGCATCGCGCGGCTCACCCTGATGACGGACGGGAGCGCCACGGTCATCGGCGTGCTCTCGGACATGACGGAGTTCAAACGCTCGGAAGAGGCGCTGCGCCAGTCGGAGGAGCGCTACCGCATCGCGGACGAGCTGTCCCGCGCCCTGATCTGGGAGGTGGATATCGCCACCCATACGCTGTATCAGTCCGTGGAGACCTCCAGGGCGCTGGGGCACAGCGGAAGCGTGTACCACAACGCGCCGGACGGGCTTCTGGCGACCGGCACGATCCATCCGACCTCCGTCGCGGATTTCCGGCGGATGTACGCGGATCTTTACGCCGGACGGGACGGCGGGGAGTACATGATCCTGTCGGCGGACGGCGGAGGCGGCTTCGTGTGGCTGCGGGCCGTGTTCCGCCTCGTCCGGGACAAGGACGGAGCGCCCGTCCGCGCCATCGGGATCGCGGAAAAGATGCCCGGCATCGGCCGGGAAATGCGGATCTTCGAGGATGAGCGCCGCTTTGCCGACGCGGTGTCTTCTTCGACGCTGGGCGTGATCCGGGCGAATCTGACGAAGGACACCGTGGAAAGCTCCGCGCTTTTCGGAGTGAAAAAGAGCGATTCGTACAGCGAGCTGTGCGAAGAATTTGAAAAGACCATTTTTCCCGGCGACGCGGAGCGCATCTCCGGGCTTATCCGGCGCGAGGCGCTGCTCCGCTCCGCCCGGGAAGGGAACGACTGGCTCTTTCTGGATTTCCGCGCCGCGGGACGGGAGGGAGCGCCGCGCTGGCTGAACCTGGCCGTCAATCTCCTCCGCAATCCCGTCAGCGGAGACCTGTACGCCTTCGGCTATCTGCGGGATGTGGATCGGAGCCACAGGCTGGCCGAGACGGCGGAGCGCGCGCCGGAGCGCGACGGAGAGACGCTGCTGTATACGAGGGAATCCATGGCGGAGCTGGCGGCGGCCGCGGTTTCCGGGATGGCGGAGAACGAGCTGTGCGCCATGACGGTGTTCGAGGTGACCGGCCTCGAGCGGATCCGCAAGCAGGACGGCGCCCAGACCGCCCAGAGGCTGCTGTTCACGATCGGCCGGCTCTGCCGCATCATGATCGACGGAAATGTGGTGATCGGGCATCCCTCCAGGGCCCAGTTCGCCGTGTTCCGCAGCGGCGTCGTCTCTGCGGAGCAGCAGAAGGCGGATCTCGTGCGCTACATCAGCCGGTCGCGCCTGCTGATGCAGCAGACGTCCATCGACGTCAGCGGGGACATTTCCTGCGGCTTTGCCGTTTCCGGCAAGAAGGACTTCAGCTTCGACGAACTGATGAAGCACGCGACTCTGGCCTGCCGCATTGCGGAGGAGCAGCCGGACAATCCCGTGACGGAATACTCCGATCCGGGCGAAAACCTGTTCTCCGGGAGCCTTCCGGCGGCGCCGGCCCCGGCCGGGAAACGGAAGCCCATCCTTGTCGCGGACGACGATCTCATCTCCAGAGGGCTGGAGCGCACCATCCTCGAGCGGGAATACGACGTGGACGAGGCGCACGACGGGGAACAGGCGCTGGAGATGCTGAGGAAAAAACGCTACGCCCTGCTTTTGTGCGACATCCAGATGCCGCACAGGACCGGCTGGGACGTGCTGGCCGCCATGCAGGCGGAGAAGATGCTGCTGGATACGCCCGTCGTCGTCATCACGGCGGACGGGGACAAGGGCAGCGAGGTCAAGGCGCTGAACCTGGGCGCTTCCGACGTGATCGTGAAGCCGATCGTGCCGGAGGTGCTGATGAGCCGCGCCCGGAACATCATCGGCCGCCAGGAGGCCGCCGCCGCCATGGAGCGCAACAGTCTCTACGAGCTGCGCTTCCAGCAGCAGGCGACGCTGCTGCGCCAGGCGGAATACGACGGGCTGACCGGCCTTTTCAACAAGCCCGGCTTCTTCCGCCGCGTGCGGGAGCGGCTCGACGGCGAGCCCGGCACGCAGTTCCGCCTCATCCGCTGGGACCTGGACAACTTCAAGATGGTGAACGACACCATGGGCGTGGAGGCCGGCGACCGGCTGCTGCGCGACATCGGCAGCGCGATGCAGGACGTCTGCTGCGCCAGCGCCGTTTTCGCGCATCTGGAAGCGGACCATTTTGTGATCTTCATCCCCAGGAAGGACCGGTCCCCGGAGGATATCCTGCGGGAGATCAGCGCCTGGTTCGAGGCGTATCCGTTCGATTTCAAGCTGAGCGTTCACATGGGCGTTTACGAGATCGCCGACCCGTCCGCCGAGGTCAGCGTTATGTGCGACAGGGCGCTTTTGGCCCTCAAGTCCGTGAAGAGCAGCTTTGCCGACCGGATTGGCTGGTACGACGAGTCCCTGCGCGGCCGCATCCTGGAGGAGCAGGAGCTCTCCGGCGAGATGACGAGCGCCCTGGAAAACGGCCAGTTCGAGCTGTATTTCCAGCCGCAGGTCAACTATGCCAGCGGGGCCATGATCGGCGCTGAGGCGCTGGTCCGCTGGCGCCATCCGGTGAAGGGGCTCATCCCGCCGGGAAAATTCATCCCGCTTTTTGAGCGCAACGGCTTTATTTCGACGCTGGACGAATATGTGTGGGAGCAGAGCTGCCGGTATATGCGCAGCTGGATCGACAAGACGGGTACGCTGCCGATCTCCGTCTCCGTGAACATCTCCCGGGTGGACATTTACGATCCCAGGCTCTGCGGGCATCTTCGGGGCCTCGTGCGCAGGTACGGCCTGCCGCCGTCCGCGCTGAGGCTGGAGATCACCGAGAGCGCGTACATGCAGAACGCCGAGCAGCTCATCTCCGTCGTCCGGGATCTGAGAGACGCCGGGTTCACCGTGGAGATGGACGATTTCGGCGCCGGGTACTCGTCCCTGAATACGCTCAAGGACGTGCCCGTGAACGTGCTGAAGCTGGACATCCGCTTCCTTTCCGGGAGCGAGAACGGCGCCCGGGGCGGCAACATCCTCTCTTCCGTGATCCGCATGGCGCACTGGCTGGACATGCCGGTCATCGCCGAGGGGGTGGAAACGGCCGCCCAGGCGGACTACCTCAAGAGCCTGAACTGCTTCTACATGCAGGGCTATTATTTCGGAAAGCCCATGCCCGCCGCCGAATTCGAGGCGCTCCTCGGAAAGAGCGCCGGCGATATTTCGGACCGCTTCGGGAGCGCGGGCCTGGAGGGGATCGCGGCTTTCTGGGATCCCTCGGCGCAGACTGCGCTGCTGTTCAACAGCTTCGTGGACGGCGCGGCGATCCTTGAGTACCGGGACGGGAACGCGGAGGTGCTGCGCGCCAACGACAAGTTCTACGAGCAGCTCGGCACGACGCGGGAGGCGTACCTGCCGCTTCAGAAGCATACGCTGGACAGGTTCGGGGGCGAGGACCGCGAGGCTTACCGGGGCATGCTGGAGGCGTCGATCCGGTGCGGGGCCGAGGCCGAGTGCGAGGTGCGGAGCATCCCCGTGCACGCCGGCGGCGCGCCCTTCTGGACCCATAACCGGGTCCGGCTCCTCGCCATGAACGCGGACGGATATCTTTTCTATCTCGCGGTGGAGAACATCACCGCCCGGAAGGAAGAGGAGGAGCGGCTCCGCGTCCGCAGGGAGGATCTGCAGCTCGCGCTTTCCCGGGCGGGGAAGACCGTCTGCGGCCTTGACATTGCGTCCCGCACGCTGACCGTGCCGGAGGACTACGCGCGCAGGCATCGGCTTCCCGGGTCGGCCGTGAGGGTCACGGACGATTTCGTGCCGGGGCCGGTGTGCCCGGACGACAGGGAGCGCTTCCGGGCGTTTTTCCGGGAGATCCTCGCGGGAGAACCGGATCCGGCCGTCACCGTCAGGCTGGAGGGAGCGGAGGGTCCCGTCCGGGAGCGCTACGAGGCCGCCCTCGTCCGCGGCGGCGGCGGGAAGCCCGTCCGCGCGGTCATCTGCGTGGAGGACGTGACCGCCCGGAGCGGGAAAGAGCCGGAGTGATCCGGCGCTGGCCCGGCTCCTCTCAGGCGGAGAGACAGACGACGATACGAAAAGATACGGAAAGCGGGAGACGGCCGAAAGCCGTCTCCCGCTCGTTTGCTTTGCCCGGATCAGCCGGTGGCAAGGCCGGCCAGCGTGGCATATACGGCCTCCGGACTGATGGGTTTCGAAATGTGCGCGTTCATCCCGATGGCGATGCACTTGCCCACGTCGCTGTCGTAGGCGTCCGCCGTCATGGCGACGATCGGGACGGAAGCCGCGTCCGCTTTTCCGGAAGCGCGGATGGCTTTCGTCGCCTCGTAGCCGTCCAAAAACGGCATCCGGATGTCCATGAGGATGAAATCGTAGTATCCTGCGGGCGCTTTCTGGAACATCTCCGTGCCCACGAGCCCGTTTTCGGCGGTCTCTGCGGTCATGCCCGCCTCCGCGAGGATGGAGACGGCGATCTCCTGATTCAGGCTGTTGTCCTCGCAGAGGAGCACGCGCTTTCCGGACAGGCGCTTTTTCGCGCCGGCGGACGCTTTTGCCCCGTAGATGGCGTGATAGTCCCCGACGGGGATGCAGTCCGCTTCCGCGCTGACGGTAAAGGTGCTGCCGCGGCCCACGGCGCTCTCCGCCGTAACGGTGCCGTGCATCATGTCCACCAGATGCTTGACGATGGCGAGGCCGAGCCCGGTGCTGTTTCCGACGGCGTCCGGATCGGCGCTGCGGCCCTCCTGGGAGAACGGCTCGTAAAGCCGCTTCCTGAACTCGTCCCCGATTCCGATGCCGTTGTCCCTGACGAAGGCCGTGAGCCGCATTTTTCCGCCGGATACGGTCTCCTCCAGATGATATTCCACCGTTCCGCCCTCCGGCGTGTATTTCACCGCGTTGGACAGAAGGTTGAAGAAGATCTGGTTGATCCGCAGCTTGTCCAGCAGCGGGACGAAGCCGGGATCCGCGGCGCCGGTGACGAGGAAGGTCTGGTTCTTTTCCGCGCACAGCGGCCGGATCACGGAGTCCAGGTACCGGTAAAACTCTTCGGCCGGATAGGGCTCCGCGTGGAGCTCGACCTCGCCGCTCTCGATCCTCGTCATGTCCAGAATGTCGTTGATGAGGCCCAGCAGATAATTCGACGAGACCTCGATCTTGCCGAGGCAGTCCTCGGTGCGGGGAGGGTTTTCCTGCCTGCGGGCGATGCGGGTCATGCCGATGATGCCGTTCATGGGCGTGCGGATGTCGTGGCTCATGCGGGAGAGAAACTCGCTCTTGGCGGCGTTCGCGGCCTGCGCCTCCTCCCGGAGGATCTTCTCCTTCTCCAGACGGCCGGTCAGTTCGTCCTGGAGCCGCACTTCCTCGCCCACGTCCTGATAGGTGGCGTAAAACACCTTGCTCTCCGCCGTGGATTCCCGGAGCTTTACGTCCTCCTTGATCCAATAGTACTTTCCGCCCGCGCCGAGGGTCCGGTAATAGCCCACGGAAAAGCAGTCCGAATCGTAATTGTCCCGGAAGGTCTTCATGACCCGTTCCCGGTCGTCGGGGTGGACGCCCACGAAGGCGTCCCTGAAATACGCCTCGACCAGCGCGGAGCTCTCTTCTTCCGCACCGTCCTGCGGCAGAAAACCGAGGATGCGGTACAGCTGGTGGTTTACATAACTTATGCACAAATGGTCCGGGTCGGGCATCCGCAGGACGCAGATCCCGCTGGTGACGGAGTCCAGGATGCCCCTGACGCGTTCCGCCTCCGCCCGGGCGAGCTCCACCTCGCGCTGCTGGCGGAGGTAGGATTCGGTCACGTCAGTCTGGGTGATGAGGATGGTGTCCTTTTCGTCGTCCAGATAGTAATGCTGGATTTTCCGGCACATCAGGGAATCGGGCTGACCGGCGTAGTGCCCGCGCAGGTTCAGCTCGTAATTCCCGTTCCGGTCCAGCTCGCGCCGGACGACGTCCACCGGGCTGTTGCGCAGGTAACCCTCCCTGTCGTCCTCATGGACCCAGCTTCCGGCGGTGAAGCGGCGGATCTCGTCGAAGTCGAAGAGCGTGCCCGGTCTCTGGAGCTTTTCCCGGTACACGGGGGTGATGCGGCTGCTCATGTTCAGAAATTCGATCTTGCCGGAGCGGGCGTGAAGGAGCGCGACATAGTCGTATTCCTTGTCCGTGATGACCCGGAAGATCGCCTCGTTCTGCTTGAGCTTGGAGATGTCCAGAGAGTAGATGACGCCCTCGATGTCGTTGGTCTCCGGATTGCGGAGAAGGTTGAGGAAGGTGCGCACCCATAGCGTCCCGCCGTTTTCGCCGCTGCGCCGGTAATCGAAGGATAGGCCGGCGGCGCCCTCTTCAAAGGAGCGGACGATGGCGTCCCGCCTGAAAACGCGGCTGAAGCCCTCCCGGTCCGCCGGATTCGTGATGAGCGCGAGGATGTTGGAAAAAAGGCCGTCCGCCGTTTCGGACTGGAGCGTGCGGATGCTGAAGTCGGAGGTGCCGGCGACGGCCAGGCACCGGTTCGCCGTCAGGTTGAGCTGAAAAGCGCAGAGCGACTCGGGGTTTGCCGAGAGCAGCGACTGCAGCGCGGCGCGGAAGCGCATCTCTTCCAGCTTCTGCGCCGTGATGTCCTGACTGATGCCGTAGGCTTTGAGCGGGCGGCCGTCCTTGTCCGGAACGACGGAGTAAGTGATCCTCATGCAGCGGGGATTGCCGCCGCCGACGGGCTTTTCCCAGAAATCCCCGGAGGCGGAGCTTTTCCCGGCGTCGATGTCCTCGTACATCCGGCGGACGCGGGGGATCTCCCGCTCTTCGAAGAAGCCCAGGGTGGAGGCGGGCACGTCCCGGACGATGCCGTGCAGCCCGTGCGGGGCGCGGCCGCTGCCGGCGGCGGAGATGGCGCGGCCGGGAATGTCGTACTCCCATACGGCGAGCTGCGCGCCGTCCACGGCAAGCTGGAGCTTCCGCTGGTTGTTTTCCAGTTCGCTGCGCGCCTGCTCTTCGTCGGTCACGTCGTGGAGCACGCTGAAGATGAGGGACGAGCCGTCCGGCTGCCGGATGTTGCTGGCGTCCAGGCGGATCCTGCGGTATTCCCCGCCGTCGGACGAGCTGTACCGGAACAGAATTCCGACCTGCGGCAGACGCGACCTGAGCGCGTCCATCCGTTCGAAGACCTGGGGAAGGTCGTCCGGGTGGACGTATTTGGAAAACCAGGTCTGGGCCTGGCCGCCGAAATTTTCGGGGGTCACATGGAGCCTGCTGCACGCATACTCGTTGGCCGTAATGAAAGAGAGCGCGCCGTCCCTGAGCCTGTACACGATGATGCCCGCCGGGATCCCGCTGACCAGCCGCGTCAGCTCTTCGTTCGCGGCCGCCAGGCGCTTGCGTTCTTCCATGTCCCGGGTGTTGTCCACGATGACGACGTAAAACTTGCGCTTTCCGCCGCTTTCGGTGACGATGTGGCCCTCGTCGTGCACCCAGATCAGCTGGCCGTCCCCGCGTTCGATGCGGTACTCGCAGGTGTCGTATTCGCCGTGGGCGATCTGGCGGTCGATCTCCGCCAGCACCCGCGCCCGGTCTTCCTTCCAGACCATCTGGGAGAAGCGGTTCCGGAATTTCTCGGTGAATTCCTGCCGTGTGTACCCCAGCAGGTTCAGCAGGTTCTGACTGACAAAATCGAACTGCTCGTCCGGCTCGGCCGAGTAGGTGAAGATCCCGCCGGGAGAGTGCAGCGCGAGCTCGTCCGAAAGGGCCGAGAGGGCGCAGAGATAGACCTGCCCGCCCTCGTGTTCTCCGATGTGCTTGATATCCATCTTCGTCCACTGGAACCCCTTCGCCTTGTGGTAGGTGCGGAAGGAACGGCAGATCTCCTTGCCGCCGCCGGAGACCGCCTCTCTCAGCGCCCGGGAGGCATCTTCCCTGTCGCCGGCCAGCAGGAACGCACCGGGATCGAGCCTGCAGAAGGAGACGAACTCCTCCCGGGTCAGCCCGTGGTAAGCCGGAAGATTCCTGGTGAAAAAGAGCAGCCCGGCGCGGCCGCCGCGGACCTCGAACGCGAGGGAATTTCCGGGCAGCACCTGAAAGATCCGTTCCAGTTCCTTTTCGGTCAGTTCCATTTTCGTACCTCCGCCGAGAGCAGGGCGCCGTTATTGCGCGTCCAGCAGATTCTCCAGGGTCTTGCGCAGGATGCCGGGATCCAGCGGCTTTGTCACATAGGCGTTCATACCCGCTTTGCGGCTCCGCTCCATCGCGTCGGCGAACGCGTCGGCGGTCATGGCGATGATGGGGATGGACGCGGCGTCCGGCCGGGGCAGGGAACGGATCCTCTCCGCAGCCTCGTAGCCGTTGAGAACCGGCATCTGAATATCCAGCAGTACGGCGCCGAACTCGCCGGGGGGCGCGCTTGCGAATTGCTTTACTGCGGCGTCGCCGTTTTCGGCCGCCTTGACCTCCAGGCCGAAACCGGTCAGGATGCGGACGGCGATCTCGGTGTTGATGGGGTTGTCCTCCGCCAGGAGCACCCGGCCGTGCAGCCCGCCGCGCGCAGCGGGGGAAGACGGGCCGCCGTCCCCGGCGCCGGCGCCGTTTGTTCCCGCGGCGCAGGGGAGAACGAAGCGGACCAGGATATCGGTCCCCCGGCCGGGCGCGCTGCGGACCTCGATCGTCCCGCCCATCAGGTCCACGATGCGCCTGACGATGGAAAGACCCAGCCCGGTGCCGCTCTCCGTGCGCTCGCGCTTCGGGTTGTCGTATTCCTGGGTGAACGGCTCGAACATGATCTTCTGGAATTCCGGGCTCATGCCGATGCCGGTGTCCCTGACCTCGAAGCAGCAGCGGGCCAGCCCGTCCGGGAGCTTTTCGCTCTCCGCGCGGAAAACGATCTTTCCGCCGGGCGGCGTGTACTTGATCGCGTTGGAGAGCAGGTTGAAGGTGATCTGGTTGAGGCGGATGTGGTCCACGACGGCTGCGAGAGACAGGGCTTCGGTCTCCATGGAGAAGGAAAGGCCCTTCTGCTGGCAGAGCGGCTCGGCCATGTTGCGGATGTTGGCGAAGTACTCCGCGCAGGGATACGGCTCGGGGTGAAGCTCGATTTTCCCGCTGTCGATCTTCGAAATGTCGAGCACGTCGTTGATGAGCGAGAGCAGAAAGATGTTGGAGGTCTTGATCCTGGCCAGGTCCTGCCGCAGCTTTTCGCTGTTTTGCAGATCCTCCAGCGCGAAATCGGTCATGCTGCTGATGATGCTGATGGGCGTGCGGATGTCGTGGCTGATGCGGGAGACGAATTCCGTCTTCGCGCTGTTGGCGCGCTCCGCGGCCAGAAGCGCCTCCTGCAGCTGGCGGAGCTGCTCCTGCTCCTGCCGGTACGCGGCGGTGATGTCCGAGCGGATGATGAGGATCACGCCCCGGTCCCTGTCGAGCCAGCTGTACTGGATCAGGCGGCGCGTGGCCCCGTCCCGCCCCTGGTGCTGGTAGGTGCAGGCGTACTCGCCGGCGGATTCCAGCGCGGACAGGACCGTGGTGAGGGAGGTGTCGCGGAGATAGTCGGTCCGGTCCATCGGCGCGATAAAGTGCTCGGCCATGTGCCGCTGGCCTTCCTCGTAGCGGGCCTTCGTGTGGAGCTCGCCGTAATCGGAATCGCCGCGGATGTTCACGAATTCGAGCGCGTTCGTTTTGAGATCGATGACGCCAACGTAATCGAATTTTTCTTCGGTGATGCGGGCGATGATGTTTTCGTAGCGCTTCTGCCGGGTGATGTCGGTGGCGTAGGCGATCGCCTCCACATCGCCGGTGTCCGGGTTCTGGAGCATCGTAAGCGTGCCGCGGATCCAGTGGAGGCTGCCCCTGGAGGAGAGAGTCGGGTATTCGATCGTGAGCTGCTTTTTTCCGCTGCGGAACGCCTCGATCAGACTGTTGCAGCAAAAGTGCCTGCGCAGATCCGCGCGGATGTCGGGATCGGTCACGCTTTCCGCCAGCGCGCCGAGAAAGCCGTCCGCCGTCCCTGAATCCTGAAGCGCCAGAACGAAGGGGTACGGGCTCTGCCCGTCGCCGCACCAGTTCGTGGTCAGGTTGAAGCGGAAGGAGCCGGTGGCGTTGGGGTTCGCCTCCGCAAGCTGGCGGTAGATGCGGCTGTAATTCTCCTTTTCGAGCTTCTGGGCCGTGATGTCCTGGCCGATGCCGTAGGCGGAAACGGGGTTTCCGTCCTCGTCGAAGACCGTGGTGTAAAGCGCGCGCTCGCAGCGCGGCTTCTGCCCGGGCGTGCTCTTGTACCAGTATTCGCAGGAGGCGTACGGCGCGCCGTCGGCGATGGCGCGATACATGGCGAAGCATTTTTCCAGGTCCCGCTCATCCACCCATTGGGCGATGGATTCGGGCACGTTTTCGATGACCTTCGGGATTCCGAACTCGTTGCGGTCGGATTGGGTGGCGCTGCTGTCGGAGAGCGTGATGCGGCGGCTGCGGATGTCGTAGTCCCAGACGGAGAGCCCGCTCAGCGAGGCGGCGGCCTCGTACATCCGGCGGTTCCGGTTGAGCTCGGTCAGGAACTCCTTCTCCTGCGTCACATCCGAGAGGCAGACAAAGATCGCCGCGTTCCCGTCGAGAGAGGCCGTCCTTGCCTCCAGCTGGTACCACTGATAGGTACCGCCGCCTTCGCGGCTGTACCGGAACGCCTGCTTCAGATTCGTGCCGGGGGTTTTAAGGCGCCGCATCGTATCGAGAAGCGCCGGGCGGTCGTCCGGATGGATGAAGCCGAGGAGCTTCGGGCCCATGCCGGCGGCGCCGGCGTTTTTGTCCGTTCCCAGAAACTCGCTGAAACGGTCGTTGACGGCGAGCGGCGTGATCCCGCCGCCGGCCGCCGAAAAGACGCCGATGCCGATTGGGGTGTTTTCAACGAGCTGCTCCAGCCCCTTTTTATCGAACTCCAGACTCAGGCGCTGCTTTTTCTGCTCCGTCACGTCCAGCGCATAGATCGCCGCCGCGTCCCGGCCGAACCAGTTCATCGCCCGGCAGTCCACGCGGAACCACCGGCCGATGGAGGAAACATAGTTCTCGTCGGCGTGGGCGCAGCCGTCTTTCATCTGCGGAACGGAGCACCACGGACAGACGCCGTCCAGCCCGTTGACATAGCGGTAACAGGGCTGGCCGCTGTAATCGCCGTGGCCCCATTCCCGCAGGGAGGGCTCGTTGGCATAGAGCAGCTCGTGGGTGCTCCGGTCGATGACGTAGATGCAGGCCGCCGTGTTGTTGAGAAGAAGGTCGTATTCCTCGGCCTCGCGGGAATTGTCCAGGAAGACGACCATCAGGACGGTGCAGCCGTCCAGCGTGCCGATGCTGCGCGCCTGCGCGTGGACCCAGACGGCGCCCCTCGTCTTGTGACGGAGGCGGTACGTCAGTTCGAGCTCCGGCGTTCCCTGCGCGAAGCGCCCGAGCAGCGCTGTGATCCGGGGCCGGTCGCGCTCGAAAACGATGTCGGCGGCGTCCTGCGCCGTCGCCGCGCCATACTCCTCCGCGGACATACCGCAGATGGCAGGCATGCCGGGGCTGGAAAAAAGGGTGGCCAGCCGGCCGCCGTCGAGCCGGTACAGCGCAAAATCCCCGGGGTTGGCCCGGATGATGACGTCCAGCACGGAAGGGCTGAGTTCCATTCGTATCGCCTCGTTTTGCCGGAGCGCATCAGCGCGCCGGAAAAGTCAGTACTGTTCAGCCGGCAATATATTTATCCTAGAATATCATATTGCTTTGGCCATTACAACGCAAAATTCGTCCGAATTTGCATTTTTTCCCACAGCGCCGTCCCCTGACGCGGAAGCCCGAAAGCAAAAAAACGCTCCGTCCCGGCCGTGCGGCGCGGGGCGGAGCGGGGGGAGTCCGGGGCGCCGGCGCGGCGGGGAGAGAGCGAAAAAACAGCTCACTGGTGCGCGTGCGCCTGAGGAACGCCGTGGTAGTTTTTCTTGTCCTGGTACATTTTCTCGTCCGCTTCCCGGAGCATCGCGCCGATCCGGTCGCTGCCGGACGGGGCGCAAACGGCGCAGCCCATGCTCACGGAGAGCGCATAGGGGAGCCTGCCGGATTCGTTCAGCGCCCGGAACCGCGCCCGGATGTCCTCCAGGGCGGACTGCGGCGTGCAGCCGCACCCCTCGGGAAGGACGACGACGAATTCGTCGCCGCCGTAGCGGGCGAGGAGCGCGGAGGTTTGGCCGAAAGCGCTTTTCAGGACGCCCGCCGTCTCGGCCAGCGCCGCGTCGCCGGTCTCGTGGCCGAAGCGGTCGTTGATGTCCTTGAAGCTGTTGACGTCCAGCATGATGAGAGAGACCGTCCTGTCCGGCGGGGCGTCGTCGTATGCGTGGAGGTACCTGTCCAGGTAGCCCCGGTTGTTGAGGCCGGTCAGCGAGTCCCGGGAGACGGCGAGCTCCTCAAGGTTGATGAAGATGAGAAGAATCGAGAGCGCCGCGCACGGCCAGAGCAGGCTGCAGCCGTAAAGCAGGGTCTGTACGCCGCCGCCGAGAAGCGGGGGGATCGCAAAATAGGCGAGCACAAGGCACTCGCGCTTCCGGTCGGCCAGGACTTCCCGCTTCCGCCGGATCAGCGCCGTCGCGGAGGCGGCGAGGAGATACCCCAGCACTACTATGGAGAGCGGCGCGGACAGGGCGCCCCTGTGGTAATAATTTGCTTCGTCGAGATAGAAGCACCAGCCCGTCCACGGGGACGAGGCGACGCAGGCGCCCATCGCAAGGAAGGAGATCGTGACGGCGAGGCGGGCGCGTTTCGAAAACCGCTTTCCGGAAATGCGGTAGCGGACGTACCTGAGCCAGCCGACGACCACGAGGAGCTGCCCGAGGAGATACAGGACGTTGATCCAGTAACCGGCGGACCGCGCGGCTGCGCCGGGCACGCCGTTGACGCACCACATCCCGATGTCCGCGGCGAGAGTGACCATGATCATGGCCTGCGTCCGGCGGAACAGCCGCATATCCTGGGTGTCCGCGGCGCTTTTCAGGCAGTTTATGAAAAGGATTGCGACCACTGCAAAGGAGAACACGTCGACTCCGATATTGAAGAGCAGCGTCTGGTCCGGATCCAGTGAGATCATCCGTCGTTTTCCTTTCGAATTTTGAACATTCGTCCTGGGCGGGCAAGGGGGCCCCGGCGCGCATTTTCGGCCCGGCGGCTCGTCTGCCGCGCCTTCTGCGCCGAAGCGCCGGCCCCGCCGCGCCGTGCGGGGCCGGCGTTGTTTTTCAGTATAATGCGGCGCGGAAAAAATAGCAATATGCGGCCGGAACGGAAAAGCGGCCTTCCCGGTTCGTCGCCCGGAAAGGCCGCTCCGTCCGTCATTTTAACTTTTCCTCGCATTTGAGCATCCGCTCTTCGTAGCCGTCCAGCTTCCAGTCCAGCCTTGCAAGGACGGCGTTCAGCTCCGCGATCCTGGCCGCGATCTGCTCGCGCTGCGCCAGCAGGAGCTTCTTGCGCGCGGGGATCGTTTCCGGCCCCTGGCGGAAAAGCCGGACGTATTCGATCAGCGTTTCCACCGAGACGCCCGCGGAGCGCATGCACCGGATATACTCCACCCAGCCGCAGTCGGATTCGGAGTAGTTCCGGATACCGCCCGGCGTCCGCTCCACCTCCGGCAGCAGGCCGATCCGCTCGTAGTAGCGCAGCGTGTCCGGGGAGAGCCCGAACTTTTTTGAAACCTCCGCGATGGTCATGGACGATCGCCTCCCGTATTCTCCGGCGCGGCGTCAGATCTGCCGCAGCTCGTATTCCCGGCTGCCCAGCCCCAGCCTGGCCGCCGCCTCCACGGTGTGGATGCCGTGACGGGATTCCATCCGCTCGATGAGCGCCGCCTTGCCCTTGTCCGGGGAGGCGTAGACCGCGTCGACGCAGGCCTGATCCAGCGCCACCGGATCCAGCGAGGCGAAGATCCCCAGGTCGGCCATTTCCGGCTCGTGGGGGTTGGAGTCGCAGTCGCAGTCCACGGAAAGACGGTTCGCCACGCTGACGTAGGCGATGTTTTCCCGGCCCAGGAAATCCATCACCGATTCGTCCGCGTCCGCCATGGATTCCAGGAAGGAATCGTGATCGGCGGTCCACATGTCGTCGAGGACCCTGCCGGCGCCGGAGGTATGGATGAGGAGCTTGCCGCGGGCGGAGGCGACGCCGATGGACATGTTCTTCAGCGCGCCGCCGAAG
>Ga0268360_1001913_pt1 | contig 18619 bp, 17 predicted proteins | sample BioMet11_FD_192465 | JGI IMG/M metagenome (GOLD analysis project Ga0268360, IMG submission 192465) | Sewage microbial communities from Oakland, California, United States - Biofuel 11 (Illumina Assembly) | ecosystem: Engineered > Wastewater > Sewage > Unclassified | place: USA: California... | reverse complement strand
GGGCTCGGTACACCTTGGCTCCAGGCAAGGGTGGAGTTTTTTGCTGAAAGAAAAGCGAACCGGTAAGTGCCTAAAAATAGCAGTAAGGAACTGGCCACGAGAAAAGACGGTCCCGGAGTATGGCAGTGTGCAGGCTTTTTGCCAAATCAGTTCACTGGAAAGTTTTGCTAATCCGGGAGTGCCGGACAGGGAGTTCTATGGCAAGGTGCAGAACATCTGGGGTAAAGGAGCAGTAGAGGCCGTAGACCTGAATATTTTGCCCACAGAACGGCCCTGGGAGCATTATGTGCTCTCCGTTCACAAAAGAATTAAGACCTTACTTACTCAAACTATGAGCAAGGCAGATGGCGCAGTACTGAAAGGCATGGTGCTAGGTGGCACGGAAGACATTACAGCAGATACCCTGGAGAATTTTTCTACCGTTGGTATTACTCATCTGCTGGCGGTTTCCGGCACTCACGTGGCAGTGCTTACCGGCGCCATGCTTAAGGTACTAAGTCTTTTAGGTACAAATGTTTATTATGCCAATTTTTGTACGGCGCTGATTCTTTTGGCCTATGGTTTGCTCTGTGGTTTTAAACCGTCGGTATGGCGTGCTGTACTGATGGCCTGGTTTTATTTAGGCGGAAATGTAGGGAGAAACAAGGGAGACAAAGGTGCTATTATCGATGCGGCTCTGCTTGTCCTGCTTATGTTCAAGCCTTGGTGGCTGTTTGCCATTGGTTTCCAGCTATCTTTTTTGGCTACGGCCGGTTTGATTTTCCTTTTGCCTAAAGTACAGGAAGAATTAAAAAAATATCTGCCACCTTGGCTGGCCACGGGTATAGCGATACCGGTGGCAGCGCAGCTACCGATGTTGCCGCTTTTATTCTATTATTTTCACCGGCTTAGCTTGGTTTCTCTTCTGGCCAATATTTTGGTGGTGCCCTTACTTTCTTTTGTTTTGGTACTTACCATGTTTGGCTTGGGTATAAGTTTCTTGTGGACTTTTGCAGGCAAGCTGTTTTTAATAGGTGCTGCACAGCTGTTGGGGCTAGCTGTCCGGTTGATAGAAATATTGGCCAAACTTCCCTTGGCGGCTTTGAACATCGGGCCTTGGCCCCTAGGGTTTATTGTTGCCTTTTATATTTTGTTATGGGCCTTGTTTCAACTTTATCCCTTGGCCTTCCTTAAGAAAAAGTATCGTTTAAGGCTGATTGCCGGTTGCCTGACTTTTTTTGTGATAGGCTATGGGTTTGCTTATTTTCATCCTCAGCCTTTTACGGCTTATTTTCTGGCAGTAGGGCAAGGGGATAGCGCTCTTTTGGTTACGCCTCACAAGAAAGTTATTCTCATAGATACAGGAGGACTGGGAGAGAATTTTGATACAGGGAGAAGAATTATAGTACCGGTGCTTCGTTATCTGGGTCTTAACAGGGTAAATATTTTGCTGCTAAGTCATGGTCATCATGATCACGCCGGTGGTGCCCTGGGCGTAGCAAAATCTTTACCCATAGATAGGGTACTACTGCCGCAGGAAGCGCCTTCCGGTGATGTGGCAGCCTTACTTAAGCAGGTAGAGAAGACGAGCAAGATAGAAACTATGTGGACAGGTCAAAAGCTTATTTTGGATAATTGTCAGTTAGAAATGATGGACATTCCTACGGTAATTGGCGATAATAGTAATGAAAGCTGTGCTTTGGTCAAAGTAAGTTATTTGGGGCATAGTATTCTTTTTACGGGAGATGCTTTGGCGCAGCAGGAGTTTGCAGCAATAAATAAAAATATAGAAAGCACCGTGCTCAAGGTATCCCATCATGGCTCTGCTTCCTCTTCCTGTGAGGAATTTATTCGCAAAGTGAAGCCGCAGTTGGCCATTATTTCCTGCGGCAAGGGTAATCGTTTCGGTCATCCCCACCAGGAGGTATTGGCTAGATTTAGGGAGCATAATGTGCAGGTATTGCGGACTGATGAGCGGGGAGCCATAAAAATTACCTTTGACCAAAAAAGAATTGATTGCAATTGTTGTAAAAAATGCTACAATTTTGAAGAAAAATAAAGCGATTTTTGTTGTGTAAATGCCAACTTGAATGTATAATGTATACAGAATGAGGGTATGGACAAAATAAGAATTGCTTCCTAGGAATGGTTTGACAAAGGTGTGTATATGATAACCACAGCGGAAAAATTTCTTAAAACTTTACGACAGGAAGACAAAGCCCCTAATTTAATAGTGGCTTGGGGAGATGAAGCCTATTACAAGGATACGATTAAGGACTTGCTGGCTGAGAAAATATTTGCAGGTGTAAAAGAAGAAGAGAGAACACCGCAAGTTTTTTCACAGGCGCTTGATTTAGCTCAGCTGCAAGAAAGTATTAATACCTATCCTTTCTTTTCTGGGTTTAATTTCATTATCATTTCTGATCCTAAGTTGTTGGAACAGGAAAAGAAAGAATCTGAAAAGGTTAGCGACAAAAAGAGAGATGATTTGAAAACCTTCACAGATATATTGGCAGATATCCCCGAGTATACCTATGTGCTTTGTTCTTGTTTAAAGTTGGACAAAAGAAAAGTGTTCTACAAAACGCTTTCTCAAGTAGGAGCCATTGTTGAATGTAGCTCTTTGAAATATTATTCCCTAAAGCCCTGGCTTGACGAGCAGGCTGCTAAGTATGGCGCTCGTTTTGACTATAAGGCTACGTCTTTAATTATGGAATATATGTCTGTGACGGAAACAGTGCCTTTACTCCTTTTGGAAGGGGAAATTGCCAAATTAAGTATTTATGCCGGGAAAAGAAAAATCTGGAAAGCAGAAGATGTAGATGCTATCTTTTCCCAACTACCGGAAGTATCGGGTTTTGCTTTAGGAAGTGCCATTGCCACTAGACAGTTGGGCAAGGCTTTGGAACTTTTGGAAGTAGAACAGAAAAAAGGTAGTGTAAATTTTATTCCTGTTTTAGCCAGGGTAAGCTACGAAATCAGGCGCCTGTGTCGGGTGAAGGAGCTTATGGATAAGGGCTATAGCAAAGATAAGATTGTGGCCGGCCTCAGAATGCATCCCTATGCTGCTCAGCTAACCATGGATGCCTGTAGACGTTTTTCCCTAAAAGCATTGGAAGAATGCTTAGTTGAATTGTCCGATATTAATGTTAAACTCAGAGCAGGCGGCAGACAATGGCCGAGGTTAGAGGAAGTATTAGTCACACTATTACACTAAATTTTAGGAGGCCCTAACACATGAATGGAATGAGTATTAGTATTAGTTCTTATCAAACTTTAGCTCTAGCAATTTTCGTTTATTATTTCGGTAAATTTGTCAATCAGAAACTACCTTCCCTGAGCAAGTATTGTATCCCCAATCCGGTTATCGGTGGTGTTTTCTTTGCTCTGCTCAACTTGTTCTTGTACGAAACCAATATTGCTAAATTGGTTATGGATACAAGCTTGCAGAACTTTTTTATGGTTATGTTCTTTACCAGTGTTGGTTTTACAGCCAGCTTGGCAGTTTTAAAGCAAGGTGGTAAAGAAGTAATAAAGATGGTTTTACTCTGTGCAATTTTAATTACGTTGCAGGATATTGTTGGTGTGGGTATGTCTAAGGCCTTTGGCTTACAACCTTTGCTGGGCCTGTGTGCAGGCTCCATTCCTTTGGTAGGCGGTCATGGTACCTCAGGTGCTTTCGGTCCTATGCTGGAAAGTATTGGTATTGAAAGAGCTACTACGGTGGCCATTGCTTTTGCTACCTTCGGTTTAATTATGGGCAGTCTTATGGGTGGTCCTATTGCCAGACGTCTTATCCTGAAATATAATTTGCATGGTGAAAATAAGGGTGAGGATGTTACCGGTGTAGATAAGGCTCCTTTGGATCCCTTGATTCCGGAAAGATTTATGATGGGACAGGGGCAACTAATGGTGGCTATGGGTATCGGTACTTTGTTGACCAAGCTTTTTATTGAGCTGGGCGTTGTGTTCCCTGGCTATATTGGTGCTATGTTGGTAGCAGCAGTTATTCGTAATATTTCTGATGTTTCTCATAAATTTGAAATCCCTATTCCTGAAATTCAGACAGTAGGTGCTGTGGCTTTAAATATTTTCTTGTCCATGGCTTTGATGACCTTAAGAATTTGGGAATTGTTTGATTTGGCAGGCCCGTTATCTGCTATGGCTGTGGTACAAACTATTGTAATGGGATTGTTTGCTTACTTTATTGTTTACCCTGGTATGAGCAAGGGCTACGAAGCTGCAGTAATGGTATCTGCTATTTGCGGTTTCGGTATGGGTGCTACTCCTAATGCCATGGCAAACATGAGCGCTATTACCGCTAAATATGGTCACGCTCCCAGAGCTTTCTTCGTTATTCCTTTGGTTGGCGGACTTTTCGTAGATTTCGTAAACAGTAGTATTCTTACTGTTTTCATCAACATTTTTAAGTAAAAAAATAGACTGTAAAAAAAGTAAAAATTTCTGTCCAAGGTAGCAAATATAGTGTAAAATATATATGAAGGATGTACCTATTGGAGGTGTTCATATGTTTAGCAAAATATTAGTTCCTGTGGATGGTTCAGAGACGTCTTGGCGTGCTATGGATGAAGCTAAGAAGTTGGCTGCTAAGTTTATGGGAGAAATAATTGTAATCAATGTTATTCAACCATATAATAACGCAGCACTGTTAGCGGTGCCTCTAGATCAAGCAACAATTAATCAAGGCAACAGTGAGTTGACTAAGATTGGTGATAAGGTCTTGGAGACCGCAAAAGAAAGAATGTCTGATTTCAGAGGCAAAGTTGATTTTGTCCTGGAGGTAGGACATCCCTCTGAGAGGATTATTGCTTTAGCCAAGGATAAGGGCTGCGATTCTATTGTTATTGGCAGTCGTGGTTTAAGCGGTATTGCAGAATTCTTCCTAGGTAGCGTCAGTTCTAAGGTTGCACAGTATTCCGAACTTCCTGTCTTGATCGTAAAGTAAGTCATTCCGGCTAATTTAATAAAGGAGGCGTTTACTATGTTAAAGAGTATCCTTGTCCCGGTAGATGGTTCAGAGAATTCGATGAGAGCTCTGCGCTTTGCCATGGAGCTAGGGCAGCAAAATGATAGCTCCATTAGTGTGGTCAATATTGATATCCCTTATGATCTCAGTCGTATAGTAAACAAGATGCCCTCTAAGGATGATGAAGAGGTTAAGGAAAAAGTGAAGGTGCCAAAGGCTCTTGATTTTGCCAGAGCAGAGGCTGAAGAGGTAGGATACAAGAATATCAGATTTAAGAATCTCATTGCTGTAGATGCTGCTGAACGTATTTGTGAAGAAGCTGAAAATATGGGAGCAGATTTGGTAGTGATGGGCAACAGAGGACATGGTGTTTTGATGGGACTGTTCATGGGCAGTGTGAGCATGAAGGTATCCCAGAACTTAAAGTGTCCGATTACCATTGTAAAATGATTAAAAGCCGGAAAGCATCGCTTTCCGGCTTTTATTGTATTTTACGGGCTAACCATTCCCGACTGGTAAGTGCTGTTATCTTTTCAACCTTTATAGCATGGAGGGCAGGCCAATAAGTATAATTTCTGGTATATTCATAATGAAATCCAAACTTGGCCGCTAATTTTTCAGACTGGGTATTTTCCTGAAAATACCCATACCAGATTTTGACTAGCTTTTTTACTGTGAAGCTGTATGCCAGCATAGCTTCTAAGGCTTCTGACATATAGCCATGGCCCCAAAATTCCTGTCCCAGCCAAAAACCGATTTCCCCCTCTGTAGGATTTTTAGCTAGCTTGCTTTTGCCATAAAGCATGAGGGCAATGCAGCCAATGGGGAAATCTTCCGGTTTTAAGGTCACAACAAAACTGTTGGGATGACGAAGAATTTTGGCCAGGATTCGTTTACCGGAGGCACCGGCATTGGGAGGTCTCCAGCCGGCAGCTTCCCCTACCAGTGGGTTGAGTACGTAGCCGAGTAATAATTCCTCGTCGCTGTCTTGTAAGGGGCGTAGCAACAAATTGGTGGTTTCCATGTTTAATAAGCCTTCTTGCCAAAGACAGGGTGAGCACAGGGCTTGAGGGTAAGCCTTTTGGCCAGCTCTACGGCTTCAGCCAAATGCAGGTCCTCCTTCTGTCCGTCCTTTTCAAAAATGCACATAGGTGTTTCACTGCCGATTTCGCTGCCTGGCATATAGATATATTCTTTGTTGGTGTTATCCCCCAGGATAACACCTGCTTTTAATTCTTCTGCAATAATAACTGACATAGCATTACGGCCTTTCGTTTTTGTTTTTATTCTACTTACTTGTGGGCGAAATAGCAAGAATTTCTCAATTAATTCTTCATTAATGATTGTAAATTTGTTATAATAAAAAAGTATTGTAGTGACAGGGGAAAACTTTGTCGGTAGTGTTGTCTGGTTTGTTACAAAAATTGTAGGAAGGTAGTGTGGCTATGTCTATTCAGTTGATTATTGTTTGTGGTTACATTTTTTTGTTGTTTGCTATTAGCTTTTACGTAAAGAGTAGAGCCGATAAGGGAGCTGCCGAATATTTATTTGCCGGCAGAAAGCTTTCTACCGGACTTATTGCGGTGAATATTACGGGCTTGGCGGTGGGTGCTGCTTCTACTGTCGGAGTAGCGGAAAGAGCAGTCAAGGTAGGGCTGTCAGCAGGTTGGTATAATGCAGCCTGGGCAGTGGGTGCTTTGGCCATGGCTTTTATTGCGGCCGGAAAATATCGGTCTATGAATGCTACCACTATCCCGGAATTATTTGAACGTTACTATGATACCAAGGGCAGGTTAATCAGTGCTATTGGTTTGGTTATAATTATGCTGGTCATTACTTCCTTGCAATATCTGGCAGGTGGAGCTATTTTATCAGCCTTATTGCCTGATATTTTCTCTTTTAAGGGTGGTATGCTGACTAGTGCAGTGGTTTTCATAGGCATTACTTTAATCGGGGGCTTATGGTCCTCTGGCTTAGCTAATGTCCTAAGCGTAATCCTTATTTATTTTGGCGTAATTTATTCTACTACCACAGCCTTAAGTAATGTAGGTGGTCTGGATAAATTGATGACCATGCTACCACCGGGCAGTGATATGCTTAATCCTTTCACAGGCTTGCCGCTGGCTTTAATTATTGGTCAGTTTGTTATCATGTCTACCCAGGCTTTAACAGCTCAGGGACCGGTACAGATTGCCTGTGGTGCCAAAGATGCCTCGACTGCTAAAAAAGGTTTTATTTATGGTGCTCTGTTAATTTTCCCGGTAGGTTTTTTCTGTGCCTTGCTAGGCTTGATAGGCAAGGTTTCCTATCCGGACATTGCAGCTGCAATGACCTTGCCCAAAGTTGTTATGAGCCTAAATCCCTGGGCGGCAGGTCTTACTTTGGCTGCTATGTGGGCAGCCGATGTTTCCACGGCTTGTACGATTTTACTGGCGGCTGGTACCTTGTTTTCCCAGGATATTTATAAACGCTTTATCAATCCCCATGTTTCTGATGCAAAATTTATCACCATTAATCGTTTAGCCATTTTCTTCTGTGGCGTGGTGACTTTGTGGTTTGCTTTTAATGCGGTAGGTATTGTGAAGACCATGTTGGCAGGTTTGAGTTTAACCACGCCTTTGACTGTGGTATTTCTCTTTACGATGTTTGCACCTCGTTTTTGCAAACGTAATGCAGCGTTTTATACCACACTGGCAGGTCTTGCTTCCATTATTGTTTGGAGTGTATGTCCGGCCATACACTTTTTCCAGGATGTAATTTATTTGGAATGGGTTGTCTGTGTAGCCGTTTTCTTAATAGTTTACTTGCTTGATCCTACACCTATTAAGGATGGAAAGATCCGGGAGGTTTAATAAGATGGAAAGAAAAATAGAAAGTATTGATGTTGGTCGTGCCGCTTTAAAGATGGCTATTTCTGAAAATAGGGAAGAGGAACAAAAGCTGAAGGGTATTTTGCAGCAGCAGGGTTATCTTGTGACAGCCGTAGATTTCGGCGGCGAATTTATTCCCTCCATAGTGAAAATAGTAGAAAGGGCCGTGGTGGCTGCTGAAAGACAACAGCTGGTTACCGATACCCATGTGGGAGCCGGTGCCGTAGCCGGTGCTGCTCATGAAGCCCTGAGCCAAATTCAGGCTAAGGCCTTAGGCTTTAATGTAGGTGGCAAGATTGGTATTGCCCGCCGAGGAGAGCATCTTTGTGTGGCAGTTTTCATGGGAGTAGGAGTCCTTAACCTTAATGAATTGTGCGTGGGACTAGCACATCGTTCTTTGGCAGGGATAGATTAAGAGTCTTTGTCAACAATATAACAACTTTTCTTAAAATATATGAAAATAGCGGTTGACACTGCCGCGCTTGGTATGGTAAAATACCCATTGTCGCCAAGCATTTTCGTTTGGTAAATGGTGGCTGTGGTGAAGCGGTTAACACCCTGGATTGTGGCTCCAGCATGCGTGGGTTCGATCCCCACCAGCCACCCCATTTTAACAGATTCAGATTTATTCTTTGGGGCGTAGCCAAGTCGGTAAGGCACGGGACTTTGACTCCCGCATGCGTTGGTTCGAGTCCAGCCGCCCCAGCCAAAATGATTCACTAGCTCAGTTGGTAGAGCACCTGACTTTTAATCAGGGTGTCCCGGGTTCGAGTCCCGGGTGGATCACCAATTTTTTTGCGGATGTGGCGGAATTGGCAGACGCACTAGACTTAGGATCTAGCGGGAAACCGTGCAGGTTCAACTCCTGTCATCCGCACCAAATATAACAGCAACCCTTCTCCTTAGTGAGAAGGGTTTGTTTTTTGGTAATTACTTAGCATGGGACAAAAAAAGGCTATTGTTTCCGTGTTAAAGTGTTATAATGATTTTATAATTTAATAGGAATCCATAAAGAGTGGGCGAGAGACAAGCTCTGTGACCCCACAGCAACCTAGCGTAAGCCAAGGTGCTAAAGCTTGTATGATGGAGTGGAAGAGGAGACCATCATAGCGATGGCCTCTTTTTTACTCTCTGGGTGACTTTAGATTGTACAGAATTTAGTACATGCTAAGTGCTATTTTATTAATGCGAAACCGGGAGGTATAGTATGAATTACTACGATGTTACAGTTTCCTATGATTTTTCCGCTGAGGAAGAGCTGGACGAGGAAGAACAAGATGAAGAAAAAGTTAGCTTGCCTGTTCTTTTTGATGATATTTTAATTAATAAAATCAATAAAGATTTAGGCTTGGCCTGTGGTTATGGTCCACGCCTGGCGGTATTTGCCTATGCTGCCGATCCCTGTGAACTGTCTTTTGCAGTAGCTGTCAAAGTGCCTGATTTATCAAAAAAAACTGCTTTTGAGGTTATTGAAGAATATTTGCAGGATACCTTTAATTCTTGCTCAGCAGAAGTAGATACTGCCAAAGAGATTACAGTCAGTAGCTTTCTGGATTTATTGAAGGATGCGGATGATGCAGATTATTTGTCTGCTGATCCTCTAAGTAAACTGGAGCAAAGATTAAAGGTGGATTTCTTTTGTAATGCTTATTTTGATGTTGATGAACGACTTTGTTCTCAAAGCTTCCTAGAGGAATTTGTCGCTCAGCAAGCAGTGAAAAATTTATTGCTGGGTAATGATTTTCTGCAAGAAATAAAGAGAATCTATTCTATTGAAAATACCAAGGAATTTAATGGTATACCTGTCCAGTACGAAATAACTGCTGATAATGCCTCTTGTGCCCAGAGTATGGCTGATGTATTGGTACAAGCACTTTATAGTAATCATAGACTTTTGAGCAGAAGAATGAGCAGAATCTATAATATTAGCAAAGGCTGCTATGATGAACAGGATTTAGAAAATGTTTTTAAAAATGCGCAAGGAGCAACTATCGTTTTAGAACTGCAAACAGAGGATGGAGTGCCTGCCAATGAGTATAGAAGAGAGGCACGTTATATTACTGATATCATCAGGAAATTTCAGCATAATGTCTTAATAATATTGGTGCAAATTAACGGTAAAACAGATTTTACAAATAAAGCAAAAAGTATTTTGAAAGAAGCAATTGATGTAGTTGAACTAGGGGAAGGGAAAGGGAACAGGAAACAAGCAATAGCTTATTTTAACCACCTTATCACGACAAGAAAAATAGGGGCTCCTTCTGAGGCGTATTGTGAGAAGGTCTTTTCAACCAGGGAAACCTTTAGCCCCTCGCAGGTTTGGGCAATTTATACACAGTGGCAACGCGATATCCTAAAGGAAAACTTTTACCAGTCCTATAAAGATTGGCAGGTGGTCAAGGACAAGGGAGAACACAATTACGTTAAGGCCTATGAAAAGCTGCAAATGATGATAGGACTGACCAAAGTCAAAAGCCTTCTGGACCAAATCATTGCCAATTTTATCATGAAAAAGAGAAAGAATGAGCTGGGAATCAGTACCGAGCAAAATTCCCTGCACATGCTTTTTACAGGCAATCCGGGTACTGCCAAAACCACCGTAGCCAGACTTTTAGCGGAGATACTGCGGGAAAAAAGAATTTTGTCCAGTGGCACATTTGTGGAGTGCGGCAGAGGCGACCTGGTAGGGCGTTATGTAGGCTGGACTGCCCAAACAGTACAAGAAAAATTCCAAGCGGCTAAAGGTGGCATTCTTTTTATTGATGAGGCTTATTCCTTGGTAGATGAACATCATAGCTATGGTGAAGAGGCTATTAATACTATTGTGCAGGAAATGGAGAACAATAGGACTGATACCATGGTAATTTTTGCCGGCTACCCTGAGAAGATGAAGAACTTTTTAGCTCAAAATGAGGGACTTAGAAGCAGAATAGCTTTTCATCTTGATTTTCCTGATTATACGGTGGAAGAATTACAGGACATTTTCCAGCTTATCGCCACAGAGCAGCAATATATTTTATCTCCGGAGGTCCTTGCCCAAAGCAGAGAAATTCTTGCCGAGGCTTGCCACCAGCCTGATTTCGGCAACGGCAGATTTGTCCGCACTTTGTTTGAACAGGTTCAGATGCAGCAGGCTCTGCGACTAACTAAACAGTTTACGGAAACAAGTATTCCCAGAGAAGCTTTGCTTACTTTGCAAACAGCAGACTTTGCTTTTGCTGTTAACAAGCTGCCCAAAAAGCCTGCCAGACAACAAGCGGAAATTGGCTTCAAGGTGTAAAAGTATTGCCGGTGCAATGCCTTCCGCTTTCCAAGTGGACAAAAATCCCGGTCTTGGTATATAATTAAATGCGCAAAGGGGCTATAACAATTTAGGCGCAAGTCTATTTTGTTACAGCCCCTTTGTTGATATTATGATATAATATTAGGTATTCTATTTAGGAGTAAAATTATGAAAACCTTTGTATGCAAGGACTTAACAGCAACAGAAGAGATGGGACGCAAACTGGGTCAGGTGCTGACTACAGGAGATGTAGTGTGTCTTACCGGTGATTTAGGCATGGGCAAAACTGCTTTGGTGAAAGCAGCGTCCACAGCTTTAGGTGTGGCAGCCAAAGATGTCACCAGTCCTACGTTTTCGTTGCTGAATATTTATAAAGGTAAGCAATTTAAAATTAAACACTTTGATTTGTATCGTTTGAATTCTGAGGAGGAGCTGGAAGATATAGGCTTTGACGAAGAGCTTTCAGATGAGTGTATCTCCTTTATCGAGTGGAGCGAATTATTTTCCCAGGCTCTGCCGGAGGAATATTTGCAAGTAACTATTAAGCAGGAGGGTGAGGGTAGAAGCATTACCCTGACTCCTTATGGCAAGCATTATGCAGAAATTTGTGAGAAGGTGTGACTGTGTTAACGCTGGGAATTGAAACTGCTACCAAGGTATGTTCCGTAGCTTTGTGTGACGGCAATAAACCCTTGGCTAGCTATGAAGTGAATATGGGCATGACCCATTCCGAGGGATTGCTGCCTCAAATAGCGCAAATGCTGGAGAGAACCGGCGTGGCCAAGCAGGATTTGGAGCTTATTGCCGTAAGCAGGGGACCGGGTTCCTTTACAGGCCTGCGCATTGGGCTTGCTACCGCAGAGGCCTTGGCCTATGGTCTCAAAAAGCCCATGATTGCGGTTAGTACCACAGAGACCCTGGCTTATAATTTACCCATACCGGGTATTCTTTTAGCCAGTATTTTAGATGCCCAAAAGGGTAATTATTATCTGGCCTTGTATACCTGGGAAGTAGGCAAGCTGGTAGAAGTAAAACCGGTGACTATTATGGCCGGCCAGGAAATCTTTCCATTGCTTGCTACCTATAATAAACCAACGGTTCTCCTGGGAGAATGCCACAAGCTGGAAAAAGCTTGTCTTCCCAATATTACGGCAGCTCCTTTGGGTATAAGGCTGCCTAAGGCTATGGCGGTTGCTATGCTGGGAGCCGGGCAGCATCAAGAGGGTGCTGACGAGGATTATTTTGGTACAGAGCCATTTTATATCAGAAGGTCAGAGGCTGAGGAATTATGGGAACAACGACAGAAGAAAAAATAGCGTTTAGAGCAATGAGCAAAGCAGATATTCCCTGGATCAGGGAAGTAGATGCAGTCTCTTTTGCTGACCAGTGGTCTGTAGCTACCTGGCAGGATGAGATTAAACACCCTTTTGGTGTTTACATGGTCATGGAGGTAGGCGGTGAGCCCTGTGGCTATGCCGGGATGTGGTTCATTGCCCAAGAAGGACAGGTGACCAGAGTGGCCCTGGCCAAGGACAAACGAGGCCGTGGACTGGGTAACCTGCTTATTAAGGCGTTGGTGATAAACGCCATGAATATGGGTGCCACCACCATGAACTTAGAGGTCAGAGTGAGTAATATGCCGGCTCAGAAAGCTTATTTAGCAGCAGGCTTTAAGCCGGTAGGAGCAAGGCCTCGCTATTATCAGGATAATCATGAGGATGCCATCATCATGGCACAAGACTTTAAATAAGGTGAAAAAATGACTGAGCAAGATGTTTATATTTTAGGAATAGAAAGTAGTTGTGATGAAACCGCCGCTGCCGTAGTTAAAAACGGCAAGGAGGTTTTGTCCAACATTATTTCCACACAAATACCCATACATAGAAAATTTGGCGGCGTTGTACCGGAGATTGCTTCCCGTAAGCACATTGAACGTATTATGCCCGTTATAGATAAAGCTTTGGACGATGCCAAGCTTACCATGGCGGAGATAACAGCTGTGGCAGTGACCTATGGACCGGGACTGGTGGGGGCTCTTTTAGTAGGACTATCAGCCGGCAAAGCGTTGGCTTTTGCCTGTGACAAACCATTAATTGGTGTTAATCATTTAGAGGGACATGTATTTGCCAACTTTTTATCAGGGGAAGACCTTAAGCCGCCTTTCCTGGCTTTGGTAGTTTCCGGTGGCCATACGTCTCTCTTGATAGTGGAGGACTATAATACCTTCAAGCTTTTAGGACAGACCAGAGATGATGCGGCAGGAGAGGCTTTTGATAAAATCGCTCGTTTTATGGGCTTGCCCTATCCGGGCGGCCCTGAGATAGAGAAATTGGCGGCTTCCGGCAATCCCAAGAGTATCGCTTTCCCTAAACCACTTTTACCCGGTACCCACGATTTTAGTTTCAGCGGTTTAAAGTCTGCTGTTATCAACTATATTCATGGCCTGGAGCAAAAGGGTGAGCCTTTAAACAAGGCTGATATCGCCGCTTCTTTCCAAGAGACTATTGTAGAGGTATTGGTAGAGAAAAGTCAGGATGCCTTGCGGGCTACCGGGCTAAAGCAGATTGTTTTGGCAGGCGGTGTGTCTGCCAATAAGTCTTTGCAAAAGGCTCTGGCCAAGGGTGCGGAGGAGGTAGGTGCCAGCTTGATTCATCCTACTGCTATTCTTTGCACAGACAATGCTGTGATGATTGCTACCCGTGGCTATTATCAATATATACATGGCGAGAGAAGTGCCTGGAATTTAAATGCTATTCCGGCTTTAAAATTGGGAGAATAAAATGCTGCCTAAGAATTTTACCAAGGACCAAATGAATATTTTACGACGTTGCGCAACCTGTGCTGATCTAGCTGCAGACATTGCCCATGGTCGTGTAACTATTTATACCTCGGATACTGATTCCAAGGCACTCTATGTGTATGCTCAGTCCAAGCCCCTGACCAATTTCCTGATGCATGCACCCAGCCAGGTAGGCAGGTCTATCCGCAGGGTGGAAGAGCCCCTGGTGGATAGGACTATGGATACAGGGGTGGCTCTTTATGGTAAAAGGGAATGGGAGCTTGGTGTTTTTGCCCAGACCAAAATATTCCCGATTTTTGATGGCAGGCACAGGGTCTTTGCCGTAGCAGCCTTTGAGGTAGCTATTCAGCATGATGCTGCCCGGGAAGAAATCTTTATTGATGCTGCTATGGAAATCCTTATGGGGATTGACTCTGCCCAGGTTAAAGAAGATTTAAACTACAGACGTCTTACAACCTCAGACGGTGTTTTGGTAGTAGATGCAGATAATATGATTTTGGCGGCCAATAATAATGCCCTGCATATACTTTCTTTGCTAGGGGTGACAGATCCTATTGGCAAAAGGGTTAACAGTGTCCAGATTAACTGGCCGCTAGTGAGCATGGCTTTAAAAACAGGCATTGCCGAAAGCAAGGAAGTAAAGGAACAAGACCTGCAATTGGTTTTAAGGGTTATTCCCATTACCTCTACTCTGAATCCTGATGTGGCTGTAGTAATTTTGACTGATGTGACCGCTTTACGTGAAAAAGAAGAAGAGCTTTATATAAAATCTGTGGTTATTAAAGAAATTCATCACCGGGTGAAAAACAATCTTCAAACCATAGCGTCACTATTAAGAATGCAAAGCAGGCGTACTCATTCCCAGGAAGCCAAAGATATTTTAAGGGATGCCATTAACAGGGTAAATAGTATTGCCATCGTGCATGAGTCCTTGTCTCAACAGGAACAAGGCGAGATTAATATTGCTGAAGTAGCTAACGACATTTATCATGCGGTGCTTAGCAGCATGGTGGCACCGGATTTGGAGCTGAAAACCAGCTTTGACGTGGATAAGGTTTTGCTTCCGTCTGAGCAGGCTACAGGTATTGCTTTAACCTTAAATGAGCTTTTACAGAATGCCATTGAACACGGCTTTGAAAATAGAAAAAAAGGGACTTTACAAGTATCCTTCAAAGTAGTAGGTAGCAAAGGCATGCTGGAAATAAAAGATGATGGCGCAGGTCTAAGCCCCGGTTTCGACCTTAAAAATACAGAAAGTTTAGGACTGAAAATAGTCCAGACAATGGTAGAAAGCTTTGGTGGCAAATTTGAATTGCTGCCATTGGAACAGGGAACTTGCGCTAGAGTATTAGTACCAATTATGAGGGGGAATGTATGATGGACAAGCTTAATTTTTTGATTGCAGATGACGAAGCCTTGATTAGAATGGATGTAAAAGAAATGCTTACAGAGGCCGGCCACAAGGTGGTAGGGCAGGCGGCCAGTGGTGAAGAAGCCCTGAATTTAGCAAGACAGTTGCATCCGGATTTCACTATTATGGATGTAAAAATGCCTGGTATTGGTGGCATTGCTGCAGCTAAGACTATTGTTGAAGAGAAAATCTGCCCGGTACTGCTGCTTACTGCCTACAGCCAGGAGGATATAGTGGAAAAGGCTAATGCTGCCGGAGTAATGGCCTATCTGGTCAAACCGATTAGAGAAGAACAACTTTTTCCTGCCATTAAAATCGCCTACGAACGCTTCCATGATTTGCTTTCTTTAGAGGAAGAATTAGATAAGATGAAAGAAAATTTGGAAACCAGGAAGATTTTAGACAGAGCCAAGGGCATTATTATGGATACCTATAAGCTTTCTGAGCAGGATGCATATAGAAAGATGCAAAAGTACTGTATGAATAAGAGAATGAGCATGAAACAACTGGCCGAGGCTGTTGTAAGTGCCAAAGCTAAAGTGTAGGCTGAACCTATTTACTGAGATTTACCGCTTGGGAGGTTGATGACGCGCATTTACCATTTGACGACCTCTCATTGGTAAATCTATTTTTTTTTACTAAAAACACTTGCAATTTTTTGAAAAGATGGTATTATTATTTATGTGGTTAGCACTCCTAGTAAATGAGTGCTAACAAAAAATGTTAATTAAATATCTAAGATAAAAGAAAGGGGATTTACATTATGTTAAAACCGTTAGAAGATCATGTGATTGTAGAGCCTATTGTGCAAGAAGAGAAAACTGAAAGTGGTATTTATCTACCCGATACCGCTCATAAGGACAAACCTCAAACCGGCAAGGTTATTGCTGTTGGTTCAGGTCGTCTTACCGATGATGGCAAGAGAATTCCTTCTGAAGTTAAAGCCGGGGATACCGTAGTTTTTGCTAAATATTCCGGCAGTGATGTTCAATTAGATGGTAAGGATTACATTATCCTGAAGGATAGCGATATTCTTGCTATATTAGTTGAAGATACCAAGGCTAAAAAAGCTAAGAAATGAATCGTCCACTATGATTTTGACGATAATGATAAAGAACCGCGTTTAAGAATATGGAACTAAGGAGAGATAATTATGGCTAAAGAAATAAAATTTGATGAAGAGGCACGTCGTAGTTTAGAACGTGGCGTTAATGCTTTGGCAGACGCTGTAAAGGTTACTTTGGGACCTAAGGGTCGTAATGTTGTACTGGAGAAGAAATATGGTTCTCCTATGATTACCAACGATGGTGTTACCATTGCCAAGGATATTGAATTGGAAGATCCTTTTGAGAACATGGGTGCTCAATTAGTTAAAGAAGTTGCTACCAAAACTAATGATATTGCCGGTGATGGTACTACTACTGCTACTATTTTGGCACAAGCTATGGTTCATGAAGGCATGAAGAACGTGGCAGCAGGTGCTAACCCTATGATTGTTAAGAAGGGTATTAAGGCCGCTGTTGATGTTTTGGTTAAAGAACTGGAAAAGACCTCTAAGAAGGTAAGAACAAAGGAAGAAAAAGCCCAGGTTGCTTCTATTTCTGCCAGCGATGAAGAAATTGGTGGTTTGATTGCTGACGCTATGGAAAAGGTTGGCGACGATGGCGTTATTACCGTAGAAGAGTCCAAGACCATGGATACTGCTTTGGAGACTGTAGAAGGTATGCAATTTGACCGTGGCTATGTTTCTCCCTACATGGTAACCGATCCTGACAAGATGGAAGCAGTTATGAGCAATCCTTATGTATTCATTACTGACCGTAAGATTACTTTGATCGCTGATATTATGCCTGTTTTGGAAAAGGTTGTACAACAAGGCCGTGAATTGTTAATCATTGCTGAAGACATCGAAGGCGAAGCTCTGGCTACCTTGGTTGTTAACAGACTACGTGGTACCTTTAAGGCCGTAGCTGTTAAGGCTCCCGGCTTTGGTGACCGTCGTAAGGCTATGCTCCAAGATATCGCAGTGTTGACCGGTGCTACCGTAATCAGCGAAGAGGTTGGTCGCAAGCTGGACAGCGCTACCTTGGAAGATCTAGGTACCTGCAGCCAGGTTCGTGTAACCAAGGACTTGACCACTATTGTTGATGGCAATGGCAAGAAGGCTGACATTGCTGCTAGAGTTGCTCAAATTAAAGCTCAGGTTGCTGAAACTACCTCTGATTTTGATAAAGAAAAATTACAAGAACGTCTGGCTAAGTTAGCCGGTGGCGTTGCAGTTATTAAAGTTGGTGCTGCTACCGAGACTGAATTGAAAGATAAGAAACTCCGTATTGAAGATGCTTTGAATGCTACCCGTGCTGCTGTGGCTGAAGGTATTGTAGCCGGTGGCGGTACTGCACTTCTTCAAGTACAAAACGCTTTGGACAAGATCGATGTAAAGGGTGACGAGAAGACCGGTGTTAACATTGTTAAACGTGCCATCGAAGAACCTATTCGTCAAATCGCTTTCAACGCAGGTCTGGAAGGCGCTGTAATTGTTGATACCGTAAAACGTTCCAAGAAGGGTATTGGCTTTAACGCTTTGACCGAAGAGTATGTTGATATGATTAAAGCCGGTATTGTTGATCCTTGCAAGGTTACTCGTAGCGCATTGCAAAATGCTGCTTCTATCGCTGCCATGATCTTGACTACTGAGACCATTGTTGCTGATAAACCTGAACCTAAGACTGCTGCTCCTATGCCGCCGATGGGTGGCGGGATGCCGGGCATGATGTAATCTAAGTACTTTAGAGCGACGATAAACCGTCATCTACATTGTCAGGACGTGATTGGGAAGTTCGGGATGGACCGAGAAAGTCCTATCCCTTCTTCCCAATCACGTCCTTTCGTGTATCTGACAGTTTCTAGTCGCTCTTGTTTTTGTGTGGGGGCAGTCCACTTCTCGTTGTTCTTTTATTTTACAAGTAGCGAGATTTTTTATAATTCTTATATAATTATTGAATTCTCTTAAATATATATAACCATCTGTAAATCTATTGACAGCAGAGGCATGGTATGATAATTTCACATATATAGACATAGGGTATTGGATATCTAAGAAATTTTCCAACGTCCCAGTGATTTTTAGATTAAGCCGTTACCCTTAGGTAACGGCTTTTCTTTTATGCCGTTGTAAGAAGGAGGGAAAAATAAGATGATAATTAATAGTTGTAAAGATGAAATGAAATTATGGAATGGTTTGCCGGCAATTTTGATTCCAGAAAAAGGGAAAAGAGAATGGGCAGTT